>Ga0315336_1000453_pt1 | contig 115136 bp, 103 predicted proteins | sample ASW5metaG_FD_204512 | JGI IMG/M metagenome (GOLD analysis project Ga0315336, IMG submission 204512) | Ammonia-oxidizing marine archaeal communities from Monterey Bay, California, United States - ASW #5 | ecosystem: Environmental > Aquatic > Marine > Intertidal zone | place: USA: California... | reverse complement strand
TACAACACCAACAGACCCCACTCCGCCCACGGCGAACTCACCCCATCCGAGTTCGCCCTACAGTGGACCACGACCCACCAACCCCAAGCCGCATAGCGACTGGACCACCAAACGGGTCCCCCTCACGTGCTCACCGCTTCGATCCTCGTGGGTACCGCTTCAATACGAGCGGGGACATGCTTGTGCCAGGGCGTGCCGGCGTATGCATCACGCCAGTCAGACGACGTCAATGCATTCGGCGCCACACCAGGAACGTGTTCCCTACCCTCCCCGTCCACGAAGTCGAGTCCGAACCCGTTGGGCAGTGACGCGTGGCCCGGCAGCATCGCCTCGCTGATCTCGATGCTCGCTTCCGCGCTGCCAGCCGCGGTAGTGATGCGGGCCCGCGCACCCTGGACCAGGCCGAGTGCCTCGGCGTCCTCGAGGCTGACCCTCAGCGCGCCGTCGGCATCGCGTTTGCGCCAGGTCGGGTCGCGGAAAATGTCGTTCGCCGTGTAGGCGCGACGTTCGCCAGCGGAGAGCACGATGGGGAAGTCGGGTGTCGTGAAGTGCGGTTGGGCGTCGGCCAGACCGCGAATCTCGTCGAGCATCTCGGGCATCCCCAGTGCGATCTTCTTGTCGGCGTGCGTGATCAACGCGAAGTCGTCGTCGTACTCGTGCACCGTGAACGTGACGCCGGAGCGGTTCGACAAGATCGCGTCGAACAGCGCGTTGCCGTCGGCGTGCCCGGCCCGTTGCACCGCTTCGGGATACGTCATGGCCGCCTTCTGGGCCAGCCCCCACAGCGCGGCGGCTCCCGAAAGCCCCTCGGGAAGAGTCGGTCCCAGCGTTTCGTACAGCACGTAGGGGAGTACCTTGCCGAGCATCGGACTGGCGCCGACAGCCTGCAGGAAGGCAACGGTGAATGCTTCGCGACCTTCGGCTGCGGCGCGCCGCAGCGGTTCGAGCTCCTCGTCGTCGACCACGCCGAGCGCCCGCACCAGACGGGCCCAGATCTCCGGCTCGGGGAGGGTTCCCTCGAGCGGCTCCATCAGCCGGTGCCGCAAATGGAAGGTGTTGTGCGGAAATTCGAGGTTGAAGAAGGTCGACTCGGCCTTCTCGTACTGCGATGCCGCCGGCAGCACGTAGTGGGCCAGGCGCGCGGTTTCCGTCATCGCGACGTCGATCACCACCATCAGTTCCAGCGCACTGAACGCCTCGCGGCACGCGTTGGAATCCGCGAGCGAGTGGGCGGGATTGCTGCTCTCGACGATCATGGCTCGGAACCGGTCCGGGTGATCGCCCAGCATCTCTTGGGGTACGACATTGCTGGGGATCAGTCCGCCGACGACGGGGGCGCCGGTGACCGGTGTGCGGCCGACGTCGCGAGTGTGACGGAATAGTGGGCCGAAAGACGAATGTAGATGCTGGGCACCGCGTTTCGCGAAATTTCCGGTCAGGATCCAGAGCAGCTTGTTGAGATAGGAGCACAGCGTGCTGTTGGGGGCCTGTTGGATGCCGAGGTCCTCGAAGACGGACACGCTCGTCGCGGCGCCGATCCGTCGCGCCGCCGCGCGAATCGATTCCTCGTCGACGCCGCACCGCAGCGCATAGTCGGCGACGTCCACAGTGCGCAGGATCTCCAGCACGGGGTCGACACCGTTGACATGCTCGGCGAGAAACTCCTTGTCGCACAGGTCTTCCTGCACGACCACAGCGACCAGGGCCGCCAACACCCACGCGTCGGTGCCTGGTCGCACGCGCAGGTGGATGTCGGCCATCTTCGCGGTGTCGGTGATCACCGGGTCGATGACGATCATGGCGCGCTCGGGGTCTTTGGCGATGTCGTTGAGCACCGTTCTGGCCCGCGGGAAACTCTGCGACATCCACGGGTTCTTGCCGATGAACACCGATACTTCGGCGTGCTCGAACTCGCCTCGCGTGTGGCCGCCGTAGAGGTGGGCGTCCACCCACGCTTCGCCTGTCTTCTCCTGGGCGAGCGCATTGGAACGGTAGTGCGAGCCGAGCACCTTGAGGAATGCGCCGCTGTACGCGCCGCCGAGATGGTTACCCTGCCCGCCGCCGCCGTAGTAGAAGATCTTGTCGCCGCCGTAGGTGTCGGCGATGCGTTTGAAGCCCGCTGCGATCTCGGTGACCGCTGTGTCCCAGTCGATCTCCTCGTAGCTACCGTCGGGACGTCGGCGCATGGGGGAGGTCAGTCGGCTGCGATTGTTCTGGTAGTGGTCCAGCCGTAGCGCCTTGTTGCAGGTGTATCCCTGCGAGGCCGGATGTTCTTTGTCGCCGCGGATCTTCGCCAGCTTGCGGCCGTCGAGTTGGACGACGATCCCGCAATTGCATTCGCAGAGGATGCATGCGGTCGGGTGCCAATCTTCTGGGGCCGCTACGGCGGCGACGTCCTGGTCAGTCATCTCCGGATTTCCTTTCCGAGGTCTCGGCCAGTACGAGGGCGCGTAGCTGGCCATGAACGAGGTCGAGAGCCGCGACATCCCGAGATGCGCGCGCGACGACGATCGCGCCTTCCACGGATGTGGTTGTCAGCATGGCGAGTTCGGCGGCGCGCTTCTTGGGGACGCCGTCCGATATCAGGCGGGTGGCGATGAGGTCCGTCCATCGACTGAAGGCCGCGGCCGCGCGTTCGATCACCGCGGTGGCGGCGTCGGGCTTCGCGGGGTCACCCGCCTCCACGCTCACCGCGACGACCGGGCACCCCGCGCGAAAGTCGCTTTTCAGCAACTGCTTTCGATAGTCGGCGAACAGCCTGTCGAGTGCGTCGACGCCGGATTCGGCTTTGGCGATCTTCGCCGCGATGTACTCGCCCGCGTAGTCGATCGCTTCGCACAACAGCTGAGTGCGGCCGCCGGGAAAGTAGTGGTAGGCCGATCCGCGCGGGGCTCCGCTGTGCTCCAGCACGTCGGCGATGGCGGTCGGGTGGGCACCGCGCTCGCGGATCAGGAGAGCGGCCGATATGACCATCCGCTCGCGAGGACTGACCATGCGCGTGGACCTCCGTCCGGCGGGCTATGTATGACACCTTACATAATCGACGGACGAAAACAACGCCGAGACTGCATCGAGAATCCGCCGAGACTGCTGGGAGATCGCCGAAACGGGCGAAATGGCGATCTCCCAGCAGTCTCGCCGCTATTGAGTCAGAAACCAGACACCGAGCAATCCCAGCAGGCAGGCCAGGCATACCAGGTGGTCGAGACATACGGCGCGGGCCAGCCGCGACTGGCCACCAAGATCGTCGTTGCGCGCGCCAAGCCGCACGGCATTCGGCACAGTGCGCGTCAGCGCCAGCGCAATCGGAACACCGGCGAGCGCGCCGGTGACCGCGATCAGCCACACCGGGTCATCGCCCGTGAGGAACCGGATCGCGAGGGCGCTCAGCAGGATCGCCATCACCAACGCGATGAGATGACTCATCGGCCGCGATGTCGTCGTGGCCCGGCGGTAATACGCGCAGATCGACGCGAGCACCGGCTCCGGCAGGACGTCAGCGCCGCGGTGTCGAAGGACCTGGCTGTCGAACATCAGGTCCATCCACAGGACGGCGATCAGAAAGCCGGCGCACGCGGCGGCGATCAGGCTCACGCCGCGAGCCTCGCATCAGGCAGCGCGTCCAGTGGCCAATTGCCGGACGCTTTCGGGAGAAATGTGTCGAATGACTGGCCACTCGCCGTGCGTGAGGACTAAACAGACGCAGCCTCATTGAGCTCGTTGAGCGTGGCGGTCGCCTCGAGGTACTCCTGCACCCACCGCTCGATCACGGCCGCGGACTTCTCCACCTTGGTGAACTGGCCGACGACCTGGCCGATCGGGTTGAACGCGACGTCGACACTCTCGTTGGGGTACTTGTGCGTGGCTGCGACCGCCATCCCGGACACCATGTACTGCAACGGCATTCCGAGCGGCTTCGGGTTGTCCGGGTTCTCCCACGCCTCGGTCCAGTCGTTGCGCAGCATCCGCGCGGGCTTACCGGTGAAGGACCGGCTGCGCACGGTGTCGCGGCTTTCGGCCTTGACGTACGCGGCGTGCTGCACCGGGGTGTGCTCGGACTCCTCGACCACCACCCACTGCGAACCGGTCCACGCCCCCTGCGCGCCGAGCGCCAGCGCCGCGGCGATCTGCTGACCGCTGCCGATGCCACCCGCGGCGAGCACGGGAACGGGTGCGACCTCCTTGACGACCTGCGGCCACAGCACGATCGAGCCGATCTCACCGCAGTGTCCGCCCGCCTCGCCGCCCTGGGCGATGATGATGTCGACGCCGGCATCGGCGTGCTTGCGCGCCTGCGACGGCGAGCCGCACAGCGCGGCGACCTTACGTCCCTCGTCGTGAATGTGCTTGATCATGTCGGCGGGCGGGGTGCCGAGCGCGTTGGCGATCAGGGTGCACTTCGGGTGCTGCAGCGCGACCTCGACCTGCGGGGTGGCGGTGGCCTCGGTCCAGCCGAGCAGCTGCAGTGCGTCGTCGTCGCTGTGCTCGACGGGAACGCCGTGATCGGACAGCACCTTCTTCGCGAAGTCGATGTGCTCCTGCGGCACCAGGTCGCTGAGCGTCTTCTTGAGCACCTCGGGGTCGAGGTCTGTCGAGTCCATGCCCTCGTACTTGTTGGGGATGACGATGTCGACGCCGTAGGGGTGGTCGCCGATGTTCTCGTCGATCCACTTCAGCTCGATCTCGAGCTGCTCAGGGGAGAAGCCGACCGCGCCGAGCACACCGAATCCGCCGGCCTTGCTGACGGCTACCACCACGTCCCGGCAATGGGTGAAGGCGAAAATCGGATACTCGATGTTGAGTTCGTCGCAGATGGGGGTGCGCATGACTGCTCCTCGATGGGCCCGGATCAAGAATTGGAACGTGTTCTAGTTTAGTACGCCATCGGGCGGTTGTGACCAGTCGGGGGGTATTGCCGGCCGATGAGGCCTATTCGCCGGTCAGGTCCTCGACGAAGGAGACCTCGTTGCCGTCCGGATCGGCGACGTCGACGACCTTGACCAGATCGGCGATCACCACGAGCTCACCGGTCGCGATGCCCTCGGCCTCCAGTGCCGAGATCTGCGCCCCTAGGTCGTCGACCCCGAGACGCACCGCAGTCTTGCCCGCGCGGTCGTGATCCTCGACGACTTGAAGCCACGCGGTTGCGGCGATCTGCCACTCGCCGACGCCTTCGATCGGTTCCAGGTCGGGTTCGCGGCCGATGACACGGATGTACCAGGCGCGGGCGGCGGCGTAGTCCCTGGTCGCGATGACCGCGGCGATGTCATTGAATTTGTCCGGCACGGCTGCGCCTGTCAGTCGTAGCCGACGAGCCTGCGCAGCGACGGGCGCCGTCGCCCGCCGGTGCCGACGACGCGAAGGACCGGCCAGTCGTGTTCGGCGGCCAGCGTGGCGAGTTTCGGGCGCGGGTTCACCGGCCGGGGGTTGCCGACCATCGCCATCAACGCCGCGTCCTCGTCGCCGTCGGCGTAGAAGTAACTGCGTTGCAGGTCAACCTGATTGACGTCGCAGAAGCCCACTGCCGCGCTGGCCTTGTTCCGCCCCCACACGACGGGTCGCTCGATTTGACCGGTCAAGCGGCCGTCACCGTCGAGCGCGAAGTGGTTGCACAGCACGTGGTCGATCTCGAGGTAGCGGGCGACCGGGTTGGCATGGATGGTCACGGCCGAGGTGGTGAGCACCACGGTGTGACCGCGTTCCTGATGCGCCGCGACGATCTCGCGCATGACCGGAAAGACTCGGGTGGCGAGACTGTCGACGAAGATCCGCTCGCAGACGTCATCGAGGTCGGCCAGCCTCTCGCCGCGGAGATAGCCCGCCGCCCTGGTCAGCAGGTGTTCGAACCGCATCCGGCGAAGCCGGTAACGCATCGCCGCTTCGAAGACCCCGAGGATCTCGCCGATGCCGGCCTGCCGTCGTTTGAAGCGGTCACTGGCGTGCGCCGCTGCGGTGAACCCATCCACCAGGGTGCCGTCGAGATCGAAAAAGGCACCGACGTGCGACCCCGGTTCACTTGCGGCGATCTCGGCAGTGGGGTCCTCGGCCACGGGCTGCGCGGTCATCGCGCCCCAGCCTACGTCGCTGCGACGACACCCTTCCCGGTCACGAGCGGCATATCCAACGTGGTGCGGATGCCCGCGGGCGCGGCGACGACGTCGGGGATCGCGTTCACGATGCGGCCCGCAGCGGCCAGGATCGCCGCGTACGGGGCGCCGCCGTTGCGGCTCATCGGCACGATGTCGCAGAAGTACGACGGCTCGCCGGTGATCTCGACTCGATACGAGCCACCCGGATGCGCGGGCTGGGCCCAGTCCGGACGCAGATCGGGGTCCAGGCGCGTCACATGCTCGACGACGATCACCGGCTTGCCGCCGACCATGCCCTCGATCAGGAAGCGGACCGCCGCGACGGTGCCCTTCTTGATCGTGCCGACCGCGACGTGCAGGTCCTCGGGAGCCGGCTCCTGTTCGACGGAATCGCGGATCTCGTCGACCTCGATGCCGAGGCCCGCGGCGAGCTGACGGATGGCGGTGCCCCACGCGATGGACAGCACGCCGGGCTGATACAGGATCGGCAGATCGCCGATCGCGTTCCCGAAGCCCATCACGTCGAACATCACCGTCTCACCGTCGTAGGTGGCGTAGTCGGCGATCTCCATCGTGCGGATCTGTTCGATGCTCTGACACGTGCCGGCCAACGCGAAAGGCAGCAGGTCGGTGCAGAAGCCCGGATCGACTCCGGTGAAGAAGACGGTCGAATCTCCTTCACGCGCAGCGTCTTCCACTTTCTGGATGGCCTTGTCGGGAAGCAGCCCCCACGGGTACTGGAGCGCGCCGACGCTCGATCCGACGACGTTGATGCCCGCGGACAAGAACGTGCGCACATCGGCCAGTGCCTCACGGGGGCGCGTGTCACCCATGGCGGTGTACACGACGCAGTCGGGCTTGGTGGCGATGATGGCCTCGAGGTCGTTGGTCGCGGTGACGCCCGTCGGGACATCCAGCCCGGCGAGTTCGCCGGCGTCCTTGCCCACCTTGGCGTCCGTCGACACCCACACGCCGGTCAGCTCGAAGCGCGCGTCGGTGATCAATTGCCTGAGCGCCAGGCTGCCGCAGTTGCCGGTGCCGAGGAGCGCGACGCGAATTGCCATGGCGAGCAGTATGCAAGCTGCCCTCCGAAATTGGAACAGGTTCTAGTTCCCCGAGGTGGTGCGGTAACCTGACGCCCCATGGGACGCGTGGACGGAAAAGTGGCACTGATCAGTGGCGGAGCTCGCGGGATGGGAGCCGCTCACGCCAGGGCGCTGGTCGCCGAGGGCGGCAAAGTGGTCATCGGGGACATCCTCGACGAGGAGGGCAAGGCACTGGCCGATGAACTCGGCGAATCCGCGCGCTATGTCCACCTCGACGTCACCGATGCCGAGCAGTGGGAAGCGGCGGTCAATGTCGCCGTCGAGGCGTTCGGCAAGTTGACCGCGCTCGTCAACAACGCCGCCATCGTGGCGCTGGGCCAGATCGGCAAGTTCGACATGGCCAAATGGCAGCAGGTCATCGACGTCAACCTCACGGGCACCTTCCTGGGCATGCAGGCCGTCGTCGAAGAGATGAAGAAGGCGGGCGAGGGCTCGATCATCAACGTCTCGTCCATCGAGGGTCTGCGCGGTGCGCCAATGGTGCACCCCTACGTCGCATCGAAGTGGGCGGTCCGCGGGCTGGCCAAGTCGGCGGCGATCGAACTGGGCCCCAAGAACATCCGGGTCAACTCGATCCATCCAGGCTTCATTCGTACCCCGATGACGAAGCATTTCCCCGACGACATGGTCACCGCGCCACTGCGGCGGCCCGGCCAGTCCGAAGAGGTCGCGCCGTTCGTCGTATTCCTGGTCAGCGACGAGTCGTCGTTCGCGACGGGCGCCGAGTTCATCATGGACGGTGGACTGGTGACCGACGTTCCGCACAAGCCGCTGCCGCTGGGTTAATCCCGCTCGGCCGGGGCGCACCGGTGCCAGACTTCAGCCATGCATGAAGTCGACCAGAACACCGAGAACATGCTGCGCAGCGTGCTGGCCTACGCCGAGAACCGGTTGCGCATGAGCCCGGTCCCGCTCGACAAGGGCACGCTGGCGATCGACGAGCTGTACGAGCGACTTGACGGAGTGATCCGCGAGACGCCGCGACCGCCGGATGAGGTGCTTGGCGTCTACACCTCGGTGATCGCCCCGAGCGTCATCTCCGCGGACAGTCCACGCTTCCTCGGCTTCATTCCGGCCGCGCCGACGAAAGCGAGTCTGGCGTTCGACATGTTGGTGTCGTGCGCGTCGATTCAGGGCATCTCGTGGCTGGAGGCCTCGGGCGCGATCGCGGCCGAGAACTCGGTGCTGCGCGTGATCGCGCACGAAGCCGGGATGCCGACGACATCGGGTGGATGCTTCGTCTCGGGTGGCTCGGCGGGGAACCTGTCGGCGCTCGCGGTGGCGCGCGAGACCACGAAGAAGCGCGGTGCGACCGGCCGGCTGCGGGTGGTGGTCGGATCCGATGCGCACTCGTCGATCGTCAACACCCTGCGGCTGCTCGAGATGGACGCATGGGTGGTCGAGACGCCGGATCACCGGCTCACCGCCGACACTGTCCGTGCGGCGGTGCCCGCCGACGCGCAGGACATCGCCGCTGTGGTGTGCACGTCCGGGACGACCAACGCGGGCATCATCGACGACCTGGCCGGCGTCGGAGCGCTTGCGCGAGAACGTGGTTGGTGGTTCCACGTCGACGGTGCCTACGGCGGTTCCGGCATCTTCGCCCGGTCGCTGCGGCCGAAGTACAGCGGGCTGGAACAGGCCGACTCGTTCATCCTGGATCCCCACAAATGGCTGTTCACGCCGTTTGACTGCTGTGCGCTGTTGTACCGCGATCCCGAGCTGGCAAGGGCGACCCACACTCAGGACGCGTCGTATCTCGACGTCATCCACACCTCGACCGGTGAGTGGAATCCGTCGGACTACGCGTATCACCTCACGCGGCGGGCGCGTGGATTGCCGCTGTGGTTCTCCCTCGCGGTGTACGGCCTGGAGGCCTATCGGCAGGCGATCGAGGTCGCCGCGGCGCTCGCACGTCAGACCGCGGAGCTGATCCACGCCGCACCCCAACTGGAATTGATCCGCGAGCCGGATCTCGGCGTGGTGCTGTTCCGCCGGCTCGGCTGGAACGCCGTTGACTACGACGAGTGGGCGCAGCGACTGCACGAGGACGAGGTGGCGTTCATTCCGCCCACCAAATGGGAGGGGGAGACAGTCGGCCGCTTCGCCTTCCTCCACCCGGCGACGACGCTAGACATCGTCCGCCAGGTGCTGGCCCGCACCGAATAGGCGCCCGATCAGTCGACGGCGGCGAAGTTGACCGTCGCCGTGGCACCGATCTGGTCGTCGTTGGCGCGGTAGATGTCCACCTGGACGACGACGGACCGCTTGCCGGTGCGCAGGATGCGCGCGACCGCGCGGGCCGGCCCGACCTTGATCGGCCGCAGATAGCGAATGAAGAGATCGGTCGTGGCGATCGCGTGCCCGAACGGCGTGGCCCTGGCGGCGAGTTGGCCCGCGGTCACGTCGGCCATCGTGGCGATCAACCCGCCCTGTAGTCCGCCCGCGGTGTTGACGGTGCGCTCGTCGACGGGCATCTCCATGATCACGCTATCGTCGGTCGACGGGACCTCGGCGAGGCCGAGCTGATCGAAGAGCTCCCGCAGCGACCTCGGCGCAGTCATGCGGAACGACATTACCGCCCTGCGTGTCCCACGTCCGCGATGCGTAATGTCGTACGGCGTGAGTGCACGCGCGGGCATCGTGGTGACCGGAACCGAAGTCCTCACCGGAAGGGTGACCGACCGCAACGGGCCGTGGATCGCCGACCGACTCCTCGAGCTCGGTGTCGAACTCGCGCACATCACCATCTGCGGGGACCGGCCGGACGACATCGAGGCGCAACTGCGGTTCCTCGCCGACGAGGGTGTGGACCTCATCGTCACGAGCGGGGGTCTTGGCCCGACCGCCGACGATATGACGGTAGCGACGGTGGCCCGGTTCTGCGGCCGAGAGTTGGTGTTGGACAACGAGCTTGAGGTCGAGATCGCCGGCATCGTGCAGCGCCTGATGGCGCGCTTCCCCAACGTCGATCTGGAGGCGGTCCGCGCAGCCAACCGCAAGCAGGCACTGGTACCCGAGGGCGCCCATGTCATCCATCCGGTCGGCACCGCCCCGGGCGTCGTCGTACCGGGGAAACCGACGGTCGTCGTGCTGCCCGGTCCGCCGCGCGAGCTGCAGCCGATGTGGCCGTCGGCTCTGCAAACGCCTGCGGTGCAGGCGGCGATCGCCGGCCGGACGACGTACCACCAGGAGATGGTGCGGATGTTCGGTCTGCCGGAATCGGGACTCGCCGACACGCTGCGCGAGGCCGAAGCGCACGTCGGCGGCTTCGAACGGCTCGAGATCACCACCTGCCTGCGGCGCGGCGAAATCGAGATGGTGACCCGCTACGAACCGGACGCGGCCACCGTGTACGCCGACCTGATGAGGCTGCTGCGCGAGCGCCATGGCGGCGAGATCTTCTCCGAGGACGGCGCCACCGTCGACGACCAGGTTGCGGCGCTGCTGGCCGGACGGACGATCGCCACCGCCGAATCCTGCACGGCGGGCCTGGTGGCCGCACGGCTGACGGATCTGCCCGGGTCGTCGGCGTACGTCGCGGGAGGAGTGGTGTCGTACTCGAACGAGGCCAAGTCCGAACTTCTCGGCGTGGACCCGGCACTCATCGAAGCGCACGGCGCGGTGTCGGAAGATGTCGCCGAGGCGATGGCGGAGGGGGCGTTACGCCGGTTTGCCGCCGACACCGCGATCGCGATCACGGGGATCGCCGGGCCGGGTGGCGGCTCCGAGGACAAGCCGGTGGGCACGGTCTGTTTCTGCGTGAAGCTCGCCGACGGCACCACCGACGTGCGCAGGATGCGGCTACCCGGCAACCGGTCCGATGTCCGTGAGAGGTCGACGACCGTCGCGATGCATCTGTTGCGCCGCGCGCTGGCGTGAGATGCCGGGCCGGCGCGATGACGTACGCTGCTCGGCAGGAGGACTTACCAATGACTGCAGCTGACCTGCGCAAAGAGATTACCGAGCGCGCTGTCCAGGCCGGGTGGCATTGCCGCGGCGCCGACCGCGCCGACTACTACACCCGCAGTCCGGTACGCGTCCACGTGATCTGGCAGGGCAACGACGCCATCAGCGGCGGCGCGCTGTACCACGACGACTTTCTCATGACCTACTCCAGAGACCTGGACACCGTCGCAGGCTGGCTCAAGCGCTGATCGGCTGAACGCGACCCCGGCGCCGCGCGCGGGGCGGCACGCTAGGAGTCGTATTCGTCCCACACCTTGAGCATCGTGTGCAGGATCTCCTCGGCTCGGCCGAGTCCGGCGAGGTGGCTTTCTCCGGGCATCGGATAAAGCTCGGCATCGGTCAGCCGCGACACCACGTGCTGCCCGTGCGCGTACGGCACGATGTGGTCGGCGTCGCCGTGCCACCAGCGGACGGGCACCTTGATGTCGCTCAGCCGGAAACCCCAGTCCCTGGCGAAGACGACGACGTCGGAGAACGGCGCCGCCATCTGCTTGCGGCTGCCGTTGAGGATGTCATCGAGGAACATCGCCTTGATCTCCGGGCGGGCCAGCAGCCTGCGGTCGGCTTCCGGCGAGACCCGGCCGTACAGGTCGGCGGCGGGGGACGCGACGGGGCGAATCAGCCGGATGATGGCGCTGGCGAGCAGTCCGATAGGGGTGCCGGCCACCTGCAGCAGCGGGGCGACCCGCGTACCGAGATTGCCCATCAGACCCCCGGTGATGGCGTCTGAACCCATGGTCGGGGCGACCCCGCCGATGACGCCGGCGGCGACGATGCGATCGGGCAATGCCGCCGCGCAGCCGAGCGTGTACGGCCCGCCACCCGACAGCCCGACGACGACGAACTTGTCGATGCCCAGCGTGTCGGCGATGGTGCGCAGATCGTCGGCGAAGGCGACGACGGTGTCGTAGCTGTGCTGAGTGGACGAGCCGATGCCCGGCCGGTCCACTCCGATCAACCGAATGTGCTGCTGTTCGGCGTAGACGCGGGCTTCCATCGGGATCTGGCGGCGGGCGCCGGGCGTTCCGTGCAGCCAGAAAATGGCGCGCCCCTGGGGGTCTCCGAATTCGGCGAATCCGATCTGGCGGTCATCGCCGACGGCGATGTTGCCTTCGAGCTTGGGACGGGCGATTGCGACAACCATGGCCAAAGTGTCGCATGCCGCGTCTGCGCTCTTGCCGCTACACCCTGCGGAACTGGTAGGACGCTGACGTGATCAACCGGTCGCCGTTCCCCTCGTCGCGCATGAGCACGCGCACCGCGATCATGCCGTCGGCACCGTTCATCGGCTCGGTCTCGACACGGAACGGGCCGACCTTGCCGCGCGCGAGGAACATCACGTGCGTCGAGAGGCCCTGGACGCGGTCGGTTCCCGCAAGGATGGCCGCGGCGTCGGCGGCCGCCGCCTCGAGAATGACGAATTGGGGTCCGATGTGCAGCGCCGCGTCGGGCGACGCGACTTCCGCTGCGAGCTCGGGCAGGCCCCAGTTCCCGTCGGGCCGTCGGTAGCCGCCGAACACCTTCCACAGCGGAGGCAGATCGGGGGAGTCAACGACCTCCAGGGGATTGGCCTCCATCCGTTCGAGCCCCTCGGGCGGCGTCCCGATCGTCACGCCCTGACCTTCGATCAGCGCGAGCACACGATCGGGACGATCCGCGTCGACGATCTTCGCGCGGCTGTACCCCATTTGGCGACCGACCTTGAGTTCCTCGGAGATGATCTCGATTCGGCGAACGTCGCGGGCGGCGTCGATGATCTGGCATGAGTGGATGACGGGGTTGGGCACCGCCTCCAGGTCCGACATATGACCGCTCTCTGGCGCCGAGATGCCGTACACCGCGAGCAGCACTCCGCCGGCCGGGTTACGCATGTCGTGGCGCAGTGTGACGGTGTTGTCCTCGGTGACGAGATCCATCGACGCGTGACTGCGCCCGATGTAGCGGTAGCTCAACAATCCGCCCCAGCGCCTCCGCAGTTCGGCCGCGTACTCCTCTGGCGATTCGGTCAGTTCGCGGATATCGCGCAGCATTCGGTGCTCCGTTTCGTCGGGGTTCCCCTGAGTCTCCAACGAAGCAGGCGGCTAGCGCCAGATCACAGAATGGGATGGCGCGGCGTCAGGCTCATCACGTAGTCGGCGGGGAAGGATGCCTCGATCACCCTGAGCTGGTCGTTGGCCTTGGATTCCAGCTCGAGAACGACGCAGCTTTCGCCGAGTTTCTTGGACTCCAGAACTATGTAGTGCTGACCGCCACCGTTGACGTCGGTGATTGGGTCCCCTGAGCGCAGTGCCCCGACCGGTACCAGGCCGGGGGCTTTAGTTTCTGGTGCAGGGTCTATCTCCACCCTTGAAACGGTAGGTGACTCCGCCGAGTCAGAGGCGCGATTCGACCAATGGTCGGCCGCCTCGGTTCATCCGACGGCTAGCACGTAGCCGACGCTGCCGAGAAACACCGTGATCGTGCACAGCGCCAGCGTCGCAACCGCGAACGGCCAGCTGCGCTTCCGGCGGAACAGTTGCACCACCGTCACGACGACGCCCACCACGCCGATGACCGCGGCCACACCGAGAGCCAGCATGACCGCGGTGACGGCTCCCTCCACGCTGCAGCTCGCCGGTGGACACGAGTCGATGAAGGCGAGCGAAAAGAGTCCGAAAAGCGACGCGACGGCGCCCAGTAACACCGTCAGGATCAGCGCCGTGACGGAGACAGCGATGTCACCGCCGGACGCCGTGGGCTTCGGCGGCCCGATGGGCGGATAACCGTACTGCGCCATGCCGAGTGATGCTAACGGTCACGTTGTGCGTTTCCTCCCGAACTGCTGTGGTGATCGGCAATCATGGATGCCTGCCCACCGATGCGCCTTGGGGGTGACATGGACAGCACGATGCAAGACTTTCCGCTGACCGTGACCGGGATCCTGCGGCACGGCACCACCTGGTATTCCGGCCGCAAGGTGATTACCAAGACCGCCGACGGCTATCGCGAGATCTGCTTCGGCGAACTCGGCACCCGCGTCGCTCAACTCGCACACGGCCTGCGACAGCTCGGCGTGACGACTGGGCAGCGCGTCGCCACGTTCATGGCGAACAACCAGGAGCACCTGGAGGCGTACTTCGCCGTTCCGTGCATGGGTGCGGTACTGCACACACTGAACATCCGGCTCGCCGGTGAACACATCGCCTTCATTGCCAACCAGGCCGAGGATTCCGTTGTGCTGGTTGATGTGTCGCTCGTCGACGTGCTCGCCGCGGTGCTGCCGAACCTGACGACGGTGCAGACCGTGGTCGTGGTAGGAGACGGTGATCTGGCGCCGCTTACGGCGTCGGGCAAGAACGTCATCTGTTACGACGAACTGCTCGACGGACAGCCGATCGAGTATGACTGGCCCGATCTCGACGAGAAGTCTGCCGCCGCAATGTGTTACACCAGCGGTACCACGGGAAACCCCAAAGGCGTTGTGTACAGCCACAGATCGACCTATCTCCACTCGATGAGTGTCTGCGCAGCCAACGCGATCGGCCTGGTCGACGGTGATCGGGTGTTACCAATCGCGTCGATGTTCCATGCCAATGCGTGGGGGCAGCCCTATGCGGCGGTGATGGCCGGCGCCGACCTTCTGTTGCCCGACAAGTACCTACAGGCCGAACCTCTCGTCGACATGATCGAACTGCAACGCCCGACCGTCGCAGCGGCTGTCCCCACGATCTGGAACGACGTGCTGCAGTATCTTCACGCCAATCCCGGAAGAGATATCTCCTCGCTGCGGATGGTTGCTTGCGGAGGTTCCGCTGTCCCACTGGCAATGATGAAGGAATTCGAGCAGCACTTCGGTGTGCTCATTCGGCAGGCCTGGGGTATGACCGAGACGTCTCCGCTGGCCGCTCTGGCGGCACCGCCGCCCGAAGTCACCGGCGAGGATGCCTGGACGTTGCGGGCAGCGGCAGGCCGAGTAGTGAGCGGAGTGGAGATCAGGATTGTCGACGACGAGGGTGGGGTCCTCCCGAACGACGGTAAAGCGGTGGGGGAGCTTGAGGTTCGCGGGCCCTGGATCACGGGGTCGTATTACCAGAATGCCGATTCGGAGAAGTTTCACGAGGGCTGGCTGCGCACCGGCGACGTGGGCCGTATCGATCCGCAGGGGTTCATCACGCTCACCGACCGTGCCAAGGACGTGATCAAGTCGGGTGGCGAGTGGATCTCGTCGGTGGAACTCGAGCTGTGCATCATGGAACATCCCGCGGTGCTGGAGGCCGCCGTGGTGGCGGTGCCCGACGAGCGTTGGCAGGAGCGACCGCTGGCAGCCGTTGTGATCAAGAACGACGCGTCATCCAGTGCGCAGGAGCTGCGAGAGCACCTGTGCGACAAGGTGGCCCGCTTCTGGCTGCCCGAGCGGTGGACCTTCATCGACGAGGTGCCGAAGACCAGCGTCGGCAAGTTCGACAAGAAGTACATCCGTTCGCTCTACGCCGACGGCATGTACGACGTCGTCGAGTGCCGGGACTGACTCAACTGGTCGCGGTCAATGCCCACCGGATTCCGCCGACGACGACACGGCCCGACAGCCGGATGAGCGTGGCCTCGACCGGCGGAAAGTAGGGCAGCCGCAGCGGCAGCCGTGCCCATGGCGGCAACATCGCCACCGACGTCGCCGCGAGCAGACCGTACGGGGCTCGCGCGACGACGGGCAGCGGGGGAGTCAACAACAAGTAGCGAGCGGCCTCTCGGGCCGACTGTGTGCTCGTCAACTCCGGGCGGAAGGCTTCGATGCGTTCGGCCAGTTCCCGCTCGGTCCGCGGCGGGTCGATGACACCGAGTGCCGTGGCGACGCGTGCGGTGTCGGCCACATATCCGTCACGGCCACTCTGATCGAGCGGGTGTGCCCCGTAAAGCTGGTGCGCGAGCAGGAAGCTGTCGACCTCCGCGATGTGTACCCACTCGAGCAGGTGCGGGTCTCCGGCGGCGTAGGGCCTGCCGTCGGGAGCCACACCGCTCACCCGCCGGTGAATGCCGCGCACCTTGTCCACCGCCCGCTGCGCGTCGGCGGCAGGACCGAAGGTGGTCACGGCCAGAAAGGTGCTGGTGCGCTGAAGCCGTCCCCACGGGTCACCCCGGTAGTCGGAGTGCTCGGCGACGCCTGCCATCGCAAGCGGATGCAGGGACTGCAACAGCAGCGCGCGCAGCCCGCCGACGAACATCGACGCGTCGGCGTGCACACGGCGAATTGGGCGATCCTCGTCGAACCACCGCGGGCCGGGTGTGTCGTGAATGCGGGAGCGGTTGGCCGGACCGTTCGGGCCCGCAACCAAACCGAACAGGCTGCGTCCCAGCTGCTTCCGCACGGCTCCAACGTCCGGCAACACCGTCATGACTCAACCGTACGGGAGGGCGACGGTGCGGCCCTGCCAACCGATCGACCGGCCGGAATTGCCCATTGCGCCGCTGATCGGTGCTTTACTCGGGACTATGCGACACACGACGCGGATTTTGACGCTGACGGCAGCGATGGCTTTGGCGGCACCTCCTGCGGCAGCGTTCGCCGACGGTACCGACGACGCCGGGGTCGCCGCCGGAGCGGGCGGCACCGTGCTGCCGTTCTCGCAGATCCTGCGTCGGTGCGACTTCAGCGAGACCGACTACAACGGGCCGACGGGGATGGGGAGGCCGCTCGGCACGTTGCGATCGGACGGTTCCACGCTGACCGCCGATGTGCAGATCGCGACCGCCGTGCCCAACATGCGTTACGACGTCAGGCTGATTCAAGTGCCCCGGTCCTCTGCGGTGCCGTGTTGGGGTGCGGATCCGGGCGTCGCGCAGACTTCGTTGAATACCGACAGGGGCGGGGCGGGGTCGGTGACTATTCAGGACGGAATCGAGCCGGGAGCGACAGGCGCTTGGGTGTTCATCAGTCGCCCGGACAGGTTCTCGCAGAATCCGGCAGAGTTCTACACGACGGACTTGATCGCTCCGATCTAGAACGCGAAAGCCTTGGAGGCGAAGATCTTTCGCAAGAACTCAAGCCGGCACCACTACCGTCAAGTGATTGCCTTCGCGTTCGATGCGCATGCCGGCGCGCCGCCCGATCGTCGCTACTGCGGCCGCGGTGTCAGGCTCGGATCGGGTGGAGGCCAGCACGCGGGCCAGCCGTCCCTTGTGCGCCTTATTGAAGTGGCTGACCACCGTGCGCTTGCCGTCGGAATTCTCCGAGACGACATCGACGCGCACGGCATCGGGCAACCTGCCGAGCGACGCGTACGAGCCTGACCGCAGGTCGACGACCAGCTCGTGCGCTGCGACCCTGACGAGCGCCGGCTCGAGCAGAGGTCGCCAGCGCGTCGACAGAGCGGGCTGTCCGGGCAGCTTCGATGTCGCGGAGAGCCGGTATGCGGGTATGTGATCGTCGGCGCGCAGTAGCCCGAAAAGTGCCGATCCGACCGCGAGCCTGGCCCGGGCACGGCTCGCCGCGACGCGCGTCAGCGATGCGATGTCGAGCGCGTCGTACAGCACGCCGGTATAGCGGTCGATTGCGGCGAGCGTTGGCGCATCGCATAGTGCGGCATTGCGCTCGATCTCGACGTGTTGAGCAGCCGAGAGCCCGAGTGCGCGACTGCACGCCGACGTGTCGGCGGCGAGCTCGACCAGCTCGTAGACGAGTTCGGCGCGCAGCGGCGTCAGCTCGGGGTATGACAGCGCGTCCAGGCTCAGTGATGGCCCGTCGCCGCCAGGATGCTTGGTCTCCGACGGCGGCAGCAGCACGATCACGCCGCAGACGTTATCGCGCCCTTCGGGTCAGGCCGGTGGCGCCGGGGCACCGGGGGGTGGGGGCAGCGGTGCGCCGGGCGGCGGCGGGGGCAGCGGTGCGCCGGGCGGCGGCGGTGCCATCGGCGGTGCGGGCGGGGGAGGCGGCGCCAACATCGGATCAACCGGGCCGGCCATCGGTGGTGCGGGCGGCGGCGGCGGTGGCGGTGCCATCGGTGGTGCCGGAGGCATCGGCGCCTGCTGGTTCATCAGCACGATCGGGGCGCCGGGGGGCGGTGGCACCTGATCGGGCGGCATCGGCAGGAACATGTGGTTGGTGAACTGCGACTGATAGGCGCCGCCGCCACCGACCTTGACTCCGCCGCCTTCTCCGGACGACACCGGCGTGCCGTCGGGCAGCGTCGCGGCGGTGTGACCGCCGTTCCAGCCCACGTTGAGCGCGCCGGGCTGCGTGCCGTACTGGAAGCCACGCGCAAGCAGTGCCTGCTCGATGTTCCCGGTGTGGAACCGGTCCCCGTAGACGGGGCGTCCGGTCGCCGCGTTGGTGACCCAGGAGACGAGTCCCGAGCAATCGGTACCGGCCGGGGAATCCCCACCGGTGACGTAGGGCGTGCCGGACACGGAATTGACTAGCGTCAAAAGCGTTGCAACAGCAAACATGACGCCGGACGTTAACAGAGCAATTTGTAACCCACCAAAATCTGTGACCACGTTCACCGAATATGGTGTGACCGCGACCACAATGCCGAAATTCGGTGGGCCACTTCACTCAACATCCAGCAGAAAACGGCGTATTCACCGATTTGTTTGCTGCTCGTGACCGTCGTGAAAGCGATTTATGTTGGAGAGAGCAACTATTCGCGGCAGTGATGCTGTTCGAACTCGACAGAACTTACGAAAAGCATTGCAAGGCAACCAGTTATATCAGTGAGTCCAACGTTGAGCAGGGTCGCTCACCCGTACGCGAGTAGCAGTGGGACGCTCTGCTCGGCGCTCGTCAGTGAGCCATGGTGGCCGATCAACGAAGACTCCAGGGGCTCGACTGTTCGTCTCAGCAAACATACAGAACCGCGGGCAGCGGCTACGACATCGCCGATGCGTGTTCGCGTCGTGTCGCTGACGCGCTCGCCGAACCAGCCGGCGGCAATAGCCTCGTCGCGCGAGACCACCCATGCCCGACCTGCGAGCGTGGCCTGCCATGTCGCCAACACGTCGTCGGCCGCGCCGGGAACTACATATATGTGCCGCGCCCGAGCTTCGCCCCCGATATCGGTCACGCCAACAGTGAGCGAGTCGTCGCTGTCGATGTCGACGTCGTCGGTGCCGACGGTGACCATCCCGTGGTCGGCCACGACTGCGAGCAGTCCGCCGGACGGCAGGCCCTCGACGATGGATTCCACCAGCCGGTCAATCTGGCGCAGCTGCATGATCCACGCGGTCGATCCGGGACCGTAGAGGTGGCCCATCATGTCGAGTTCGCTGTGGTAGGCGTAGCAGAACCCGCCGGCGGCAACGGACTCGCGCACCCGCGCGGACAGATCGCCCATCGCGTGCACGCCGATGTACTGGCCGCCGCGCAGCGCTGCGCGCGTCATCCCGGACCCGGTGAATTCGGCTCCGGAGATGACGCTGACCGACGCCCCCGCCGAGACGGCCCGTTCGAACGTCGTCGGCATCGGTTGCACCTCCTCGGGCGGCGCAGCGTCTCGCACGTCGGCGCCCCACGGGTGGATGCGCCAGCGCAAAGAGTTCACAACGCCGACGTCGGGCAGCCGGAAGGAGTATCCGACCATGCCGTGCTCGCCGGAGCGACATCCGGTGCCCAGCGCGGCGAGTCCGGCGACGGTGGTGGCCGGGAAGCCGACCTGCAGCGTTCGGCCGCGTAGACCGGCCATGACGGGCGCGTCGGCGGCGTGTTCGTCGAGTAACTCCGCGCCGAGTCCGTCGACCAATAGCACGCAGGCGCCGGTGATATCAGCGGCTAACGGTATCCGCCTGTCGAATCCTGCGACCCCCATCGCGGAGAGAACGGACGGTATGACGTCGGCGAGGTGTGGCGTGTCCGGACTGGGCTGTGGCAGGTCCACATGCCGAGCCTGCCACACCGCCGGACGGCCTTTACCCATCCTTGACCGTGTATTGAATCCGCGCCCTGACGATGGGCGACGTGACTACGCTTTCACTCGTGGAGCTGGGGGTTTTAGGGCCTCTGCAGGTCCGGCAGTATGGCCTGCCGGTCGCTGTCCCAGGCGCAAGACCACGCGCTGTCCTCACCATGCTCGGTCTGCACGGCGGTTCCGTCGTCACGGCCGACGCCCTCGCCGAGCTGCTCTGGGGTCCTCGTCCGCCGCGTACCGCCGTTAAGGCGCTGCAGACCCACATCTCTTCTCTGCGCCGCGCCCTCGGCGACGGCTATGTGCTGACGGAGGGGACCGGGTGGACCCTGAGCACGACCGAGATCGACGCCACCCGGTACAAGCTGGCCGCCAGGCAGGGGCGCGACGCGTTCGCGGGCGGAGACGCAGGCCAGGCCGTGGCCCGGTTCGACGAGGCGTTGGCACTGTGGCGCGGCGCGCCGGAGCTGCCCGATGGGCCGCGCGGCGGGTCGGAGAAGACGCGCTGGATCGAGAGCCACGCCGCATTGGTGGAGGACAGGGTCGACGCGCTGCTCGCGACGGGGCGGGCCGCCGAAATCGTCGGCGAGCTGGAGGCCGCGATCGCCGATGCCCCGTTGCGCGAGCGGCGTTGGAGTCAGCTGATGCTTGCCCTTTACCGTGCGGGCAGGCAGGGTGAAGCGCTTGCGGCCTACCAGCGCGCTCGGTCGATGCTCGCCGACGAGCTCGGTGTCGACCCGGGGCCAGACCTTCGTCGGCTCGAAGCAGCGATCGTTGCGCAGGATGTCGCGCTGGAAATTGCTGTGCCGGAGCAACTTTCGATAGTCACACGTGCGGTGACGTTCCTGCTCACCGATATCGAGGGGTCCACGGCGGCGTGGGAGGCCGACGCCGAAGCCATGGCGACGGCGCTCGCACGCCATGACGAGATCGTCGAACAGGTCGTCACGTCACGGGGAGGCCGCCTGGTCAAGACGCGAGGCGAGGGCGACGCGACGTTCTCGGTTTTCGATCGGCCGTCGGGCGCGGCCGCTGCCGCCATCGAGCTGCAGGAGGCGATCCGCCACGAACCCTGGGTGCTGGCTGAACCCGTGCGCATCCGGGTGGCGCTGCACACCGGTGAGGTCGAGCTGCGCGATGGCGACTACTTCGGTCGGGCGGTCAATCGCGCTGCCCGTTTGCGATCGCTGGCTGCCGGCGGGCAGACCCTGTGTTCGGGCGCGACCGCCGAACTCGTGATCGACACGTTGTCCGACGATGTAGTGCTCGCCGATCTCGGGATGCGGCAGTTGCGCAACCTCGCTCGCCCAGAGCATGTCTTCGAGCTGCGGCTGGAGACGGCCGTGGATTCCGTCGAACCGGCAGTGGAAACGCCCATCGAACGGCCGGCCCTGCCCGCGGTGCTGGCCGGGCCGGGGCCGTTTGTCGGGCGAGTTCCTGAGCTCGAGGGACTTCTGGCGGAGTGGGAGTCGACGCTGGCGGCGGGTGCGCGTGCCGTTCTGATCTCGGGCGAACCCGGAGTGGGCAAGACGCGGTTGGCAGGCGAGTGGTCGCGACTGGCCTACGAGCAGGGTGCCGTCGTGCTCTACGGCCGCTGCGACGAGGACCTAGGCGCGGCGTATCAGCCGTTCGCGGAGGCGTTGCGGTCGTTGGTGCCGTGCCTGGGCGCCGACCGGTTGCGCGCCATGCGCGGGATCGAGGCGTTACTTCTGCTCGTGCCCCGACTCACCGACACCGTGCCCGATCTGACGACGCCCACACGCTCGGACCCGGATACTGAACGCTACGCATTGTTCGACGCTGTCGTCGCACTGCTGGCGATGGCGGCCGCGAGTGCGCCGGTCGTCCTGATCCTCGATGACCTGCATTGGGCGGCCAAACCCACACTGCTGCTGCTGCGACACCTGCTGCGGTTCGGGGAGCACGCCCGAGTGCAGATCGTCGGGACGTACCGCAGCACCGACCTCGACCGCTCCCATCCGCTGGCGGCCATGCTCGCCGACCTGCACCGCGACGGCTCCGCCAGTCGTCTCGCACTGGGTGGCCTCGACGAGGATGACGTCACTGCCTACGTCGCCGAAGCCGGGTACGACGACGTCGAGTTGGCGCGAGCGTTGGCCTCGGTTACCGGGGGCAACCCGTTCTTTCTGATCGAGGCGTTACGGCACGTCGCTGAGAGCGGCGGCCGATGGGACCCGAGCACGCTGCCCCAGGGAGTTCGAGAAGCGGTGAGCCGCAGGCTTTCCCGACTTCCTGCGGAGACGAACAAGGCGTTGGCTGCCGCCGCAGTCGTCGGTAGTCGATTTCCCCTCGCGCTGGTCGAGCAGGTGGTGGGCGAAGACCTCATCGACGCGTTCGACGAAGCGTGCAAGGCAGGAATCGTCATCGAGGAACCGGGCGGTCGATATCGGTTCAACCACGCCCTCGTTCGGCAATCGCTACTGGCAGAGCTGGCGTCGGTGCGGCGGATGCGGCTGCACCAGAAAATTGCCACCACGCTGGAGGCCGAGTCGGGGGCCGACGACGAACTGCTGGCCGAGCTGGCGTACCACTATTTCGAATGCGCGTGGGCGGGCAACGCGGCCAAGGCGGTCGAGTACTGCAGGCGCGCAGCGGATCAGGCGATCGAGCGCCTCGCATACGAAGGTGCGGCCGAACTCTACGACCGGGCGCTGCATGCGCTCGAGGAACTCGACGACGAGTTGCCCGACCGCGACGCCCTGGAAGCTGAGCTGCTCGTCGCTCGTTGTGAGGCGCTGCTGGCGGCGGGCGACGTGGGTTCGGCGGCGGGTGCGGTAGCGCAATTGCGTCGCGCAGCAGGGGATTCGGTGCGGCTGTCAGCCTGGGGCACGTGTTTCGACGGCCAGCTTTCGATGCTGACGAATCCCGAACGTTTGGACGAGATCGAATCCGAGGTAGGCGCCGCCGCACAACGGTTGGCCGAGCTGGATGATGCTGCGGGGGAGGCGAACGCCCACACGGTCCGGGCTGCGTGCCTGGCCCGCCTGGGCCGCATCGCTGATAGCGAAACGGAGTTGGATCAGGCGCTGACCGCGGCACGACGTGCGCGCGACCACCGTCGGGTGAATGCCGTGTTGGCGGGTGCGCCGCTGGCGGCGTTGTGGGGACCGAATCCGGTGCCGCGCGCGGGTGGTCGGTGTCTGGATGTCGTTCGGCTGCTGCGCATCACGACGGGCTCGCCGGTGGTGGAGGCCACGTCGACACGGTGCCAGGGAGTGCTGGATGCGATGCGCGGACGGGCTGCCGCGGGGCGGCAGCTGATCGACTCGGCCAGACGTACCCTCACCGAGCTCGGCATGCGGCACGCGCTACTGGAGGTCGACCAGTTCGCAGGCATCGTCGAGTTGGTCGCTGACGACCCGGCTGCTGCCGAACCGCATCTGCGGAGGGCGTATGACGGATTTCGCAGGATGGGTCTGGATGCCGATACCGCAGAGACCGCGGCTTTCTTGGCGCGCGCTTGCCTGGTGCTTGATCGGGACGCCGAGGCCGACGAACTGTGCAGGGAGAGTGAGCGACTCGCCGGCCATGCGTTGAGGCCGTCGATCACCTGGCGGACGGTTCGTGCTCAGTTGCACGCACGTGCTGGTGCTCATGACGAGGCTCGGCGGGTGGCAGGGGAGGCCGTCAGCATCGCCGAGCGTACTGACGCTTTGGTGGATCACGGTGACGCCTGTCTGACGCTGGCGATGGTGTTGGCCATGGCCGGTGACACTGTGGGGTCGCGCGCGGCAGCTGAACAGGCGGTCGCACTGTTTGAGCGCAAAGGTGCTGCGGCACTGGTTGAAAGGGCGCGACGGGTTCTCGGCTCTGAACCCTCGGCGGTCCCACTGGCGCCCGAAGAGCCGATCGTCGAACCGGAGAACGAGTGTGTGCGAACGCTGCGCCGCGTCGAAGCGGCGGCTAACCGCGGGGCGTGGAGCGAGGTAGAGCAGGCACACGCGGAAATCGGCTCCATCGAAAGCCGTCGGAAGATAGTCGGCTTCGAGCGGATACAACTCCCAGCCCGCGAGATGGCTCGCGGGGCAGAACGTTTCATTCGCGATATGCAAATTGGCCGATCTCGTCGCCCGATCATCGCCGTCCGGGGCGAGCGCCTTGCGATTGCGCGGACTGAGGTAGGCACTGCCGATGACAGTCCAGGCGCGCCGCTAGACGAGATGCTTCAGCTTGTCGGCCTCGATGAGGAGGGCCGAATCGCGCTGCAGATCTGGTTCGACGTTGATGATCTCGAGGCCGCGATCGCTGAGATGGATTCCGTTTACTCCGAAGGTGCGTCTTCCGGTGCACTGGAAAACGAATGTGTGCGTGTGATTAGACGGCTTGACGACGCCTACGACCGCGTTGCCTGGGACGAGGTCGAGCAGTACATGGCGGCGGTCGTTTCAACGGAGAGCCACCGCAAGATCGTCGGCCAAGACCGTGTCGATCGTCCATTTGATGAATGGGAAATTGAGGCAAAGCGATTTCGCCAGACGTTGGGTGGCGTCCGATACCGCCACGAGATTGTCGCGATTCGAGGTGAGCGTCTGGCCCTCACATCGTTGAAAGTCGGTCCCACCGATCAGAGCCCCGGCGCGCCGCGAGACGAGTTGCTCCAGCTATACGGCCTCGACCAGGACGGCCGGATCGGATTGCACGTGTGGTTCGACGTCGAGGACATGGACGCCGCGATAGCGGAACTCGACGCACAGCACAAGCGGCTAGAACAGCAACCGCAGAGTGCGCGACTCGCGAACGCCGCGAGCCGAGTGGATGCTCGGTTCAACACGTTGTTTGCGGGTCGACGCTGGGACGAGGTTGTGTCGATTTGGGCCGACGACGTGACGGTCGAAGACCGGCGTCGAGGGCTTCGTCGAGAGGTGAATTACGACCACGCTAGCGGACTGGCTGAGGTGCAAGCGATCGCCGATCTCGGCGTCCAAATGATGACGTCGACTGTGATTGCGGTGCGCGGCGAGCGTCTGGCCCTGAGCCGTACGCGCTATTCGGGCCGTGACCGGCGACCAGAAGCGTTCCACACCGAGGTATTGCGCATCATCGAGATCAACCCCGAAGGGCGATGCGTCGCGTCCATCGCGTTTGACGTGGACGATCTCGATGCCGCGTTCGCCGAACTCGACGCGCGTTACCTCGCAGGCGAAGCGGCTCCGCACGCGCAGGCATGGTCCGTCGTCGTAGATTCGTGCTCAGCGATCAATCGACAAGAGCTTCCCCCGGCGACGCCGGACTGGGTCCACATCGACCATCGGCCAGCGACACCCTTCGCCTCGAGCGACATGATGGCGATACTCAGCAATTCACGGAACGTGACGCCGGAGTTTCGCAGCTATATCGAAGCAGTACATACCTTGAGCGATGTCGGAGCAGTTGTGACAAGCAGATCCGTTGGGATCTCGCAGGACGGATTCGAAGCCGAGTGGAGGGTGGTCCTCCTCCAAACGGTCGACGGCGACCTGATTAACCGAAACGAAGTATTCGACGAGGCGGATCTCGACGCTGCACTCGCACGGTTCGACGAAATCAGCTGCCCGGCAACACGGCTGGAGAACGACGCAGTCCGAGTGGGTGACCGCCTGCGGGCGTTGTTCGAAGCCCGCGATTGGACTGCACTCGCAGAACTGTATGCAGACGACGTCACCGGGGACGATCGCCGTCGTGTCATCGGGGGCGGCGCCCGCACCGGTAGGGATACCGAGATCGCCAACATGCGTGCGATGGCGGAACTCAACGCGCCGCGTATTCACGCGACCGTGATTGCGGTACGCGGGCGACGGCTCGCCCTTTTTCAAGATCGCGTCGTGGACGGTGACGAACTGGTCGAGGCATCGTTCCTCGGTGTCTTCGAGATCAACGCTGACAACCGGATCGTCGGGGTGGTGGGTTTCGACGACGAGGACCTCGACGCCGCCTACGAGGAGCTCGATTCCCGTTACATCGCGGGTGAAGCTGCGGCGAATGCGCACACCTGGTCAGTCATCACGCGGGCCTACGCGGCAGTCAACAAGCATGAGCTTCCGGCATGGACGCCCGATACGGTCAACGTCGACCACCGGAGAACCACCGCCTTCGCGCCCGGTGACCTAGCGCCATACCTTCACGCAACGTGGTTCCAGACGCCCGATGTCAGGGTCGACATAGTGGCCGTTCATCGGCTGACGAGTTTCGGCGCAGTTGTCACCCATGTCGCGAAAGGAACCACGGAACAGGGATTCGAGGGTGAGTGGCGGAAAATCACCTTGTCGATTGTCGAAGGTGACCGCATTAGCCGCAGCGAGATGTTCGACGAGGCAGATCTCGATGCAGCACTCGCCCGATTCGACGAACTGGCTAACCCGGCAACGCGACTGGAGAACACCGCGAGTCGAGTGGAGGCGCGCGCGCAGTTCCTTGTCGCAGCAGGACACTGGGATGCGGTGGCGGAGGTCTTGGCTGACGACGTTTCGATCGATGATCGTCGTCGCGTCGTGAATGCCGGCCTGCGACGGGGTCGAGATGCGGTGGTCGAGGATCTACGGGTCGGTGCCGAGATCGGCTTGACACACATTACGCCTAGGGCCATCGCCATTCGGGGCGAGCGATTGACGCTGGGACACATCCGCTATTCAGGTGACGAAGAACGACCCGAGGTCGGCGTGATCGATCTGGTTCAAGTCATCGAAATCGATGCGGACGAAAGGATCACGGCCCTCGTTCTTTTCGACGCCGACAACCTTGGTGCCGCTGTCGAGGAACTCGAGTCCCGTTATGTGTCGGGCGAAGGCGCTGCTCTTGCGCGCACTTGGTCGGTGATTGCCGAGAATTGTGCCGCGCTCAATCGACAAGAGCTGCCCGAGCGGGCGCCGGGCTCTGTGTACGTCGACCGGCGGCGAGTCGCAAACATGTGGGCGGCCGACGTGAGTGACTATTTCCGTGCGGCATGGGAACTCACACCTGACATGACGACTTTCGTCGAAACCGTGCATCGACTGAGCGACGTCGGCGCGGTCGTCAGTCAAGTGGCGCAGGGGACTTCGCACGACGGCTTTTACGCCGAGTGGCGGGTGGTGAACGTGTACACCGTCGAGGACGGTTTAATGAGCCGCTGCGAAGTCTTCGACGAGACGGATCTCGACGCCGCACTGGCGAGGTTCGACGAGCTTCTTCGACAGCCGCAGCCGGTGGAGAACACAGCCAGCCGCACGTACCAACGCTTCCTGAGTCACTTCGCAGATCGCAACTGGGATGCGATGGCCGAAATGGTCGCACCCGACAACCGCCATGACGATCGCCGGCGGGTGGTCAACGCCGGTATCCAACTCGGTCGCGACGCCGTGATCGCGAGTATGCGCGCTGTAGCCGATGTCGGGGTCACGGTCATCGAAGCGGACTTCATCGCGACTCGCGGGGAGCGCCTCGCTCTTGCACGGCAACGAGTGTCAGGCGGCAGAAGGCCCGAGGCGTTCGGCATCGAGGTGCTGATCATCGCCGAAGTCGGCGCTGACAACAAAGTCGGCGGTGGCGTCGCATTCGATATCGACGACCTCGATGCCGCATTTGAAGAGCTCGACAAGCGGTACATGGCGGGCGAAGCCGCCGCATATGCGCAGACCTATTCCGTGATCGCGGATGCGTTCGTGGCAGTCAACCGACACGAACTTCCCACGACGACATCCGACTTCGCGAGCATCGATCACCGGCGACCAATCGCGTTCGCGCCCGGTGAAATGATGGTGTACCTCCAGGCCACCTTGAATGACGCGCCCGAGATCCGTATCGACATCGAGACGGTCCACCGACTGAGCAGCCACGGGGTGGTGGTCTCTCAAGTATTGCGTAACACCTCGGGACAGGGATTCGACGCCGAGTGGCGGGTGATCACCATCTCGACAGTCGAGGATGGCCGAATCAATCGTTGCGAGCTGTTCGACGATACCGAGCTTGATGCGGCACTCGCGAGGTTCGACGAGCTGTGCAGTCCCGCACCACAGCTCCGGAATACCGCGAGCCGAGTGGCTGAACGATTCCGGGCAACTTTCGCAGCTCGCGACTGGGATGCGATGGCCGAAATGCTTGCGCAGGACTTCTACAACGAAGATCGCCGGTCCGTCGTGAATGCTGGGATCCGCCACGGCCGGGACTCCCTGTTGCAGGACATGCGATCCGCCGCCGACGCTGGGATACCGACACTTTGCTCGACTGATCTTGCGACCCGTGGAGAGCGCCTCCTCCTAGTTCGGGCAGAATCGTCCTACGAAGCGCAACCTGGTGCGTTCTACGTCGAGAACATTGCGATAGCAGAGATCGATGCAGACGGAAGCGTCACCGCTCAGGTCGTCTTCGACGTTGATGACCTCGATGCGGCATTTCAAGAACTCGACAAGCGGTACATGGCCGGCGAAGCGGCCGCGCATGCACACACGTGGTCGGTCATCAAAGATGGCTATGCCGCGCTCAACCGCCACGAAATTCCCCCGACGACGCCAGATTGGGTGAACATCGACCATCGGCGTGGAGGTAGCGCATTCCCGCCAGGCGAGTTGGCGACATATGTTCGCTCATCCTGGGTGGATTCACCGCAGAACAGAATCCATGTCGAGGCGGTTCATCGGCTGAATGATCTTGGGGCCGTCGTCACCAGTACGACGCGAGGGGTGTCGGTCACCGGCTTTTACGCGGAGTGGCGAGAGGTCGGCCTGGTGATGGTCGACGGCGAGAAGCTCAATCGCACGGAGTTATTCGACGAGACCGACCTCGACGCCGCGCTGGCGAAGTTCGACGAACTCAGTAGTTCAAGATTCTTGGAGAACGCTGCCGGCCGTGTACTCAAGCTCGCTCGCACATGTTTCGCGGCTCGTGACTGGGACGGCATGCGCGCCACCCTTGCGGAAGACTTCACGCTTGACGATCGCCGACGCACGGTAAACGGTGGGATGCGTCATGGTGGAGATTCCATGATTCGTGATGCCCGCACAGCAACCGATGTCGGCATCACAGGTGTCGCTGACGAGATCATGGCTGTGCGAGGAGAGCGACTGATACTGACGCGCACGCGTTATTCGGAGAGCGATGACCAAGCCGAGGCCTTCTTTGACGAGGTACTCGAAGTCATCGAGGTCAACGACGCCGGCAAGATCTCCATGAATATCGTGTTCGACCCAAACGACGTCGACGCGGCATTCGCTGAACTCGACGCGCGGTACCTCGCCGGCGAAGCGGCGCCGTATGCGCAGACGTGGTCAGCGGTCGCAGAGACCCATGCCGCATACAACCGGAATGGCCTCGTGCCCGATGACAATTGGGTGAGTACCGACCACCGGCGGGGATACCCGGCAGACCAGCTCAACACGACAATTCGCGGTGCTCGAGAGCTCACGCCAGACCTCAGTATCTACATCGAATCTGTGCATCGGCTCAGCGATCGTGCCGCGGTGGTCACCAATAGATCCGTTGGTTCATCGCATCAGGGATTCGTCGCCGAGTGGCGAATGATCCAGCTAATGACCGTTGACGGCGACCATGTCACACGTTTGGAGATCTTTGACGAGACCGACCTAGACGCTGCGCTCGCGAGATTCGACGAACTCACTACGCGGGTTCCCCGCATTGAGAACGCGACTACGCGTATCTGGGATCGGCTTGCCGACGCATTCAATCGCCGCGACGTGGACGCCTTCGTCGACCTCACGGCGTCGGATGGCCACTTTGCTGATCGACGCATGGGACTGCGGGACTCCCAAGGCGGGGCAATGCGTCGGCGCGTGGTCGAAACGCTATTCGAGTATCCAGAGCTTTGGCGGCTGGATGTTGAGCACATTGCGGTTCGGGGATCGCGGCTTTGTCTGAGCCGTCAAACTTTTCGCGATTTCGGTGACGTTGACCGACCGACTTGTGTCGAAGTCCTGACGCTGACTGAGAGCGCGACCGATGACCTCGTCCACGACTTCGTACTCTTCGATCCGGATGATATCGAGCCCGCGTTGGCAGAACTCGACGCACGCTACCTGGCCGGCGAAGGCGCGGCCCACGCACAGATGTGGGCACTCGTTGTCGACAGCTACGCCAGGTTCAACCGGCATGAGCCGCCTTTGACGACTCCTGATTGGGTGAACATCGACCACCGTCGGGTGACAGCGTTTGAGCCCGGCGACCTGACAAACTACGTCCAAGCGGCGTTTACCGTCACGCCCGACACTCAGGCCCATATCGCGGCAGTGCACAGGCTGAGCAATCTCGGAGCGGTTATCACGGCCTCGACGTATGGAACGTCGCCGCAGGGATTCCGCGCCGAGTGGCGGGATATTCATCTACTCACATTCGAGGGCGACCTAGGCAACCGCTTCGAGCTGTTCGACGACGAAGACCTCGACGCCGCGCTCGCGCGGTTCGACGAAATCAACAAACCGCCACCTCGACCCGACAACGCTGCGATGCGGGCTTGGCGGCGTTTTTCGGAGGTGTACAACCGGCGAGATCTGGAGGGGTTTCTCGCCGTCCACGACGAGGACGCTTATTACGATGATCGCCGGAAGGGACTTCGCGACGAAGGTCCCGTGGACCCGGATGTCGGGTGTGCGCTCTTGTTTGAGGCGGCCCCGAGTTGGCGACTGTCTATCGAGCTCATCGCCACTAGGGGAGAAGCCCTGGCGCTGATGCGCGGCAGATTCCGCGATATCGATGAGCCAGATGGGCCGAGCGTAGTGGAGGTCCTCGCGGTGGTCGAGGTGTCCGACCGCGAAATGATTGCTTATGAGGCCTTTTTCGATCCGGACGAGATCGACTCCGCGTTGGCGGAACTCGACGCCAGGTTCCTGGCAGGGGTCGATGCGGCTCACTCACACATTTGGAAGCTGGTCAATCAGACCTATGCGAGGTTCAATCGGCATGAACTGTCACAGACGACTACCGACTGGGTGAACGTCGATCACCGGCGCGCCATGGTTCCTGCGCCCGGTGAGATGAACGAGTACGTCAGCGCAATGTGGGCGGTCGCGCCGGACGTCCGCACCCGAATCGAGAGCGTGCATCGATTGACCCACCTTGGCGCTGTGTTCACCCACACCGAGTCGGGAACGTCGCGCGAGGGCTTCGATGCCGAATGGCGCGAGATCACCCTTCTGATGTTCGACGGCGAATTGATCAGCCGCTGTGAACTCTTCGACGACCACGATCTCGATACGGCCCTGTCTTGGTTTGACAAACTCAGCGTGCCTGCAACACACCTCGATAATGCGGCGATTCGCGGGGACGGCAGGGCCGCAGACGCATTCAATCGTGGGGATCTTGAGGGCTACCTCGGCGTGTTGGCGACCAACGCGCAGTACGACGACCGGCGGCGGGGGCTGCGCAATGCCGGCCCAATTGACCGGGAGTTCGTACGTGGGCTGCTTTTCACCGGGCCCTCGAGTTGGCGCGTAGAGATCGAGCCTGTCGCCAACCGGGGGCGCCATCTTGCACTGGTTCGCCACATCTGTCGCGACAGCGGTGAGGCCGGCAAGCCCGTCGTTGCTGAGGTATTGGCGGTTGTCGAGGCGCAGGACGATGAACGGATCAGCCGCAGTGTGCTTTTCGATCTCGATGAGATCGCCGCCGCCTTCCAGGAACTGGACAGTCAGTATCTCGCTGGGGAAGCGGCCCAATGCCGCGACACCTGGTCTGCGGTGGCGCAGATGTACTCCGGACTCAACCGGCACGAACTTCCCGCGTGGATAACGGACGTCGTCCACCTGGACTACCGCACAGTCGTCACAATCGATCCCAACGATCTGGCTGAAACCCTCCGCACCGCGTGGGATCTCGTGCCGGACCTCACCATGTACGTCGAGAGCATTCATCGACTCACCGACGTCGGAGCCGTCGTCACCAACAGGTCGTACGGCCGCTCGAAAGAGGGATTCGATGCGGAGTGGCGAATGATCCAAGTCCTCACAGTTGGGCGTGGTCGAATCGACCACTTCGAACTATTCGACGAGGGTGATATCCACGCCGCACTCGTCAGACTCGACGAACTCAGTTCGTCAGCAACGCGACTCGAGAATGCAGCGAGCCGTGCGCGAGCACAAGTCTGCGATACATACAACCGCCGTGATGTGGACGGATTTCTTTCGCTCGCCAGCGGCCGATACGTGGACCGCAGAAAAGGACTGCAATATGAAGGAGCGGCCGACGGGGATTACGCAGCCGCGGTATTGTCCGGAACGCCCACGAGTTGGCACCTGGAACATGAGGCGGTTGCCATCAGGGGAGACCGCTTGGCGCTGAGCCACGAAACGTTCCGCGACACAGCCGATGCCGAACTGCCAGTCACCGTTGAATTGATCGCGCTCACGGATCTCACCGACAAATTCGTGCCGTGTGTAGTGTTTTTCGACCCTGACGACATTCACTCTGCCTTTGCTGAGCTCACCGCTCGCTGGGTCGCATCGGGAGAGGTCGAGCATCCCGCGGTCATCCAATCTGCGCAGCGAATTTTTGACATGGCCAATCGCCATGACTGGGCCGCCATTGCGAATCGTCTGGGCGACGCGACGTATGTAAGCCACCGACAGCTCGGACTCGACGACGCCGACATATCCGGTTACCTGTCATCGATTCAGCTATGGGCGTCACTCGTACCCGATCTGTGGGTCGAAGCCGCCGAGGTCTTCGCGCACTCGGCGATGGGTGTTTTGGCGAGGCTGGTGCTGAAAGGCACGTCGACCGAGGGCACTGTCGTTGAGGTTCCGGCGATTTATCTCATACTTCTTGACGGTGATCGCGTCACCCATCTCGAGACCTACGACCCTCAACAGCGCGATAGGGCGCTCGCCAGATTCGAGGAACTGAATGTGACCGCGCCGCTTTCGGATAACGCAGTCACACGGGTTCTCACAGGCGTGGTTGATTCCATTAACCGCCGCGACGTGGACAGTTATCTGTCCATTTTCACCGACGACGCCCGGTACGAGGATCGGCGAAAAGGCTTGCGTGACGCGGGGCTCGTCAAGCCAGACTTTGCCCGTGCGGTAATTGATGGGGCCGGCACGGGTTGGCAGGTGGAAGTCGAGTGCATTGCAAATCGGGGACCGCATCTTGTGCTCTGTCACCTGACATATCGCGATCACGACGAGGCCGACCACCCAGTCGTCGTGGAAGCCCTATTCATCGCGGAAATCACCGTCAGCCAATTGATCTCTACTCTCCTGCTTTTCGACCCCGACGACATCGATGCCGCTCTCGCCGAGCTGACCGCCCGCTGGATCGCATCAGGAGAGTGCGGCCACCCCGGAGTAATGGAAGCAATCCAGACTTTCGCCGAGTCCGCTAATCGACATGAGTGGGACAAACTGGCCACACGTCACGCCGGCGCAACGTATACCAATCACCTGCAGCTAAGAGGTGGCGCCGACACGGTCGCCGACGATATGTCTTCGCTCCGCATGCTCACGTCACTCGTTCCCGACTTGCGGTTCGAGTTGACCGACGTCCTTCGACTTTCGGCGACTGGCATCGTCATCCATACGGTCGCGAAGGGCACCTCGACCAATGACGTCCCGTTTGATCTTCCATTTGTTGTACTGCTCCTGATCGACGGTCATCGCATCGTCCACGCCGAGACGTACGACCTCGACCAACGCGAGCAGGCACTCACTCGTTTCGACGAACTCACTGTTGATGGGCCTCAGCCGAACAATGCACTAGCGCGAGTTCTCGCACGAGTGGTGGATGCCTTCGACCGGCGTGACCCTGACAGGTACCTCGCCCTTTTTTCTGAGGACTGTACTTACGAAGATCGGCGGAAAGGCCTGCGTGACGCGGGGTCGATCAGGCCAGACTACGCGCAAGCAGTGACATTCGGTGCGGCCGCGGGGTGGCAAGCGGAGTTTGAGACCATCGCTGTCAGGGGAGAGCATCTGATGCTGGGCCGCGCGACATTTCGCGATCAGAGCGAGGCCGGTAATCCGATCGCTGTCGAGGCATTGAATATCGGCAGCATCAACAAAGACGAATTGATCTTCTGGTTCGCCGTTCTCGACCCCGACGACATTGATGCCGCGTTCGCGGAACTCACCGCTCGCTGGATCGCGTCGGGAGAGGTTGCATACCCTGACGTCATCGAGGCTGCACTCCGATCGAACGAGATGTACAACCGGCACGACTGGGACGCAATCGCGGCCAATGAATTCGGTGCGACTTACGTCAACCACCGGCAACTGGTCAGCGCGGAACCCGAAACGATCGAAGACCATTGGCGGTCGATTCGCGCCTTGGCTTCTCTCATCCCAGACTTGAGGACAGAGCCTGTCGAGATACTTGCCCATTCCGCCAAAGGCGTGGTAACAGATCTCGTCGTCAAGGGCAGGACGCCCGAAGGCGCCGTCATCGAGTTCCCAGCGATCACCCTCATCCTTTTCGACGGAACGCGCGTCATCCACATGGAGGCCTTCGACGTCAACCAACGCGGACAGGCGCTCGCGCGATTCGACGAACTCCACGGTCAGTACACCTAGTTGTCTGATGGTGGTTGGGGTTCGAATGGGGTGTAGCACCACCATTGGGCGCGTTCGCCGGTGGGTCCGCGGTAGGGCGCGGCGTCGGGTGGGGGTCGGGTGGGTGGGCGGGCGAGTGATCCCGGGCTCAGGGTTCGGCCATCGCTGTCGGTGACGGTGATGTTGGGGGCGGGTCCGGTGATGGTGATGACGCCGCGGTGGTGGGCGCGGTGGTGGTAGGGGCACAGCAGGACGAGGTTGTCCAGGTCGGTGGGGCCGCCGTCTTCCCAGTGCTGGATGTGGTGGGCGTGCAGTCCGCGGGTGGCTCCGCAGCCGGGCACCGCACACGTGGGGTGGCGGTGTTCTAGGGCGCGGCGTAGCCGGCGGCCGATGGTGCGGGTGGAACGTCCGGCACCGAGGGGTTGTCCGTCGCGGTGGAACCACACCTCACAGGTGGCGTCACAGGTGAGGTATCGGCGGTCGGCGTCGGTGAGCAACGGCCCCAGGTGCAGGGCAGCCACCTGTTCTTTGATGTCGAGGTGCACCACGACGGTGGTGTGCTGGCCGTGGGGGCGGCGGGTAGCGTCGGCGTCCCAGCCGGCTTCGACCAGGCTCATGAACGCCTCACCCTTGGTGGGAAACGGCGACGCTACCGCGGCGGGCAGGGTGTCGGTGTCGTGGTCGCGTTTCCACGCGGCGACCGCAGCATCCAGATGCGACTGCACGGCCGCGTCGAAGGTTGCGGCGTCCAGGTGCGACAGGGTGATTTTCCAGGTGGTGGTCTGCTCGTCGCTGTGGGTGGTGGTGATCGTGGGCCGCGGCGGCGGCTCGGGTGCGGGCTCGGGTGGGGTGTCGCGCCAGGGGTCGGGTTCAGATGGCAGGGGTGGTTCGGCCTTGAGGGCGGTGTTGAGTTGGCTGACGGTGGCGACCTCGGCCAACGTCACGTAGTGCCCATCAGAACCTGCGCCGGCTTTCTCGGCGATGATGGCGACCTGGTCCAGTGACAACCGGCCTTCGCGCAGGCCCGCCATGCACAGCGGAAACTGTCGGGCCCGGTGCGCGATCGCGGCGATCTTCTCGGCGTTTCTGGTCGAGGAGCCGGTCTTCCACGCCACCAAAGCCGAGAGCGAGCGACACCCGGTCATGCCGAGCAGGTTGTCGTGGTCCATCTCGGCCACGATGTCCACGATGCGCGCGTCGATGGCGTTGCGCTGACCCATCAACTCACCCAGCTCGCCGAACAACACCTCCAGCCGGTCCTTCGGACGCACGACCGCCGCGTCGGAGGCGGCGATCGAAGACATGACCCCATCAAAACAGAGGGGTCCGACAAGTACTGGGCCGCAACCGTTTAGCGACATTGTCGCTGATGGTTGGAGCTTGCGGAGCAAGCATGGTCCGACGAACCCGAGGGTATCGCGCACCAGGAACCGCAACGTGAAAACCGACCATTGACATGCAGCCGGAAGGCTGCCTATGGTGAACATGCAGCCAGACAGCTGCATAAACAGATATGACACAGACGGACGAGGTATTCAAGGCGCTGGCCGACCCCAGTCGGCGCCTGCTGCTCGACAGCCTCAATTCACGCAACGGGCAGAGCTTGCGCGACCTTTGCGCAGAACTGTCCATGGCACGGCAGTCGGTCAGTAAGCACTTGGCGGTGCTCGAAGCAGCCAACCTGATCACCACGGTGTGGCAGGGCAGGGAAAAGCTGCACTACCTCAACGCCGAACCGATCAACGCGATCGCCGACCGCTGGATCAACCAGTACGACCGTGCGCGGGTGCAGACACTCGCCGATCTGAAAATCGCATTGGAGACCGAACCGATGAGCAATAGCGCCGCATTCGTCTACACCACCTACATCCGAACCACTCCTGAACGACTGTGGCAGGCGATCACCGATCCGGCGTTCTCGCATCGCTACATGGGGCACGCGATCGCGTCGGACTGGGAGAAGGGCTCGACGTATGTGTGGGAGGACCGAAAGCTCAAGATCGAGCATCCGGAGCAGGTGATCCTCGAATCGGATCCGTACCGCCGGCTCGCGTTCACCTTTCACACGTTCGTGCCGGAGCTCACGGAGCTGGGGCTCGGCGAAGAGGTCATCGCCAAAGCCGCAGCGGAGAGCAGGTCAAAGGTGTCGTTCGACATCGAACCGGTCGACGACGGTCAGGTGAAGCTGACCGTTGTGCACGACGACTTTCCGCCTGAAAGCACTGTGCGAGAACTCATTTCCGGTGGGTGGCCGTGGAAGCTGTCGAATCTCAAGACGGCGCTGGAGGAGGGGAGTGACGAGAAGTGAAGACGCCACCGATCGTGTCGGCAGGGGAGTGGGACGCCGCCCTGCAGGAGATGCTCACCAAAGAAAAAGAGGTTCAACGCGCCCGCGATGCGTTGGCCGCCCAGCGGCGTCGCATGCCCTGGACACCTGTTGACAAGGAGTACGTCTTCGACGGGCCCGACGGCAAGCTGAGCCTTCTCGAGCTGTTCGACGGCAGACGCCAGCTGATCGTCTATCGCGCGTTCATCGAACCCGGCACAGGCGGCGACGATGTCCCCGGGCACCCCGGCTGGCCCGAATACGGCTGTGTGGGTTGCTCATTGATGGCAGACCACGTGCCGAATCTCGCTCATCTCAACGCCCGCGACACAACGTTCGTGTACGTATCGCGGGCCACGCAACCCGACCTGGAGCGGATGAAAGCGAAGATGGGGTGGCGGCACCCGTGGTTCTCGCTCACTGATGACTTCGACAAGGACTTCGGTGTCGACCTCTGGCATGGCACCAACGCCTTCATCCGCGACGAGAACGACCGTGTCTTCCGCACCTACATGATCTCCGGCCGCGGAGACGAAGTGTTCGTCGGCACCTGGAACCTGCTCGACATGACCGCGCTTGGGCGGCAGGAGAATTGGGAAGACTCGCCCGAGGGTTATCCGCAGGGCCCGCCCTACAAGTGGTGGCGCTGGAACGACACCTACGCCGAGGAGGGCCACGGCCCCGGCGGATGCTGCTCCTAGGACTTCACGCTCGCCAGCGCTTGGTCGATGATCTCCGACCACCGCGCGGCGTTGACGGCCTCGATCGCCGTCTCGCCCGCGAAAGCGCTCGAGATGACGAGGTCGGGTGCCACGGTGCCGAGTAGCTTCACACTGTCCCGCATGGCTGCCGCGTCACCCCGGCCGGGCACCACGAACGTCGACCAGGTGCCGTCACCGGCGGGAAAGATCGTGTCGCCGGTGAACAGATATCGGTCGCCGCCCACGCCCGTCACCAGGTAGCAGGTGCTTCCGGGTGAATGACCTGGTGTGGGAAGCACTTCCACACCGTTGAGGTCGACGTGTCGCACAGCTTCCAGCGGTACGTCGACGCGACCGTGTTGCGCAATCTCTCTCAGTTCGGCTGCGGGAGCGTGCAGCTGGCGACCGAAACGTTCGGCGATGCGGGCCAGGTTCGGGCCCGCCTCGTCGAGGTGCGACAGATATTGGCCGTGGACGCCGCCTAGTTCGTCGATAGCATCGAAATCCGCGTCGCTGGCCGGACTGTAGAAGAGCACATTGCCGGCCGGCCGTTGCCACAGGTACGCGTGGGTGGTCAAACCGGGAAACGGTGAATCCATGCGGGTCTGATAGAGATCGTCGTTGATCTTCGTCAAAGTAGCCATGACTCCACCCTGCTTCCTCAACCATTGTTGAGGTCAAGCAAGTGCCGGACGGGAGGTTAGACTTCACCCCTGGCGGCAACAGAGTACGTAGCCGACGGCTCTCCGTGGCTGCAACGAGACTCTCGCTACGAAGGGTGCCATCTTGGGGCGAATCGTCGTCGCCGCTAGTTCGCTGTCTGGCCATGTTCTTCCGATGATGCGCATTGGTGCCCACCTGCGCGAAAGCGGTCACGACGTCACCGTCGTGTCGTCTCCTGAATTTCGGGACGACGTCGAGCGTGCCGGCCTGCGCCTGGTGCCCCTCGATGCGGCCGCGCGCGTCCGCCCGCCGGCACCACCAACGCGCCTCCCGATGCCGAACCTCTTGCGCCGCTATCTGCATGGGCTCGCGGAACTCGAATCGACGTTCGTCGCACCTTTGGCTGCCCAGTACGACGCGCTTGAGCGGGTGCTGGCAGAGGATCCCGTCGATGTCGTGCTGGCTGATCTGACCTTCACCGGCGTGCTGGCGCTCTTGCTCGGAGATCAGCCCAGGCCAGCGGTTTTTACGGTCGGTGTCGGTCCAATCACCTTGTCGAGCGTGGATACTCCGCCGTTCGGCATGGCCTGGGCTCCCCGGCCGGGCATGGACTACGACGGCGTCCACCGCGTGGTCCAGGGCGTGATGTTGCGCGGCGTGCAGAAGTCCTTGAACCGCGCACTCGGCGCGCTTGGAGCACGACCGTCCCCAGTTGGCCTCGTGGACTGGCCGCGGCTGGCCGATGGACTGGTCCAGCTCACGGTGCCGGCGTTCGAGTACCCGCGTCAGGATCTACCGGAAACCGTCGACTTCGTCGGCCCAGTACTACTCGACGGGGTGGCGAAATTCGACCCGCCCGACTGGTGGCCCGAGATCCACTCTGCCCGCAGAGTTGTGCATGTCACGCAGGGAACGTTCGACAATCATGACCAGGACCGACTGATCGGCGCGACAATCGCCGCACTGGAGGGTACGGACACCGTCGTTGTGGCGACCACCGGACGGCCATTCGAGGGCACCGGACTCCCGCCTAACGTCTTCGTCGCCGAGTGGCTTCCGTACGGAGCCCTCCTCCCGCACGTCGACGTCATGGTCACCAACGGCGGTTACGGCGGTGTACAGCACGCTCTGCGGTACGGCATTCCGTTGATCGTCGCCGGCGAGACATCCGATAAGGCCGAGGTGGCCGCCCGCGTCGCGTACACCGGAGTCGGTCTGAACCTGGGCTCCGCTGCGCCCTCTCCCGCGCGGATCCGAGCAGCAGTCGACGACGTTCTCGCCAACTCCGACTATCGCTGTGCAGCTCAACGCATCGGCGCCGACATCGTCGAATCGCAGCCGCTGGAAAGCATCGGACGATTGGTCAACAGTGTGATCCGGACACGTGGCGTCCACAACTGAGCGGATTCAAAGGTCCACCGCCCTAACGATGTTGGCGATTCGCTCCGCCACATTCTGCACAACGAGGAGTGCCTCCGCATCGCTCGCGGGCAGATAGCGGTCGTCGGCCTTGTCGTAGGCCGCCCCCGCGATCGCAGCGTGGTCGGTGGGCAGTTCGGTGAGCTCGACGCGCCACCCATTCCGCCGCAGAGTCGCGGCGAAATCGCGGCTGACGCCGACCGGTATGACGTCATCGTCGACGCCGTGTAACAGCGTGAACGGTGAACCCGCGCCGAACTCAGTCAGGTCGGTGGGCAGTGTCTGTCCGGAGACCGAATCTGCGACCATGAACGCTCCCGCGAGGCAAATCGTTTGTGCCAAGGAGAGATCGAACTTCGTCGCGTGGATCGTCGCTCCCGCTGCCGCTGCTCCACCGAGCGACCAGCCGACCAGGACGATCGGTGACGTCCACTGCGCGCGGACGAACTTCAGCGAACCCAGCAGGTCGGCACGACCGCGGTCTGAGGCTCGGGAATTCCAGTCCGGCACCACGACGCCGGCACCCTGGTCGGCAACCCGTTCGGCAAGCGGGCCCATCGTTGTCCGCGCATCGACCTGCGCACCGTGCCACATCAGGACAGTGCGTTGTGCGGGATCACCGTATACATCTGCAAACCGACCTGGTGCGTATTCGACCGTCTCCATGCACCGAGAGTTCCCGACCTCTACGAACTTATGCGTAGCGCTCGACGAACCGCCGCAGAATCATATGCGGATAGCGGACATTCCATTGCCGCGCTTCCGTTTTGAGCTGCTCAGCCGACTCGGGGGCGAAGTAGCCGTGATTCTTGTAGGCCTCGACGCGGGTTTCGATGCCTGCGAGGTCGAGTTCGGGGTGGAATTGCGTGGCATAGACGTTCTCGCCGACCCGGAACGCCTGGACCGGGCATTGCGGTGAGGTGGCAAGACGCACCGCGTCGTCCGGCAACGTCGCCGCGGCTTCCTTGTGCCCGCCGTACGCGTCGAATTCGTCAGGCAACTCGGCGAACAGCGGGTCGGCTCGACCGGCCTCGGTGACCGTGATCGACATGCCGCCCACCGGTTCCGGGTACGTGCGGTCGATGCCCGCGCCGATGACGGCACCCAGCGTGCCCACGCCGTAGCAGCAGCCGAGAAACGGGAAATCCTCATCCACGATGCGCCCAAGCAATGCGGACAACTCGGACTCGACGCGTCGCTGTGTCGTGGTTTTCGAATCCTGCGGGTCGCTGACGTTGTAGGGGCCGCCGCCGAGGATGATGCCTGACCAGTCGGCGAGATCGATCAGCCCCAGTGGCTCGTGCGTCAGGCTGATGCGGTGCATGCCCGTCTCGTCACGATCGGCAAAGCGCATGAACGCCCGGTACTCGTCGGCGGCGGCTTCGTCCTCGCCGCGGATCGACAGGAGCAGGAACGGTGCGTTCACGGTAGAGAATTTACCGAGCACAACGCCCCGCGAGTCATGATGACTCGCGGGGCGTTGTGTGTTGCGGTCAGACGAGGTCGAACCGGTCGTTGTTCATGATTTTCACCCACGCGGCGACGAAGTCCTCGACGAACTTCTGCTTGTTGTCGTCCTGGGCGTAGTGCTCGGCCAGCGCCCGCAGCTGCGAGTTAGAGCCGAACACCAGGTCATTGGCCGTCGCGGTCCACTTCGGCTGACCCGATGCGCGGTCCACACCCTCGTAGACGTTCTCCGCCGTACCCGACTTCCACTGCGTGCTCATGTCGAGCAGGTTGACGAAGAAGTCGTTGGTGAGCACGCCCGGCCTGTCGGTGAACACGCCGTGCTTGCTGCCGCCGTGGTTGACGTTGAGCGCCCGCAAACCGCCGACCAGCGCCGTCAGTTCTGGTGCTGTCACGCCAAGAAGGATGGCCTTCTCCATCAGCAGCTGTTCCAGCGGATTCTTCTCGCCCGGACGCACGAAGTTGCGGAACCCGTCCCACCGCGGCTCGAGCACCGCGAACGACTCCACATCCGTGTCCTCCTGCGTCGCGTCCGTGCGACCCGGCGCGAAGTGGACATCGATCTCGAAGCCGGCGTCCTTGGCCGCCTTCTCGACCGCCGCCGAGCCGCCCAGCACAATCAGGTCGGCCAGCGATACGTTCTTGCCACCGGCGCCGTTGAACTCCTGCTGGATCTTCTCCAGCACCGGCAGCACCTTGGCCAACTCGGACGGCTCGTTGGCCTCCCAGTTCTTCTGCGGCTCAAGGCGAATCCGTGCACCGTTGGCACCACCGCGCTTGTCGGTGCTGCGGAAGCTGGCCGCAGACGACCACGCCGTCTTGACCAACTGCTGCACGGTCAGTCCCGAGTCGAGCAGCTTGGCCTTGAGCGACTTGATGTCCGACTCGTCGATCAGCTCGCCCTCGACGGCAGGAACCGGGTCCTGCCACAGCTGCGGCTCGGCGACCCAAGGGCCGATGTAACGGCTGATCGGACCCATGTCGCGATGCAGCAGCTTGTACCAGGCCTTGGCGAACGCCTCGTTGAGCTCCTCGGGGTGGTCGAGCCAGCGACGGGTGATCGCGCCGAACTCCGGGTCCTCCCGCATGGAGACGTCGGTGACCAACATCGTCGGTTTGCGGTTCGGCCCACCGAATGGATCGGGGATGATCGCCTCGGCGTCCTTGGCCTCGAATTGCCATGCGCCCGCAGGACTCTTGGTCAGCTCCCACTCGTGGCCGTACAGGATCTCCAGGTAGCGGTTGCTCCACTGGGTGGGCTTGTCCGTCCACACCACCTCGAGTCCGCTGGTGACCGTGTCGCCGGCCTTGCCCGAGCCGAACGGGCATTTCCAGCCCAGGCCCTGCTGCTCGATCGGAGCGCCCTCGGGTTCGGGGCCCATACCTTCGTCCGGGCCTGCGCCGTGGGTCTTGCCCAGCGTGTGGCCACCGACGATCAGCGCGGCCGTCTCCTCGACGTTCATGGCCATCCGGCCGAAGGTTTCCTTGATGTCGACCGCAGCGGCGATCGGATCCGGCTTGCCTTCGGGGCCTTCGGGATTGACGTAGATGAGGCCCATCGTGGTGGCGCCGAACGGTTCGGCCAGCTCGCGCTCACCGGAGTAGCGCTTGTCGGTGCCCAGCCACTCGTCCTCTTCACCGAAGAGAATCTCGACGGGCTCCCACACGTCGGGCCGGCCGAAACCGAAGCCGAAGGTCTCGAAGCCGGCCGACTCCAGTGCCACGTTGCCGGCGAAAACCAGCAGGTCGGCCCAGGAGATCTTGTTGCCGTACTTCTGCTTGACCGGCCACAGCAGACGACGTGCCTTGTCGAGGTTGGCATTGTCCGGCCAGCTGTTCAGCGGCGCGAACCGCTGCATGCCCTCGCCGCCGCCGCCGCGTCCGTCGTAGATCCGGTAGGTGCCGGCGGCGTGCCAGCTCATCCGGATGAACAGACCGGCGTAGCTGCCGTAGTCGGCGGGCCACCAGTCCTGAGAGGTGGTGATCACCGACATGACGTCGGCCTTGAGGGCCTCGGGATCGAGCTTGGCGAACTCCTCGGCGTAGTTGAAATCCTCGTCGTATGGGTTGGAGAAGGAGCCGCGCGCGTGCAGCTTCGACACGTCGACCTGTTCGGGCCACCAGTCCTGGTTGGTCCGGGGCGCGTGCGCTTTCGGCTTCGGCGTATCGATTACCGGGTTTTCACTCTCGCTTCCGCTGCTCGCCGTGGGCTTCTCAGGTGACGGCGGCTTGGCGTCAGGTGAATCAGACACAACATTCCTTCCGATGGGTGAAATGGGCTGTGATCACGTATGTGATCGCGACGTTTGCGTTGCGGAACAATCTGGGCACAGGCCCCAGTAGATGACTTCGGCCTCGTCCAGGACGAAGCCGTCAAGGGATCCGTCCGGATCGGACGGTGTCAGACAGGGGGTGTCGCCGACGGCGCAGTCGACGTCGGCGATGACCCCGCACGAGCGACACACGACGTGGTGGTGGTTGTCGCCGACGCGTGACTCGTAGCGCGAGACCGAGCCCGATGGCTGGATACGACGAATCAGATTCGCGGCGGTCAGCGCAGCGAGCACGTCGTACACCGCTTGACGGGATACGTCGGGAAGGCCGAGCCGCACGGCGGAGAAGATCGTCTCGGTATCGGCGTGCGGGTGCGCACAGACCGCCTCGAGGACGGCGAGGCGGGGACGGGTGACGCGGAGGTCTGCGAGGCGCAGTTGCTCCGAGAAATCCGTCGTGGGAGGCACGAAGACCATCATCCCCCTTTTCTGGAACCAGTCAAGACTTGATCATCGGCGTGTCCGGACGACTTTGATCATCCAATCGATCAAGTGCCCTTCGGACGCGTCAGAGCGCCTGGTCGACAACAATTTTGGTCATTGCACAGCCGATTCACAGCGTGTCTGAGTGTGTCGGGGCGGTGTCACCACTGGTAGCCTGCCAAACTGCCGGAAGCGTGGTCGCGGGGAGGCGTACCGCCCGGCAGACGATCGCAACTGTTCGAGTCCCTCACGAAGAGAGTGTTGTGCGTACCGGCGAGATCAAGGCCCTGTCCGGATTGCGCATCGTCGCCGCCGTGTGGGTCGTGCTCTTTCACTTCCGGCCGCTGCTCGAGCAGGCCGCCCCTGGATTCAGATCGGCGCTCGCGCCGGTGCTCGACTGCGGCGCCCAGGGCGTCGATCTGTTCTTCATCCTCAGCGGGTTCGTGCTGACGTGGAACTATCTCGACCGGATGGGCGACTCCTTTTCGTGGCGGTCCACGCTGCACTTCCTGTGGTTGAGGCTCTCGCGCGTGTGGCCCGTCTACCTGGTGACGATGCATCTGGCGGCACTCTGGATCATCTTCACGCTCAACGTCGGCCATGTTCCGTCAGAGGCCGCCGGATCGCTCACGGCGATGAACTACGTCCGGCAGTTCCTGCTCGTGCAGCTGTGGTTCGCGCCCTATTTCGATGGCACCAGCTGGGACGGGCCCGCCTGGTCGATCAGCGCCGAATGGCTGGCATACCTCTTGTTCGGCGCGCTGGTCGTGGTGATCTTCCGCATCGCCCGCGCGACGCGGGCGAGGGGCCTGTTCTTCCTCGCCGTCGCCGCGTCGCTGCCTCCGGTGGTGCTGCTGATGGCTAGCGGCCTGTTCTACACACCATGGAGTTGGTTGCCGCGGATCATCATGCAGTTCACCGCGGGGGCGCTGGTGTGCGCGGCCGTGCGCAAACTCAAACCCAGCGATCGGGCCCGCACGGGCGCCGGTATCGCGTCACTTCTGCTCGCGGCGGCCATCGTCGGCATCCTGTACTGGCTGGACGCCAACCCCGTCCCGACGATCCATGACTCGGCCGGCTTGGTCGACGTGCTGTTCGTCCCACTGGTGTCGACGCTGGCGATCGGTGCGGGCACGTTACCGGCCATGCTGTCCCTTCGTCCGATGGTCTACCTCGGACACATCTCGTTCAGCCTCTACATGGTTCACGAGTTGGTGCACACGACATGGAATTGGATGGTGTTGCAGTTCGAACTGCAGCTCGGCTCCGACCTCGCGGGCAAGGCGGTGCTGCTGGCACTGTTCGCGGTGGCGATCGCGGGCGCGGTGCTGCTGTACCACCTCGTCGAGGAGCCCGCGCGCAAGTGGATGCGCAGCATGATGAAGCCACCCCGCGACACTCGCCAGGACTCTGGCCACGGCAGGCTGCAGACCATCGATGGTCAGCGTGAGGACCGTCGATCTGTGGTTTCTGCCCGTGCGGGATGAGTTCGCGCGTCTTCAACGTCGATTTGGTCAAATGAGTCCTAGGCTGGTCCGGTGAGGCGGTTCGTCACGGTCATGACTGCGCTCGCGTTGCTCATCAGCATGGGTGGCGAGGGCCCAATAAGGATGGGCCACAACGGCTCCGATGATGTTGTGACATTGAACTCGTCCGTGAATCGCATCGCGGTCGTCGGCGATTCCTATACGACGGGTACCGACCTCGGCGGCCTCGGCCCGACCGGGTGGACCGCCCGTGCCTGGGACGAGCTTGCGTCGTATCGGATGCCGATCTCGGCGGACATCGGCGCCGAGGGGGGTGCGGGGTACGGGACGCGAGGTAACCGGGGCAGTCTGTTCGAGGATCTGACGGCGCGGACGGTCAAGCCCGATGACGAGCTCATCGTGTTCTTCGGCTCCCGTAACGACCTGGACGTTGATCCCGCGCAGCTGTCGATCCTGGCGTACGGCACCTTTCAGTTGGCTCGCCGCATCGCACCATCGGCGACGTTCCTGGTTATCGGGCCGCCGTGGCCGACCGTCGATCCGCCCGCCAACCTCGTGCGGATTCGCGATGCACTTTCCTATCAGGCCGGGGTCGCCGGCGCGACGTTCGTCGACCCCATCGCTGAACGCTGGTTCGTTGGCAAACCCGGATTGATCGGATCCGACGGCGTGCATCCGACCAACGCCGGGCACCAGTACATGGCGGATAAGATCGCGCCGCTCATCGCGGCACAATTGCCTGTCCGCTTATGAAACTCGGCGAACGCGTCTTCGAACTGTTGACGCGTGTGCTGTCACTGCGGGTGATCGTCATCGTCGCCGCGCTTTCGGTCGTCGCCTTGGTGATCACGCTCGGCGCGTGGGTCTGGTTCGGCGTGACGAACGACCAGTACAGCCAGCTGGATCGCCGACTGGATTCGGTGAGCAGTCTGGGCGACATCAGCACGCTGCTGCAAACCGCACAACAGGAGGGAGCCGATCAGCCCGAGGCGCCGGACGGCAACGTCGTGCGCACCGCGCGCGTCGAAGGCGTCACCGTGTCGATGCCTCGTGAAGTGGTGCTGCCGGATTTCGACGTCGGATACGCCAACACGACCATCGGCGGCGTCGAGTACCGCGTCCGCACCTTCACCGCCGGCGACGCGAAGATTGCGGTGGGAGCTCCGATTGCCGAAACGCAGCGCCGCATCAACGAACTGCACCGGCGGGTGCTGCTGATCTGCGGCGGCGTGATCATCGGTACCGTCCTGGTCGGCTCGGTGATGTGGTCGATCATGATCAATCCCTTCCGGCTGCTGGCTCAGCAGGCCCGCGCGATCAACGCACAGTCCAATCCCGATGAAGTCAAAGTGCGCGGTGTGCAGGAGGCGGTGGAGATCGCCGAGGCTGTCGAGGGAATGCTTGCCCGCATCGGCGACGAGCAGCAGCGCACCAGGGCGGCACTCGAATCAGCCCGCGACTTCGCTGCCGTGGCCTCCCACGAATTGCGCACTCCGCTAACGGCTATGCGCACCAACCTCGAGGTGCTGTCCACCCTCGAGATGCGTGACGATCAGCGCCAGGAAGTGATCGCCGACGTCATGCGCACCCAGACCCGTATCGAAGCGACGCTCACTGCGCTGGAGCGCCTCGCGCAGGGCGAGTTGACCACCGTCGACGACTTCGTGCCCGTCGACATCACCGAGCTTCTGGATCGTGCAGCGCATGACGCGATGCGAAACTACCCCGATCTGGCCGTCTCGCTCGGGTCGTCGACCACGGTGCTGATGGTGGGCCTGCCCGCCGGCTTGCGGCTGGTCATCGACAACGCCATCACAAACGCTGTCAAGCACGGCGGCGCAACTGAAATCTGTCTCAGCGCAGTCAGTTCCGGCGAGGGCGTGGAGATCGTCGTCGACGACAACGGCGCCGGTGTGCCGGAGGAGGAGCGCGCGGCCATCTTCGAGCGGTTCTCCCGTGGGTCGACGGCCGCGCGGTCCGGTTCAGGACTCGGCCTTGCGCTGGTGGCCCAGCAGGCGGACCTGCACGGCGGCACGGCGGCCATGGAGGCCAGTCCCATGGGTGGTGCGCGGCTGGTGCTGCGGCTCCCGGCGCCGAGTTAGTTTGTGAGGCCGATGAATTCGGCGATGACGACGGCCAGTTCCGCACCTTTCTGCTCTGCGATGAAATGCCCGGCGCCGGTGATGATCGTGTGCGCCTGGCGCTGGGCTCCGGGGACCTGCTCCTGAAACACCCTGTCCCACCCGCGAGTTGGCGGATCGCCGTCCGAATACGCGGTCAAAAAGGGCCTTTCCCACTGCCGCAGGGCGGCCATGGTGTCACGCCCGATCGCCGCACCGGGATCGTTGCGTGTCAGGGGGATGAGCGCGGTCATCTGCCGTAGTCCGGCCTTGTAGCTGCGGTCGGGGAAGGGTGCGTCGTACGCCGTGAGCACGTCGGCGTGGAGCGGGCCGGCCACCGCGTCGAGGAACATGCTCGGATTGATGTCCGGCGCGCGTGCATACAACGCGACGTAGTCGAGCAGCGTCTCCTGCAACAACACCCGGTCCTCGTCGACACCGTGATGCGCCCAGGCGAGCCTGCCCGCCAGCCCCGGGTCGCACGTGTGCAAGATGGTGTTCGTTGCGACGACCCTCGCGAACCGGTCGGGTTCGCGGGCCAGCACGCTCAGCCCGATGGGCCCACCCCAGTCCTGCACCACCAGCGTCGCCGCGCGCAGGCCGAGCCCGTTGACCAGAGTCCGGGTCCAGTCGACGTGCCGGCGAAACGTGTAGGCCGTCGCGTCGGTGAGCTTGTCGGAGCGACCGTAGCCGATGTTGTCCGGCGCGATGACCCGGATTCCCGAGTCCACAAGGGTCCGAATGACATTGCGGTACATGAACGACCACGTCGGCTGCCCGTGCAGGAGGACGACGACGGGCCCGTCGGCGGGCCCGGCATCGACGTAGTGCATCCGCACCGGGGGTGCGCCGCGCGTCTCGACGACGGCGTAGCTCGGCGGAAACGGATAATCGGGCAGGTTGTCGAATCGCTCGTCTGGGGTTCTGAGAACGTCCATGGGGCTGACGTGCGGTCCGCTCAGTCCTCCTTGGCGATCAGCCGCTTGAGCGCCTCCCGATCGGGCGCGAGGAGTTCATCGATGCGCGGCTGGTTCACATCGGCGACGATGATCTCGCCGACCTCCTGGTACACGTTGCTGAAGATGCCGTGAGACTTCATCTTCTCGGTCTGATAGATGTTGTCTTCGGTCGGCGTCACGTAATAGACGATCTCCGGCTTGAAGCGGTGGATCAGCCAGAGATGGATGACGTCCATCAATCGCTTCTTGCGCATCTTCTCGGAGAAGGTGTTCTGATCGCGCACCGTCAGGATGTTGCGGCCGTGCCGGTCCTTGATGGGATCGACCACGACGTTGGCGAGCGGATCTTCGCCGTCGCCGAGGATCTGCAAGTCGAGGACATCGGAGCCGGCGCGACGCGGCCGTAGCTGCACCCGAAGTTTCTCGCCGAGCTGATAGTGGTCGCTCCACAGCGCCAGCCACTCCTCGAGCAGCTTCTTCGGCACCTCGGTCTGCACAAGGTGCTGGTGCTGGGTGGAGCCTTCGCCCATGGCCTTGGTGGTCGCCGTGCGTCCCGATGACGCGGCCAGCGCGGCGTCACTGCGTGGCCCGCCGACCAGGGTTTGCGGTGTGCGGTAGGGCGATTCGACCAGGCGCATCTTTCGCTGCAAGCGAGCCAGTGCGAGCATGCCCTCCTGCCGCAGCGACGTGGCGAACTCCTCGCAGGCGACACCGTCGACCTGGTGGCCGCCGTAGGTGATGAAGTTGAAGACAAACCCCATCTTGCCGAGTTCCTCAGGGAAAGCGCGCATCTCGTCGTCGCTCATGCCCGTGGTATCCCAGTTGAACGAGGGAGACAGGTTGTACGCCAGCATCTTCTCGGGGAACTCGGCGTGAATCGCGTCGGCGAACTGCTTGGCGTCGGCGAGGTCGGCGGTCTTCGTCTCCATCCAGAGAATGTCGGCGAACGGTGCGGCGGCCAGCGATTTGGCGATCGCGTAGGGGATGCCGCCACGGATCTGGTAGTAGCCTTCCGGTGTCTTCGCCCGCTCGCAGTCCCATGCGACGTCGGCGCCCAGCTCCTTGGCCTTCTGGCGCGCCGAGTACAGCGATGCCTTGGCGGCGAACGTGCGCCAGTCCGCGGCACTCGTCTCGGCCGGCTCGCCCTCTCGCTCACGGAAGTCGAGTAGATCGCCGACCGCCTCGCCATAGGTCTGCAGGCCGGCGTCGATCTGCCAGGCGTCGACGAACTTCGATTCGATCCGGTCGAATATCGCATCGACCGAATCGTCGGCGCTGTCCTGCCATTCCTTGGCGGCGTCGGCGATCATGGCCTGGATGCCATGGCGCTGCAGCCATGCGTCGGCGGCCGCGTACTCGCCGTCGGGCAGGGCGTAGAGCAGATGCCCCCTGAGATCTGTGACCCCCGCGTCGTGGAACTGGCGCATCATGGCCAGGAAGCAGGCCTTGTACGACGGGATCTTGAGGTTGGTGACGCCGAGCAGGAACGGCTGATCGCGTTCGTCGGCGCGGCTGTCGAGAAGGTTGGCGGCTTCAGCGTCCGTGCGGGCCACGATGATGCCGGGCACCCGCATGATGTCGAGCTGGAAGCGCGCGGTGTTGAGGCGCTTGATCTGTTCGTCGGAGGGGACGAGAACCTTACCGCCCTGGTGGCCGCACTTCTTCGTACCGGGACGCTGGTCTTCGATGTGGTAACCGGGCACCCCTGACTCGACGAAACGGCGAATGAGGTTGCGCACGTGGGGATCTCCGCCGTGCCCCGTGTCGGCGTCGGCGATGATGAACGGTCGGTAGTCGTACGCCGGGGTGGCTTCGCGTTGTTCGGGGGTCATGCGCAGCCGCAGGTATTGCTGATTGCGGTCCGCGGTCAGCAGCGCGCGCACCAGTCCGGCGGCCTCGTCGGGTACCTGACTCAGCGGGTAGCTGGCCAGGTCGGGTCCCGGGTCTTCGCTGATCGACCCCTTGGCCGATGTCGCCCAGCCGCCGAGGTAGATGCCCTCGATGCCCATCCGCTTCATGACCACGGCCTGGCCCGGCGAATAGGGGCCGAAGGTGGTGATGCTCTTCTTTTGGGCGAACAGTTCGCGCAGGCGCGGGTGGAATGCCTTGGCCGCTTCACGGGCGACGGTGTAATCCGTCGGGATCGTGCCGCGCTGCTCGACTACCTGGCGGGCTGAGTAGAGACGAATGATCCCGTCGAATCGCGGGCTGTCGAAGTACTGCTGGGTGTCTGCGACATCCCGGTCAAACGGGGTCTGGGGCGCTGCATCCGCTTCGATAATGGCCATACCTCACAGTACGACCGACGCCTGTGTGTCGATGGCGTTATCGCCTACGGTCTGCCACGCCAGGTGCGGGGGGACGAACCGTGAGTGCGACGAAACACCCTGCTGAAGTACCCGGGATCGGCAATGCCGACCCGTCGGGCGACCTCCTGGATGGGTAGGTCGGTGTCGGCGAGCAGGCGCCGGCTTTCGGCCATTCGCCGGTCGATGATCCATTCCTGCACAGTCCGGCCGGTCCGACGGCGGACGATGGTCGTGAGGTGTCCGGGCGTAATGCCGACCTCACGCGCCACATCGCGCAGGGACAGGGATTCGGCGTGGCGGCGTTCGATCACGGCGAAGACGTCGGCGAGGACGGGTTCGCCGAGGTGTCGCAGGTCTCCGACCACATCGTCGGCGATCCGGGCGAGATCGATGAGCAGCAACAGCAGATGCGCGAGGGCGGCCTGCCGGTAGCCCTCCAGCCGCGCATCGAGCTCTGCTTCGATCGCGGTGATCGAGGCGTCCCACGCTGCCCGTCGTGTGGTGGGCAACGTCAGCTTGAGCAACCCGCCCGATTCACCGTGCAGAAACGGAAACAACAGGGGATGGCCACGCCAGACCGGCCAGGCCGCGTCGCCGTCCGAACCCAGTGCTGCCGGGTCGAAGAACACCCCGATACCGCCGTCGAACCGGTCCAACTGAGTTGGGTCGAGGACCTCACCCGCCGCCGCCACGTAGACGAGCGCCTTCGCCTGCACGTACCAGAGCGCGGGAAAGTCGTGAATGTGTCGGCCGTGGTCGACCATCGCCTCGCGCGACGCGCGCACCACCGACACCGGCGGAGTATCAGGATCGGTTGGATACCGGTACAGCGGGACGCCGCTGCGGAGTCCGACCAGTCGGGATGCCACTGCCATGTGAACCGAAGATAGTCCCATTATTGCCGAGGATCACCCGACTTGATTCGTACTCAACGATTCACCATAGGGATATGACCGAAAATCATCCTAATTCTGTGCGGCGGCCACATGGTGCAGACGGCCACGACTTCCTGCCCGCGGCTGGCCGTGACGCATTGCTTCCGTTCTACGATCTGCTGACCCGGGCGCTGGGCATGCCCACGGTCTACAACAACCTCATAGACCAGGCCGGCGTCATCGAGGGGATGTCCGTCCTCGAAATCGGTTGCGGTACCGGCAACCTCACGGCTCGAGTACACCGTGCACACCCGCGGGCGACCGTCGTCGGACTCGACCCGGATCCGCGGGCTTTGGCTCGGGCGGAGCGCAAGGTCAGCGTCGGAAACGGAATCGAGTTCGTACGAGGCTATGTTCAGAACCTACCGTTCGGTGACGGCGAATTCGACCGCGTGCTGTCCTCGATGATGTGGCACCACCTGGATCAACAAACGAAAACCACGGCGGCGAGCGAGATATTTCGTGTTCTGCGGCCCGGCGGCAGCCTCCATCTCGTCGACATCGGGGGTGACATGACCCCGTCCGACGGGTTTGTGGCCAGGCGGTTCCTACGCAGCGGACATGCGGCGGGGAACCTCGGCGATGCGATTCCGTCGCTACTGCGTGGTGTCGGCTTCGACTGCATGACGGTTGCCTCGCAACGTCATCGGGGTGTCGGCCGGCTCACGTATTACCGTGCGACGCGGCCGGCAGCTTAGCGTTCACCGCACCGGGTTGGTCAGCGATGCGAGCTCGTCGCCGAGTTCGCAACGCACCACGTCGCCGGGCTCGATCGCGACCGCCCCGGGGGTGCCGGTGGACAGGATGTCGCCGGGGTAGAAGGGCATGACCTGGCTGTGGAAGCTGAGCAGTTCGGCGGGGGAGAACGTCATCCTCGAGACGGTGTCCCTGCGGTGCACGGCGCCGTTGTGGATGGTCGCGACGCGCAGATCCGCTAGCGGCGCATGGGCCAGCACTTCGTCGAGCGTGATCAGGTCCGGGCCGAAGGAGAAGAACGTGGGGTAGTTCTTGACCCGCGTGAGATAGCGCGGGTTCTCCAGCAGCACCGTCTCGGCCGTCTGATCGAGCACCGGCACGACGCCCGCCACATGGGCCATCGCGTCCTCGACGGAGACCTGGTAGCAGGTACGTCCGATCACCAGACCCAACTCTGCTTCCGCGGTCACCTTGCCGATACCCGGCGGGACGATGATCGGCTCACCGGGGCCGACGATGGTGTGGTCGCCCTTGATGAACGACGCAGGAGAGGTGCGCGGCGCTTGTTCGCCGAGATCGCCGGCGTGCGCGCCGTAGTTGAGCCCGATGCCCAGGATCTTGCGCGGACGTGTCCAGGGCGCCAACACCGACGCATTCGGATCGACACAGTGGTCGTCGTCGACCCCGGTCTCCACCGCGGCGGCGAGTGCGTCCAACTGTTCACCCGCCAGGAGGGACAACAGGTCCGACGGTCCGCCGGGCAGCACCCGGTCGATGCGGGCGAGGCGGCCGTCTGGCAGGGCGACACAGGCGAATGGTTCATCGCCGACGGCTACCGTGCGGATACGCATCAGGTGACCCCGCGAATCAGGCCGCCGTCGACCCGTACGACGGAACCCGTGACATAGGAGGCTCTTTCGCTGCACAGAAATGCCGCGACGTCGGCGTACTCCTCGGGACGGCCGTATCGTCCGACCGCCATGGTGGCCGCACTGTCTTGCATCACCTCTTCTGTGGCGCGCCCTTCCCGTTCGGCCCGGCGTTCGTCGAGAAATCGGGTCCGGTCGGTCTCGATCCGGCCCGGCACAATGACATTGGACGTCACGCCGTCGCCTCCCACCTCGTCGGCGAGTGTCTTGGACCACGCGTGCAAGCTCGCCCGAAGCGTGTTCGAAAGGCCGAGGTTGGGGATGGGGGCCAGAGCACCCGACGACGTCGACGTGAGGATGCGGCCCCATCGCCGCTCGCGCATCCCGGGCAGGACGCGGTCGGTCAGCATGATCACCGACAGCACCATCTGGTCGAAACTCGTTCGCCATACGACGGCCTCCTGACCGGTGACGGTCGTCGGCGGTGGGCCGCCCGTGTTGTTGACCAGGATGTCGATCGGCCCGAGCGTGCTCTCGACCTCCGTCACGACATACTCCATGCGATCGAGATCGCCGAGGTCCCACGCGAGTGGCAACGCCTTCGCGCCGGCAGCCTGCACCCGGGCAGCGGTCTTGGCCAGCGCATCGGCCGAGCGGCCTGCGGCGGCCACGTTCGCCCCTTCCGCGGCGAGGCGCGTCGCGATAGCGCCGCCGAGGCCGCCGCTGGCGCCCAGCACCAGGGCGGTTCGTCCGGAAATGCCGAGATCCATTGGGGCGCTCCTTCAGTGGTCTACGTGGTCCTGTTCTCGGTGATGGTGGATACGACGTGTTCCGCGATCGCCAGCGCCGATGTCGCGGCCGGCGAAGGGGCATTGCGCAGCAATACGATGCGGTCGCGGACGCTGATCCGAAAATCGTCGACCAACGCTCCGTCGGCGTCCAGCGCTTGGGCGCGGATACCTGCCGGGCCGGGCACGACATCGTCGTCGCGGATCTCGGGGACGTATGCGCGGGCGCCGGCGATGTACCGCCGCTTGCTCAGCGAGCCGTACATCTCGCGGATCCCGGTGCGCCAATGCTGACGGGCGAAACGCCAGAACGCCGGTGTACGAACGATTTCCGCGAGGTCGTGCCGTGAAGCCGTGCGCCAGTTGTAGCCCTCGCGCGCCAGCGCCAGTACCGCGTTGGGGCCGACCAGGACCTCGCCATCGACGCGCGGGGTGATGTGGACTCCAAGGAATGGGTAGCGCGGGTCGGGGACGGGATACACCAGTCCGTTGACGAGGCCACGCCGCCCCGGCTTCAGCGCGTAGTACTCGCCGCGGAACGGCATGATCACCGGATCGGGTCCGTCTCCTGCGAGTTCGGCGAGTCGGTCGCTTTGCAGCCCTCCGCACGCGACGACCTGGTCGAAGGCGGCCTGATAGGTACCGCCAGCCGTGCGCGCGGTGACGACGACCTCGGTGCCGGTCGAGCGGAGTCCGATGACTTCCTGTCCGAGTAGGACTTTCGCCCCCGCCTGGACGGCGTCGTCGGCAAGCGCCCGAGTCACCTCGGCGAAGTCGACGATCGATGTCGACGGCGAGTGCAAGGCGGCCAGACCACGGACGTGCGGTTCGATCTCGCGGAGTTCCTCCGGTCCGATCGTGCGGACGCCGGGGACACCGTTGGCGCGTGCGCGCTCCTCGATACCGCCAAGCCGTGCACGTTCGGTTTCGTCGAGCGCAACCAAGACCTTGCCGCATTTGATGTTCTGGATTCCGCGCTGCACACAGAACTCTTCGAGGAGGCCGACGCCGCGACGGCAGAGGACCGCCTTGTTCGAACCGGGTCGGTAGTAGAGACCGGCATGGACCACGCCACTGTTGCGCCCGGTCTGATGGGCGGCCAGTCGGTCTTCTTTTTCGAACAACGTCACCCGTGCGTCGGGACGCCGAATGAGGATCTCGCGCGCGATGGCCACACCGACGATCCCACCGCCGATGACGGCAACCCGATCGGTCATCGGCCGCCGCCCCTGGCGCGCACGTAGTCGGTGAACACGTCGTCCTGGTCGGCGCCCAGCCCAAGCGGGACTTCCCGGCGCGGTTCGGTCGGCTCGGAGAGGCGCACCGGTGAGCCGGGAACGCCGAGGTCACCCAATGTGGGATGCGGCAATGTCAGCACCATCGATTCACGTACGTGTTCGCAATCGTAGACCTCGAGTATGGCCTGGATACTGCTGCGGGAACTCCGGCCGCGTCACGTGCCGCGGCGCGCAGGTCGTCCGACCCCGAGGCCGAGCCGGTCCAGGACGCGGGGGCGGTAGTTCTGTGCTCGTCGGGAGCGGTCACTTTTCGATCACGGTACGACAACTCATTGGCCATGTGCCGTGCGGCAATTGGGCCGCGCCCGCGTGCCGGCTGTACAAAGTGGATAGCGAATTGTGGTCGACGGTGACCTGCACTGTTCGCGTCGTATTTCGAGAAAGTGAAAAGTCCGATGAGAAGGATCTACGCCTTGGCGATCAGCCTGGCGCTGTTGGTCGCGACACCCGGTCTGGCGACCGCTCAGCCGTTCCCGCGGCCCGCCAGTCAGCAGCAGGCGATCCAGACGGTGATCGCGCGTGGACTCGCCCAACGGGGCGTGCCCTTTTCGTTCGGTGGCGGCGATGTCAACGGACCGACCCGCGGCAGCGGCCCGACCGCCAACGCACTCGGCCTCGACCCCGAAGGCAGGGTCGTGGGACTGAACCCGGCGGCGGACGTCGTCGGATTCGACGCGTCCGGCCTCATGGTCTATGCCTTCGCCGGGGTTGGCGTGAAGCTGCCACGCTCGTCGGGCGCGCAGTACAAGGTCGGCCAGAAGGTCACACCCGCGCAAGCGCTTCCGGGAGACCTCATCTTCTACGGGCCCGAGGGTAAGGACAGTGTCGCGCTCTTCATCGGCAACGGGCAGATGCTCGAGGTCGGCGACGTCGTCACGGTGTCACCGGTGCGCACCAACAACATGACGCCGTACCTGAGCCGCATCATCGCCTAGCGTCGCGGAAAACCGCGCGACGCAGGCCGCAGGCCGTCAGTAGGGTCGTGCGGATGGCGGTGCTGACGGCACAAGAAGACGACTTTCCGCGGTGGTATCAGGATGTCCTGACCAAAGCGAAGCTGGCTGAGAACGGTCCGGCCCGCGGAACCATCGTCATCCGGCCCAACGGCTACGTGCTGTGGGAGCGCATGCACGCCGAGGTCGACGGCCGGATCAAAGCCGCGGGGGCGCAGAACGCGTACTTCCCACTGCTGATCCCGATGAGCTTTTTCGAGCGCGAGGCGCAGCACGTCGAGGGATTCAGTCCCGAGCTCGCCGTGGTGACGCATGGCGGCGGTAAGGAACTGGCCGAGCCGCTGGCCATCCGTCCGACCAGTGAAACCGTCATCGGTGAGTACATGGCCAAGTGGATCGACAGCTATCGCGACCTACCACTGATTCTCAATCAGTGGGCCAACGTCGTACGCTGGGAGATGCGGCCCCGAATCTTCCTGCGCACCACCGAATTCCTGTGGCAGGAGGGGCACACCGCCCATGCCACCGAGCCCGAGGCACGACAGTATGCCCGCCGGATTTTGCGCGAGGTATACGAGGACTTCATGCGGAACATCCTCGCCATGCCCGTGATCGTGGGCCGCAAGACGGCACGCGAGCGATTCGCCGGCGCGGCGAATACGATGACCTGCGAAGGAATTATGCGGGACGCCAAGGCATTGCAGATGGGCACCTCCCATGAGCTAGGGCAGCGGTTCAGTCAGGCCTTCGAGATCGCGTACTCGACTGCCGACGGCACCCGGAACCACTGCTGGACCACGTCGTGGGGTGCGTCGACGCGCATGCTCGGTGGACTGATCATGTGTCACGGCGACGATTTCGGCCTTGTTCTACCGCCGGCGCTCGCACCCGTTCAGGCCGTGGTGGTCGTCGTGAAGGAGTCCGACGGTGCTGTCACGCGCGCTGCTTCGGCGCTCGTTGACGAACTGAAGGCGATCGGAATGCGAGCGAAGCTGGACGACAACAGCTCTCAGGGTTTCGGCTGGCGTGCCACCGAATGGGATCTGCAGGGGGTGCCGATCCGCGTGGAGCTGGGCCCACGAGACGTCGCCGACAGTGCCGCGCTGCTTTTCCGCCGGGATACCCGGGAGAAGTCGTCGGTGGGGCTGAGCAGCGTCGTGGACGAGGTGCGGAAGTTGGCTCCTCGTATCCAGTCCGACATGCTGTCGGCTGCCACTGCCCGCCGCGACGCGGTCATCGTGGACTGTGCGACGTTGGACGAAGCGCGCGAGGTTGCTCAGGCAGGCGTCGCCAGGGTGCCGTGGGAATTGGTCGGAGACGCGGGCGAAGCCGAGCTGGCCGCGGGCGGGCTGACGGTCAGGTGCCTGCAGCGCAGCGACGGGTTGTTGCCCGAATCCGACGATGACACAGGCGCGCTCGCCTACGTCGCCAGGGCCTACTGAGCGCGGGGCAACGTCCCGTCAATGACCAGTGCCTGTAGCGCCTTCCGATTGAGCTTTCCGCTCGCGAGCGTGGGGATCTGCCCACTGGTGGCAAGCACCCAGTACGTGGGAACCTTGTAGGCGGACAACTGATCCCGTGTTCGCGCGGCGAGCGATTGCACGTCGATCTGCGCACCGGCGGGCACGACGACGGCGCACACCTCCTCGCCGCGTACCGGATCATCGATCCCGACGACAATGCATTGCGAAACGTCGGAGAACCGCTCGACCACCGCCTCGACCTCGAGCGGCGACACGTTCGCGCCCGCCGCCTTGATGAGCTCGCTCGTCCGGCCCACGTAGAACAGCCGCGGATCGCCTTCCTTGCGGTAGACGCGGTCGCCGGTGTGATACCAACCGTCCTCGTCGAATGTCTCGGCCCGTTCGCGCTTGTTGTAGCCGGCCATCACCCCGATGCCGCGAACGAGTAGCTCTCCGACACGGCCGTCGGTGATCGGTTCGCCGTCACCGTCCACGATGCGCATGTCGGTGAACCCGAACCCGCCCGCGGTTTCAGACATGGTGCGGTGCACGGGGAATCCGTCGGGGACGTTCGTCATCGCGATATCCAGCGGTCCCTCGCGGAGCATCGGCGCACTGGACAGGTCGCGTTGTTCGAAGGTCGGATGCTCACGCAACCGTTGGGTGAATGCGGGCCATCCGACGATGCCCGTCGCCCGTTCACGCTCGACGAGATCCAGCGCCGTCTCGGGGTCGAGTCGTGGCATGACGAGCAGAGTGACGGGATCGTGCAGGGCGCCGGTCGTCGCAAGGAGTCCACCGATCCAGAAGAACGGCATCGCGCACAGAATCCTCGCGTCAGCGCCGGAACCGGTCACCGCGCGGATGGCGTCCGGCCATGTCGAGGTCTGCCGTACCAGGGTGCCGTGGGTGTGCAGCACGCCCTTCGGGTCTGCCGTCGAACCCGACGTGTGGATCATGATGGCGAGATCGGCCGGCGTGACCTCCGCTTCGACAGCCGTCAGAATGTCTTGCGGCACTTCGGGTTCTGCCTCGTCGTAGCGGGTGGCCCAGTGCCGATCTGCGTCCCCGGTGAACGCGATGCGGCGCAGGTACGGCGCCGCAATCAGCGCGAGCCGGCTGGTGGGTTGGCCGCGCAGCTCACCCAGCGCCTCTTCGAGGCGCTCGGCGACATCGATGGTGAGCACCTGCGTGGGGGCGATCAAGATCCCGACATCGGCGAGTCGCAGCACCTTGGCGATTTCCGCCGGTGCGTACAGCGTGCTCAGCGGAACGACCACCGCGCCGATCCGGGAGGCGGCCAGCCACCAGGTGACCCAGTCGACACCGTTGGCGAAGAACAATCCGACACGCGAGCCCTTGCCGACACCCTCGGCCAGGAGCCAGCGGGCGAGTCGCGCCGACCGCTGCTGCGCCTCGAGATAGGTGAGCCGGTCCGTCGGCGTGACCAGATAGGTCTCGTCGCCGAACTCATTCGCGCTGCGCTCGAGCAGGGCGGGAATGGTCAGACGTGGCAGGTCCACGTGCGAAGTCTATGGCCCGGAAAAATTACGCGTCGTTGGGTATCGAAATTGCCGGTTGTCCGGTTAAGGTCACCACATGACGTCCACAATCGACGCGGCCGACCGAGTTGTCGGGCTCGCACGAGGCATGCGCGAACTCGTAGGTGAGCAGGCCGCCGAATCCGAGCGGGCACGCACCCTGACACCGGCGATCGTCGACCAGATGTGGGCCAGCGGGCTGATGACAGCGTTCAACCCGGTGGAGGCCGGGGGAGTGGAACCGTCGTTCGCCGAGATGATCGAGACCTGGATCGAGATGGCCTGGCAGGACGGCTCCTTCGGGTGGGTCGGCATCGCGAATCTCCCGTCGTCCTTCGCCGCGGCGGCCTACCTGCCCGACGAAGGCTTCGCGGAGGTGTTCACCAACAACCAGAACCGCGTGACGATGGGTGGACAGTTCTTCCCGAACGGGCAGGGAACGGCGGTCGACGGCGGCTTCACGCTCAGCGGGGCGTGGAGCTTCGGCTCGGGGACCGGGCATGCGGAATACGTCGCGGCAGGCTTCTTCCCGATGGACGACGGCGAGATGCGCTGGATCAGTGAAGGTGTCCCCGACATGAGGGTGGCGGTGATCCCTCGCGAGCAGATCACCTTCAACGACGGCTGGTTTGTGCAGGGGCTCAAGGCCACCGGGTCCTACGACTACAGCGCGCAAGACCTTTTCGTCCCCGAGTACCGGACGTTCGCCTTGTTTTCGCGTGACGCGCTGCGGGGCGCGTCACCGGCCACCCGCATGGGGCTCATGCCCGTCACGGCCGCAGGTCACGCGTCGTGGGCGTTGGGTGTCGCGAAGAGCATGCTCGACGACGTCCAGGAACTCGCGGCGACCAAGTTCCGGATGAGCGACATGGCGTCGCTGGCCAGTCGGCCCACGTTCCAGAAAGGCCTCGCGCACCACGTCGCGGCGTGGCGTGCTGCGCGACTGTTGGTGATCGACGCGTTCACCACCGCGGAGGCTGCCGTCGCATCGGGGGAGGCGTTGACACCTGCATTGCGCGCCGACATGCGCGTCGCCGCCGTCTACGCGACCGATGTCTCCCGGGAGTGCGCGGAATGGGCGCATCTGGTTGCGGGCACGAGTTCGATCCGCGAAGGCAGCCGGCTCGAACGAGCGTTTCGTGACATATACACCGGCAGTCAGCACGCGTTCATCAGCGAGAAGGTCGCCATGGACGCGGCACAAATCTGGCTCGGCATCATCGACGATCAGTTCGGCCTCTGATCGGGTTGCCGCCAGACGTCCGTCGGCATGGGGTAGGCGACGGCCTGTGCGACCCTGGTCGCGACGGCTTCACCGACTTCGCGTTGTACGAGCCACAGCGCAAGGTCCATACCGGAGGTCACCGCGCCGGCGGTGACCACGGTGCCGTCGTCGACGACACGGCTATCCCGGAGGACCGCACCATATTTCGAAAGCTCATCCAGCGCTGCGGGGTTCGTGGTGGCGTTGCGGCCGCCCAGGATTCCGGCCTCGCCGAGCAGAAGTGCGCCCGTGCACACCGACGCCACCCACCGAACCGAACCCGCCATATCGGCGATGACGCGCGGCAGTGTGCCGCGCCGAATCTCGCGTGGCACGCCGGTGTCCGTTCCCCCCACCCAGCTGCCACCGGGCACGAACAATGCGTCCGGGGAACCCAACTCGTCGGCGACGTGCAGTTGCAGGCCTTCCGCGGCGGACACCACGGGGGGACCGTCGACGCGGACCAGGGCGACATCGAGGACGGGATCGATGGTCGACGCCCGGGCAAAGATCTCCCACGGCGCAACGACGTCCAGGGCGTCGAATCCGTCGAACACCACGATCTCAATTCGCATCTGCTCAGTCTTGTCCTCCCATAGGCTGCACGCCATGTCTTTGGACCGCGCAGCTCTGGTCGTGGGCGGTATTCGCCTCGCGTCGGGCATCTCGTTTCTCGTCGATCCGCTCCGGGCCAACAAGCTGTGGGGAGATTCCGGCGAGCCGGCCCCGACGGCACAGCTTCTATTGCACTCGATGGGCTACCGCGATGCGCTCATCGGCGGGTTGATGATGACGGCCGCGGTGCGCGGTAAGGACACTCGTGGCTGGTTTCTCGCATCGGGTGGCGCTGATGCGTCCGACCTACTGGGCGGGTTGCGGGTGCACAACGAGATGTCCCGCTCTCAGCAGCTCATCGGTCTCGGCGGAGCCGTCGTCGGCATCGGGGTCGGACTGTGGGGTGCGACGCGTCGCCGGCCCAAACCGGCTGCATCCGAATAGGTTAGATCGATGACCTAGCCGTCCGGCCCCGCGTTGTGCATCGGTGGGGCTGGCGTCAGGCGGCGGCGCACATAGTTCTTGAGCTCGGCGGAGAGCGCATCGGCGGCCAATAGCTGCGGAAGCAGGTCGGGCTCGGACATTTTGGCGCGGAACACCATTTCGATCGTCACGTCGTGGTCCGGCCGATCTTCGACCGCGATCGTGTCGCCGGCCTGCACCGTTCCCGGCGAGATGACTCGCAGGTATGCGCCGGGTTTCGCGGTGGCGGTGAAAGTTTTCATCCATCCGTCGATATCGAGGAACGCGGAGAAGGTTCGGCATGGAGTTCGCGGTGCAGACACCTCGAGCACCAGTCCGCCCGTCCCGATACGCCAGCGTTCACCGATCCGTGCCCTTGTCACTTCTACGTCCAATGTGGTCAGGTTCTCACCGAACATCCCGTCGGAGATCGGGCGGTCGAGGCGGGTCTGCCATTCGTCGAGATCCTCGCGGGCGTAGGCGTAGACGGCTTGGTCGTCGCCACCATGGAGCTTCTGGTTACCGATGGTGTCACCGAGAAGACCGCTACCGAGGCCACCGCGCATCGGGCCCGGCGCTCGTACCATGACGGCCTCGTCGGTCGCGCGTTTGTCAATACCTGTCTGCCTCGACGGCGCATCTGGATTTGCGCGGACACGAGCCAGGTTGACCGATACCACCTTCGCCACGGGGTTCAGGGTAGTGGCCTCGTGTGGGGCGTACGAATCCTAGGCAGGCACGGACGGCGCGCCCGGCGGAGGCGGAGGAGACGCCGGCAACGGCCCGTCTGCGGTCACGATGCTTGTCACGACACCCGGGATCTGCGGTACGACGGGTTCGATCGGCGCCGGTTGCGCACATGCGACGCCGACGCCGACGCCGGCCACGGCACCGGCAATCGCGAGCGTGCAGCACACGACACTCAACACCCAGCGCCGCGCTCCACTCATGTCACCGAGTTTCCCACGTATGTCGGACGCCCGCAGCTATACCCGTGGGCGCGCCAGGGCGCTATTGCGGTTCGCCGGTGGGAATGTTGTAGGGCGCCGTGGTGATCGGTGGAACTGCCACCGAAGTCTCCGGTGACGGCGGTGCCGTCGTCTCCGTGACTGTTTGACCGGTGGTGATCCCGGCACCAGACGGAACCGGCTGGGGGACAGCCGCATTCACGTCACCTATCGCGAAGGTCAATACCCCGGCCGCAAGCACGGCGCCGGCACCGGCCGTCCCCAACATGAACTTCACGTGCTTCGAGTCCATTTCTGGCCACTCCAATCAGTCCCTGCCGCTATCGATTACGGCGGGACACACTCTTTGTTCGTCGGACACCGAGTCGAACACTGACCGATGCAATACGAGCCAACCGAGTGCGTCGGCACAGAATTCCCGTCTCAGAAAATCGGCGACGTCACGAATCAGCGTGGATCAGCGACTATCTGCCGGATCGCAACACCATGGGCGCTTGCTGTAATAGCCTGCAATGCAGGAGAACTCCAGCTCAAAGAAGTGGCTCGGCCGGAGTTGACGTTCGCGCGTTGTCAGCAGTCGAGCTGAACAACCGCGGCGCTGACGATTTCGCCCGCAGCAGAAATCGATACGCCCAGATCGTTTCGCACCATGACGACTGCGTCCGATGCGGGTGTGCCGCTGCGAAGAGTGCTGCAGATCTTTGCGCCCTCGGTCCGCAGCTGCTGATCGGTGAGAAACGCATAGGTGGTCTGCATCGACCGTACGAACTCGTCTTCGTCCGCCACAGCGGGGGCGGCCAACACCACCGCAGCAGGAACTACCGACATGAGGGCCCCGACCCTGTACTTCAACTCGAACACCTCTCAGAACACGCGCGACCTCGCCGCGCTCGTAGAAAGCACTGCTAAGAATGATCGTTAACATAACGACGTCCAGCCGGGCCCAAACGCTGACACATCGACTAGCTCTTGTGCGTTATGTCTAGCCTAGCTTACTTGTTGACGACGCGGGCTGCTGCCCAGTCCGGTCTCCTGATCCTTCTCGCGGTTTAATTCGCACAAGGCATGATCGGGGGATGGACTACAACGGCCGGCGGGGCCGTCGCCGGCGTAGCGCTTTTCGCGCCCGGACCGATATTTGCCATTCACAACTGTGATCAGCGCTCCGACGGGCGAGTCGCCGCTAGTTGTCGCCGGTGCGTTCGAACGTGTCGGTGAAGTCGCCGCCGCCGGCGCATGCCCCGCCTGCCGATATGGTTTGGCGTCCGCGGCCGGTGAGTAGCGCTATCGGGTCATCCAACTGTGGAGGCATCGGATAGTCGGCGGTGATCGTCGATTGCGCTGTACCGCCGCCGGGGCATGTCGTCGCGCCTGCTTCGTTGCGCGTCCATTTGTCGTCTTTGAAAATCAATGTGACGACCCCGTCGACCGCATGGAACAGGCTCATGCACCGATCGCCGGTGCGGAGGCAGTAGGTGTTGGCGGAGAGGACCTTTCCACGTACGAGGTTGCCGTTCGTGAACGTCGTCGTCTGCTGGTAGTTGCCGTGCAGCGCTTCGGCCGGGCTGACGACCCGAGGTGGAAGAACCGCGGGATCGGGAACCTTGTTGGGGTCGGGGTCTCCGGTGCGAGTGAACTTCACGGTGCGTTTGGCCGCGCATGCGCCGTTCGCGGAGGCCCTGATCGTCTCGCCGGACAGCGTGCCGTCGGGGTTCGGTTGGAGCGTGAACACCACCCAGAGTTCTTCGGGTTGCTCACCGGTGCACTGCGCTGAGGCCAGGCCGACAGCGACCCATGTTCCGCCCAGCTGATCGAAGGTCAGGTTCGACAACAACGCCATTCCGGCGCCGCTGACGTTGGCGGCGGTCGCAACGCAACCGCTGGCTCCGCACTCGGAGCGGACGCCCCAATTACTGGTTGTGGCAGGTGCATTCGGCACCGGTTTGCCTTCGAGGTCGGTGCCCGGTCCGTAGTCGGCGGTGTAGGTGCCCAAGAATTCGCCACCGCTGGGTGATGCGGACGGCGCGCCGGCATCAGGCTTGTCGCCCTGAGTGAATTCGACGATGGCGATTACACCGGCTACAACGATCAGGGTGGTGATGAACACCAGCGCACCGACCAGAAGCCCACGGTTTCGTCCCCGACGCTTCGGTGGCGCCGCTGTCGGCACCTGCATGTGGGGTGTGCTGACGGGCGGGTACGAAAACATCGGTGCGCTGTGGGGTGGTGGTTGCGCCCAGGGCTGCTGGGCAGGCATTGGTGCGCTTGAGGGTGCGCTGTGGCTCAAGGTGGGAGATGCGGTAGGCGCGGGCACCTGCGGAGGCTTCGGCCGGGTGATGACTTCCCTTGCGGCAGAGGCCATATCGACGGCGCTGGCATAGCGCTCCGAGGGCTGCTTGGCCAGGCCGGTGGCGATGACGACATCCAAAGCGGTCGGGATGGTTCGACTGACCTCGGACGGTCTGGGCGGTGGGGTGAAGATGTGGCCGCTGGCGACCTTCTCAAAGGTGTTGCCGGGGAACGGCTGTTGGCCGGTGAGGCACTCGTACAGGACGCAGGCCAACGCATAGATGTCGGAGCTGGGGTTGATCTGGTCGGCGCTGAAGCGCTCCGGTGCCATGTATGCCCACGTGCCGATCGCGGCACCGGTCTGCGTCACCCCGTCCTCGGCGGTGCGGGCGATCCCGAAATCGATGAGATACGCGAAGTCGTTCTCGTCGATTAGGATGTTCGACGGTTTCACGTCGCGGTGAACGAGGCCTGTCTGGTGTGCGGCATGAAGCGCAGCGGCGATCTGCTCGATGATCGCCACCGCACGTGGCGGTTCGAGCGGCCCGTCATCGAGCAGGCTGTGTAGGTCGGTGCCGGGAATCAGCCGCATCGTCACGAACAGCCGACCGTCGATTTCACCGAAGTCGTAGATCGGTACGACGTGGCGGTCGTCCAACCGGGCGGCGGCACGAACCTCGCGGCGGAATCGCTGCTCGAACTCGGGGTCATCGCTCAGATTGGGGAGCAGCATCTTGAGAGCTACGACGCGATCGATCTGGCTGTCGTACGCGCGCCAGACCTCGCCCATCCCGCCGCGACCCAGCAACTCGATCAGCCGGTAACGACCGAATGGCGTGCCTTCCACCGGCATACGATAACGGCCACTCGCCTGGATCGTGGCGCATAGGAGGGGAAGCCGATGTCCGACAAGACCGACCACCGCCCTCCGCGGCCCGCCGAAGGGGAGAAGGCGACCTTGGTGGAGTTCCTCAACTACCTGCGCCGCGCGATGATTTCCAACCTGGAGGGAGCGCCGGAGCCGCACGTGCGCACAGCCGGGGTCCCATCGGGGACAAGCGTGCTGGGCCTGGTGAAACACGTGAGCTTTGTCGAGCGGTTCTACTTCCTCGGGGAGGACGTCAGCGACTGGAGTACGACGTTTGCGCCGACGCCCGAGGACACCGTCGAGAGCGTGCTGAACTCGTACCGGGACGCGGTGTCCCGCGCGAACGAGGTGATCGATGCGTGCGAGGACCTGAAAATGCCGGCGCCACGCTCAGCACGACCGCAGTCGGCACCGACGATGCGATGGATCCTGGTGCACATGATCGAGGAGACGGGCAGGCACGCCGGTCACGCCGACATCCTGCGTGAGCAGATAGACGGCGCTACCGGGCGCTGACTCGTGTCTAGCCCGCGGCGTCGAGGATCTTGATCGCGAAGACGAGCGTGTCGCCCGGCAGGATCCCGGCGGAGGGCTGACCGTCGGCGTAGCCGTCGGCTGACGTCATCGCGACGGCCACCGTGGATCCGACTTTCTGTCCCGCGATGGCCTTCTGGAAGCCAGGGACGACGCCGGTGAGCGGGAACTGCTCGGGCGCGCCGCGCTGGTAGCTGCTGTCGAATACCGACCCGTCACGCCCGTTGACGCCCATGTAGCAGACCGAAACCGTCGCCGTGGGTGAGACCACGGGCCCGTCACCTGCCTGCAACGTCTGCACCTGGGTCTCGGTCACGCTGAACGGCGTGCCCACCTTCACCTCTGGAGCCGTCGTGTCCGTGGAACCGGTGACCGCGACATTGCCGGTAGCACCGTTCACCGTCCATTCGGGAGTGCCGCCGGTGGGGGCCACGGTCGGGCACGTGGTGGCTGCTGCCGAGGGTGCCGGTTGAGCCGGCATGTTGGATTCGACCGAGTACAGGTCCGCGGGGTCAGCGGCAGACGACGTCGCAGATGAAGCTTCGGGTTCGGAGTCCGAGCCGCACGCAGCGAGGGTGGTCACGAGCGCGGCGGCAATGCCTGCGAACGCGAGGGTGGAAGACAGACGAGTGGAATTCACGGTCGTCACGGTACAGAGGTGACGCTCGGCGACGGTCGATTGGGCATTGTGCTGCGTGTTTCAGCAGAACTGGTACTCGACGGACCAGTTTTCGCCGCTCCACGTGGCTTGGAAGTGGCCGCCGAGGTCCGGGTTGGCGTCATGAATCATGCCGGTGCCGCCCTCTGGTGTGAATCCGGGCGAATCCCAGGTGACGGATTCGAAGACAGGGGAGAGGTCGGGAGTGCAGACCGCCTGCATGGTGATGTAACCGTCGGCGATCGCGAACTCCGCGCTGTCCTGGGTCTGAGCCGGGGTGTAGGGGTCCGCGCCCGCTGCGGGCGCATAAGCCGTCAGCGCGACAGCCGCAGCGGACAGCATGGCGACGGCCCCGCAGTGGAATGGCTTGCGCATCACGGCCCCCTGATCTTGAACTTCTGAGAAGTATCCACGGCAATTGTCGTCGACGATGAGTTTGGCCAAACTCGGCGGTCTGCATTCAGGAGATCGACACGGGACGGAAGGTCGAACGATGGGAACGAAGCCGGCACGCGGTGGACAGCTACCGATTAACGGGCTGGATCTCTATTACGAGGTATACGGCGAGCTCGTCGGCTCGAAGCCGCCCCTGTTGTTGATCCCCGGTGCGTTCATGGGCGCCGATTCGATGCCCGCATGGGTTGAGGCGTTCGCGAGGGATCGCACAGTGATCGTGTTCGACCAACAGGGACACGGCCGGACACCGGATACGCCACGTGAGATGTCGTACGAGCAGTTCGCCGATGACGCCGCGGAGTTGTTGCGCGCCTTAGGAGTCCAGCGCGCGGACGTGATGGGTTATTCACAGGGCGGCGGAGTGGCGCTGCAACTGGCGATCCGCCACTCCTCGATCGTGAACAAGTTGGTGTCGCTGTCGGCGACCTTCCGCAAGGAAGGTTGGCATCCGGCGGTGGCCGAATCCATTGCGGGACTGACTGCTGGCGACTTCGCGGGTACACCCGTCGAGACGGCGTTCAAGGCGCACACGCCGGATGCCAAGGCGTTCGAGACCTACCTCGAGAAGATGAAGGTCCTGAACATTGACGACCAGCAGATCACCGAAGACGAGATGCGCGCGATCTCGGCCAGGACGATGGTCATCGTCGGCGACGCGGATGGCGTGATGCTCGAACACGCTCTGGCCATGTTCAAGCTGCGCGGTGGAGGCGACGAGGAGGCCGCGGCAACAGGCGTGTTGCAGAAGGCCCCTGACGCGCGGCTGGTGGTCCTGCCTGCGATGTCGCACATCGGTGTGTCGGGTGAGGCGGAGGTGTTGGTACCCATGATCAGCGCATTTCTCGACGACGTCCCACCGAAGACGCCGGATCTCTTTTAGCGCAAGCCGGGCCGGTTACCGTGATTCGTCATGCACGTGTTGGTGGCGTCGCGGGTATCGGGCAGTCGGACTGTGAGCGCGTCGCGGACCACGCGTTGGCCCAACCTGTTCTCGCAGTTTCCAGCCTCGCTTACGTAGCGACGGGGGTGGTGGTGCTGTGCTGGGCGATGCGGGGCAGGGGAGCGCTGGCCTCAGCGGCGGGAGTAGTTATCATTGCGGTCGGCCTGGGCAGCTTCGTCTATCACGGGCCGCAGCCGACATGGGCAGGTCCTGCGCACGACTGGCCGATCATCGCCTTCGGAGTGGTGTGCGTTGCGGGTCTCGTGCGAAGCGTCCGCAGTCAGTGGCGACTGTGGATGGTTGCGGCCGGGATTCTCGCGGTCGCCCTGATTGCCTACGCGGCAGGCCGTTCCGGGTCCCCGCTGTGCCGGCCCGAGAGCCTGTGGCAGTTCCACGGCGCCTGGCACGTCCTCACCGCGGCGGCCGCCGGATGTGCCGCCGTTGCGATGGGGCGCCGACGTGAGGACGCTTCGGCGACTCACGTCGGCGCTGGTCCAACGATTGGTCAGTAGTCCCAGGAGGAGGGAACGCAGCGGAAGACGTCGCCGTGGGTCGCCACATGGCAGACGGAAGGGAATGGCGGGTGGGTGGCCACCATCGCCTCTCCCGTCGCGGCCAGCTCCCGCAACAGCTCGATACGGACGCGGGCGGACTCCTCCGGATCGTGTTCGAACCCGTTGTGCCACTGGAGATTATGAACCCCGGCGCGAACACCGAGTCACCGGCGAACGTGAGTGCGTCACCACCGGACGCGAGGCGCACGATGCCGTGTCCTGGAGTGTGACCGCCGTTGCGGGTGACGAGCACTCCCGGCGCCAGTTCGTACTCCGCCTGTATTCATCCATCCGCGGCATAACCGACTAGCAGACGCCTGTGCTTGCCTGGCGGTATCGCACGTTGCCGTCCATCCGGGGATTGCGGACCGATACGCTGTCATCATCCAGTCCGACCGCCTTCCACGATCAACCGTGCTCGTAGCGCCGATATCGATCGCCGCCCGGGTAGCAAGCCATCGCTGGGGGTCGACTTTGGTCGGGGGTGAGCGATGGCCCGATCGGCTGGGCAATGGTTGAAGCAACCGGATCAGTACGACTGGCTCAGCGCTTACCTGAATGAACGCGGGCTTCAGATGCTCTGGCGCCGCGCGACGTTTGGCTTCACCGTGACGACGGCTGCGCTTCCGATCGTGATGATCTGGAGTCCATTCGGTCCGGACAATCCCGTGAGGGTCGCGCTTGCCATCGCTGCGGCTGTGGTCGCCGTGGCCGGTGGTTTCCTCTGGTTGCTTCGTTGGCCCACACGCCGGCAGTCCGTCATCTTTTCGGCGATGGCCACGGTGGCAATCGCGGCAACGTGCTTTGCCTTCTCAAACCCGTACTCGGGGTTGGGAGCGTGTGCGACCTTCGCCGTCATCGGTGGTTTCGCCGCCTACTTCCACACGACTGGCTTCGTGGTCGCGAACCTCGGTGTGGCCACCCTGTGCGCGGCGATCATGGCATCCCGGCTGATCGCCACCACCGGTGACGTCGCGCTGACAATCGCAACGCTGGTCACGTTGGCATCGCTGAATATCGGTGTACCGTTCGGAATCCTGTCGTTGGTGCACACATTGCGAACAGACTTGCAGGGTTCTGACCGTGATTCGCTCACCGGGCTGCTGAATCGGCGCTCGTTCCAGAACTCGGTGTACCAACTCATGATGCTCCACAAGGGCCCCGCTGCCATCTACGTGGTGATGGCGATGCTCGATCTCGATAACTTCAAACAACTCAACGACACCCTCGGTCACGCCGCAGGCGATCAGGCATTGGTCGACGTCAGCACGGCGCTTCGTGAGAACTGCCGCCCCACCGCGGTGATCGGCAGGGTAGGTGGAGAAGAGTTCGTGGTCGCCGACATCGACACCGCTCCGAATCCAGCCAAGATGGCCGAGCGACTACGCCAGGCCATCGACGGAACTCCGTTACCGGTGACGGCGAGTATCGGTACAGCGGGCGCCCCGCTCGAGACCGACTCAGCGAGAGACAATCTCCAGCTCATCAACGATCTGATCCGCACCTCGGACATGGCGATGTACGAGGCGAAGCGCGCGGGCGGCAATCGGGTGTCCCACTATCCGACGCTGCTACCTCCGGCAGGCATGGAGCCCGGCGCCACGGACATTGAGCAGTAGCGAATCGGGGTGATCGCAACGTGTGGGATCGGGCAGTTTTGGGCAGTGTGAAGGTATGAGCAACAACAAGAAGGTCACCGTGGAACGAACCATCGAGGCGCCAGTCGATGCGATCTTCGACGTACTCTCCAATCCGGAGCGGCACCAGGTGCTCGATGGCTCTGGGTTCATCCGCAGTGTGGACCATGCCGATCGGATCAAACAGGTCGGCGAAGTCTTCACGATGAACATGCAGGGTGACCATATGGGTGGCGAGTACAAAACTGATAACCACGTGTCCGGCTACGTGAAAGACAAGCTGCTGGCCTGGAAGACCGCGCCCGCGGGCACCGAGCCTCCCGGGTGGGAGTGGCTGTGGGAGCTGGAACCGCAAGGTCCTAATGAGACGCTGGTTCGCCATACTTACGACTGGTCCAAGGTCACCGACAAAAAGCTGCTCGAGAAGGTGAAGTTCCCGCTCGTGACCGAGGATCAGCTGACCGACACGCTCGGTCGACTCGCCGCCGAGATTTCGTCCTGATCAAATACCGCGTTGGTGTTCGAACGCGAGCCGATGGACAGCGGCACGCCATGAACAATCCGTGCGCCCTCCGACAGGGCCGCCCGTAACCGGGTGACCCGTGATCCATGCCGCGGCGCGGCGGCTCGATCGGAATATGGCCCCGGCGAGACAAGCGCGAGACTTCGCCAGAACTTTGTACAGAGGCGAGTCACCGTGCCGGCGGGTCAATTGGGGTGACCGTCACCAATCGGTCGGGGAGTCGCGCCGCGGTATGGGTGGCAAGCCACCTCCTACGAAAGCCCGACCAGCCGCACATTGCGTAGCCGCAAGCCGTCAACAAATGTGTCGATGCAGCTCGCAGAATCAGCGGGGCGCAACATCGCCTCCTACTGGATGCCTTCACCGGGCTCACCCAGAATGTCCATCGCGTAAACGGTGAAATCGTTTGGCAGGCCGGGGACTTGGTCCCGGGGTCAATGCGCGCGCCTGGGTCAACGCGACAATCCGCCGCCGAGGTCACGGTAGGGAAGGAGTCCGCGGCCGGTCAATTGATTCCCAGCGCTCCTTACCGGCCGGATAGGTAAACCTTTCCTTTTGGGCGTGGACTCTGGCTTCGCGGCGATTACAAAAGCACGCCGCCCGTCAGACACTTGCGTCCATCACTTAGAAGCGGCTTCCGCCGGACGCCGCGACACAACCCAAGGAGTCATCACCATGAAACACCCCATCACAGTTTCCTCGCCTTCGCGTTGGATCATGCGTGCCGCCATGTCCGCAGGTGTGCTTGCCCTCGCGGCCGCCCCATTCGGGGCTCTCGCCGTCGCGAATGCCGACTACAAAGAATCCGACTTCGCATCATGTCTGGAGCGGGACATGCCGACGGACTACTGCTGCGAGCACGCCGGCGGCGTCATGCGCAACGGCGCCTGCATCAATCCCGACGACCTCAGGCTGCCAAGCGGAGGAGCCGTTCTGGAGGTTCAGCCGGATCCGCCCGGAAACGTTCCGCCTTACGTAGTTGGAGATCTGTCCTCGGGATCCGTTCTGGAGGTTCAACCGGCGCCGCCGACGAGGGTTCCGCCCCGCGTGGTCGCCGATGCGCCGGTGTTGATCGGCACTCGCTGAATTCTCGCCCCTCGAGGCGTTTCGATGCATCCACGGTTCACCGCTGAGGCGCGGGGCAGGGGCAGAACACGAAAATTCAGCGGATCAACACAGCGTCAGTAAGTTGACATAATGTGGCTTATCGGCACTTTGTCGAGCTGGCGATAGTCCCGGTGCGCGTCGCGACGGGGTCGATCGATGTCCGTGTCCGATCCGGAACTAGTTGGGAGTAATCCGGGAAAACCTGGTAGCTGTCCGAATTTTCGCCCTCGGCGACGAGATGCGGATGCTGGTCAGTGCGGGCCCTGGTGCCGAGTGTCGGCATCTGGCGGGTCGGGCTGCCGAACGAGTATCCATGTCGGTCGTCGGCGCGACTGGTCCACGGGTGCGTCCCGAGTCCGTATTCGCGGCGACGTCGCCCTGGGTCTCCTCTCCCGTTTCGTGCACCAATACGTCACTGTGACGAAACATTCATGGGGCGCTCGGCCCGAGACTCTCGCGATAATTCCAAACCCTGGGGCGCGATATGCGAATCGCATCGCCGCCGGACTGCAAGAGTTGGAACGTCAAGAGCGGCAACGGCCTTCGTGGATATCACAACTAGCACTTGAGGTCGGCGACGCCGATCCCGGGCCGTGCACCGACCGAGATGGTCATCGCTTCTCCGCCCCACCAACCCACGATCCTGCTAACAAAACGTCACTGTGACGTAATGCCCACTCCCCGGCGTGAGGGTCTGAAGTCCTCTGCAATGATGTCCGGACGCCCTACCGCTGGTGCGGCGGCGACGACGACGATTGGCGCCATGACGATAGTCGACGCGGACCGCCTTCTGATCGAGTCGGCGATGCCGCGCTTCGACACGACGATCGCCGAGCACGTCGTTGTCTGCGCTTCCCCGTCGACCACCTACCGCGTCGCGCGAAGCCTCGACTTCCTCTCGGTTCGTACGCCGGTGCTGACGGCGTCCATGTGGATCCGCGGACTTCCGTCGCGCCTGCTGGGAAAGCCCGCCACGCCGCCGCCGGCTTTGGTCTTCACCGAGGACTCCGCGCCGCTGCCTGGCTGGCTGCTCCTGGGTGACCGACCCGATCGCGAGATCGCCTTCGGTGCCGTCGGAAAATTCTGGCAACCGGCCATCGAGTGGCGCGATGTGCCCCGCGCAGAGTTCCGCGACTTCAACGATCCCGGGTGGGGAAAGATCGCAGCGAACTTCTCCGTGAGACCGTACGGCCAAAGCACGCTGCTGAGCTACGAATGCCGCACCGTCACCACCGATACCGACTCTCGGCGGAAATTCCTGCGGTACTGGTGGCTGATCCGCCCGTTCGTCGGCCACATCATGAGGGCGACATTGGCGAAGATCAAAACCGATGCCGAGGTGGCGGCCGTGACCTAGCGTGCCCCCCGGCGAAATACGTCACTGTGATGAATTGCGCTTGGGCGCAAGGCTATTGAGCTACAGACTACGGTCCGCCTCGCGGTCCATCGTCAGCCGGTTGAGCGGGACTGCGGGGTGCCTCGTCATTGGACACTTGGTCGGCCAGCTCCAAACCCGCGCCGGCATAGACATTGAAGGCGATGTCGACGCCGTGCTCCTTGGCCCACTGCACCTCGTCGTCGTACCGGGCGACCGCGGCGACCCTGCCGTCGAAACCGGACTCGCGCAGACATGCCAGCGCGGTGACGTTGGCGCCGTGACGCGGCATTGCGAGCACCGCAATGCGCACCGACTCCGAGTGCCGGAGCTGATGCCAGAAATCAAGATCGGTCGCATCGCCTTCGATGACGTTCAGGCCGTCCTCCGCGAGTCGCTGGACTCGGGGACCGTCGTAATCAACCCCGATCACCCGCAACCCGTAGTGCTCGGTCATTCGCTGATAGGCCGCGAACCCGACCCGGCCCATGCCGATCACCACCACCTCGGCGTCGCCGGCGTCGGCCGGGCGCTCCTCCGGGACAAGGGTGCTTTCGTCCTGGGCGGGTAGCCGTGCCGCGATCTTCTCCACCATCAGGTGTCCGCGACCATTGACCAGCGCCGCGAGGACGAAGCTCAGTGCTACGGCGATCGACATCTCCACGAGCCAGGCCTCCGCCAGCAGCCCTGCGGAAACACCGACCGATACGACGATCAAACCGAATTCCGAGTAGTTCATCAGCCCGAGCCCGGCGAGCAGCGCAGTGCGATACCGCAACTTCATGCGTGCCAACAGCAGCACGTACCAGCCGGCCTTGAACGGCAGAAGCAGCACCATCAGCAATGCGACGCCGATGGTCGGCAGATCCGGCAGACCAGTCAGGCCAATCGAGACGAAGAACCCGACCAGCAACAGCTCCTTGATGTGGAACAGCGAACGCGACAGCTCGGAGGACGCCGAGTGCGAAGCCAGGAGCACGCCGATGATCAAGGCGCCGAGATCACCCTTGAGGCCCACCGCGGAGAACAGAGCGTACCCGGGCACCAACGCCATCACGATCCCGAACAGTGACTGCATTTCGCCGTGGCCCAGTCTGCTCCAGATCTTGCGTGCGAATCGGGTCAGTGGCCACAGCAGCACCAATGTGAGCGCCCAGGGGCTGGGCAGATGACCGCTGGTGGCGGTCAGAAACACGACAGCGACGATGTCCTGCATGACCAGGATGCCGATGGCGACGCGGCCGTAGAGCGCGTGCGATTCACCGCGCTCCTCGAGAACCTTGACCACGAACACCGTGCTGGAGAAGGACAGCGCGAAGGCCAACAGGGCGATCGTCTGCACGCTCTGCCCGGACAGCATCGCCACCCCGGCTACGGCGCCCAGCCACATGGCGACACCTCCGAACACAACGCTGAACAGCATGTGCACGGACGTGGTCAACCACACCTCGCGGCGCAGCAGAATGCGAACGTCGAGCTTGAGGCCGATCGCGAAAAGCAGCAGCGTGACGCCCAAATCCGCCAGCACATCCAGTTGCGGCACGTCCTCCACATTGAGGGCATTGATGGCGAACCCCGCTGCGAGGAACCCGACCAGGGGCGGCAGACGCACCGCCATCGCCAGACCGCCGAGACCGAACGTGATGACCAGATAGATGGCGACTACTGTCACGCGCGGCCCCTTGTCCTAGGTGTCAAGTTCTCCAAGTATCCCGGCAATCGCCGGATTCCTCTTTGGACGTGCCGCTGACCGCCCCAATTGCGTGGGCTCGAGGCGAGGAACCCTCCGGGTCGTCTCCCCTATTCGCATTGTGCCGCAGGTGAATACGTCACAGTGACGGCATCGGGCCCATCGCAGTGCGGTCACGGGTCCACGGACTCACTCCGAGATATCGGCCGTGTCGATCGGCGAAATGACAGACAGTCCCATGAACGTGCGGCACAGTTGACAGATGGCGAGCAAAGTCCCGGGCCCGAAAGACATCTTGGCGGCCGCGCAGGCGGCGGCGGACAATGCGCAGGCCGCCGCGCGGGAGGCCGCGGAGACGGCGCAGTCGGCCGCCGGCGCCGCGCTACGCATCCCGCCCGCGTCGATCCAGCTCGCGGCTCAGTTGCCGGATCTGATCGAGAATTTGGCGGTGGCAACGGAACGGCTCAATCAGGCGATCGACCGTGCCGAACGCTATTTGGCGCTGGCCGACCCGATGATCCGAACGATGGACGCGGTGCTGCCGCAACTGGAAGCCCTCGTCGCCACGGGCAACGAGGTCTATGGCGCCGTATCGTCCCTACCGGGTGTGTCGCACCTGGGACGGCTGGCCAATCGCGGCTCAGCGCCTGCCGCCAAGCAGCCCAGGGGGCGTACGCCTCCGAAGAAGCCCGGACGCTGACCGCCCGAGCCTAGGCGTCGGTGTGGTGCAGCCAATCCCGTGACCGGATGCGCCACGTCGCCTTCGCGTAGTCCAATTCCGAGTGCGGCCACTGTGTCACGATCCGTCCGGTGGGCGATCGGTAGTAGCTGTCGCACTGCGTCCAGACCGTCTGTTCCAGGTCGGCCGAAATCTGCTCGTTGTAACGCTGTTCGACGTCCGGCCGCACGTCGAGATAGCCGCGGCGCCCGGCCAACCGGCAGATCGCGCTGGCTACCAAGCGCGCGCCGGCCTCTAGGACATAGATGATCGAGTTCGCGCCCTGGTTGGTGTTCGGTCCGTACAGCATGAAGAAATTGGGAAAGCCGCTCACGGCGACGCCGAGATACGCCTGGGGATCCAGACCCCAACGGTCATGCAGGCTTTCGCCGCCCAGCCCGACGACCTCGATGCCCGAGAGATAGCTGCTCGTCTCGAAGCCCGTCGCAAAGATGATGGCGTCGACCTCGACGACGCGGCCGGTCTCGGTGACGACGGCTGACTCGGTGATTCGCCGGATCGGATCTGTCACGAGGTCGACATGCGGGTGTTGTAGTGCCAGATAATACTTCTCGCCGAGCAGGACGCGTTTGCACCGAAACGGATATCGCGGGGTCAGAGCGTCACGCATCGCATCGTCTTCGACGTGGCGGCGCAGAAAGTTCTCCGACAACTCCTGAACCACGGCCATTCGTGGATGGTCGGGTGTCAACGCCGTGTTGTCGTGCTGCAGCTTCCACAGTCGCCACCTCTCACGTAGAGCGGCCCACGGGATCCGGCGGAAGCGGGTGAGCTCGTCAGGGCTGTAGGGCCGATCCTCTTTCGGCACCATCCACGGTGGCGTCCGCTGGAAGACCGTCAACTGCTCTGCGATGGCGGCGACTTCCGGGATGACCTGCACGCCGCTGGCGCCGGTGCCGACGACCGCGACCCGCTTTCCGGTCAGGTCGACACCCACGTCCCATTGCGAGGTGTGCATCAGCTCGCCGCTGAACTCGGCGATGCCCTCGATATCGGGATAGCGTGCGGCCCCGAACAATCCCACCGCGCTGACGACGGCGTCCGCGACGAGGCTCCGGCCGTCGGCGAGCTCGATGTCCCAGTGCTTCTGCCGCTCACTCCAGACCAGCTTCTGCACGCCGGTCCCGAGCATCAGGTGGCGACGCAGGTCGAAGCGATCGGCCACCGACTCGAGGTACGAGAGGATCTCGGGCTGATAGGCGTAGGTGCGGGTCCAGCGGCGATTCGGCGCGAACGAGAACGAGTACAGATGGCTCTGGATGTCGCACGCCGCACCTGGGTAGGTGTTCTGCCGCCACGTGCCCCCGACGCCGTCGGACCGTTCGATGATCACGATGTCGTCGATACCCTTGCGTCGTAACGCAACCGCCGCGGCGATTCCGCCGAATCCGGCCCCGATGATCGCCACCCGGGGAGATCTGCCGCGGCGGGTCAACGCTCGGAGATGACCGATGGGGTATCGCCTCCTCATCGATGGACACTCGTGCGGATCTCGAATCCTTGCGGTGCGCCGTTCACGCGCGACGCGTCGAGGATGTTGGCGTATTCGGTTGGCGTGCCGAAGAAGAAGCTGCCCTGTCGCGTCTTCGCGTTCGCCTGTCCTTCCCGGTTGTAGTAACCCGGTGTGCAGGATTTCGCGCGGTCTGCGCTCGCCCCCGAACGTGCGACCACGGTGTCCACCCATGCGGATACGGCGTCGGCCGTCGCCTCCAACTCCGCTGCGTCATTGCTCAACGCCCACGAGATGACCTCTGCGGTGTGGCGCGCTTGCACATCAAGGAGGTACGGGAAGTTGACGGTGAACCCGGATTGCGCGATCGACAGGATGAAGCAGTTCGGGAATCCGTTAACGGCGAGGCCGTGCAGTGTCTGCACACCGTCGTGCCATTTGTCGGTGATCGTGACCCCGTCCCGGCCGACGATCTCGAAGCCGGTCCGCCGCGAGTAGTCCGTGCCGACCTCGAATCCCGTTGCGAAGATCAGACAGTCGATGCTGTGCTCCGTGCCGTCGACCACCACACCCACGCTGGTGATGCGCTCGACGCCCTTACCTTTTGTGTCGACAAGCGTCACGTTGTCCCGGTTGAACGACTGCAGGTAGTCGTCGTGAAAGCAGGGCCGTTTGCAGAAGTAGCCGTACCAGGGTTTGAGCGCCTCTGCTGTCGCGGGATCCGCCACGATCGAATCGACGCGGGCCCGGATCTCTTCCATCTTGGCGAAGTCGGCCAATTCAACTGCGCGTAAACGGTCTTCGTCGGACATTCCCTCGACACGGGTCTGCCGCATGACGAACAGTTTCTTGACGATGCTCGTCCATGCGTCGTCGACGAGATCCTCGTCGGCTTCGCCGCCCGCGGTGAGCAGCTGGAAGTTCTCGATGCGACGGCGCTGCCATCCGTCTTGCAGAGACCCCGACCAGTCCGGATCGGTTGGACGATTGCCGCGCACGTCGACAGTGGAAGGCGTGCGCTGGAAGACGAGCAGTTCCTTGGCGGCCTCGGCGAGGTGCGGCACACACTGGATGGCGGTCGCGCCGGTCCCGATGATCCCGACTTTCTTGTCCGCCAGATTCGCCAGGTCGGCCCCGGTGTAGTCGTAGTCCCATCGGCTGGTGTGGAACGTGTGCCCGGCGAAATCAGAGATGCCTTCGATGCCAGGCAATTTCGGCTTCTGCAGATATCCGTTGGCCATCGCGACGAAGCGGGCGCGGATGCTGTCGCCGTGATTGGTCGCGATGATCCAACGCTGCAGTTCGGCGTCCCAGCGGATCTGCTGCACCTCGGTCTGCAGGCAGATGTCGCGGTACAGGTCATAGTGCTCGGCGATGCTGCGGCAGTGCGCAAAGATCTCGGGGCCCTTCGCATACTTTTCGGTCGGAACGTAGCCAAGCTCCTCGAGCAGCGGCATGTACACGTACGACTCGACGTCGCAGGCGATACCGGGGTACCGGTTCCAGTACCACGTACCTCCGACGTCGGCGGCCTTGTCGATCAACCGGATGCTGTGTACACCGAGTTCGCGCAGGCGGGCCCCGGTGAGCAGCCCGCCGAACCCGGCGCCGATGATCGCGACATCGACCTCATCGGACAACGGGTCGCGGGTGAAGTCCCGATCGCTCCAAGGATCAGTCGCGAAGTCGGCAAACACGCCTGAGATCTCGACGTACTGCTCGATGCCGTCGGGACGCAGGCGGCGGTCGCGCTCCTGGGCGTATTTCTGCCGCAGCGCCTCTACGTCGAACTCCACGCCCGGCATCTTGCCGCGAATCTCCGTCAGGCGTCGACGTAATCCGCGAGATGTTTGCCGGTCAGCGTGGACCGCGCGGCGACGAGGTCAGCCGGCGTTCCCTCGAAGACGACCGTGCCACCGTCGTGACCGGCGCCGGGACCGAGATCGATGATCCAGTCGGCGTGGGCCATGACCGCCTGGTGGTGCTCGATCACGAGCACGGACCGACCGGCATCGACAAGGCGGTCCAGCAGCCCCAGCAGCTGTTCGATGTCGGCGAGATGCAGGCCCGAGGTCGGTTCATCGAGGACATAGATGTCGCCCTTGTCCCCCATCTGCGACGCGAGCTTGAGCCGCTGCCGCTCACCACCGGACAGCGTGGTCAGGGGCTGGCCGAGCGAGAGGTAGCCCAGGCCGACGTCGGTGAGGCGATCCAGGATCTTGTGCGCGGCCGGGTTGGCGGCATCGCCGTCACCGAAGAACGCGAGCGCGTCGGCCACCGACATCGCCAGCACCTCGGCGATATTGCGACCGCCGAACGTGTACTCCAGCACCGACGCGTGAAACCTCTTGCCCTCACACTCCTCGCACCGTGACTCGACGGTGGCCATGACGCCCAACTCGGTGAAGATCACCCCGGCGCCGTTACAGGTCGGGCATGCGCCCTCGGAGTTGGCGCTGAACAGCGCCGGTTTGACGTCGTTGGCTTTGGCGAACGCCTTGCGGATCGGGTCCAGCAAGCCGGTGTAGGTCGCGGGATTGCTCCGTCGCGACCCTCGGATCGGCGTCTGGTCGATCACCACAACGCCGTCACGGCCCGCGATCGAGCCGCTGATCAGAGAGCTCTTGCCGGAGCCGGCGACGCCGGTGACCACACACAGCACGCCGAGCGGGATGTCGACATCCACCTTCTGCAGATTGTGGGTCGACGCGCCGCGAACCTCCATTGCGCCCGACGACGCGCGCACCGAGTCCTTGAGCGATGCGCGGTCGTCGAGATGGCGTCCGGTAACGGTCTTGCTCTTGCGCAGTCCGTCGAGCGTGCCCTCGTAGACGACCTGGCCGCCGTCGCCACCAGCGCCGGGACCGAGGTCGACGATGTGATCGGCAATCGCGATCACCTCGGGTTTGTGCTCCACCACCAGGACGGTGTTGCCTTTGTCGCGCAACTGCAGCAGTAGCTCGTTCATGCGCGCGATGTCGTGTGGATGCAGCCCCACCGTCGGTTCGTCGAAGACGTAGGTGACGTCGGTCAAGGCCGACCCGAGATGGCGAATCATCTTGACACGCTGGGCTTCACCGCCGGAAAGGGTCCCCGCCGGCCGACCGAGCGAAAGATACCCCAGCCCGATCTCGACGAAGGAGTCGATGGTGTGCTGCAACGACTTCACCAGCGGGGCCACCGACTTGTCGGTGATGCCGCCGATCCATTCGGCCAGATCGCTGATCTGCATCTCGTAGACGTCGGCGATGCTGCGGCCCTTGATCTTCGACGACCGCGCGGTGTCGGATAGCCGGGTGCCGCCGCAGTCCGGACACGTCGTGAACGTCACCGCCCGTTCTACGAAGGTGCGGATATGCGGCTGCATCGCCTCGACATCCTTGGCGAGGAAGGATTTCTTGATCTGCGGAATCAGCCCGAGATATGTGAGGTTGACGCCGTCGATCTTGAGCTTGGTCGCCTCCTTGTGCAGCAGGGCGTCCAGTTCCTTCTTGGTGAACTTGTTGATCGGCTTGTTGGGGTCGAAGAAGCCGCAGCCGTTGAAGATTCGACCGTACCAGCCCTCCATGGAGAAGCCAGGGATGGTGAGTGCGCCCTCGTTGAGCGACTTGGTGTCGTCGTAAAGCGCGGTCAGGTCGATGTCGTTGAGTGAACCGCGACCCTCGCAGCGAGGGCACATACCGCCGACGACGCTGAACTCGCGGCGCTCCTTCACGGTCCGACCACCCTTGTCCATTGTGACGGCGCCGGCGCCGCTGATCGAGGCGACGTTGAACGAAAAGGCTTGTGGTGAACCGATGTGTGGCTTACCCAGACGGCTGAACAGAATTCGCAACATCGCACCCGTATCGGTGGCGGTGCCTACGGTGGAGCGCGGGTCGGCGCCCATCCGTTGCTGATCGACGATGATTGCCGTCGTGAGACCCTCGAGCACGTCGACCTCGGGCCGTGCCAGCGTCGGCATGAAGCCTTGGACGAAGGCGCTGTAGGTCTCGTTGATCAGTCGCTGCGACTCCGCGGCGATCGTGTCGAAGACCAGGGAGCTCTTTCCCGACCCCGAGACACCGGTGAACACGGTGAGCCTGCGCTTGGGAAGTTCGACGTGAACATTCTTGAGGTTGTTCTCTCGGGCGCCGTGCACGCGGATCAGGTCGTGGCTGTCGGCGGCCTCTTGTTTCGGCTTTGACTTCGTCGGAGCCATAGGTCAGGACTGCTCCTGCACACGGACGGTGTTGCCCGCGGGATCGCGGAACGCGCAGTCACGGGCGCCCCAGGGTTGGTCGGTTGGTTCCTGCATGACGTCGGCGCCGCTGGCCTGTACCCGCTCGAACAGCGCGTCGAGGTCGTTGGTGGCCAGCATGATGCTGGCGTAGGTGCCCTTGGCCATCATCTCGGCGATGGTGCGGCGCTCGTCTTCGGTGACGCCGGGTTCGGCGGCGGGCGGCGTGAGGACGATGTTCATGTCGGGCCTGCCGGCCGGGCCGATGGTGATCCAGCGCATGTCCTCGTATCCGACGTCCTTGCGGACCTCGAAGCCGAGTGCGTCGCGATAGAAAGCCAAGGACTGCTCTGGGTCGGTGTGCGGGAGGAAGCTCGCGTTGATCGTGATGTCCATGACGGTCACGCTAGTTGCGGCGCGGAATGCGGCGCTTCTCGATTCCTGATCGGTTTGGTCACCTGCTTGGCGACGCACGACGGAATTCCGGCAGCCTCGTCGGCGGCGTCGCGCCGGTAGGTGCTGGGCGGAACGCCGACCAATTCGGTGAACCGGGTGCTGAAGGTGCCTAGCGACGAACAGCCGACAGCGAAGCAGACCTCGGTGACGGACATGTCGCCGCGTCGCAACAGGGCCATCGCCCGCTCGATGCGCCTGGTCATCAGGTAGGAGTATGGCGATTCGCCGTATGCGCTCTTGAACTGGCGCGACAGGTGCCCGGCCGACATGTTCACCCCACGGGCGAGCGCCTCGACGTCCAGCGGCTGGGCGTATTCGCGGTCCATGCGGTCGCGGACTGTGCGCAGCAGTCTGAGGTCGCGCAGACGCTGTTCGTCGACCGGCCCGCTGCTCATGCACGGTATGTTACGTGGCACCCGACGCCGTCACGCGGATTGTCCGGCGTGCTCATTTGAATGTCGTTGTTGTAAACAGGTTTTCAGCCTGCCCGGCCCGATTTCGGCTGACCGCAGCTGGACGGTAAAGTCGCAGGATGGCCGAGCGTATCGCCCTGTGGGGAAGGGATATCGACGACGATTCGTCGCCTGACCCCGACAGCGGGTTCGCAGGCTACGGTCATCACGACCCGATCACCGAGCCCATTCCGGTGGTTGAGGACGAATCTTGCGGTTACGGCAACGGCTACACCGATTCCAACGCTTACACCGCCGCCGAGCCTCAATACGTCGATGACCTGACGGAGAACGCCGACACCCAAGAGACCGCCGGGGCCTTCTCCTATGCCAAGCCGTTCCTCGACCGTCGCCCGGGCTCCCCTGCAGACTCGCTGACGTTCAAGCCCGCCCGCACGCCGTGGTATCGCACCAGACGCGGCCCGATCGTGCTGCTGGCCGTCGTCGCCGTTGTGGTGCTGTTGGCACTCATCCCCCTGCTGCTACGCAGCCCGGGCCCGCAGGCGCCGACGAACACACCGCCGACGGAACCGACGCCCAGCAGCGTGCAACCGACGTCCACCAGCGATGCACCCGAATTGACCAGTCAGCCCGCCCCGCCACCGCCGCCGCCGCCTCCCCCGCCGCCACCGGCACCGGACGCGCCGGTGTACCGGCCCCAATACCCGTCCTCGGGTGGCGGCTCGGGCTCGCAAGCGCCGAAACCGGAAATCGGCGTCACCCGGGCACCGATCAGCGTCGCGCCCAAACCCGTAACACCGCCGACCTCAGCGGAAGTCGGTAAGCACGGCAGCACCAGCCGCTGGTAGCCACTCGCAGTTGCTACTCGTAGTTGATGCCGGTCGGCGGAAAGGGCTTGTTTGCGAAGTCGATCTGCGCCGCCGGGTTCGCGACGGCGGTGGTCATCCCCGATCCGAACGCACCCTCGTGGTCGAACAGCGTGGCTGTTCCAACGGCGACCCCGTCTGACGCACAGTGCGAATCACCCCTGATGCAGATCCAGTCGTCGACCGGCAGCCGGGACAACGCGACGGTCAGATCGCCGTTTATGTAGCCGACACCCTTCGTGCCCAAGTTGGTCACGAGGCTGGTCGACTCGGCGACAATTGAGGCCCGTACGAACGGCGAGAGCGGCTCCCCCGCAACGGCATTGATGCCTCCGTAGAAGAAGCTCTTGCGTGAGTCGTTCTGATGCGCCGCCGGGCTGCGCGTCCAGCCGGCATCGCTGCCGATGAAGGGCGACATCTGATCATCGGGAGGTGGTGGCGACGGAGGAGCGATCGGCGCGGTCCACAAAACACCGGGTGGCGCCGTCGAGCGTCGGTACTGGATCAACGTCGCGCGCGCGACCGCCCGACCGTCCTGGACCACATCGCATTCCGCACTGCGCACCCGGCGCCCGTCACGCACCACCCGCACGTCCACCTTCGTCAACACTGAGCGGGCCGCCCGGAAGAGGTCGACCGTGAGGCGAGCGGGCGTGAAGTCCGGCGATCCGCAGCGGCTTTCGAGCACCTGCGCCGACAGCCCCACAACTGCGGGCCCGTTCAGATGGTCATCGCCCCAGTGGCTCAGCGCAAAGCGGGTCGGCATGAACCCGCCATCCTCGGTTTGCGTGAAATGCGCCGGTTCCGTTGCCATTCGCGAATCCTCGCACAGGCACCTCGCGGCCCCTCAGCCAGAAGCGGCCTTTTCCTCGTCGCGCGCATCATCTTCGGCCGGGTCGCTGTTGTCACGTCGACGCTCACGCAACACGAAGGCAGCCACCGCCAATACCAGTACCGCGACACCGAGCACCGCGACCTCGACGATCGCACGCGAGAACTGTGGCCCATCCTTCAGTAGCGTTGCCGCCTCCACGGACAGCACCACGATCTCCTTGATACAGGCCAGAATTCCGACGATGATGAACGGCTCCGCGACGATTTCACGGGACCGGAGACATGAGCGGACCGCGTACAACAGTTCGACGAAGATGAAGATCAGCAGCAGGCCGTCGAGCACCTCGAGCATGACTGTTTTGGCCGGTGCGCTTCGCAAGCTCAGCATCGTGTTGAACTGTGCCACGAGTAGGGCGACGGACCCGATGATGAGCACGACAGCGATCGCCCAGTACACGACGTCTTCCAGGAACCCGAGCGCGCGATCGGCGAACCGCTGACGTTCTTCCTCGTCGCCGTCGCCGCTCTTCGCCTTGGCCATGCGCACCTCCGAAAGGGCCCCGGATTTACCTGATCGTCAGTTACTACCCCGAGGTGGTCTTGCCCAATCTCTCATGGCCGGACGGCGATCACGGTCCAAACGCTGCGACGGCCATGCCCGTGTTGGCCGACCGTCACGTCGGTGAAGCCCGATGTGCGGCACTGGGCGGCAAATGATTCCGCTTGCTGTTCTGTCCATCCGTGGCTTGCCAGACCTGTGGCACCACGCTGCACCCGGCGTTCGACGGCGAGCAGACGGCCCTTCGGCGCCAGTAGCCGTCGTGCCTCACCGAGGCCCATGCCGACGTTTTGCCAGTGATGCACGGTCGCCAACGACCACAGGACCGTCGCCGAACCGTCCGGCAGCGGCACGCTCTCTGCGGTGCCCTCGGCCCACGCGATACTCGCGTCCCGGGTGAAGGTACGGGCCAACCGCAACATGACTGGAGCGGGATCGACACCGGTCGCCCTCGCACCGCGGCGTGCGGCCTCCCGCACCGCACCACCGGGACCGCACCCGATGTCGACGACACGGTCACCGGCCGACACTCCGGTGACCTCGACGGCCAGTCGCGCGTTGGCCCGTCCCATCCACAGCAGCATCAGCCCGACAATCGCCCCGGTCACACCAGAAAAGCCCGGGTGATCGGCGTGATGGTTGACCGGGAGTGTTTCTGGAGTGGTCATCCCACGAGCTTGCAGGTTCAAGTCGGCTTGAAGTCAAATGAGAAGCGATGGACCTCGTTCCGATCGGCGAGGCGGCGGCCCGGCTGGGGTTGTCGACCTCCGCGCTGCGCTATTACGACGAACGCGGGTTGGTCCGTCCGCAGCAGCGACGGGCGGGCCGGCGCATGTACGGTGCCGATGACCTTCGCCGCCTCGCGTTCATCAAGATCTTTCATCAGCTCGGTGTCTCGCTCGACACGGCCGCAGCCGTCCTCGATGCGCCCGCTCCCCAATGGCGAGAAGTCGTCCGCGAACAGATCGATCAACTCGACGAGGTGATCAGGCAGGCGCAGGGTGCGCAACAGTTCCTGACGCATGCCCTGCAGTGTCCGACGGAGCACCCCGCCCGCGAATGCCCCACGATGACGAGCGCGCTGGACAAGCTCGTCGACGGTATGACTGTGGCTCAAGTCGCCGAGGAGCACTCCGAGGGATCGGCCTGACTTCGCCGCCGCCGTTCCCACGGCCACGTCATGGCCGCCCAGATCGCCGCTACGAGCACGGCTCCAACCAGCACATACCAGGGCCACGGCCCCATCACATCGAGCAATGACGCGGTGCTGGGCTTCGCGTTGAGGAAGCCGTAGTTGCTGCCCGCGATGCTGTTGAACGTCATCGTGACCGCGAGCCACGTCAACGTCACCGCCACCACGAACCGATAGCTGCGCCATCCGGGCCGCATACCCCTGCCCCAGGTGAGATAGATCGCCGCCCAGACGACCAGCAGATGAATCGCCCAGAACCCCAGGAACTGGTAGTGCGGAAAGTCGGGACCGGTCAGCACCGGCGAGATCAACGCCTGCACGCTGAGTACCAGGCCCCAGTAATAGGTCAACGTGTAGGCCCACTGCCGCTGCGACCACATGGCGTAGGCGGTCACCATCGTCGCCAGATCGGTGAGATGCAGGGGCACCGACCACCGCACGTCGGGTGGGGACAATGCGTGGACGAACGCGGCGGCATAGATCGCCGCGGTGAGCGCACCGACGATCCGGCCGAACACCCGCGCCTGGCGCTCGGTCTGCCTGCGGCCGAGCCACACGACGGCGACTGCCCCCGCGACGAAGACCGCCAGCGCGGCCCAATGTGACGGGCCGTACACCGAGAACTCGCCGTGTGCGTTGATCTCACAATTCTGACCCAGCTTCACCTGCCCCGCTTTCGGGTAGATAGTGGCGGGACGTCAGAAGGGGCCATTTCGAATGAGTGAGATGAAGTTTCTCGAGCTGCATGGCGATCGCGTGGCGTACCAGGATGAGGGCACTGGCCCCGAAACGTTGGTCCTGATTCACGGAATGGCCGGCAGTTGCGGGACATGGCGCGCGGTGATCCCCCAGTTGTCCCGGAGATATCGCGTCGTCGCGCCCGACCTGCTGGGGCACGGGCAATCCGCGAAGCCGCGGGGCGACTACTCGCTGGGCGCGTTCGCTGTGTGGCTGCGGGACCTGCTCGACGAGTTGGAGGTCAAGCGGGCGACGATCATCGGCCAGTCGTTGGGCGGCGGCGTGGCCATGCAGTTCGTCTACCAGCATCCCGACTTCTGCGAGCGGCTCATCCTCATCAGCAGCGGCGGCCTCGGACCCGATGTCGGCTGGACGCTGCGCATGCTGTCCGCGCCGGGAGCCGAGCTGATACTGCCGGTCATCGCGCCGCGCCCGGTGCTGACGGTAGGCAACAAACTGCGCTCGTTGTTGTCGACAGCCGGGATTCAGTCTCCCCGCGGCGCCGAGATGTGGAGCGCCTACTCATCGCTATCGGATGGCGAGACGCGGCAGGCCTTCCTGCGGACGCTGCGCTCGGTGGTGGACCACCGGGGCCAGGCGGTCAGCGCATTGAACCGGCTGCATGTGACCGCCGATCTGCCCACGATGGTGATCTGGGGCGACCACGACCGCATCATCCCCGTCGAACATGGCTATGCCCTCCACGAAGCGCGCCCGGGAAGCCGGCTGGAGGTGCTCGACGGCGTCGGACACTTCCCCCATGTCGAACGGCCCAGCGAGGTGGTGGACCTGATCGACGACTTCATCAACACCACTGGTCAGCCCGATTCGCCGCGCCTGCGCACCAAGCGGTAGCCACCGTAAAGGACAGCAGCGACCAACAGATTGACGTAGTAGGCGATGTCGGCGCCGTGCCACGCGACCGCGACGGGCCCTTTGAGCAACGACGTGTTCATGAACGGGATGGCCGCCGCATACGCCACGACGAACACCACCAACGCGACCGCGGCATCGCGTCTGTCCGTCGGCTCCTGGGCCGGGTTGAGGCTTGCCCTGCCGCGGATCCGCAGCGTCCAGTCGATCACGACGACGGCGACGAACGCCGGGACCCAGTAACTGACGAGCAGCAGGATGTCCAGAAAACGTGTCGCGGTGTCGGCGGCGTTCAGCCAGAGGATCAGCGCGAACGCCAAGGCAGTGACGATCACCGCAGACACCGGCCTGCGCACTCTGACCCCGATGGTCTGCAATGCGAGTGATCCGCTGTAGTCGTTCATGACACCTGACCCGATCGATGCGACCGCAATGATCACCAGTGCCAGTGCTCCCAGCAGGCCACCACCCATCACCGCGCGCATGCCTTCTGCGGTGTGCTCGCCGATCACATCGGCAGCAGCGATCCCGATGCCCTGAATGAACGTGTAGGACAACACGAGTCCGGCGACCGTGAAGCCGAAGACTTTGATGCGCGACGATGCCACCGGCAGGTAACGGCTGAAATCCGCGGCATAGCTCGCCCACGAGACGGCGAGGCTGAAAGCGATGGTCACCTCGAGGACGAAGGCGCCGGCAAGGTCAGCTCCTGATACCGCGGGCGGAGTGATGATCTGGTGTCCGCCGACGAGTTTCACTGCAAAGACCACGAACGTCACGAACAGCACGACGCTGAGCACCGCCTGTACGCGGTGTATCAGTTCGTAGCCGAAAAAGCCGACGACGCCCTGGACCCCGAGCACAATCAGCACCGCCGTCCAGAACGGGATGCCCAGCAGCGCTTGTAGCGCCTCCCCGCCGAAGAGTCCGACCAGTCCCGTCCATGCGATCGACGAAAGCCATTGCAGGACACCGGGAATCACGACCGCCCCGCCGAACGCCATTCGGGCGTTCGGTAGCTGCCCCGTTCCCGTGCGCGGCCCCCACGTGGACAGGTAGCCCACGATCATCGAGCCGAGGACGGTCCCGATCACCATCGCCAGCAGTCCCAGCCAGAAGCCGAGCCCTAGCACGATCGCGAGCGTGCCGCTGAACAAGCTCGCCACGTTCACCTGCGGGGCGAACCACACCGTGAACAGCCGTCCCGGCGTTCCGTATCGCTGATCCTCGCCGATCGGCGCGATCCCGTGTGTCTCGACCGACAGATCCCCTGCCTTTGCGGGGCGGTGACCGCTGAACGTCGATTCGGTCAGCGCGCTCCTGGCGCCCTCGTCCGGCATGAGGTCATTCGATCATGACGGGCGGTCATGAGCCGGCAGAGGTCGAGGAACATAATCGAAAGCGAAACCGAAGATCAGCTAACGATCGGAGCGCCACGTGGTCGAGGCCGACGCGAACCGGTCGACCACGTCCGGCGACAACAGCACGCGGTCGAGGCTGTTGGTCGCGGGTTTGAGCGTCGTGGTGCTGACGGTCGCGGTGCTGCAGACCGCCGTGGTCCCGGTGCTCGGAATCATTGCCGACCAACTCCGCGCCTCCGACGTGGGTGTCAGCTGGGCGGTGACCGCCAACCTCCTGGCCGCCATCGCCGCAACGCCATTGATCGGCCGCGTTGCGGATCTGCACTGCAAGAAAACCATCCTGCTGAGCGTCCTCGGGGTCGTCCTCGTCGGATCCCTGCTGGCGGCCACCACGACGTCGCTGCCCCTGCTGATCGTCGGCCGCGTACTGCAGGCCGCCTCATATGCGCTCTATCCGATCGGCATCGCGATCCTGCGCGAGGAATTGCCCGAGGGCCGGCTGATGTCGGCGATGGCGGTGCTGTCGGGCACGCTGGGCTTCGGCGGCGGCAGCGGTCTCGTCGTCGTTGGCCTGTTGATGAGCGGAGACGCGGGCTATCACCGGGTGTTCTGGCTGACCACCGGATTCACCGCCGTCGTCATGCTGATCGCAATGTTCGTCGTCCCCCGGCGGCCGCGCAGCGTCACCGGGACGATCGACTGGATCGGCGCGCTCGGTCTGGCGGCTGGTCTGTCGGCCGTCCTGCTGGCGCTGACGCAGGGCCAGTCATGGGGCTGGGCTTCGCCGGCGACGCTCGCGTGCGCCGTCGGCGGTGTCCTAGTGCTCGTCGGCTGGTGGAAGTGGGAGCGGCGAGCCCAACAACCCCTCGTCTCGACCGAGATGTTGAAGCGCCGCCCGATCTTGTTGACCAACCTCGCCACCGTCTTCGTGGGAGTGGGGTTGTACTTCGCGTTCCTAGGCTTGACGCAGTTCGTCCAAATACCCAGGGAGGCAGCAGGTTACGGCTTCGGAGCGACGGTTTTGGAGGCCAGCGTGGTCTTCCTGTTGCCCGGGGTGTTCGTGGGGTTCCTCATCGCCTTGTTCAGCGGCAGATTCATCGACCGGTACGGCGCCCGCCCGGTGCTCGTGGTGGCGGCGGTCGCGGGGATCGTCGGATTCGTGTTCATCGCGTTCGCTCATTCGCAGACTTGGCAGGTCATCGTCGCGGGCATCCTCACCAACGCGTACATCAGCCTGGGCTACGGCGCGCTGCCGGCGTTGGTCGTCAGCGAGGTCGACGCCAACGAGACCGGCGTCGCGACGAGCATGAACGCGATCGCACGCACCATCGGGAGTTCCACGGCGGCGGCGCTGGTCGCGGTGCTGCTCAGCAGGGTGGCCGCCGGCACGGATGTGCCACTGGAGAGCAGCTTCTTCGTCATCTTCATCGGCGGTGCCGTGACGGCCGGACTGGCCATGGTGCTCATCGCCGTTTCGCGGGCGGGAGCCCCGGAACCGGAATCCGTCGAGGCGCGCTACGAATCCCGTGCCATGAACCACGAATGGGGCTGAGAACTACCTCAGTGCCGCAAGGTTCGTCACGGATCTGCGAACGTCGGATTCGAGAACCTTGGCGACCAGATTGCCGATCTTGGTGTTGAGCAGACCGCCGGTGAGGTCAGCGATCACCTGGAATACGGAGCCGGAGGCGACATCCTCGGAGGGGCCGGGTACCTCCTTCACGCACAGGCGCAGGGCGATGCACACGGCGGGCTTTCCTCTGCCGACCAACTCGATTGCTTTCGGTTCGTCATACCGGGTGACGCGCCAGTGGATGACGTTACGAAAACCTTTGACCTTGATCGTCGACGACACCGTGGTGCCGACCTCGACCTCCGTCGGCACCGCGCTCTTCCAGCCGCCGAAGATGGTCAGCCACTCGTCGAACCGGCTTAGATCCGACGCCAGCTCCCACGCCTTCTCCGGGCTGAGATCAGACGAAACCGAGACATCCACCGTTGCCATGCCTCACCACTACCCGGGCAAGCCACCGGGATAAACGAGTCATCAGATTTCCCCGACCCCGCGGCCGACGGCTGCGAAACTGATCATGAGCGCATCCTCGCGACCTACACAGCCGGCTGCTCAGACCGCCCAGCCGCGGGTCCGCACGCGCGTTTCAGCGGATTCTTTTGGTTCCGGGCCTAGTTGACGAAGGATTCCATTGTCGGAATGTAAATTCGTTGCGGAATCGCTTGCGAAGGTCAGCATGATCGGCGATTGTTTATCCACAGCTTCGGGGGTTTTTGAGGAGGATCCGCTCTGACCGGCTCACGCACCACCGCCGTGGATCAATCGACGGGACAACACGCAGCCGACCGCACCAAGGGCGGTCCGGTCATCGAGATCGACCATGTCACCAAGCGCTTCTCGGACTACGTAGCGGTCGCCGAGGCGGACTTCTCCATCGCCTCGGGCGAGTTCTTCTCGCTGCTCGGTCCATCGGGCTGCGGAAAGACGACGACGCTGCGGATGATCGCGGGTTTCGAGAGCCCAACCGAGGGAGCCATTCGGCTCGAGGGGGTCGACGTCTCGCGGGTGCCACCGCACAAACGGAACGTCAATACGGTTTTTCAGCACTACGCGCTCTTTCCGCACATGTCCGTGTGGGACAACGTTGCGTACGGACCGCGCAGCCGCAAGAAGGACAAGGCCGAGGTGCGCAAGCGGGTCGACGAATTGCTCGAGGTCGTTCGCCTGACCGACTTCGCCGAGCGCAGGCCCGCCCAGCTGTCGGGCGGTCAGCAGCAGCGTGTCGCGCTGGCTCGTGCGCTGGTGAACTACCCGAGCGCACTGTTACTCGACGAACCGCTCGGCGCGCTTGACCTCAAGCTGCGCCACGCCATGCAGTTCGAGCTCAAGCGCATCCAGCGCGAGGTCGGGATCACGTTCATCTACGTGACCCACGACCAGGAAGAGGCGCTGACGATGAGTGACCGCATCGCGGTCATGAACGCAGGCAACGTCGACCAGATCGGCACGCCGACCGAGATCTACGACCGCCCCTCGACGGTGTTCGTCGCCAGCTTCATCGGACAGGCGAACTTGTGGGCGGGCCGCCAGACCGGCCGCACCAACCGCGACTTCGTCGAAGTCGAAGTGCTCGGGACGACGCTGAAGGCCCGCCCCGGTGACACGGCGATCGAACCAGGCGGTCACGCGACGCTGATGGTGCGGCCGGAACGAGTCCGGGTTTCGGTCGACGCGCCGACCGGAGATGTCGCGACCGTGGCCGCGACGGTCAAGGATCTGACGTTCCAGGGTCCGGTGGTGCGGCTGATGCTGGTGGCGCCCGACGATTCGACGATCATCGCCCACGTCGGTCCCGAACAGGACCTGCCGATGCTGCGGCCCGGTGACGGCGTCCACGTGTCATGGGCACCGGACGCCTCGCTGGTATTGCCTGCGGCGGACATCCCCACGGCCGAAGATCTCGAAGAGATGCTCGACGACTCCTGATCGACCGTTTCCGTTCGCCCGTCCCCTCTTTCACATCGACGAAAGGCACAGTCGCCATGCCATCCACGAACATTGACCTCGAACTGGCCGCCCGGCTCGCCGCCAACCGGACCTCACGTCGGCGGTTCATCGGCGGCGGTGCCGCGGCCGCCGCGGCGCTGGCTCTCGGTCCGTCCTTCCTCGCCGCCTGTAGCTCGGAGAGCGGCGAATCGGGCGAGACATCAGCGCCGAACGGTGGTCCAGCCAGCGGCACGTTGCGGGTTTCGAACTGGCCGCTGTACATGGCCGACGGTTTCGTCGCCGCCTTCCAGACCGCGTCCGGCATCACGGTGGACTACAAGGAAGACTTCAACGACAACGAGCAGTGGTTCGCCAAGAACAAGGAACCGTTGTCGCGCAAGCAGGACATCGGTGCCGACCTCGCGGTGCCGACCACGTTCATGGCGGTGCGCCTGCACCAGCTCGGTTGGCTGAACGACATCAGCGATGCCGGCTGGTCCAACAAGAAGAACCTGCGTCCGGATCTGCTCGAGGCGAGCGTCGACCCGGAGCGAAAGTTCAGCGCGCCCTATATGTCCGGCCTCGTCGGTCTGGCCTACAACCGTGCGGCGACCGGTCGAGACATCTCCAAGATCGACGATCTGTGGGATCCGGCGTTCAAGGGCCGTGTCAGCCTGTTCTCGGACGCTCAGGACGGCCTCGGCATGCTGATGCTGTCGCAAGGCAATTCCCCCGAGGACCCCAGCACCGAGACGGTGCAGAAGGCCGTAGACCTCGTCCGTGAGCAGAAGGACAAGGGACAGATCCGGCGCTTCACGGGCAACGACTACGCCGATGACCTCGCGGCGGGCAACATCGCTGTCGCACAGGCCTATTCGGGCGACGTCGTCCAGCTGCAGGCGGACAATCCCGATCTGCAATTCGTGGTTCCGGAGTCGGGTGCGACGACGTTCGTCGACACCATGGTGATTCCGTACACCACGAAGAACCAAAGTGCTGCCGAGGCGTGGATCAACTACATCTACGACCGGGCGAACTACGCCAAACTGGTGTCTTTCGTGCAGTACGTCCCCGTCCTGTCGGATATGACCGAGGAACTCGAGAAGGTCGATCCTGCCGCGGCCAGCAACCCGCTGATCAACCCGTCGAAGGAGACCCTGGACAAGTCGAAGGGCTGGGCACCGCTGACCGACGAGCAGACCCTCGAGTACAACACCCTGTACGCAGCAGTCACCGGCGGCTGATCGGATGGCGGGTGTAGCCACCAGCGGGCGGCAGCGGAGCAAGATCGCTCCGTATCTGATGGTCCTGCCGGCGCTCGTGTACCTCGGAATCTTCTTCGTGGTGCCGTTCTTCACGCTGGCGAAGACGTCTTTGTCGTCGTCGGGCGGTTCGGTGTACATGCCCACGCTCGAATTCGCGTGGGACTTCAACAACTACTTCGAAGCATTCAGCCAGTACCGCGATCAGATTCTGCGGTCGTTCGGTTATGCCTTGGCGGCTACCCTGCTGTGTCTGGTGCTGGCGTTTCCGCTGGCATACGTCATCGCGTTCAAGGCGGGACGGTTCAAAAACCTGATCCTCGGTCTGGTGATCCTGCCGTTCTTCGTCACGTTCCTGATCCGCACCATCGCCTGGAAGACGATCCTGGCTGACGAGGGCTGGCTGGTCCAGACGCTCGGCACCATCGGACTGCTGCCCGAGGAGGGCCGGCTGCTGTCCACCAGCTGGGCGGTGATCGGCGGGCTCACCTACAACTGGATCATCTTCATGATCCTGCCGCTCTACGTCAGCCTCGAGAAGATCGATCCACGGCTGATCGAGGCGTCCAAGGATCTGTACTCGTCGAACGTCCGTAGCTTCACGAAAGTCATCCTGCCGCTGTCGATGCCGGGCGTGCTGGCGGGAAGCATGCTGGTCTTCATCCCGTCGGTCGGCGACTTCATCAACGCCGACTACCTGGGGAGTACACAGACCACGATGATCGGCAACGTTATCCAGAAGCAGTTCCTGGTCGTCAAGGACTACCCGGCCGCGGCGGCGCTGAGCCTGGTGTTGATGCTCATCATTCTGGGTGGAGTGCTGATGTACACGCGGGCGATGGGTACGGAGGATCTGGTTTGACGCCCTCCTCGGACTGATGTCCGGGAATTTCAACCCCATCCCATCCACCTATGCGGCAGGAGTAGCGAGTTGAGGTTCACGGTTCGCAGACCGCCTTCTGGCGAGGTCTCCCCGTGCTGTCACCGCCCGTCCGGCGGCGATGTTGCGTGCAGCATTGACGTCGGCGTTGCACTGTCCAGCGTTGCAGGCTTGGCACTCGAAGACCGCTTGGCTCTTGCGGTTCTCGGGTGCGACGTGCCCGCATTCGGAACAGCGTTGCGACGTGTATGCGGCCAGGATCTGCTCGACCCGGCCAAAAGCCTTGTGCTGCAAACGTGTGGCGAGGAGCCCCCAACCGTTTTGGCTGATCGCGCGGTTAAGTCCACGCTTTTGGGCGACTCGCGCGCCAGGTTGTTCGACGGTGCCGCGCGCGGAGCGCGTCATCGCCCGCACGTCAAGGGCTTCGATTCTGATCACGTCGAAGCACCGCGCGAGGTCAGTCGTCGTTTTCTCGACCCAGTCCTTACGTCGGTCCCTCTCACGGGCTCTCAGCTTGGCGATCGCCCGTTTCGTCTTTCCGCGACGGTTGGAGCATGGCTTGGCCCGGGCGAGCCGCCGCTGCAATACCTTCAACCGCTTCGCTTCGCCCGACGTCAGATTCGGGGCACGCAGCAGTTCGCCGGTGGACAGGGCGGCCGACACAGCAACGCCGCGGTCAATTCCGACCACACTCCCGTCGCGCGGCCCGGCGACCGGGTCTGGAATGTGTGCGAACGCGATATGCCAGCGGCCGGCCCGATCTCGCGTTACCCGGTAGGACTTGACACCGACTGGCACCGGGCGCGACAGCCGAAACCGCACCCACCCCACCTTGGGAATCCAGACCCGACCGAAACGACGGTTCAGCTTCTCGACGTGATGCGGTCTCAAGCCGACCTGTCGAAACCCCTCGTGCACACCGGCTTTACGCCATGTCGGGCGACGATGCGTGCCGTTAAAGAAGTACTTCATCGCTTGTGTGAAATCTCGCAGCGCCTGCTGCTGCGCCGTCTGACTCCCAGCACGAAGCCACGAATACTCGGCCCGTGCCTCGGTCAACTGCGCAGCCTGTTCCAGATAGCCGGGAGCCTTGCGCCCCGGCTGCCAATGCCGCTGCTGCTCCACCGCCAAATTCCAGACGTACCGCGCATCCCGGCAATGAGCCAACAGCTCCTGCTCCTGCTCCGGAGTCGGCACCAATCGGAACCGCGACATAGCCGCACCATAACCACCGACACCGACAGCCCCCGACGTTGCACACCAGCGCACCTAGTCACCGGTTCCCTTACCGCACCGAAGTCCGGTGCGTTCAGTGCAAGGAGGCTTCGATGACCGTTGCCGCCATCCAGTCGGCCACCAGCCCGAAACCGGCGAAGACCGTCAAGGGCAATCCGCGGTGGGGCGATCTCCTGCTGCGGGTGGTCGCCGGCTTGGTGCTGCTCTACTTGTTCCTGCCGATCTTCGTGATCATCCTGTTCTCGTTCAACAAACCCGCAGGCAAGTTCAACTACACCTGGCAGGGTTTCACGCTGGAAAACTGGGCCGACCCGTTCAAGTTTCCACCGCTGACCGAAGCGCTGATTTTGAGTCTCGAGGTCGCGGCCATTTCGACCGCGGTCGCGTTGGTGCTCGGAACCTTGGTGGCGATCGCGCTGGTTCGGCAACGGTGGCGGGGGCAGAAGGCCGTCGACACCTTCCTGATCCTTCCGCTGACCGCTCCGGAAGTCGTGATGGGTGCCGCGCTGCTGACGCTGTTCCTCGACTTCGGTTGGGCCGCGGGATACACGACGATCCTTATTGCACACATCGCCTTCGAGGTCAGCTTCATCGCGATGACCGTGCGGGCGCGGGTCCGTGGCTTTGATTGGACCCTGGAGGATGCCTCGATGGATCTCGGCGCCAGCCCCTTGCGTACGTTCTTCAAAGTGACGTTGCCGCTGATCATTCCGGGCATCGTTGCCGCGGCGATGTTGTCGTTCGCGCTGTCGCTGGACGACTTCATCATCACGTATTTCGTCAGCGGATCCACGGTGACGTATCCGTTGTATGTGAACGCGGCAGTCAAGGCCGCGGTGCCGCCTCAGATCAACGTGCTCGCGACCGCGATCCTGGTGATCAGCCTCATTCTGCTGGCAGCAGGAACACTGCTGCGACGCAAGAGGTTCGAGGGCTGACTAGAGCTTGACGGCGACCGACACGCGCCCGTTGGCGTCGCGGCTGGCGACGGCGTGACCGGTACGGTCATTGCCGTCGAACTTCAGCAGGGTGATGGGGCCGCCGTCGCCGAGGAAGTTGCGCCACCACGTCTTGTTGTCCGGTGACATCACGTTGATGACGATTCCGTCGTCGGTGCGCCGGTAGCCGATCGGGGTCTCGATGGTCTTGCCGGAACGTCGTCCGACATAGCGGATGTTGATCATGCCGCGCCGCACCACCGGTCCGACGAGGGGCGCATCGATGAGCGCGACGAACATCTTGTTCATGAGGCCGACGATCGGTGAACCGTAAAATCCGCTTGCCATACGACGAGCGTAGCTAGGAGTTCACCTCGGCGGGCACGGGCGACGGCGTGCGCGCCCCACTACGGGCGGCGCCGATCCCGGCCGCCACCACGACGGTGATCCCGACCGCCCCCGCGATACCGGGCATCTGATGCAGCACGATGAGGCCGACGATCATCGCGAACGCGGGCTCGAGCGCCATCAGCGTGCCGAACGCGGCCGTCGTCAAGCGGCGTAGTGCCAACAGTTCCAGCGCGAACGGCACCACCGGCAGCAGGATCGCGAGACCGATGCCGATCAGGAGGATTTCGAGCGTCATCCGCTCGAACACCGCGGGTCCGACCGTCGCGGTGGCCACCAGGCCGGCGACGGGCATCGACACCGCGAGTCCGCTGATGCCCGCGACCTGATCGCCGACGCGCTGGGTCAGCAGGATGTAGGTGGCCCAGCACACCGCCGCGCTGAGCGCGAACAGGACACCGACGGGGTCAATGACGCCCGCCCAGGGCTGGGTCAGCAACACCACGCCGACCGCGGCGAGGCCCGGCCACACGAAGCGGTGCCTGCCCTTGCCATGAGCCACCGCGACGCACAGCGGGCCGAGGAACTCGATGGCGCTGGCCGTGCCCAGCGGAATCCGGTCCAGGGCCGCCATGAACAGCAGCGTGATGGCCGCAGTGACCACGCCGAGCACGACGCACATCAGAAAGCTCGACCGGGTGAACGCCGAACGCTTCGGCCGCACAATGAGCAGCAGCAGGATGCCGGCCCACGCCAGCCGCAGCCACGCCGCGCCTTCGACTCCGATGTCGTCGATCAGCGTCACCGCGATCGCAAGACCCAACTGGACGCAGAGCATCGAACCCAACGCCATGAAGGCCCCGGTGCGCGCCTGGTTTGTGGTCACACATGCATTGAACGGGACCGGAACCGTTCACGTCCACGTGATTTTCATGGACATACCGTTCGCGAATCGTGAATAATTGTCGAGATGCAACGAAGATTGACAAGACACGCCTGACTACTTTGACGAGACTTCGGCGTGTCGCGGGAGCCTTGTTAATCTTTGCTGCAAAAGTCCAGGTCAGAAGTATGTCGGCCCGCACGCAGCCGAGCCGGCGATCGGGCTTGCGGGGGTTTGCGTCAACTGGGTTCATGGCTGGGTGCCAGCAATTCACATAGAAAGCGCAGCGCGAATCGTCGGAGGCAATCGGTCGCGGACCCCCGATCGCGCCACCAGATCGGCGAAATTCCCCCATATGTGGTCGCGAGCCACAACGCCATGGATCTGCTCCAGCTTGGATTCGATCGCCGACACGTCTCCAGGTCGCCGAGCGCCGGTGCGCGACGTACTGGATGGAAAATCTGTCTCCGTTAATATCCTATCCATCGGAATCTGTTCTAACACATCATGTTTCATCGACGCATTGACAGAGAAGAAGCATTGCATCTGAACTGCCCGCTGAATGTCGGCGGTGGTTCCGTTGAACCAGTGCAGCACAAGTCCGGGATGCGGGCTGCATTCGATCTCATCGAGCACGGCTGAACACATGCCAGCGCTGTGCACACTTAAGATCACGGGCTGATCGGCCACGGCGGAGAGTATCTGGCGGAAGACCTCGGTTTGGGCTGGACCGCCACGGCGATCCAGCCCCACCTCGCCGACCAGGGCGAAGTTCGGTAGCAGTTCGCGAAATGACGCGACATCGAATTGCGTCAACGACTTTTCGACACCCGGGTGGGTACCTAGTCCCCAGAGCAGATTTGATCTCGCGGCCGTCTGGGTTCGGTGCGCGTAGACGCCTTCATTAAGGGAACGTGTGACGGCGAGGACGACGGACGGCCCAAGTGTCAGAAGTTGTTCGGGCGTCACGTCCGGCGCGATGTGGGCGTGTGCGTCCAGCGGTGGAGGCTCATAGGGCATAGTCAATGGCCTCTAACAGTTCGTGCCGGCCTCGCACAACAACATCGAGCATCGCCTCGTAATCGGTGCCGCGCGGCCACCGGGCAGACGCTATCAAGTCGTCGATTGTGGGTGTTCTCGTTGCCCACGACTGCACTGCCCACAGATCCCAGTGCCGTGCCTCTAGTAGCTTGGCACGTCCCTTCGCCGTGACGCGGTCTTGCAGGTATTCGGTGGGATCGTCGAAGCCTGCACCGATGAACGCTCCGCGCCGGATCAGGCAGGCAATACATAAGCCGCAGTTGATATTCGGATTCCCACCCTCGTATCCAAGTCCGCCGTCGAGTTTGCTGCATGACAAGGTTTCCGCGGCGATACTTAGGATCGGGTCTCCAAATTTCATCACGGCGCCTGCGAGCATCTCGCCCTTGGTTTCCAGGGCATGGGGGTTGACCAGCGTCACAGGGATGCCTAGTTCGCTCAACAGGAGGTTGGTCTGATTGAATGTCCACGGGTGCGTCGACTTCGTCGAAAGCGCACCGCCGCGACTGGGCACCATGGCCGGATTCACACTAGTGAATCCATTCTCGGGAACCCTCGCCTGCGTCGCCGAGATCGCTGCGGCAGCTGCGACGGCCAACGCCATGAACAGAAACGATCGGGTCCGAGTTGAGTTGTCACGGCTGTGTTCCGGTGCTAGCCGCACACGCTTCCACAGGAAACCGGCTGTCGACTGCGTGAGTGCCTCAGCGATGGCGTCCTGTGATCGTGCGACCGCGCGGGTCTGATCGCGGTGTCCGACATAAAGCGACGTCGCGTGAAGATCAGCGGGCGCCAACGCAGCACCGCACAAGGAATCGAGTCCCCCCGAGAGTAGCGCGACGGCATCGCGGCTGCTGATCGTTTCCGCAGGAGGGTACGAGAGCGTGTGATTGGCGACGGGTATAAGTGTCCAGGCGTCGCCGGTGAGCCATGCGAACAGATCAACCAGTCGTTGAGCTGCCGGACCCAGGAACGCTCCGGGGTCATCGAGATGGACAACGATTTCCAAATGGCGGGAGAAGTAGTTCTTCGATCGGCGCACGCTCCTGTCGATAAGGTAGGCAGCGGCAGCGATGCGGCTCAAATCTCGGGCTACGACGGTTGTTGAACCGAAAGCGGATATGGCCCAATCGATGTCGGTAACCAGATCGGCGGACTCGGCCCCCGGCACGGGCCAGCGAATGGCGATTCCGTCTGATCGGACCCGGTCGTCGGTGGCGGCGAGAAGTTCCAGGACGGCCACGATCAGCTTCTCATCGCTGCGAACACCGTTTCAACGAGGGCGGCGGCCCGGTCGATGAATTGAGATGCCGATAGGTAGCCGGATGATCCGGTCACCAGATGCTTGGCCTTCTTGAAGATGTACGGCTTCATGCGGCGTTCCAACTTGGTGATGATGTCGCGCCCGAGTTGGCGGTTGGCATGCTGGGAGGTCAGCTCCACCAGTGCTTGTTCGTAGACGTAGGCGCCCAGCATGTAGTCGATCTGATCGTCTTGGGTGAGTTCGGGATTGGCGGCGATCTCTTTGAGGGTGGCGTGCGCGGCCCGCCGGAGAGCTTCATCATCGGGATGCCCAGGGGCGCCGATTATTTCGTCGAGGATAGCCTGTTGCTGTTCCCGCGGCGACAGGTCCTGCAGCTGCTGCAGGTTGAGTCCGAGTTCGGCGAGGGTGTTCGCGTCACCCCGCGCCAGGGCCGCGCCTGCTGCGACTGCTGCGGCTCCGCGCGCAGCCGAGAGCTTCGCGCTGCGCCCGGCGCGAGGCGTTCCTACGAATTTCGAGGTGCCGCTGCGGACTCTGGTCCCGCCTGGCGTATACCTGCTTGGGCGTACGGATCCGGGTGAGTAAGGAGGCAGCGTCGAAGGTCGGCGGGGTTCCTGCGCCTGGATCGCCGTGATTACATGGTCGATCAGCCGATCGATACTTTCGTCGATCTGCGGGTTGCGGTCGCTGCCGCTGTCTTCTGCGCCGCCGTCGTCACTCTGCGGCGGTGGGACGATTTCGTCGAGGAGCGTGACGTCGTCGGCCGCGTTCTCCCACGGTGCCGAACCACTTCCGCCGAACGCTAGTTGGGTGCCCACCTAGCGTGCGTCCTTAGTGAGCGCTAGGAGTTCATCGGTGGCGACCTGCCGGACGTCGCTTTCGAGTCGGTTGTCATCGACGATGGTCTGCAATGTGTTGGCTGCACCGGGAATTTGGGCGATGTCCACGATCGACGCGGGTGTGAGGTGGCGTATGGCGTGTGTGAGCACTGCGTCGTGAAGCGCGGGCGCCAAGCTGTCGGCGCTCTTTGCAACACCGCACGCGGACTCGATGGCGATGTCGGGATTTGCCGCTGCTGCGCGCTCCAGCAGTCGTAGGACGATCCCTGCTCGTTCCTCGAGATCCAGCTGTGTCGACTCCTTTAGGGCTGCTCGCCGTATCGGTTCGGAGTCGTCGAGAAGGTCGTCCATCAATCGAAGCGCATCCGTGGACAGACCCTCGCCCGCGCTGGCCGAGGTAAAGGTGGCTGCTACGTTGAGATAGGCGTCGATCTTTCCCGCGATGCTGGCCAGTTTCGGTGCGGCTGCGGCCCAATCGCGTGTGTCGTCTTCGAGTCCCTCAGGGAGTTTTGTCTCGCCGGAGTCCGGTGCCGCGGTGGCCCATGCTTCCCATTCGTCGAGGAGTTTGCCTCGTGCCTCAGGGGATGTCTCGACAAGAATGCTGAACGATTTCGGATAGCGGTCTTCCAGGATGTAGAGCTTGAGCATCACTCCCAAGTCGAGTTCGGAACCGCGGGCTGTCGCGATGGTCATCCGAACCCCCCAGGCATTCAAGAATCGCTTGATCGCGCGCGGGCTGCTCCACTTGTCGACACTGATGCCCTGCGCGATCTGGGCCGCCAAGGTGAGGTCTTCAGCCTCGGGGATTTGCACGCCTTCTGCGTATGCACCCCCCACGTAAGGCTTTTCAGAGTTTTCGCGGCGCTGACGGACGTGGGCGATCAGCTTGTCGGTCTGCTCGGGTGATGCCCCGCGACGGTGGGAAAGCAGTAGCAGGATGAATGTCTCAGCATCTTCGCGCGACAGAGTCGGCAATCGCACAGGCAGCTGAACGATCTTCTCCAGATAGCGGTCCGAGTAGGTGCTGCGCGCGCCGGCGTTGGCGCTGCGTTCTACGGCGTACCGGATCAGAGTTTCTTCGGCTGCCAGGACGAAGGCCATTTTGGGAACCGACAAGAAGACCTTGATCGCCTCTAAGATCGCGACTACGGAATCCGGGCTGCACCGATCGAGGTCGTCGATCAGGACGACGACCTTGCGAACGTCTTTGGCGCCTTCCATCACCGCGGCGAACTCGTCGCGAAAGCCTGCCATCGACGTCGGTTCTTTGGAGACCGGAGTGAAGGCGTCGACAAGCTTCTCAGCGTCGACCTCCCGGGCCAGTGCCATGTTGGTGATGGTGGCACCGACCTTTACCCACGCGATCCGTCGCATAAGGCCCTTGGCGCTCTCGAGGAACCCGGGTTTGGTTTCGAGGGCCTTGAGTACCTGCCCTATCAGCAGTGAGCGCACCTCGGCCTTCGGAAGATCGTCGTACTCCCATGGGTCACAGGGGACCACGACAAGGTCTGGCTGCTTGTCGAGTTCTATCTTGAGCAGTTTGAGGGCCGACGATTTCCCTCCGCCCCACGATGATTGCAGCGCCACCGTGACCGGGTCGAGGTCCGCGGATGACACTGCGGCCACCACCGAGGCGACCACTGGACCGAATCCAAGCATGTCAATCTCTGTCGGATTGTCATCCCACAGACGAAGCGTGTCAGCCACTCGGTTCCCCTGGATTAGTTAACTGATGGTTCGGAATGTACTCGCAGCACCCGACAACAAGCCCCGGTATTCGTAGCGGCGCGGCTGCCCGAGGCCGTGCTGCGCGTTTGGCACTAAGCGCGGACCGCCCGCCGTCGGCGAGCCTTGTCCAGAATCCCCATGGCGACTTCGAGCACTGCGGGGTCGGCCATGGCGGCGCGCAGCGCATCCATCTTGGCTACGCCGACGTCATTGCAGACCAAGCCCGAGACAACAAACAACATCAAGGCGTCCTCCGTGAGGTTGGCATCGAGCACGCCTTCGCCTTCGACCATTCGCAGCACCGTGCGCCGCCTGGTTCGCGTTAGGTTCGGCTTCGGAGCAGGCGGCTCATCGTGTTGTGGTGTTCTGGAGGGCAGGTTCGGGCCGGGCGTAGCGCCGCGGCGGCCCGGAGTGGTTTGTCCCAGGAAGCCTCGGCGGCGCGCTGTTGTGATCCAGTCCCGGATGGTGGGCTCGGGTCGGTCGAATCGTTCGGCGAGCTGGCGTGTGAGGCCGGGGCCGAGGCGCGCTTGATCGAGGTAGGCCTGGGCGACCTCGATCAAGAGTTCGTCGCTGAGTTCGGGGCGACCGCGGCGGCGTGTGGTGAGGGTGTTGGTGTTCTCAAGCGCGCGGCGTTGGTCGTCGGTGAGGTCGTCGGGGAAGAGTCGGTCGTCGCCGGGCATTTGGCGGATGCCTTCGTTGCGCCATGAGTCGTCGGGCAGGTCGCGTTCGACGCGGGCGATGATCTCTCCGAGTGGGATGCGGCGGAGGACGTCGCTGGTGATGAGGGTCGGCGGGTCATCTGCGTCTATGGCGTCTTGTTCGTCGGGGTGCAGATAGTTGTCGTGTCCGTCGAAGCAGCCCCAGTCGCGCCTGAAGAGCTCGAGTTCGGCGACTTCCAGTCCGCGGCCGCGGTTGATCAGCACGGCGTAGACGATGACTGGGAGGTCATCGCAATGGAACACGATGTCGCAGACGTAGCCGGGGCCGCGGGGCTTTTCTTTGATGTAGATCTCGAGTCGGTCCTTGGGCCAGTCTTCGTCGCGGGGTTGGCCGGTGGCGGCATCGTCGGGCTGAGGGCCGAAGCCCATGTCGAAGAAGGATCCCTTGGCGACGTCGACGAGTTGGCGTGTTCGGCTGCCGGTATAGGACAGGTCGCGGATGTCGAGGTTGGGATCGTTGATGAAGTCGATGCCGGGGGCGTCGGTGCTCATGCGATCGAGATTAAGGCAGTAGGGCGGCGGAAACGTTGGGAAAACTGTCCGAGATAGCCAGCGGCAAAACTCATCACTTCTGCCGCAAATCTATTCGACAGGACTATTAACGGTTGTATACTGACGTTAGTAAGCGTTAGATATTGGAGGTTCTCATGACTGCCGACGAGCTTGATCAGTTGCTGCAGGACCGTTTCAATCTCAACCGGGCGGACCTGATCACCGCAATCAAGACGATGCCAGCCCATCGCCCGTGGGCAGCCTCACTGACCGCGGACGAGGCACGCCTACTCGATGAAGCCGGATTCGTCGAAGATCCCGAGGCCTACACCGAGATCGCCGTCGACGTGATCGCGCACATGGCGCGCCTCATCAGCACCGCGTACACGTCCAGTGAGGTCGCTTCCGGTCTTGGGGTCAACGAGTCGCGGATCCGGCAGCGCCGCCTAGCGCGCACCTTGTGGGCGATCGACGACAACGGCTCGTGGGTGTATCCCGTGGTGCAGTTCGACCTCGTGGACGTCGACGGCCGCAGCGTGCTCAAGCCCGTCCGGGGCCTCGACCAGGTATTACCGGCTCTGCCGACTGACTTGCATCCGACGGCGGTGGCCGGTTTCCTGCTCACCCCTCAGCAGGAACTTGCCATCGACGGCCAACCGCGCACTGTACGGGACTGGTTGAACAGCGGCGGTGCGGTCGAACCCGTGTTGCGCCTCATCGAGATGGGTGAGTGGACCGGTAGGTGAGCGCCGATGAGATGCTGCCGGGACCCCCCGATCCGGCCACCTTGGTCGGCCTAGGGTTCGAGAACGGCGAGACACGCATCATCGAGCCCAGCGAGGTCTGGTGGCGCGCGCACTTCACGGAGGGGGCGCATGTGTTGCCGTGGAACGGGTTCCGGTCGTTCGGACCGGTTCTTCGGTTCGATCCGCACAAGTTGCCCCAGGGCGAGGACCCCACTCGCGGCGTTTGGTACGGGGCGTCCAGCCCAGACGCGGCGCTCGCCGAACTCTTCCAAGCCGAGCGCGTGATCGACCGCGGGCGCAACAGGCCTTACTTGACCGCGCTGTCGTTCGAACGTTCACTGACGGCGCTCGACGTCGCCGCCGACAGCGCTGGCGCGTGGATTACCCGCGTCGGCGGCACCTTCGCCGTCTCGACCGCGCCGCACACGATTACCCAGCATTGGGCGCGGGCCATCGCCGCAGCTTTTCCGAACTTGGACGGGATCCGGTACAACAGCCGCTTCGCCGGTCACGCATGTGTGGCGTTGTTTCTGCCTGCCCAGTCGGCAATGCCGACGCGACCCCGGCTCTCCCAACCACTCGATCATCCCGATCTAATACACCGCTTGGCCCCCGCGGCCAAGCGACTGGGCTATCTACTGGTGTAGCGGCCGCCGGGACCATTCGCCCTGAGGACGTTCGGCGGGGCAGTCGCCGTGCCCGGCCTACGCGGCCGTGTCGCTCACCATTGGCATGATGGTGCCGTGGGTGAGGACGAGTTCGTCGAGCAGCCGCTGACGGGATTTAACTACAGCTATTGGTTCGACTGCGTTGCCTGCGGTACTCGGGTCAATATCGCCGCCGGCCTCTACGAGAGTCAGACGACGTACTCTCCACCCGGACGGCCGGCGGATTTTTCGCGCTGCGGAGAATGTGGTACCGAGGTTGATGTAACCGAGGTACGCCCGGTGTTGCGAGACCTCAATGACATTGCCCTGCAGGATAACTACGTCGCGCGGCTCTACTGGTATCACAGCAGCCCTTACGAAAACTGGCCGGACACAGAAGCGTACGCCGCTGAGTTCACAGCGCGAATGGCCAAGGGGCAGATACATGGGCCGTTCACTCTGCAGCAGCTCCTCGAACAGCACACGTCCCTGGCTGTGCATATCGGCACCTATGAGGCCGCAATCGAGAATATGTTGCGCCGCCGCCACGACTAAGACCGCGACGATGACTCGCCGATCCCGTACTGGCTGCACCGTGTCCAGATCGAACTGAAACCGGGCGACCTCGCGCCGGATGTCGGTGAAGAGCTCGCTGATTGGGTGGGCAATGTCCCCCTGTCAAAACTTCACGAACGCGGCGGTACGCGCGCGGTCCGCTACGTCAACACTAACGAAGCTGACGGCACGATCTCGATGGCGATCGACCCAGCCGTGATCCCACGCGTGGCCACCATCGCGATCCCTGTCGAATCGGTTGCCGTCGAAACGGCCACGGCCGCCGCAGCATCCGCAAAGGCGGTTACTGCTCTGGCTGAGATAGCCCATCTTCGACCCGACACCACAGGAATCGACGACATGTCGCTGCGCTTCCCATCGACTCTCGGGCGGATGTATCCGGATTCCGCAGATCCAGAGCGCCGCCGCATCGAAGCCACCGCAGAACGGCTCGCCGCCTACAACGGCCAGCGCCGACAGATTTGGCGCGACCTGAAAGCAACTCTTGAAGAAGAGTACCTACCAGAGGTCAACGATCAAGTGCGCCGACGCTTCCACGACGCGCTCCCCCGCACGGACGATCCCGTCGACTACCACCGAAGCTTTCGGTTGATGGCCGCACTGCTAGCCCGCCCTCACGACGTGATTGCCGAGGTCACCCGCGCCCCGACACGCACCATCAACGAGGGGGGTAACCAGTAGAGGAAACACCCGAGTCGCCGGTATCGTCGACACATGCCCGACCCACGAATCGCCGAGACCGACGGTGACGGCGGCGTCGTCCTACCCGGCCACCCCAGTCGCCGATTCCTGATACGAGAGAACGCGGACGGCAGCATCCTGCTGCAGCCAGCGAGTGTCCTCACCGAGGCCCAGTACGAGTACGACGTCACGCCTGAATTGCGTGAACTCCTCACTGCTGCAACGTCATCTCCGACAGTTGGGCGTACTCGACGTTACCGGGGATGAGGCCCGGCCGCCATCAATGGCCGATCGGGCCATCGTCGGTGGGGCGACGCAGCCTGCGGATGGTGAATCACGACCAGTGTCCGCGCTCTCGGCTCACCGCGCGAAGTCCCGGCTGGCTCGTGACGCGGGTGGCGATAGGTGGCACGATTGGTCGGTGCGCGAGTTAGAAGACAAAGGTGCCGAACGTCTTTAACGTGTCCTGGAAGATGCCGAGCATGCCGCCGCGGTCGCGCTGATCAGAGACGCGATGCGGGAGGCTGATCGCCGGTTCGCTGCCGGCACGACGTAGCGTATCGCCCGTCGAGCCGCAACGCCGATAGTCGCTCCCTATGTCGACGCTGTCCCACTCACGCGGATCGCGGTCGACCATGATGGCCTTCGACTGCAATGAACGGTCGGTCGGCTTGCAGGGGCCTCAGTACACGGTTGGTCCGTTCACCGCTTTAAAAGGCCGCATTCGCCGAATCATGTTTGTGGAATAGATGTTCCGCAGCATTCGTGGATAATCTCTATTATCCATGAACAATGTCGCCGTTTTCATCTGATGAATCAACCGTTGCTGCCGCCCATTGGTGTGACCGTCGCTTTGTGGTCGCCGAATGCTGCTGTTGACCACGGCTATTCGGATTGACGGCAGGGTGCGAGCGGGTGGGTCGCTGGGGCGAGGTCCGCGGAGGGAAATTAGCGCGCTCATCGGCGGGGCTTCGACCTGCATCGATAGATCATTGATGCATTGCATGATTCATTGTATCATCCGATGAGACAGTCGGGAGGGTGCGGTGCCGGTCGATAGAAGCAGTCGTGTGTACGTCGTAGGCTCGGTGCCGTTGCTGCATCCCGAGGCACAGACGGTCGAGGAGATGCTCGAGGGGTGGCGCAATCAGCAACTGTGCCGCAACCTCGACCACGAGACGATCACCGGTCGGATCCGGATCGTGCAGCGGTTCGTGGAGGTCACCAACGAGTTCCCGTGGACGTGGACACCGGCGATGGCTGAGGAGTTCTTCGGTGATCTGCGCGCGATCCACCGGCGCAAGCAATCCACCATCCGCGGCTATCAGAACGCCTTGAAGTTGTTCTGCTCCTATGTCAGTCATCCCGATTACGGCTGGGATCGGGTGTGTGAGCTGCGCTTCGGAACACATCCGGCGCAAGTATTCTTCGAATGGAACACCGCTGCGCACGTACAGGACAACGAACAATCACCCCAGAAGCGCGCTTTCACCAAAGCGGAGTTGCAGGACTTCTTCGACCACGCCGACGACCAGGTCGCGCTGATCGCGGCGTCGGGGCGCAAAGGCTGGCTGCCGGCCTACCACGACGCGGTGATGTTCAAGATCGCCTACGCCTACGGGCTACGGTGCAACGAATTACGGCACCTGCAGACCGTCGACTTCTCCCGCAATCCCCGCGGTCGGGAGTTCGGCCGCTACGGCGTCGTTCAGATCCGGTACGGCAAGGCCAAAAAGGGATCCCCACCCAAACGTCGCAGCGTGCTGACCGTCTTCGATTGGACGCCCGAGGTGATCAGCGACTGGCTCACTCACGGTCAGCCCTACCTGGACGATGGCATCGACCTGTTCCCCAGCGAGAAGGGCGCGCTGGTTGCCGAACGCACCCTGCTCCGTCGATTCCGCCGCTACTGCGACGATGACCTGCAGCTGCCGGGCGGATTGGATCTGCACTCGTTGCGGCGCTCCTATGCCACCCACCTCATCGAAGATGGCTGGGACGCGAAATTCGTCCAGGACCAGCTCGGTCACGAACACGCCAGCACCACCTCGCTCTACACCTGTGTGTCCAGCGACTTTCGCACCCGCACCTTGCGTCGGACACTCGATGCCACCATCAATGAGGCGTTGTCCTTCGACGGCGAGGAGAGCTCGTGAAACGCCAAGTCGACTACACCTGGCGGGTGGCCGAGCTGATGGCCGCGGCCGACATGCACAACAGCACCGACCTCATCCCGCGCCTCGCAGAGCGTGGTATCCAGCTGTCGCGCCCGCAGGTCTACCGCGTGGTTCATCAACGCCCGGAACGGGTTTCGCTACAGATGATGGCTGCCCTCTGCGACATCTTCGGCTGCGGAGTCGAGGACCTGATCACCGTCACCGCAACCGACGTCCGGCGTAAGAAAACTGCAACCGCCGCGAAGTCCTCCGCGCCAAACGTCGTCGAGATGAACAAATCCGTGCGGCCGCGACGCGCCCGTGTGCTCCGCGATGACGATTAACTCCAACCAGCGATCCGCACCACGCGGACGACCCCGCGCCGAAGGAACACTACGCTGCGCCCGATGCGGCCGGATGTGCACCCAAAACCGGACCCCTTCCTGGCCGGACGAGCAGCTCTGCAACAGCTGTTTCTACACCGCGATGCGCACCAGAGGCATCTGCCCGATCTGCGGACACGACGGCGTACTGCCGGGGCGCGCCAACCGCACTGACCCCCAGCCGGTCTGCCTGGCCTGCGCCGGCATTCCCGATAACTACCAATGCACAACCTGCGACATCGAAGGTCAGATCTACCGGCGCGGACAATGCGCCCGCTGCGCGCTTCGCGACGACTTGACTGCTCTGATGGTTACCGGCGCCGCCGACCCGGTGACCATGGGCACCATCGTGGACATCCTCTGCGGCGTTGACCGACCCGAGAGCATCCTCTCGTGGCAACGCTCCCCCCTCGTTCGGGCCCTGCTGACCGGCCTGGCCAAAGGGGACATCCCGCTCAGCCATGACGGCCTCGACGCGGCAGGCCAAAACAGACAAGTCTCACATCTGCGCAGCCTTCTCGAGCACAACGGTCTGCTCCCGCACCGGGATGAACGCCTCGCGCGTTTCCAGTCCTGGCTGGACTCCAAACTAGACGCGATTCGCGAGCCGGCCGTTCGCGGACCCGTCGAACAATTCGCCACCTGGCACCACCTGCACCGCCTACGCCGAAACTCAAAGCCTGGGCAAACCTCCCATGGCCCAACACATTCGGCCAAACAAGAAGTGAACGAGACAATCAAGTTCCTCACCTGGCTGCATGAAACCCATCACCGCACCGCAGCCGCCTGCCAACAGCAAGATATCGACGAATGGTTAGCCACCGGACCGACAACCCGGACCAAGATCCGCACGTTCGTCGTGTGGATCACCAAAAGCAATATCAACACTGCGCTGCACCTCGACGCCCCACAGGCCCGGAGCAGCCGCTTGCTCACCCAGGACCAGCGACTGGCATGGGTTAAAGAGCTGTTGACCGGCGACGCGGCGTCACTGCCGTACCGTGTCGCCGGCACAATGCTGCTGCTCTACGCCCAACCCCTGGTGAAAATCGTCGCCCTGCCCACAGCGGCGGTCGTGATCGCCCCACACGAGACGCGCATATCGCTTGGGGCTGAACCTGTCCCGGTACCTGAACCCTTCGCCGACATGCTCAAAGACCACCTGCAAAACCGGCCCAACCTTCGAACCGCCGGCGGCATGGTCACCAACCCATGGCTATTCCCCGGCCACCGCGCCGGCAAGCACCTCGATCCGCACACCATGATGATGGCGCTGCGCACCCGGGGTATTAACCTGCTCGGAGCACGCAACTCCGCGCTGCAGAACCTCGTCGCCGAGATACCGCCTCCCGTCGTAGCAACCCTGTTGGGCTACAGCCACAACTGCACACAGCGACATGCCCAACTGGCGGCCCAACCATGGGCTCGCTACGTCACCTAGTGGTCACGACCGCATCGTGACTGCACCGACGAATCGGCCGAGTCGGATACGGTGGTTACCGAAGAATTCATCTATGCCACAACAATTATCGCCTGCAACAAGAGTGAACCGATCTCGGTGATCGCGAGTTTTGCGCTAACTCGGTGGCCGCATGCTTTCAACTTCGTTCGCTCGGAAAATCGTGGTCGTCGATGTAGAACGCCTCACCCCCTGTGGTCACCACATGGCGAAAGCCGGTCTGGTGCAGCGACTGCGGTACCCAATGGTGTGCGACACGCGCCACGGCCTGACGGAGCTTCGCTTCGGGAGCGCCAAGGTCCTCAATCGGAACCTCATCGAGGATCTGAATCAGCCCTTCCCACGTTGACCCGACATAGCGCTTCCACAGGTTGAGATTCTGGATCTCAGCGCCTACGAGGATCTGATTGCCGCGAAACTGCGCAACCCAGTAGGCCATCCAGGTCCAGTATGCGGCGCACGCGTTGTAGACGCCCTCCATCACCGTGGCGACAGCTGCCGGGTCCGGCTCCGCCTGGTATCGCGCGTCGGCGGCAGCGAGTTCGGAACCCAGATGACCGAGCACATCCAGGACGTCGTTTACCGACGGCGGCCGCCTCGAGTCGTGCTGCGCGGCGTTCCACTCCGCCCGGTACTCGTCGAGAATCTTGGCCGCGACGGCGTAATCCCAGCGGGGATAGTCGCCGGCATGCCCGCCGACCTCAAATTGGTCGTAGCCCGAGTTGCGCTGGTGCATAGTGGCGTGCTGTGCCTCATGAATGATCGTTTTCCTCATCTGAGCGAGCCCGCGGCGGCTCAGTTGAGGCTGGCCCGCTGGTGTGAAACGCCCCTGGCCGTATGCGTCGACCTCCGTGAGGAAGCCGCTCTCAATAATCACCTCGATACGGCCGTCGGCACGCCGCATCGTCCGGGCCGCGACGGTACCCGTGCCTCTATCGCTGTGGTAGGCGACTCCCCGCTGTCTGCGTTGCACGGCCGAGGCCAAGCCGACTGCCACGACGAGTGCCACTTCGTCGGGGCGGTCCACCAACTTGCCTAGCGTGTCGGCGAGTTCCTCGAACCCTCGCTGCATCGCTTCCGTCGAGGGGTCGCGTCGTAACCCTTCCGCAAAGTCAGAGCGAAACTCGTCGTCGTAGACGATGCGGCACCGCGGCGTACTAGAGCTCACCCAGGAAATTCTGCCAATCGCCACCGACAACCGCGGGATCGGCCGCGGTGGCCGCATAGACACTGCCGGGCTGAGCGGCCCTCAACTACCCGCCTCGGGTGGCCGACTCGGGCGTATCAGTCGCGGGATCAGCGGTTTCGGCCGGGATCTGGATTCCAAGTGTGTCGAAGGTGCCGTCGAGGCGGCCGATTACATCGAATTCGCCCTGGGGAGTTTCTGTGTAGACCAACTGCACTGTGTTGTGGTCACCTAAGGGCGCTGTGCCCGCGGAGAAATATGTTCCGTCGTACTCACCGTGGGCTAGAGGCACATCTGCCACGGTCCATTTGGCCTCGAAAGTGACGATGACATTGGCGATCTCGAACAGTTCTTCCTGGCCCGACACGTGCGAGATCCCTTTGACATACACCTTCTGGCCGTTGGATCTCGGCTCCGGCCCATCGGCTGTTGCGACGTACTTCACTTTGCCATCGCCGTACAGCTCCTCCCCTTTGCGCGCCACCTCCTCCCACCGGTCGTGAGCCCACGTGTGCTGTCGCGTGACATGGTTTACGAGGTCTTCGAACATCGAAGCTTCTGAACCGTCGGCGTACAAAACCGGAACGTTTCCGGGCAGCTCTTGCTGCTGGGTTACACCGTCGCGAGCGATGACGACGATTGCCTTCTGCACGAGGGTGACCCAATGCCAATATTGGGCGCTATCAGCACTGTTGACGACCTTTCCGACGAACTCGGGCGTGACTTCACCGGTCATGATCGTCTTGACTCCATAGCGAGCAGCTTTCGCCAGCGCCGTCTTCGTAAATCCGCTCGACGACACGAGAATTTTCACGTTCGCGCCTAAGTCATCGAACTTCGTACGAGCTTGCTCTACCCACTGGACGTCCTGTGGGCGCTTCCAGTCGCGGCATTCAATAAAAACCGCGCTCTGATGGCCAGAGACCTTCCCGAAGGCCACGACGTCGACCTCCCGACGTTCTTGCGAAGCAATCTCCATCACTTCGACTGATTCGTGCACGGTCGCGCCGTCACTCTTCAGCATGGTCAGCATCGCCACTAGACGCTGAAACTCGTTAGATCGTTTCGGCATGTGGACATCCCTCATAGAGCAAACGTTGACCCCAGGGTACGGCGAAGGTCCGACATCGCCGTGGACACGCTGGACGCTCAAAAGGGGCTTTGCGAAATCGTCCCTCAAGCCCTTCACCCCCCAGGGCGACTAATCCTCGGCGCCCCGGGGACCCAAGAACACGGCGGAATCGAATATGGCGGGTTATCGGAAATCTCTATATTCCGTTGCTGTACAACGGTATTCGCTGATATTGGCGTTCAAACTGGACCCGCGAAAACTCTTGGCCACACTCGGCGCCAGTTCCGCCAGTCGCGCTCGTATCGTTCGTTCGCCTGGGTCGACTCTGCAACTTGCTCAGCGACGGCACCGGCTTCCAGCAACAAGTAAACGGTCAGGACCCAGCGCAGCGATCTCGATATGGCGTGCATCTTCGTGAGGTCGATTCCGCTTCCTTGTGGGGGTAGTCCATGGGCGAGCGCGTTTCGCTGTTCAGTCACCGCGTGTTTCCACCGATTCACCCGGCCCACACAGCCGGGAAGCACCGCGCCAACGCGGGTGGCTAGTGCCTCGATCCGCATCGGGAACGACGGCTCGAAGAGGTACTGGCTCAGTGCCTGTGTCAGTGCTTGTCGGACCTCCTCCGGCATCGTGGCTTTTGCCAGCCCTGATATCCCTTCTTCGACAGTCTCGGCGGGCCATCGCCGCTCATCCGGATTCAGTCGACGGTGCAAGGTCTCCGCAGCTGTGCACAGGTAGAGTGCCTCCGCCTCGACCGTGGCGAACTCACCGGCGTAGGCGGCGGCCAAGATCTGTGGCACCGGGGAGGTCCGCTTCGCCAGATTAAGCCACCGGCCCACAAAGTCGGCGCCGCCAGCCCTGGCCAGGGTAGTCAGAACATCCCCAGCTGCGTCGCGGGGTGCAGCCAGATCGACAATGTGCCCGTAAACATCTGCCGAATCTCCAGTCGGCGTTGAGACATTCAACCGACGCACCCGGCAGTCGGCGCCATGCAAGATCGTCAACAGACTCGTGATCGGAATCGAGACGTCGGACACCACCACCGTGAGTGGCACAGCCCCCTCGAAGGACATCATCAATCGTGTGTCTGTGGTGACACTGATGTCCGGGCCCCCGAACGCCGGCAATGTCGCCCGAGGGTCGAACCGCACCTCCCCCGGTATCGGTGTCGACGTCGTTCCGGTTGCGGCATCTGGCGGGTCATACACAAACGACATAGGGACTCGGCCCCACTCCGCCATCTCCACACGGACGCTTGGCATACCTGCGAACGAATGCAGCCCAGTCACGTCCAGTTCCACCTTGTTGAATCCGGTCTCATCGCTCGAGAGGAGCGCGCCGACAAGGCACCAGTCCGCCGCCAGCACCTCGCGACTGCGCTGTTCCTCTTGTTGCGGTGAAGGAAACCCCAGCAGCTGCCGACTTACGCTGCGCACTCCCCACAATGACACCTCCCCGGGTTGGCGGGCGACAGCTCCGAGAACAACGGCACCGTCAGTGATGCGCTCCTCGGGCGGCCCACCGGCCCACGAACCTGGCCCCCGTCGGGTCCAGGACACAACTGGGTTGAACCCAGGGCTCACTTCGAGTTCGACCGCATTGTTCTGGAAACGCAACACACCGGTGCGCTCCGGCACATCGACTTGCTCGGTTGTGCCGTCGGTGGGAGAACGCGACACCTCCTGAAACTGTCCGATTGTCTCGGCAACCTGATCCGGAAAACGATCGGCCATCACCCGAATCTAGGCCAGGCTGTCCGCAGAATGTGGAGACACGATGCGGCAGCTGGCACGGAGTGCGGCTCAGCCTGGCACGGCTACGTCCGACAGGGTGCCCTGCCAACTCAGGAGATCCTGACACATGGAGCACTATTGACGACGGCGGGTGCAGCGTGGAAGGACGAGTTATGACGTTTGTGATCGCAAAAGTGACCGATCCCGATGCCGGGAAAGTGACATTGTTCTCCGATACCAAGATAACTGACCAAAACGACGACACCTCCAACCGGCAGACGTTAAGCAATCCTGGCCAGAAGGTCGTGATCGTCGACGACGACGTCGTCGTCGGCTTCGCCGGGGACACTCCCGCATCCGCAGTCAACCGGGTAGCCGAACTGCGTGGTCGATCTATTGATGGAATCGAGAGCCTGTCACGAATTCTGTGTAAGTCCGAGATGGGACTACTACGAGTTGTACTCTAGCACAACGGAAGTCGGCCAGGAAAGAGTCTCGACATCGTGTTGAGCGCGGTCTTCCAGCCCTGCGTTCCG
>Ga0315336_1000451_pt1 | contig 115770 bp, 102 predicted proteins | sample ASW5metaG_FD_204512 | JGI IMG/M metagenome (GOLD analysis project Ga0315336, IMG submission 204512) | Ammonia-oxidizing marine archaeal communities from Monterey Bay, California, United States - ASW #5 | ecosystem: Environmental > Aquatic > Marine > Intertidal zone | place: USA: California... | reverse complement strand
AGAGGGATATAGGGAGTTTGGCTGAGGGAATGACTTCGCAGGCCTATCGAATTGGATCAAATGCAGCTACTCCAATTTTCTTGATTATCGGGTTGGCTTACTTGTCGATGGTCCGGAGAAACCGGGATTATTTTTCCTATTAGAATTGGAACAACCCAGTCCATTACCTGAAAATTTATAGTTCTGCTTGAGGCGATACCCATGAAACCAATTATTTTATTAGCTACCTGTCTGTTTTTACTGATTTCTATACCGAAAATTGCCAATGCGGATGCCATCCTTTCTTCTGTGGAACAAAAATATAAAGCCGACGATCCAGCATTGTTTGAAAAATATCTCGTGGCAAATTCTCTAATTAGTTTACCGGGAAAACACCCGGCTAACCTTGAGCAGGCAAATGTCGAATTAACCGAGATATTGGAATCAGATCTCAATTTCGCACCTGCGTATGTTGCTTATGCGAGATTTTTACTGGATACGGGATTTGTTCTCGATCAAATCATAACAAGTGTTCATAATCGTCTCTATGCAAAGGATACCGTAAACAATGCAGAGACGGCAATCTTGCAGGCGCTCAAGCTGGAACCGAGATATGCGGACGCCTATTTGCTACTCGGGTATATTTATCAGTACAAGAATCTCTTTATTGACGCACGGATGGCCTTGCAGAACGCGGATCGGCTTGGTTCGAAGTCACCCTGGCTTTATCTGTTTTATGCAACACTTATGGAAAGAGAAAAAAAATGGCCCGCAGCTCGCCTCCTCTTCGATGTAGTTCTTAGTAGTGAAACAACGGACAGGTCAGCTATTCATTTCGCGCTCTTTGGGTATGCCAGTTCGTACAAATTTACAGGGGATTACGAGAAGGCAGACAAACTATATCAGCAGGCCATCGAACATGAACCAACGGTATATCACCTCAACAGTTATTGCTCTTTTCTTGTCTTCCAGAAGGCGGATTTTAAAAGAGCGGTTGAAATAGGGGAACGGTCATTGGGATTGTCGTCAGCAAAATACACAAAACAAATACTTGGTATGGCCCTTTATGCGAGATGGGCAGAAGTAAGCCGTTCACTTGACGACAGCGAGGCTCCCGCCCTGTTTGAACGAGCTAATGAAGTCTTTCCAGAAATCCTCACGGCCATGGGTGAACTGGGAAGATTTGAAGTTACCCGTTCAGTTTCCTATATCATCGCCGACAAAGTCGATGAAATAATTGCCCAATCCAGGAAAGAAGGGAAAAAGATGTAGCGGGAGCAAGGCAATAATTTTGCCAACAGAATTTGTTGTTAAAATGTAGCTGGTCTTTTTCTGCCATTTGATTGCGTCGCGTCGCCAACGTCATGCCTGCGATTTAGCAAATCGAAGCCCGCTTTTTTAAGATGCGGATTTCTTGAAAAGCGACGACCAACTTTCTTGAAATCCGGGAAGAGTTTATAGGCGCGATCAAAATACTGCCTCGCTTCTTTGTCTCCGTCGGAAGTTGCCACTTCCGACCATTTGAGGTAGTACGCGCAAGCCAGATTGTAGCGGGCAACACCATAATTCATTATGGCAATGGCCCGCTCTCCATAATGTATTGAATTGTCAGAATCTCCCCGCCAGTATAAAAGATAGCGGGCAAATTCACCGATCCCCCAGGCATTCGGGTTGAAGTCTATTTGTCTCTCAAACCAATATTCTGCCTCGCTGTAGTCGCCTGCATCGCGATAAAAGGCCGCCATGCCCGAAAGGGCGAAGGAATAGGAGTTTCGGTTTTCAGTGCTCCCATCAATCACCTTTTCATACATGGCAAGCACACCAGCCTTGTCACCTTTCTTTTTATAAATCGGCACTCTGTTTAAATACAGCCAGGGGAGTTTCGATCCCATTTCCTCAGCCTTGTCCAAAACTTCCTCAGCAGCTTTGTACAAGCCGTCCTCGACATAGTGATATCCGAGAAGGACATAGGCATCTTCGTAATCCGGCGCCAACCGGATGGCTTTTTTAATGGCAACCAGAGCCGACGACAATGTTCGAGGTTTCCATTTACCGTTGCCGATATACCCCGTTTTGTAATACAGACGCGCATACTCGCGATAGGCGGGGGCGAAGTCTTTTCGCTGTTCTATAATTTCATCAAGAAGTTGTTTGGCTTTGATCAACCCGCGCGGATTGTCACGATACTCGTCAAGCAGCGCCCTGGCCTGTTTGAGATTTTCGTATAATTCCGGGTTCTGTTTCCCATACCGTGCCTCCGTGGGAGATTCCCAGGGAGGTGCGGCCTCTTTCTTACACGAGATTAAGGGACTGAGCAGGAACAAGCAGATGAGGAATATTGAAATATGTTTCACAATGTATCTTTCTTAGTTCCAGGAAAAATACAACCTAAACGTTACTTAACATTTAAAGTACTCGAAAAGATACATCTAAACATTCGCATTCAGCCAAAACAACTAGGAAACGTATAATCACTATGAGAGTTCTTTTTATAGAAAGCCCTATGTGAAACATGTCGTCAGAAACAAGCCCGCATCTATTTGATTACACATAAGCAGGCCTTAATTTATATCCCTTCTGTGGTTGCAAAAGCACTTTATTTTCGCTTCTTTTCACTAACGAATGTAGAAGTTGTAGAAAGATTGAAGCTGTGCAGTAATGCTGTTAATTTTTGCCATTACAATAATAACTTGCGCCTCTGGAGTTCAAAAGATTGCCAATAAAATCAAGAATACAACCCAACCCGTTATTATTAGTCCTCGCAATTCTTCTCGGGCTATCCGGTTGCGCATCTCCCATCGTAAAAGGTCCAGATTTCAGTTATTATCTTGAGGATCCGTCGCCTTACCGGCTTGTCGAAGTGATGTCCGGAAAAAATAACGAAGAGCGGCTGCATATCCTGACAAAAGCTCTCTCGGCATCGGAGATACCCTATGAACTGGATCCCTTTACGGTCGATGGCAAGAACGGAACAAATGTTTATGCGGACTTGGGAGCAACCGAAGCGCCAACTTTGATAATAGTTGCACATTATGATCGCGTAATGGGCTCAGCGGGTGCAAATGATAATGCCTCTTGTGTTGCAGCGGCTATTTCCGCCTACGAAAGGCTCCGGGCATCTTATCCGTTAAAGAATATCAATGTTAGATTTTTGTTTCCGGATAAGGAAGAGGTCGGCTTGGTCGGCGCCCAGGGCTATATCAAAAACCACGGCGTCAAAAATATTGTTGGCGTGGCCAGCTTTGAGATGTGTGGTATTGGCGACGCCTTCGGGATTTGGGATATTCGGGGCAATCTGAAGAGTTCAAATATTGTCATGGCCCTCCAACAGGCGGGCAAGGATCTCGGTGTTCACAACGAAACCCATGGACCGGTTCCGCGATATTCCAGCGACCATCATCGGTTTTTCCTGAAAGGCGTTCCCGCGGTCGGCGTAACCGTGTTGCCAAAGACGGACGGACAAACTTTACGCGATTATATCGCCAATCCCAATGCGTTTAGGTGGATACGGACGGCTAATCGCCCGATAATTTTCCAAACATATCATTCTCCCGAGGATCTGCCGTCTACCATTAGCCCAAAGGCCTTGAATATGACGGCGGGGATTATCGTCGAAACCGTAAAAGCATTTGATGCGAGGCTTCTGCCCGGTACGTAATCCGAAATCAGGATAAATTGCAAAAAGGATGGTTCCGGACATTTGTCCGGAACCATCCTTTATTTTACACGCCGGATTGCCAGTTCGTTGTCAGAACACTATCCAGCGGATCATAGGTTGGATCAGAGAGATCTGTTGCCGCGCCGCCTGGAGGAGAGAAACTGGCCATGGCAGAGACAAGCGCTTCAACGCCACTGAAATCCGCCACTTTGCCATCCCCGGTCTCAATGCCCTCGATCTTGTTATCCGCAGAAGCATACCAGTTTTCGACAGTAATCTGATCGCTAGTTCCGATTACGGAGATCAACAAGTCATCGCCAGTCTGTTCAAACCACAGCTGGTCATGGTCGATCCCCGTATCAAGAACAAGAGTGTCAGACGCACCGTCCGTGGCAGCGTCATCAATAACGTCCTGGCCGTCACCTCTCGCAAACAGATAGGTATCGGCGCCTTGGCCACCCGAGATCGTGTCGTCGCCTGCGCCCCCTTCGAGGACATCAGCACCATAACCGCCTTCGAGAATTTCATTCCCGTCATGCCCGATAAGGATATCGTTACCCGATGTACCTGTTGAAACTCTGTCTGCTGTTCCATAGGTACGGCTGAAGATACCGTCGCCGGATCCATCTTCTCCTGCTGATGTCCAGGTAACGACGAAGCCGCCATCGCCAAGCGCTGCGATGGACGGGTCTTTTTGGTCCCCAGTTGAATATTCGTTGACTTGAAACTCCGTGCCAACAGTCACGCCACTTGAATCATATTCCTGACCAAATATTCCGTACGAGCTTCCGTCTTGAGCATTAGATGCCCAAACGGCCACGAAACCACCACTCGAAAGCCCAACGACATCAACATTATCCTGCGAGCCTGAGGTATATGTATTGATCTGGAATTCGGAACCAACAGCCGTACCGGCGGCATCATATCGTTGTCCATAGATACCATAGCTGGAGCTGTCTTGCCCATTGGACTGCCATGTCACTACGAAGCCGCCACTATCAAGCGCCGAAATCGCTGAATACCATTGGGTACTGCCAGAATAGGTATTTATCTGAAATTCGCTTCCCACAGCGATACCGGCCGCGGTATATATTTGGCCATATATGCCATACACTGATCCGTCTTGATTGTTGCCAGAAGACCAACTTACAACAAAATTTCCATTCGCAAGACTTGTTATTGTTGGGCTGCTTTGTGCGCTAGCGGTATAAGTATTATACTGCGTTTCCGTACCAACCTTGGTTCCTTGCGCATCATATATTTGCCCAAACACACCATAGTGACTGCCATCTTGCCCATAAGAATGCCATGTTACGACATACCCTCCTCCGGCAAGTCCCGTTACGTCAGATTCTAGCTGCTCACTGCTGGTGTACATATTTACCCCAAATTCTGCGGCAACCGGCTGACCCGATGCATCATACTGACGTCCATAAATGCCGTAAGCACTTCCGTCCTGAAGATGGGATTCCCAGGTGATAACATATCCGCCATCATTTAGGCCTGCAATGGAGGGCTGATTCTGGTTGCTCGTGATATAGGTGTTGATCTGAACTTCACCACCGATCGCCTGGCCTTGCGCATCATACATTTGCGAATAGATATTATAGTCATTTGCACTTGTAGGACTGTGCAACGAGGCCCAGACAATAACATAATTTCCGTCGTTAAGGGTCGCCGCTGAAGATACCATTTGTGTCGAATATGTTGATGTGTTGACCTGCGAGATTGTCTCATTAATTGAAGGGTCGAATACGCCGACGGTCATCTCGCCAATTGTTATATTTCCCTCGTCATCGACAAAACGATAGGTAAAGCTATCAGATCCGCTGAAGCTCGCGTCCGGGGTATAGCTGTATGTGCCATCCTCATTGATGACAACGGTACCGTTTGCCGGGCCGGATTTGAGGCTGAAATCCAGATCGCCGACCGTCTGCCCATTCCCACCAGATAACGTTCCGTTGGCAACAGCATCTGTTGGTAAGTTAATAAACCCGCCTTCAATTGCTGACGTAAAATAACCATCATTTCCCATGACGCCGTCGGCGAATTCAAACTGCTCGATACCGGTCACACCATCCGTTCCGTCACTCCCGGAACTCAAATGCGTAATTGTCCAACCACCGGTTACAGTATCCTCTACTGCCGAATAATTGGCAAAAATATCCGAGTACAGCGCCGCGTCATTCCCGCCATCCTCGAGCAGAACATCACCGCCATCGCCACCAATAATGACATCATCGCCTTCACCGCCAATAAGGACGTCCATCCCATCGCCGCCGGTCAGCGTGTCATCCCCAAGGCCGCCTAACAAAACATCAGCCCCGGATCCGGTTGTAATATCATCATCTCCTTCAAAACCGGTGACCAGATGGTTATCTGAAGAGGCCGAATAATCAAGCGTGTCATCACCTGTCGTACCCTGTGCGAAAGTTTCAATATCAGCGATCTCAAAAGAACTCCCATCATCGAAGGCAATTGTTTCAATGGCATTTTTGTTATCTGTCCAGTTAAGGATCTTCACATGATCAAGCAAGGTCGATGCCGTCGTCCCCGTATCACTCTCGTTACGTACACCGATATACAGATCATCGCCGATCAGTTCAAACGCCAGGTCATCAACTGTAATCCCGGCACCAAGGTGTAAAACATCATCGCCGCCATCATGAATGATGGTGGTGGTTACCCAGTTCGGGAACCAAACCGGTGCATCACCCACATCTGCCCAGTAGCCATTGTCTACTGTCGAGGTAGTTGAGTAGTAATCGTTGATCTCATCTTGCCCATCACCGGAATTAAAAAAGTAGGTGTCATTCCCCGTGCTACCATTGAGAATATCATCTCCCGCCCCGCCTGTTAAAACGTTAGCGCCAGCATCCCCGTCCAGCGTATCCGCATGATCAGAGCCCGTTACATTCTCGATACTGGTCAGCACATCACTCGCTGCATCACCGCCAGTAGCCGTGCCGGCGCGCAGATTAATGGCAACCGCCGCTGTCGAGGCTGCATAAGAGGCTGTATCTGCCCCTGCTTCACCATCCAGAGTATCCGCGCCGGCACCGCCCATCAGCGTATCATCCTCAAGGCCGCCTTTAAGCACATTGGCATTGGCATCACCTACCAGGTTATCGGCATGGTCAGAGCCCGTGAGGTTCTCAATGTTTGTGAACTCATCACCATAGGCATCTCCGGCTGAGCCAGAACCTGCGCCGAGATCAACGGAAACAGCTTCTTCTGCGGTAGCATAGCTGGCCGTATCCGTGCCCGCACCGCCATCCAGCGTATCGGCCCCGCCGCCACCAGTCAGGATATTGTCGCCCTCGTTTCCGGTAAGGGTATTGGCGTAGTCGTCGCCGGTCCCATCGATATTGCTGGCGCCGGTTGCCAGAACAAGGGTTTCTACAAAGGCGCCGTCATCCAGAGCATAACTGACCGTTGTCTCAATCGTGTCAATGCCTTCATACTCAGCTTCGATGACAAAATCATCGGCGTTATCCACGTGGAAATAGTCATCCCCCTCGCCACCAACAAGAATATCCGCGCCAGCACCGCCATCCAGCGTATCGTCGCCATCGCCTCCCAATAGTACATCCTCGCCGGAGCCCGAGGTAATATCATCATCACCTTCAAAACCTGTTATCTGCCGATTGTCGGTAGATGCCGAATAATCAAGCGTGTCATCGCCCGTCGTACCCTGTACCAGTGTCGCAATATCCTCGATTTCAAAAGAGCTACCATCGTCGAAGGCAATTGTTTCGATGGCATTTTTGTTATCTGTCCAGTTCAGTATCTTTACATGGTCAAGCAATGTCGATGCCGTGGTGCCCGTATCACTCTCATTGCGGACACCGATATACAGATCATCGCCGATCAGTTCAAACGCCAGGTCATCAACCGTAACACCAGCACCTAATTGCAGCGTGTCAGTGCCACCATCCTTTTCCTGCATAACCCATACATAATGAGGTACCCAAGTTGCAGGAGCGTCGCCATTGTTTTGCCAATGGCCGCCCTGTTGGACTTGCGTTAACTCTTCATAGTAATCATGGATTTCGTCCTGACCGTCACCGCCATTGAAAAAATAGGTATCATTCCCTCCACCGGCATTGAGCATATCATCACCCAATCCGCCCGTCAGGACATTGGCATCGGTATCACCGTCCAGGGTGTCCGTGTGATCAGAGCCCGTCACATTTTCAATGTTGGAAAGCACATCACTCGCCGCATCACCGCCCGACGCCGTGCCAGCCCCGAGATCGATTGTCACTGCGGCGGAAGAGCTTACATAGGAAGCTGTATCTGATCCTGCTTCACCATCCAGAGTATCCGCGCCGGCGCCGCCCATCAGCGTATCGTCCTCAAGGCCGCCCGAAAGGACATTGTCCCCTGCATCACCGACAAGGTTATCGGCATGGTCAGAGCCTGTGAGGTTCTCAATGTTTGTAAGGTCATCACCGTAGGCATCTCCGGCGGAGCCAGAACCTGCGCCAAGATCAACAGAAACAGCTTCTTCAGCGGTGGCATAGCTAGCCGTATCCGTACCCGCCCCGCCATCTAGCGTATCGGCCCCACCGCCGCCGGTCAGGATATTATCGCCTTCGTTTCCAGTAAGGGTATTGGCATAGTCATCGCCGGTCCCATCGATATTGCCGGCGCCGGTTGCCAAAACAAGGGATTCTACAAAGGCCCCATCGACCAGAGCATAACTGACCGTTGTCTCAATTGTATCGATGCCTTCATATTTTGCTTCAATGACAAAATCTTCGACGTTATCCACGTGGAAATAGTCATCTCCCTCACCACCGACAAAAATATCCGCGCCAGCTCCGCCATCCAGCGTATCATCGCCATCGCCACCAAGCAGAACATCTTCGCCAGAGCCTGAGGTAATATCATCGTCACCGTCTGATCCAGATACCAAATGGTTGGTAGAAAGGGCTGAATAATCAAGCGTGTCATCGGATGTCGTACCTTGCGCAAATACAGCGATATCCTCGATCTTGAAGTAGCTGCCGTCACCTAAAACAATATACTCAATGGCGTTATTGCTGTCCGTCCAATCGATGATCTTGACATGATCAAGCAAGCTGGATGCCGTCGTGCCACTATCACTCTCACTGCGCATACCGATATAAAGATCATCGCCAATCAACTCAAACGCCAAATCATCAACCGTAATCCCGGCGGCTAATTGCAGGATGTCATTGCCACTATCTTGCGTTAAATAAATATCGTGAATATCATCTTGACCATCCCCGCTATCGAAGAAATAGATATCATCGCCATCCCCCCCGTTGAGAATGTCATTTCCTTCACCACCCACGAGGAAATTACCACCACTGTCCCCGTCAAGAGTATCGTCAAAGTCAGAGCCAACAATATTTTCAATATTGGAAAGCACATCTCCGGCTGCGTCTCCGCCATATGCGGTCCCTGCTAGAAGATCAATGGCAACGCCGGCTGCAGACTCAGCATAACTGACGATATCAACTTCCGCGCCGCCATCAATGGTATCTGCGCCTGCCCCCCCCTTAAAGGAGTTGGAACCATCATTCCCCTTTAGATTATCCGCATAGGCACTGCCTTGAATGGCTTCAATATTTCGGAGCTGGTCTCCGTCGGCGTGACCTCCTGACGCTGTTCCCGCTGTTAGGTCAATACTGACGCCAGCATACGAGTCTTCGTAAGAAACCCAGTCAAAACCATAGCCGCCATCAAGGGTATCACCTCCGCCTCGACCTTCGAGAACGTCGTTACCGCTCGCCCCCTGAAGAAGGTTGGCATTGTCATCGCTACGCAGCACATCACTGTAATAACTGCCAGTAATATTCTCCATGTTGGTTATAACGTCACCAAAGGAGTCGTTCGCACCAAAGAGATCCAGATCCTCACGGATAGCGACAGAGCGCTCATAGGTGAGTTCTACCGATTGACCTTCCATGCCAGCATGGCCTGTGATGACATCAAGACCCGCATCCCATTGCACGGTGAGGGCAAATATATCGTCGACATAAAGACGCACTTCGCCAGTTTGCTTGTTATAGGCAAAACTATAATCAACAATGCCATAGAGATCGCCAGTCAGATTATGAGTTGCCGTCACCGTTCCGGCAGCGTCTTTGACCTCCGCTGTATAAGCTGTCTCGCTGGTTGGCGTGATAAAGATGGATTTTGCATAGCCGTCGGGAGAAACTTCGGCGGCATCCAGGTCATGAACTTCCGTCAGGAAAGCATAAGAAGTAACACCAACGGTCACTTCACCCGGCGTTACACGAAGGGTAGAGACATTCCAGTCCGCTTCATCTTTTTCTTTCAGGCTATAAATAACAGAAAGAGTGTTTACAGCTTCATGAGTGGCCACGCGATTTGATTTGGAAAGCTCCACGGTGCCGTAAGAAGCAGCTTCTTCAAACGACATACCGACATAACCAAAACCGTCTTGCGCAACGGTTTGAACTTCCAGATCAACTTCAACACCGCCATAGCTTGCTATATAGGTAAGTTCATCTGTGCCAGTCCCGCCATCAATAACATCAGAGTCTCCACCACCGTCTAAAGTATCATTTCCCGATCCGCCGGTCAGAATGTCTTCGCCTGCCTGACCATATAGAGCGATATCATCACTCCCGCCGCTTGACAATGTATCGTCGCCAAGGTTGCCAATGACTAATTCAACTTCAGAAACTGAAGCGTCGAAAGAAACACCTGTCTCTGTGGACGCGACTGCAACATCATATCCTTCACCTGCTGATATATCGTTCTGACTATCCTCAGAGTCGAAGTACAACACATCATCACCGCCACCGCCGGCGATTGTATCGATCCCTTCACCACCAATTAGAATGTCATTGCCGGCACCACCTGACAGATTGTCATTGCCGGCACCGCCATCCAGAATAGCCTCCTCGTCGCCCAAGATGGACAGAGTATCATTGCCAAGATTACCAACAACCGCTTCCAGATTATGACTGGACAATTCCAGAGAAACAGCTTGCTCCCCATCGACAAAGGCAATATCGAAACCTTCACCACCATCAACACCACCGCCAGACGCAGTATTTAAATCGTCCAAATCAAAGAACAAAACATCATTACCGGCCCCGCCCTGTAGGTTATCAACTCCCTCATCCCCGGAAATCCAATCATCTCCGGCGCCGCCCGTCAGAGCGTCATTTCCCAACCCACCCACCAACACGGTGGCCGAAATAGCGCCGGACGCAAGCGTATCATTCCCGTCGCCACCTACCGCGCCGATCAAATCTTCCGCTTCAAGATTGAGTGTGTGATTGTTCCCATCGTCCAAATACCTAACCAACGGTATGTCCAGAAAACCAAGACTATAGTTACCGTTCTCGTCTTCCCCAAAGCCATATTGACTATAGGCAAGACTGACATCCGCGAATTGACCTATGGTCGCGCCGGAGCCCAAGTAGTCGCCAAACCCGAAAATATGATTTCCATTGAGATCTTGTTCCTGACCGTCGCTGGAAAGGTCAATTTCCGTAATACCGCTGTCGCCAAGGCTGGAAAATTCACCAGCATCCGTCTCTCCATCCTGATCTAGATCCTGCCACACTCCGAATTTGGACCACTCCGCATCATTGGCATCTAGCACGCCATCATCATTCGTATCGAAATAGGCCAAGCCTTCAAGGTCAGTTTGCGCGCCTTCTACGTAGCTAACAAAAGACAATTCATTGCCATCTTCAATAATGCCGTCGCTATTTTTGTCATAGGCTAAAAAACCATCATCTGCATCAACCCAACCAACCTTATTGCGATAGCCGTCATCATTAAAGTCGTAAAAAGCTGTAGAATCATCGATATGTATAAGCTCAACACCATCACCGTCGAGATCTAGGACAATTGGAACTCCACCATGGTTAGTCGTACCATTTGGGTCTCCACTTTCTTCCCCTGACATACCAGACCCCGTATCACTGGTGTCAGGACTATTAGGATCAGGATTCCCCTCTATATTATTTCCGCGAAAACTCCAGTCCTCATGGGTGACAGTTGGGAACGATAAACCAGCTGGCCCCTCGACATCGCCACCCAAAACAGCTTCAAAACCAGAGACTTCGTGATCTTTCATTGCGGCTTCAATAGCTTCACGATCAAAATCCGCCGAAAATTTCGACGCTTCATCGACAAAATTACTTACTATATCATTATGTTCCGCAATATTGTCCAACTCACTTTTATCAGAAAGCCCATTTAAAATTCCTCTAAATACATCTATCGCCTCATATCCAAATTCCTCGGCATTGTTAGCAGCTTGCTGATCAGCGGGATCCGCAAAAGTAACGTTCGTCTCCTCAGGAGTATCATCTTTCGTGCCATAGTATGTTTCTGTAACAACTGCTACGACCTCGTCATTAAGACTTAAAGTCGTCACATCGACATGCGCGCCGGATACGGGGGATGAAAAAACACCAATTTTCCCTTGCAAGCCGACAGCCAAAGAAAGCGTCGATACTTCGACATCCTGGCCATTTGTTGCGACAGAATACGAAAAATTTCCAACAACAGTAACATTTGTAACCGTTGTCCCAAGACCAGCAAATATTTTACCAACAAGTGCATACGACCCATCGTCATTAAATGAAATAGTACTAGAGGATCCAACAACCACGCCCCTAAAGGAACCGGACGCCCCAGAAGTGACTCCTATAGTTCCGAAAGGATCAATTGAAAACCCTAGATCTAAACTGAATGGCCCCATAGGGATTGATGCCTTAGAGCCACCAAATGTTGTATCCGCCATTTATCTCTCCTTTCGCCTTATTTCGGTCAGAACTTGTCTAATGATATCGAATTGAGCTGATTTTCTGGGAGAGTTGCTTTGTATAGAACTGGAATAAATTGCTTTAAAGAACGCTTCATCCACGGCGGGCAAATGATTTACATCAAACGCAAAGAAACCAGAATTTGGATAATTCCTATTGTAAATAGAAGGTTCTATTTCATTACTTCTATATGCATTTACAAAACCATCTTTTAAAGTGTGAAAAAAGTAATTCCGCAAAGGAATTTTGTTTTTTTTATGAGGGTTGTCGATTATATAAAACGAGCTGATATTATCTTCTTCCGTGTAATTAATCTTACGAAAAGAATTATTACTACGATCTGCATTTTCCATCCTTCGATGGAATACATCTATTGTTTCATCTAGACTCCTGAATAACAGCTCAATTTCCGGAAATTTAGCAGATTCCCCGATGCTGGAAGTTAAGACAAGAACAAAATTTGCTTCCCCACCACCTGCATTTTTCACGCTAATCCCAGACAAACTTGAAAAATAATCCATTACCTCTTTTGCAGCTAACTGAACCCTCTCATTATTCGTACCCGATATTCGATATCTAATCTCCTCATTCCACTTACCAACAAACTTCGGCGGCTCAAGAAACAATTCTTCAACATGCCGTCGTAATTGTTCTTCGGTTATTTCCTCACTTGCCATAGCATTTTCCGCTCCACCTACACATACTAAGAAGGCGATTGTAACGGCTGCCCAAATTCTTAAATATTTCATCATCGTAACCATTATTATTCGCCGTTGATATAGAACGTTCTTTTCAAATTTAATATTCCTACAGGCAAAGTACCTCATAGACTTTCCCTTAGGTCGGTGCGTAAAAAATGCTTTTGCTCTGCCCGCACCGGCCCCATAACCTCGCAAGACGGACACTTCCCGCATTCTGTGTAACTATCACCCTCGACAACCGGTCGCCGACACGTCCAGGTCATCTCAACCAGTTCAGGCAGCAGGTACCGTGCCTCCTCCATTTTCGTTACCCGATCAAAGAAAAAATATTTCGGCGGCTCGTAGGGGTAGCAATTGGCGGCAGTGACGGCTTGCACGTGTTTATAACGACCGGGATCGGGCGCTTCCTCCGTGCACCAACCGGTAAGGAGTTTGCTGACGGGATAATTGTTAGTCATATAAAAAGACTTGCAGACCATGCCCGCCTCGAACGCCACCGACATCATATCATAGCCAAAGCCCTTGAAGCCGGTGTGGTTTATGGTGGATTCAGAATAGCGGAAGCTGCGGTATTGCTTTTGGCACCAGTCAACAATTTGCCGCGTGCGCGTCGCTTCTATTTCATGACGGTTTTCATTATTGATAATATGAACATGGTGAACCAGGACATGATCGTCGGTTTCAGTGAGAAGTTTTACCAGGACATACAGGCTATCAACACCGCAAGACAACATTACCAAGGATACCGGCTTTTTAGGTTTCAGAAATATCTTTCCGCCTTGCCGCTGGCGCACCTGTACGAACTGACCAGATGTCTCATCTGTCATGCTAGAAAGAACTCCCCCATCGTCCGACGCTGTGTAATAAATCCCCCTACACGCGTGGTTTCTTATGCGAGTATAAAATCATAATAATCCGCAATTAGCAACCTATAATATTATTAATTCGGATTCCATTATAACCGCCAGTAGCTATAATATTTTGATTGTTTCTGCCAGATTTACCCTTCGGCCTTTGTGCTCTTCCATATGCAATGCCGTCACCTTTTATATCCTGTCCCCAGATTTCCGTTGACCGCTCTCCGCTAAGGGTTTCTTCATTACCGCTCCCTTAACGCCTCAGCCCTATACCGCAGCAACGGCGTCAGAATATATTCGAGCACGCGTCGGTTGCCGGTTTTAACCTCGACGGTGGTTGCCATGCCGGCGGTGAGATTGACCATTTTATCCTGTACCTGGATCGCGGCAGCGCTCATTTCAATGCGGGCTTCATAGACAAGACCGAGCTGCTCATCGGCAATGGCATCGCTGGAAATGTGCAGAACTCTGCCGTTTATCACGCCATATTTGGTATAGGGGAAGGCCTCCAGCTTGATCTCCGCGCTTTGCCCAACCTTGACGAAGCCGATGTCGCGGTTGAGAATTTTTGCTTCCACCTCGAGCTTGCTGTCTTTGGGGACAATGACCATCAATGGCTTCGCCGCCTCGACCACCCCGCCCACCGTATGGATCGACAATTGTTGCACTGTGCCGGCCACCGGGGCCGTCAGCAGGCGGAGGGAACTCCGGCGTTCTGCCTTCAAGAGCTCTTGCGTGACGGCCTTCAATTGGCGCTCCGCTTCAACCAGTTCATCCAGTCGGTTTGAGCGGATTTCTGCTTCCTCGCGGGCCAGTTCCTGCGCACTCGCTTTAATAGCAGAGCGCGCTTCCTGCATGCCGGCGAGCTCTGTGATGATATCCTGCTCTGATTCTACCTGTACTTGCTGCAATTCCAGCAACCGGAGTTTGGAGGCAAAGCCTTTCTTCTGGAGGGTGGCGATGGCCTCAACCTGCTGCTCGATATAGGGCAAAGTGGTGCGCAGTTTTTCAATACGCGCCTCCGCCACCCGGAGCTGGGCTTTCAATGATGCGGAAATCCGGTACCAAGAGGATATAAGTTAATATTACTCGATCCTAGTTGCCACGATAATATTATCTGGGGCATTGCAATCTCCTTATTCAGTTTTTACGGTCAAAATAAACCGAAAAATTTTAATAATGAATTTCTGAATACTTGATTGATTTAACATTGCTTTTACTTAACGAAAAAATATCTGCATCCAATTTAGCTATAAAGTTTCGATTATAAAAATTCGATTTTTTATCATCTGAAATCATGAATACCAAATTTTCATCATCAGCCATTCTAGGGCTAGATAAAACCCTGCTTCCTACGTAAGTAAACACATCTATATCTTTTTTGGCCGCAAGGTCGCGGACAACTATAGATTGCCTATAGAAACCATTTTCACGGTTCTTCCAAGGCCGACTGAAAAAGGAAAGATATTTTGAATCAGGCAGGATCGAAGGACCGGAAACTATAGGCCCTTCGTGGATGATAAAGGGCGTTTTAAGGGAGGATCCAACATTGATCTGATTGTTACTATTGTCGAAATCCAAACGATAAATTTCAGATTCTTTACCGACAGGATAATCCTGTTTTCGGGTACCATAAGCGCCGATAATCAATCCGTACTTCGTGAGATTTATCGGTCCAAGAGAATATAGCTCAAGATCGGTCAGTTTACTTATTTTCCCATCTGGAAACCGCATAAAGAAATCTCTTTTTTTGTATCTATATGGCATCCCGGGTCCGCCGGATTCAGGAGGGCCGGAGACAAATAGCATTCGGCCATCGGGGAAATCTACAAAGGAATGCGCTGGATCTTCATATGAAAATACGAATTCACATCTGTTTACTTTCAGATCACATCGATAGATCTTCGAGTTAAAATTGGTTTCAGGTATAAATTCGCCTATGGTAAAAAGAAAATCGTTGCTGTTGACACGACTGAAATTGCCGCCAATCTCATAGTCTACTAATCCGGGAATTTTTGACCATAAGCCGTTTATTCTGTCATAAATCATAATCGAAGGTGCGGTTGCACGAATTTCGTCAGAAATCTTGAGGGCGATATATTTGGAATTTGCGTCAAGATATTTAATACGTAAATCACTCCCGTTTATTGACAAAGCAAACGAGACATTTTCTCCATTACTCTTGATCCGGATTATTTCTAGATAAATAAGGGCTTGAACAAGTGCGTACAAAACAACAATAGCCAAAAAAATAAACAGGAAAAATTTGCCTTTGCGGTTAAGCGTCATTCGTAATTCCCTATTTATTTTTGATACTTTTCAGGAGCCATTCTAAAGAAGCTGAATATACTACCCAAAATTTCAATACATTATACAATCATAATGTGGGTGATGATACAACTATTAATATAGTAATAGTGAGTTTATATCCAAAAATTTAGGCCCGTTTTGTCGGATATTTACGGCTTTCAGGAGATCTTCGTGAATAGAATATTGGCGTAGTATTTGATGAATTCGCACTGAAGTTGACACACTGCAATTTTTTCTTTTCGCTCTCTTTGCGATAATCTCTCACCTCTCCCGTAACGCCTCTGCCTTATACCGCAGCAACGGTGTGAGGATATATTCGAGCACCCTTCGGTCACCGATTTTGACCTCGACGGTGGTCGCCATGCCAGCCGTGAGGTTGACCATTTTATCCTCCACCCGGATTGCGGCAGCACTCATTTCAATACGGGCGTCATAGACAAGACCGAGCTGCTCGTCAGCTATGGCATCGCCGGAGATATGTAGAACTCTACCGTTTATCACCCCATATTTGGTATAGGGGAAAGCCTCCAGCTTGATCTCCGCTCTTTGCCCGACCTTGACAAAGCCGATATCGCGATTGAGGATTTTTGCCTCCACTTCCAGCTTGCTGTCCTTGGGTACAATAACCATCAGCGGCTTCGCCGCCTCGACCACCCCGCCCACCGTATGAATGGACAATTGCTGCACCGTACCGGCCACCGGCGCCGTCAACAGACGGAGGGAACTGCGGCGTTCCGCCTTCAGAAGCTCTTGCGTGACGGCCTTCAACTGGCGCTCTGCTTCGACCAGTTCATCCAGTCGGTTTGAGCGGATTTCCGCCTCTTCGCGCGCCAATTCCTGCGCACTCGCTTTAATAGCAGAGCGCGCTTCATGCATGCCGGCTTGCTCTGTCGCGATATCCTGCTCAGATTCTACCTGGACTTGTTGCAATTCCAGCAGCCGGAGTTTGGAAGCAAAGCCTTTCTTCTCCAGGGTGGCGATGGCCTCAACCTGCTGCTCGATATAGGGCAAAGTGGTGCGCAGTTTTTCAATACGCGCCTCCGCCACCCGGAGCTGGGCTTTCAATCGAGCGCCTTCTTGTTTGTAGTAGCTGATGCGGGTCTTGTCTTCGGTGATCTCGTTATCAATGCGACGCCGTTGCAGGGAGATCTGCGCCGCTGTCGCGCCTTTTGGCGGGACAAACAGCTTTGCCGGATTACTTTCGGGATTAAGCAAGGCGACAAGACGGGCGATTTCGAGGGCGGATGTCATGCGCTCCTGATGCAACCGATCGAGATCGGCACTGCTATCGGTCGGGTCAAGCTCTATGAGAATATCACCTTTGCCGACCGACTGACCGTTGCGTACATGGATTGCGCGGACCACGCCAATTTCCGAGGACTGGATATATTTGACATAGTCTGTCGGGATGACCTTGCCGCTGGCCGAGGCGACCACATCAATCTTGCCAAACCACGCCCACAAAGCCGCGATCATCAGAAAGGCGCCAATGCTGAGCATAACGGCGCGCCCGACGGGAGAGGCCGGTGTCTCCATCACCTCGATCACAGCGGGCAGAAACTCGTAATCCTGGCGCTGGCGTTTGATCTTGACACGGGCGTCATCAGCCTTTTTGGCCTCGCGCCAGACTGTCGCAACACGGCGGAGCCCCTCAAACATCGTCAAGGCCCCCGAGCTGCTTGTCATAGAGATGGCGGAACAGACCCTTTTGTTTCAGCAATTCTCGCGGCGGCCCATCCTCGACAATGCGGCCATTTTCCATGGAGATGATACGATCCGCTATTCTTAAAGCCGACATGCGATGGGCAATAATAAAGGTGGTCCGGCCCTTGACGATATGCGCCATGTTCTGCTGGATCAGCTCTTCACTCTCGGCATCGAGGGCACTGGTTGCTTCATCGAAGATCAGGATACGCGGTGAGGTCACCAGGGCGCGGGCAATGGCGATCCGCTGGCGTTGCCCACCGGAGAGATTGAGCCCCCGCTCCTCAATCTCGCCATCATAGCCATCATTTAGCTCAAGGATAAAATCATGGGCGCCGGCGAGCTTGGCCGCAGCAATCACCCGCTCCATGGGAATTGTCGGATCGCTAAGGGCAATATTGTCCCTGACGGAGCGGCTAAACAACACGCTCTCTTGCGGCACCACGCCCACCTGCCGCCGTAACCAGCTGGGATCGACCATGGCCACATCGGTGCCATCGATCAGCACGCGCCCCCGCTCCGGCACATAAAGGCGCTGCAGCAGCTTGGCGAGCGTGCTCTTGCCAGATCCGGATCGTCCGACAATGCCGATCACTTCTCCGGCGTCAACCTTCAGCGAAAGGTCGGCGACGATTTCTGGGCCGTCATGACGATATCGAAAGCCCACATGATCAAACTCTACCCGGCCTTCAATACCGGGAAGCTGGACGCGGCCCGGCCGATACGCCGGTTCCGCCGGGGTATTGATGATATCCCCCAGGCGTTCCACGGAAACACGTACCTGCTGGAAGTCCTGCCACATCTGGGAGAGCCGCAGGATCGGTTGGGTCAGCCGGTTGGCCAGCATATTAAACGCAATAAACTGCCCCACCGTGATATCGCCGTTGATCACCGCCTGCGCGCCAAACCATAGCGTCAGCGCCGTTGTCACCTTGTTGACCAGGTGAATACCCTGACTACCGATATTGGCGAGAAAATTAACCCGGAAGCCGGCGCCCACATAGCCGGCCAGCTGCTCTTCCCAGCGGCGCTGCATCTGTGGCTCGACCGCCATGGATTTAAGGGTCTCCACCCCTGTGATACTCTCCACAAGAAAAGCCTGGTTCTCGGCACCGCGGCTGAATTTCTCCAGCAAGCGCTTCCGCAAGATCGGCGTCACGGCCAGAGTTATCGCTAGATAAAACGGGAAAGACGCCAACACTACATATGTCAAAATGGGCGAGTAGTAATACATCACGGCCAAAAAGACGAAGGCGAACAACAGATCCATGACAAGCGTCAACGCCTGCCCGGTGAGGAATTCGCGAATGCTTTCCAATTCTCGCACCCGAGCAACCGTTAATCCAACCCGTCGTGACTGAAAATACGCGATGGGCAAGGCCAGCACGTGCCTGAACAGCTTGGCGCCCAGCTCCACATCAATGCGGTTTGTCGTGTGGGCCAGCACATAAGTGCGAAGGGCATTTAGCAACACATCGAACACCGTCACCGCGATGAGGCCAAAAACAAGAACGTCGAGAGTTGTGAGCGCTTTATGCACCAGCACCTTGTCAATAATTACCTGAAAGAACAGTGGCGTTATCAACGCGAAAAGCTGAATAAAGAAGGAGGCAATCAGCACCTCCATCAACAACCGCCGAAAGCGCACAACGGAGGGGATAAACCAGGTAAAGTCAAAGCGCCGGTTCTCGCCCGCTTCTCTCGCCCGGGTGGTCAGCAGGATCAGGCGGCCCGACCAGGCCGCCTCAAACTCTGCGCGACTTAAAGTAGAAGGGCGACCTTGAAGTGGGTCCTGGATGAGTACTTCATCATCGCCTACTTTACCGAGAATAACATATTCACCTTGTTTATTCTCGGCGATCGCCGGCAGATGCAGCTTGGAAAGCCGCGCCCATTTGGTCGATATGGCTCGCGCCTTCACTTCCATGTGCTTGGCACAGCGCAAAATATCGTTTGAAGTCAGAGAATTACCGGATTTGGAATACTGATGACGGATCTGTTCCGGGTCAGCAGAAATCCCCAGAAACTTCAACATAATCACCAACGAAGCAAGCCCTGTATCAAGACCGGGGGCATCGCGCGTGCCCGTTATATGCGCATCCCCCGCCCCCAAAATCTCCGTCATACTTCCCCGTGCGATAATATAATTAAGAGATTTTGTAGGATTAATGAAACGACAGAGTCAAGGGCATTTCTGAGAAAAGGTTATATTTTAGTTTAATCTTTCCTTGTTCAAACAGCCGAAGGTATTAAACGGAAACTGGCGCTAAACTGTTTGGAGCAGCGCAGAAGGTTTGGCAACCATTCATATGAAGGAAAAGGAATGGCGATATTTTCCCAAACCACATGCTTCTAAATTCGTAGACAAAAATAACAAGGGATACAAACAAGAATATAAAAAATAACCGTTGCAAAAAACTGAAATTTTCTGACTCACCGCGATGACGCGTTACCCGTGTCACCAAAAATTCCAGGAAGGACCCGTAAACCAGAGTATCAATTCTAGCGGGGATGCTGAGTATTAGACAGGGCAGGCTAGTCGACATTAAAAAACCCTACGCCCATTCCTCCGGGATGGTGCTTCCAACGCCTTTTTCTTTTCGTTCCCCCCTGTGCATTTAGTGCAATAAGTGCAGTTAATCGGTATTTCGGGTATTAATTGCACTTATTGCACCAATTGCGCGGCCTAGTCGTGGATCAGCGGCAGTTTGATCTGCCTCCTCAATTTGTTCCTGTGTTGCGGCCCAAACCGCATCAGGCCATTGTTCATTACATATCTCCAAACAGTTCAGAGTTTACGTGATAATCCAGTTTGGGTGCACCTTTCACGCCCTCATGGAAGGCCGGTGCCAGCCATCCGGCTTCCACAAGTACGGCAAGGGCAGATTTGACGGCGTCGGCGTCGCGCAGTCCCGGCAGCTTCCAGTAACGGCGTATGGTTCCGGCATTAATGACGGGTTCCCTGTTTTTGAGGATACGCCGTGCCAGCATTGCGGCGCTCTTCTCTTGTGGTGGCAGAGCGGCATCGCCGTAAACCCGCTCCGCCATTGGCTTGAAATACTCGTCGATCAGATCTATTGCCCGCCCAACAGTGTGGCTGCTGATTGATTGCGGCTCCGCCTCGCTACCCACACACCATGCCAAATATTCCAATGTCAGTGCCAACCTCAGAACAATACCGGGAAGCTTTCCGTAATGCCCCAGCATCAGGCCGTAAACCTCTTTGCTTTGCCGGTCGTTCTCCTGCCGCCACTGATCGAAGACACACGCGGCTTCTTCCGATAGTTTAATAACCCTTGGTGTTGGAAGACCCTTTTCGTCCTTGATCATTTCCAGGGACTGTAGCCTCTGCATGGCGTACAGGTATTTTGGCGATATAGGTGTATCGGACGGCCGTTTCGGCGGAACAGCCTCAGGCCAGAACATCAGGAACCTTGGGACAAACCCGTCGTCAGATCCTTTTAGCACCATGTCCGCCAGTTTCTCAGGCTGGATGCCACCTATCACCCCAATGGTCAGATGAGGTATCCTGATAGGCTCCTTGTTGTTCTTGACACGATCGATGTTGTAATCGCGACCGCCATAGCCTTCGAGAAAGAAAGTCCGTTCTCCGCCACCGCCGTTATATCTGTCAAAATTACCAATCCAGCCTGCCAGTTCATCGCGCCTGTACAACAGACCTTTGGGGTTTGCTGCCAAAAGATGGCCTAGAGCCTCAGGTGTGGTGTCTGTGACCGATATACGCGGCATTTGCGGCGGGTCGGGCTCAAAGGCGCCCTCCGGCATGGGCGGGGCCGGCCGCTTGGCTTTGACGGCCTCTTTTACATCGCCTTTCCAATCTTCCGTTTTTGCGCGCGCGACTTCCTTGAGCCGCTCATACTCTTTCAGTTTCTCAGGGAAGTCATCAGCCAAATCGTTTTCCAAAGAACGCAGGAAACTGAACGCTTCATCAAGAGCAGGGCTCTTACCACTGGACGGATCTCCAACGGCAGCGACCCATAAGACGGGCGGTTCTTCCCAGCCATCCCAGGGTGATACCCACCGGGCATTCCCGATGACGGTACTTGCAGCCGCAAGAAGACCGGCGGCCACATAATCAGGGGGAGCCGACTTCTTCTCCCCGACAGCGTTGATCCAGACACCCCATTTCCCGAATACATGGATTGGAAGCTCAGGCGGTTTCTTCCTGTTTCCGTCGATAATTCCCATATCAAGCCGTGCGAACGACGCCGTCACCTGTCCCGGAGGAATGCCTTTCAGGCAATCGATTTCAGTACGCGCCATGGGACACCTCCTCGACAAGGATTTCTAGGCCTTTTCGACCTATTGTTCTTTCTGGCAGCGTCACTAGGATGATTGTCGTTACTTGCCATAATCAGCCTCACCGCTTGAAGAAGAAGTTGATTGCTGCCCCACAGGAATGCCTTGCCCTGGCCCCCCACATATCAACCGTCCAAGTCGCAGTCTGATTTCATCAGGAGGTATTCCAAACAATTTACTGGCAAGTGTATCCAAACCGTGTCCTGTTGAAATATCGCCGTCAAATGGATCAACCTCACCGTCCACGTATTCCCACGCCATCGTATCAAGATCGAGGCTGAGAACACTGGCCAAACCGACTTCTCCATAAAAATCGCCTGCTCCTTTAATCATTCCAACCACATGATCACCTCCTGGCATCCAGCTTCGAAGTAAAGCCACCCGCATTTCAAGTACGTCACTCATGCCTGAAACGTTCAACCATTCTAGCAAGACGTTTCCGGGGCGGACGTCGTCGCGGTTTTCTACGTTGCCCGAATATTTCAGAACATAGCCTGATATTTCGTAAGCGCTGTTTTTTGACCCGCATTGTGCAACATGGTGGCCTTCCGTGGCTCTGTGAGTGTGAATTATTTCACATGAAGAACACCATATGAGCCAGATTGGTCCATGGTCGGGGCAATTAAATTCGAAAGCAGGTAATACTGGAGCTGTATGCCATTTGCCATTAGCCTTATACAAATACTGCATTATGCTTTCCCCTGATCTGGTTGACATTGATCACAGGTGCTGGACTTTGGACCGGACAGCCGACTGCAAATCCATTCGTCCAGTTCGGAAGGTAGGTAAACAACGTTTCGTGAAAATTTTCGGAATTTGGGTCCGCCACCGATCGTGGCTAGTTTAGAAAGCATGCTGGGTGCGCACGGCAGCCCTTTAACACCAAGGAGACCCGCTCTGGCCATCCCGGCACCAGGTACGCCGATTGCCTTAAGGCGAGTCAGGCAGTATTCATTTAATGCATCTGTATACTGGGAGAACTCTGCTCGGTCAAAAAGACTCAGGTTGATTGAAGAAATGAAAACAGATATATTGCTCATGCAATGTTCCTCTTAGGAATGTTGTAAAAAGGGAAAACTCTTTTTGAAGAACGATGGTGTATGTGTCGTCAAACCTTCCACCGTCGTTCTTCCTCTTTTCAGACACTTTTTTCATTGAATTTCTCCAATTCCTGGTAAGCGTTCTAACCAGTTTTTCAGTTCAGCTGTTGGTATGATTGTTCGGCGTCCGCACTTGAGTGCCTTAAGCCTTCCAGACGTGATTTCTTGATATAATTTTGTTCTGCCAATACCTGCTTGCTGACAGAATTCATTGACCGACAGAACGGCCCTGTTTTGAGAAAAATCGTATCTATTCAATTCATGTTACTCCTACAATAATGGCAACCAACCACTTCAGTCGCCCGACAAAAACTATTGAGCTCGACACTCCATTTTTTAATTATTCTGTTCAGAGATATCCCCTGAAGTCTGAATAAGAAGTTGTTCGGTTGGGCTTGTCCGCTATTGTTTCCGATGAAACTTTCATCGTCAACAGACAGTAAACGATTTTTAAGGAACTTCTTTGCGGGTAGAGGTAAAATATATTTAATAACAATAAGTTATAAATAAAAAATTGCATGAAATTATAATTTTGTTCTAATTTTGTTCCTATTTTTTCGACAAAATATTACGGGATTCCACAATATCTTCCCCAGTCACTCATGATACGAACCCGCTTCTCAAACAAGTCACCGCGTCTATATGCAGCCTCAACCTTGTTACCCACACTATGGGCAAGAGCCATCTCGGAGACTTCATTAGGGTAGTTGGTTCTCTCTGTTGCCCAGTCCTTGAAAGTCGAGCGAAAACCGTGGGCTGTCAGGTCCTTCCGATCCATGCGCTTGAGTAATTGCAGGAACGCCATATTGGAGAGGGAACTGTTGGGCCGGAGACCTGGCAGGGCAAATTCGTTCTGCGCGACTTTTTTCAGCCTGCCCAGAACGTCGAGTGCCGGTTGCGACAGGGGAATACGATGTTCCTTGCCTGCTTTCATTCGATCCGCAGGAATAATCCAGACAGCGTTCGACAGATCTATCTCCGACCAGCGGGCCTTGATAATCTCGCCAGTGCGGGCCGCTGTAAGGATAAGCAGCTCCAATCCAAGCGCAGAGATGCCTTCCTGCTGGCGCAGAGCGGCCATAAAGGGGCCGATGTCATTATAGGGGAGGGCTGCATGGTGTTTGACTTGGCGTATCTTGGAACGGGCCGGAAGAAGCTTGTCGAGGTTTCCTTTCCAGCGGGCTGGGTTTTCTCCTTCACGAAACTTTCTGGCAGTCGCCCAGTCCAGTATGGATTCAATACGGCCTCTTACGCGACTGGCGGTTTCAGATTTGGTGTTCCAGATTGGTTCCAGTATTTTCAGGACAAGCCCAATATCCACATCATTGACTGACAGGTTGCCGATGACAGGATAGGCGTAGGTTTCCAGCGTACTGGTCCATTGCCGAGCATGCTTTATATTCTTCCAGCTAGCATCATGAGCGGAGATGTACTTATCGGCGCATTGCCGGAAGGTCATTGTTTTCACAGAAACTGCATTGAGAGCCTGTTTTTCAGCGCGGCGAACCTCAATGGGGTCAAAACCCTCCCGAACGATTCTTCGGCAGTTCTGGGCCGCCTCGCGGGCCTCCAGGAGCGATACATCAGGGAAGGGACCCAATCCCATGTCCCGCATCCGCTTGTTTCTTGTAAATCTGAATATCCAGGACTTGGTGCCGAATGCACTAATCTGTAGATATAATCCGCCACCATCGGCCAACATGCCTTTTCGAATTTCCGACTTTACCGACAGTGCGTTCAACCGATGAATTTGCCTTGCCATCTACCTTCTCGCTTATCCTACCCATATATATACCCATGTTTTAACACAGGCTTTGGACGAACGCTAGCGAATATCAGAAGCTATAGATGTGCGGTAAATGCTTAGTATACAACGTATATAAAGAACATTATCGATTTTAGATGAACATGGAGAAACAGGTGAATGGCGGAGGGAGAGGGATTCGAACCCTCGATACGGTTACCCGTATACACACTTTCCAGGCGTGCGCCTTCAGCCACTCGGCCACCCCTCCGCAAACCGTCCGCGTGGAACCGCAGACGAGCGGGGAATATACTTCAGAAGCCACAGAATGCAAGGGGTCAAAAGCCGTTTGCTGGAATAAATAACGGACGGGCTGATTTTATCTGGAAATAACGTCAAACGGGCTTTGAGTTCCGGTGCAATTCGCGATACCATGCGCCCTTCAATAACGGAAAGATATGGTACGTGATTATTGGTCGTCTCATTGGTTGGGCATTTATCGCAATCGCCTTTATGGTGCTGGGGCGGGACCTCCTGCAATTCCTCAACACCGGCGAACTACAATTTATCTTACTGGGGGAGCTATGGTATAACCTGTTTCCCGAAGGACTGAACTTGGCGCAGGCCATCGTTCAGCGCTATCTATTCCCAAGTCTCTGGGATCCAGTCATTCTCACTATTTTACTATGGCCGGCTTGGCTTGATTTCTTTGTGCCCGGAGTGGTTTTAATATTCCTGTTTCGAAAGAAAAAGAACCACAATAAACGCACCTTGGCGTAAAAACGTCTAGTCATCTCCCATTTTTAGGGCGGCCAGAAAAGCCTCTTGCGGGATATCGACGTTGCCCACAGAGCGCATCCGTTTTTTACCCTTTTTCTGTTTTTCCAGCAGCTTCTTTTTCCGTGTTAAATCGCCGCCATAACATTTTGCGGTCACGTCTTTGCGAAGCGCGCTGATGGTTTCCCGCGCCACAACTTTTCCGCCAATCGCCGCTTGCAAGGCGATCTTGAAAAGCTGACGGGGAATAAGGTCTTTCAGGCGCTCACAGAGCTGCCGTCCACGGCCCTCGGCCTGATCGCGGTGGGCAATCATCGCCAATGCATCCACAGGCTCTGAATTGACCAGAATAGACAGCTTGACCAGATCGCTTTCGATATAGCTGTCCAGCTCATAGTCAAAACTGGCATAACCCCGGGTAACCGACTTCAGGCGATCATAAAAATCGAAGACAACTTCATTGAGCGGCAGTTTGTAAACAACCATCGCCCGGTTGCCGGCATAGGTCAGATCGCTCTGCACGCCACGCTTATCCTCGCACAGCTTTAATACCTGGCCCAGATATTCATCGGGGACCAGAATGGTCGCTTTGATCCATGGCTCTTCAATATGATCAATTTGCATGACATCGGGCATATCCGCCGGGTTATGCATCTCAACCATATCGCCATTGCGCATATACAGATGATAGACAACGGACGGCGCGGTGGTGATCAAATCAAGATCAAACTCGCGCTCCAGACGTTCCTGTATAATCTCCAGATGCAGCAATCCTAGAAAGCCGCAGCGAAACCCGAACCCAAGCGCGGCGGATGTTTCCGCTTCAAAGGAAAAACTCGCGTCGTTCAACCGCAATCTACCAAGGCTGGATTTCAGCTCCGAAAAATCGGCGGCATCGACGGGAAATAATCCGCAGAACACAACCGGTTGGTTCGGTTTAAACCCGGGCAGCGGCTCCAGGGCCGGTTTACGGTCGTCCGTGATCGTGTCGCCAACTTTCGTGTCGGCCACTTGTTTGATGGCGGCGGTCATAAAACCGATTTCACCGGGACCCAACTCATCAACCATCAACCCTTTGGGTGTAAAGACACCAACCCGGTCCACCAGATAACTGGCACCGGATTCCATCATGCGAACCTTCTGTCCCTTTTTGATGGAACCGGCCCGCACCCGAAACAGCACGACGACACCAAGATAAGCATCATACCAGCTATCAATCAAAAGGGCCTGGAGCGGCGCGCTCCGATCCCCTTTTGGCGGCGGAATATGGGCAATAACAGCTTCCAGAACTTCATCTACCCCGACGCCGGTTTTTGCCGACACGGGCAAGGCACCGCTGGCATCAATGCCAATAACTTCCTCGATCTGCTCGACAACTCGGTCCACGTCTGCAGCGGGAAGATCAACTTTGTTCAGGACTGGCAGGATTTCATGATCGACTTCGATGGCCTGATAGACATTTGCCAGCGTCTGGGCTTCAACGCCTTGACTGGCATCAACAACCAGCAGCGAGCCTTCGCAGGCGGCAAGAGACCGGTTGACCTCATAGGCGAAATCCACATGGCCCGGCGTATCAATCAGGTTCAAGGTGTAGGTCTCGCCATCCTTTGCCTTGTACAAAAGCCGTACCGTTTGCGCCTTGATAGTAATGCCGCGCTCGCGCTCGATATCCATGCTGTCGAGGACCTGCTGCTGCATCTCACGCGCATCCAGCCCTCCGCACATTTGGATAAGGCGGTCTGCCAGCGTCGACTTTCCATGATCAATATGTGCAATGATCGAAAAATTGCGTATTTTACTTAAGTCAGTCATCTACCTATTTTCTCATATCCAACGCTTATCCAAGTAACAGGTTTCAAGGCAATTACAACAGCCGTATTCCTAAACCTGCCCTGGCAGAGATATATCCGCGTAGGTTCCCTGATCAGACGGGATTTTCATTATGCCCGAAGAACTAAAAACGGTTTTGTCATTCGCCGTTAAAATACAGGTGGCGAACAGCAGGGTTCTTGTCTGTTTTATAACTTGTGTCCGACCTTCAAGCCAGGTGCCATTGGGCACCGGAGAGACAAAATCGCAGGACATCTGAATAGTCGGCAGAAACTTGCGAATACCGGTGATCGCCTGACCGCCGACGCCCAGTTGCATATCGGCAAAGGTCATTAACATGCCGCCATGGCAAATATTGGCAATGTTGCAATGCTTGTCTTCGATGCGAAGTCCCAGATAAGCGTCCATTTCCACCGGTTTAATCATCAGGGTGCCGGTCAATCCGACAAACCCGACATTTCCTTCAAAGACCTTAAATCCGTCTGGAACATTATTCGTCATTTTTATTCTCCACAAACAGAACAAGGGGAGCTCCAAAGCTCCCCTCAATTAATTGGGCCCTTAACTCTAGTGCCGCAGATGACCACCACTTGCTTTTTCGACATTGGTGATCACTTTCGCGGCGACGGCATCGATTTCCTCTTCCGTCAGGGTTTTTTCCGTCGGTTGCAGACGGACCGATAAGGCCACGGATTTTTTGCCCTCGGCGACATGTTCCCCTTGATAGACATCAAAAATGGACACGCCGGAAATCAGTTTCTTGTCGCTGCCCTGCGCGGCACGGATAATTTTGGCAGCAGAAACATCGACATCCATTTCAAAGGCAAAATCCCGTTCCACCGATTGGAAATCGGAAACAGACAATGGTGGGCGCGCCGTCGCACTTTTCCCGCGCGGCAGCGGCACATTATCTAGATAGACTTCAAATCCGACCAACGGCCCCTTGACTTTCATTGCTTCTAATACGGCGGGATGGATTTCCCCGAAGGCTGCCAGCCGGTTTTTCGGGCCCAGTTGAAGGACACCGGAACGACCGGGATGGTACCAATCCGGGGCACCGGTTACGACCTGTGCATTGGCCGCGGGGCCACCGACGGCATCCAGCACCGCAAGCGCATCCGCTTTCGCATCATAGGCGTCAAAATTCTTTCCGTTACCGCCCCAATGGCGCTCGGATGTCTGGCCGGATCGAATGCCCGCAGCCACCATTGTCTGGCCGTCCGGTTGATCCGAATGATATTCGGATCCAACCTCGAACAGCGACACGTCGTTGAAACCACGGGCATGGTTCCGTCCTGCTGCCGCTATAAGATTTGGCAATAAGGAGGGGCGCATGGCATCCAAATCCGCGCTGATCGGATTGACCAGAACAATCTCATCGGGAACGCCGCCGAACAGATCCGCATGGGCCCGCGGCAGGAACGACCAGGTGACGGCTTCCATCATGCCGCGATTGGCCAATCCGCGTTTTGCCATCCGGACACGGCGCTGCGGCAAATCCACCGACGGCTTGGCCACGACATTCATCTTTGGCAAGGCGGCCGTCGGGATATTGTCATAGCCATGGACCCGCAGAATTTCTTCCACCAGATCCGCTTCTCCGTCCACATCCATGCGCCAAGATGGGACGGCCACCTGAATGAGATCACCGTTGTCTTTTGGCGAAAATCCGAGTTTCTCCAGAATTTCAATCATTTCTGTGACCGGGACTTCGACACCACCAAGATCTTTCACCCGGCTTTTGCGTAAATCGACATCTTTTCGCCACTCTGGACCGGTTCCGGCAACCACGACATTCGACGGTTCCCCACCGCATAAATCCATTACCAACCGCGTGGCAATCTCCATGCCGCTTTCGACGAATGCCGGATCGACACCTCGCTCAAACCGGTAGCGGGCATCTGATTCTATGCCGAGCTTGCGGCCGCTTGTAGCGATGCGGATGGGATCAAACAGGGCCGCTTCGACAAAGACATTGGTTGTCTCTTCCGTACAACCGGTTTCCTCGCCGCCCATAATACCACCCAGGCCCACGGCGCGACTGTCGTCGGCGATGACGCAGGTGTCCGCATCTATGTCATATTCTTCGCCATCCAGAGCCAGTAGTTTTTCTACAGGCTCGCCAAGACGAGCCTGGATACCGCCATCGACTTTGTCCGCATCGAAAACATGGAGCGGACGCCCCAGATCGTACGTGACATAATTGGTCAAATCCACAAGTGCCGATATGGGACGCAATCCGATGGCCAGCAATTTGTCCTGCAGCCATTTCGGGCTCGCTCCGTTTTTGACACCGCGTATATAGCGACCAACAAATTTGGAGCAGGGCAACGGACCCTGATCGTCATCATCAAAATTAAGGCGGACAGAAATGGGGCTGTCGAACTGGCCCGGAACAACGCTGACATCCAATTCCTTCAACTGACCAAAGCCGCCGGCGGCCAAATCACGGGCAATACCGTAGACGCCCAAGGCGTCCTGATGATTTGGCGTGATGGCAATTTCAACGACCGGGTCATCCAACCCGGCGAGAACTGCAAATGAGGCGCCAATTTCCGTATCTTCCGGCATTTCAATAATACCATCATGTTCGTCGGAAATCCCCATTTCCCGTTCGGACACCAGCATGCCATTACTTTCCACACCGCGAATTTTAGTCGGCTTCAGTAACAGGTCCGTCCCCGGCACATAAACACCAGACGGCGCGAAAACGCCTTTCATGCCGGTTCGGGCATTGGGAGCACCGCAGACAACCTGAACAATTTCCGTGCCGGTATCGACTTTACAGACACGCAATCGGTCCGCGTCCGGGTGTTGGACAGCTTCGACAACATGGGCTACCCGAAAGGCTTCGAGCTCTTTGGCACGATCGGTGATTTCTTCCACTTCAAGCCCGAGCGCCGTCAGTTTTTCCGACAGCTCGTCAAGGGAGGCCGTATAATCGAGATGTTCTTTCAGCCAGGATATGGTGAATTTCATCGGGACAGCCCTCCACCAAGTGTGGGGACATCCAGAGGCACAAATCCGTAATGCTTCAACCAGCGCAGATCGGCATCGAAAAAGGCGCGCAAATCCGGAATGCCGTATTTCAACATGGCAATCCGGTCAATACCCATACCCCAGGCAAACCCCTGATACTCATCCGGATCCAGTCCGCAATGGACTAAAACCCGTGGATTGACCATGCCACAACCAAGTATTTCCAGCCAGTCGTCACCTTCGCCGACTTTCACGTGATCGCCGGCAAACGTGCATTTGATATCCATTTCGGCCGATGGTTCCGTGAACGGGAAATAGGACGGGCGAAAGCGCATGGTAATTTCATCAAGTTCGAAAAAGGCTTTGCAGAATTCCGCGAGAACGCCTTTCAAATGGCCCATATGACTGGTCTTGTCGATGACCAACCCTTCAATCTGATGAAACATGGGAGTGTGTGTCTGGTCGGAGTCACAGCGGAAAGTCCGGCCGGGCACGACAATACGGTGCGGCGGCTCTTTCGTTTGCATAGTCCTGATCTGAACGGTCGAGGTATGGGTTCTCAGCAACTGACGCGAGCCATCCTCTTTTTCCGGCAGATAAAAGGTGTCATGCATTTGCCGAGCCGGATGCTCCGGCGGAATATTCAAAGCCGTGAAATTGTGAAAATCATCTTCAATATCCGGACCTTCGGCAATATCAAAACCCATATCAGCGAAAATTTCCGTGATTTCATCCATGACCTGACTAATGGGATGGATACGCCCGACTGTTTCCGGGCGAACAGGCAAGGTCACGTCGATACTCTCGGACGCCAGTTTCTTCGCCAGCTCGGCCGCATGAAGCGATGACTTGGCACCGTCAATGGCTTCACCAATGGTCGATTTCATCTTATTCAGCTTTGGCGCAACTGTTTGACGCTCCGACGGGTCCATTTGACCGAGACCGCGCATCATCAGACTGACACTGCCCTTTTTACCAAGGGCAGAGATCCGGAGTGCTTCCAGCGCATCCAGGTCCGTTATAGTGCCGATCTGATCCAGCAATTCTGATTCAAGCTTTTCAATATCCTGCATAACTACTCGCAAATAAAAAGGGGGCCACTAGAAGGGCCCCCTTTTAATAAAGTGGTCTACGAAAAAGTCTAGGTTTTCGAGGGCCCGGTGTTTCAGGCTTTGTTAGATGCTTGGCTTGCAGCGTCTACCAATGCCTTGAAGGCCTCAGGCTCACGTACGGCGATATCAGCAAGGACCTTGCGGTCTACTTCAATGCCGGCCAGCTTGAGGCCGTGCATAAAGTTTCCGTAATTCATGCCAAGCTCACGTGAAGCTGCATTGATACGTTGGATCCACAGCGCACGGAAATTCCGTTTTTTAGTGCGCCGATCGCGATAAGCATATTGACCGGCTTTCTCGACGGCCTGAATTGCAACGCGGAAGGTATTTTTACGGCGGCCATAATAACCTTTGGCTGCCTTGATAACTTTTCTATGACGGGCATGCGTGGTGACGCCCCGTTTGACACGTGCCATGGTATTCTCTCCTTAACCGTACGGTAAAAACTTTTTGACGATCCGCGCATCCTGATCAGATAGAACGGTTGTTCCCCGAAGATTACGAATCTGTTTATTGGTCCGCTTAATCATTCCATGCTGTTTACCAGCCTGGTTTGCACGCACCTTACCGGAGGCGGTAAGAGAGAAACGCTTTTTCACGCCGCTCTTAGTTTTTAGCTTGGGCATTTTAGGGCTTCCTATAAATCACTAGTTGAAGCGAAAGAGCAAACTCGGCAGCACCAAATGGCCGGAATGCTCGACGAAGCGAGGGTTATAACCGCGGGACGGTTCAAATACAAGCCCTCTAACCGCTTTTTTTCATTCGCATCGCCTTGAGGGAAACGATCATGCCCGTCCAGACGAAAAAATCCGCAAATCCACGTCTTACATATGGTGGGTACGAAAACAAATAACCACAAAAAAACCTGCGCATCCCGATAGGAACCGCAGGTTTTCCGTAATCTAATTCTTTATTTTATAGGCGCAATCACCATGGTCATTTGCCGGCCTTCCATTTTTGGATGCTGTTCGACTTTTGCCACCTCTTCCGTCTCGTCACGTACCTTGTGAAGCAGTTTCATGCCCAGTTCCTGATGCGCCATTTCACGCCCACGGAATCGCATAGTCACTTTCACCTTGTCGCCTGTTCCTAAAAACTTGGTAACAGACCGCATTTTGACATCATAGTCATGCTGATCAATATTTGGTCGCATCTTGATTTCTTTGATCTCGAATGTTTTCTGCTTCTTTCGAGCTTTCGATGCCTTTTTCTGCGCTTCAAAGCGCGCACGGCCGTGATCCATGAGTTTACAAACGGGTGATTCTCCCGGAGAAACCTCCACAAGATCAAGTCCGGCTTCATCTGCCAGCCCCATGGCTGCCTCAATGATCACCAATCCAATGTTATCACCTTCATCATTAATCAATCGAACACTTGAAGCCTGGATGCTTTCATTCGTGCGTGGCCCGTCTTTCGTCGGAACCGTATTTCTTTGTGGGCGAGCTATGTACTTTCTCCTTTAATCATTATTCGTCACTATCCCGTCCGTATAAGGCGGAATACTGATATATTCTATATATTTTAACGTTTTATTTCCACCGCTTCTTTTTTTGAAAGCGAAATTAACTTCCCGGCACCTTCGCCTCTTCCACAAGCTGGGCAATTGCTTCGTCCAGATCCAGTACTTTTTGATATTTTTCGCCAAGACGGCGGACCGAAATTGTATTTTCTTCCGCCTCTCGCTTACCGGCGACAAACATGGCAGGTACCTTGGCAAGGCTGTGCTCACGCACCTTGTAATTGATCTTCTCATTTCGAAGATCGAGGGTCGCCCGCAAACCTTTCGCCTTCAGGGCAGCCAGAACCTCCCGGGCGTAGCTGTCCGCTTCATCGGTGATGGTCGCGACTACAACTTGAACCGGAGATAGCCACAATGGGAATCGCCCGGCATATTCTTCGATCAGAATTCCGATAAACCGCTCCATCGATCCGAAGATGGCCCTATGCAGCATAACAGGTCGATGTTTTGCACCATCTTCACCGATATAAGTGGCGCCAAGACGTTCCGGCAAGACAAAGTCAACTTGCAAAGTTCCGCATTGCCAGTCGCGGCCAATCGCATCGGTCAGGACAAATTCCAGTTTCGGTCCGTAAAACGCGCCTTCCCCGGGATTCATGGAATAGTTGAGACCTGTTGCATCGATTGCATCCCGCAAAGAGCCTTCGGACTTGTCCCAAATCTCGTCTTCTCCGGCCCGCACTTCTGGACGGTCGGAGAATTTAACTGTCACATCTGTAAAGCCGAAATCCTTGTAGATATCGAGCAGCAGCGCGCAAAATATTTCTGTCTCAGAAGTTATCTGGTCTTCGGTACAGAAAATATGAGCGTCATCCTGGGTAAATCCACGCACCCGCATGATACCGTGCAACGCGCCGGAGGGTTCATAGCGATGACAAGATCCGAATTCGGCCATGCGAAGCGGCAGGTCACGATAGCTGGTGATCCCCTGATTGAAAATCTGCACGTGGCACGGACAGTTCATCGGCTTCAGGGCAAATGTTCTGTCTTCTGATTCCGTGGTGTACATGGCCTCACGGAATTTCTCCCAATGACCAGACGCCTCCCACAGTTTGCGATCCACCAGTTGCGGCGTTTTTACTTCCTTATATTCAGCCAGCTCCAGTTTATTCCGGATGTAGTTTTCCAATGTGCGATAGAGGGTCCAACCCTTTTCGTGCCAGAAGACCATACCAACGGCTTCTTCCTGAAGATGGAATAAATCCATTTCCTTGCCGAGCTTACGATGATCGCGGCGTTCCGCCTCTTCCAATCGATGCAGATAGGCTTTCAGTTCCTTTTCGTTGCGCCACGCGGTTCCGTAAACCCTCTGAAGCATCTCATTATTGGAATCGCCGCGCCAATAGGCCCCGGCCAGTTTCATCAGTTTAAATGCATGGCCAAGTTTTTTCGTGGACGGCAAATGCGGACCACGACACAAGTCCTGAAATTCACCTTGCCGATAAATTCCAATGGGCTGATCCGCTGGAATACTGGCAATAATTTCAGCTTTATAGTCTTCGCCAATGCTTTTAAAAAAATCAACGGCAGTATCCCGATCCCACTCTTCGCGGACAATCTGTTCGTCGCGATCGACAATTTCATGCATGCGCTTTTCGATTTTTTCAAGATCGGCCGGCGTAAAAGGCTCATCCCGAGCGAAGTCGTAATAGAACCCATTCTCGATTGAAGGTCCAATGGTCACCTGCGTTTCCGGATACAACTCTTTAGCCGCCTCCGCCAGAATATGTGCTGCGTCATGACGCAGCAGCTCAAGGACGTCACCGCCTTCTTCGCGAACGGTGACTATTTCGACGGTGGTATCAGTATCCAACACTGTCTTAAGATCTTTGATTTCGCCATTGATCCGCAATGCCAGGGCTGCCTTGGCCAATCCCGGACCAATATCAAGCGCGAGTTCTTCCCCTGAAATAGGGCCTTCAAATGATCGAACACTTCCATCGGGAAGGGAAATATTAAGTTTACCGTTGTTCACTTTTTACCGCCAATTCTGTATCTGGTTCCGAGCAACACCCTGCCCTGAATCTTGGTTTTACGAGGGGGACTGTAGAAATCTGGCATGGCATGTCAAGTAAAGAGCATCGCTAACTGCCTTTTAGGCACATTTAGTTTGCTTTATGCACATCCTTCGCCCGCACTTCAGGTTGACAAAATATCCGTATATACTTTCAGTGTTGACGAGCACATGATCTCGATATCGAATTTTTCCGTGACATGTTGGCGGGATAACGTTGCCACCGCCTCTCGTTGCTCAGACGTCATGCTGATAGCTGCTGTCAGCGCGGCGGCTATGGCCCCCGGATCGTCAACCGGAATCAACCAACCGGTTTCGCCATCCAAGATGGTTTCCATGGATCCACCATGCGCTGTCGCCACAACCGGGCGTCCCATGGCTTGTGCTTCCACAGCGACACGCCCAAAACCCTCGGGGACGGTTGTCGCAACCACGACGACGTCGGACAACATGAGGGCGACCGCCATATCGTCACAATGTCCCTTAATCTGAACTTTGCCTTCTAGTTTCCTGGAGCTGATTAAGGTCCGGAGTTCTTCGCAATAGGCGTCACGGCCCTCAGTGCTGCCGACCATCAAGGCCAGAAAATTATCATCCTCTAACTTCGCCAGCGCTTCGATAAAGGCAGTATGTCCTTTCAAGCGCGTCAGGCGGCCGGGCAACATGATGACGGGAACGCCATCGGGCAATTGCCAGTCACTTGCCATCTTGATAATGCGTTCGGCACTAATGGCCGCCGGGTTAAATTTACGGCAATCGACCCCTCTGGGGATCGTCACCACCTGGTCCTTGGTGACTTCATAATTTTCCTGGATATGGCGGGCAATAAAATCCGAGATAGCGATCACTTTTTCGCCTTTGGTCATGACCGAATTATAGTAATTCTTTAAAAATCCGCCGCGCGTATATGCCGCATGGAAGCTGGTTACAAAATGGCAGTTTTCTTTTTTTGCGGCTTTTAGCGCGCTCCAGGCGGGCGCCCGGCTCCGGGCATGAACAATATCGACCTTGTGCTCTTTGATGATATCCCGCAAGCGCGCCACATTCCGCCTCATGGTCAAGGGATTCTTTGAGGCGACGGGCAACGTGATATGTCTCACGCCCATTCTGGTAAGCTCATATTCCATGATCCCGCCGCTTGAAACCACGATGGGGATCCATCCGTCGCTTTTTAGGGCCGCGGCAATTTCGATGGTGCCGCGCTCGACGCCTCCACCGTTCAGGCTCGGAAGAATTTGCAGGACAGTCCGAACATGACTTTCATCATCGACGGATGGAATGCTATGCTGAGGTTCAATCTTATTCATATACGGCTTTTATAACTCAAAATGACGAATTCTGACACACCAAGTATGCTGTCCCGGCCCGATGGTCAATCCCTCGCATATCACCATAGTGCCGGGGAGTTGCCCGGCGTTCTCTTTTGCTCTGGCTTTATGTCCGATATGGACGGAACGAAAGCCATCGCCCTTGAAAAGGCCATGACTGGCCTCGGCAGAGGGTATACCCGATTTGATTATCTGGGACATGGTCAATCGACTGGCCATTTTACGGACGGCACCATAAGCCGCTGGACGGATGACGCCCTCGCCATATTGGATGAATGTACAGCCGGACCGCAAATAATCGTAGGCTCGTCCATGGGCGGCTGGATCGGTTTGCGCATGGCTCTTTTTCGTCCAGATCGCATTGCCGGTTTCGTCGGCATCGCCGCAGCTCCTGATTTTACAACCCGTATGTGGGAGGATATGCCGGAAGACGGTAAATCTGATATTTTATCAAAAGGCTTTTGGGAACAACCGTCGGAATATTCTGATGAGCCTTATATCATTACCAAAAAACTGATCGACGATGGCCCGCGTAATTTTGTGATGAAGGGATCAATTGCCGTAACTTGCCCGGTCCATCTGCTTCAAGGAATGAAAGATGATAGTGTTCCCTGGAAAACGGCATTGCAGATACAAGACGCTCTGGAAAGTGACGATGTCACAGTTTCCCTTGTCAAGAATGGGGACCATCGGCTATCTGAACCTGACGACATCACGCGCCTGGTCCTGGCCAGCGAGCGGTTATGTGCTTCCGTATAAATTTTTTCGCGCAGGCCGGCAGAAACCTCCATACACGGCCCAATAGAATTCAGGCTAATTGATTGAAATTACAGCTATTTTTATGCCTTTTAAATATTTATCGACAGAGTAACATAATGTTGATGAAAAAGAGTGATCAAGATCACTGGACATTAACGATTATAACACCACATAGGGTGTATAGATTAGTACAGACGCAAAACTTTTGCTGATCCTTGGGAAAGTCCCCCTCTCCCAACGAAAAGCAATTTTAGCCGGATCGATCCCCCTCTCGATCCGGCTTTTTCATTGGGGGTCCGGTGGCTGCATCCATTTAACGATTTTCATCGCCGGGAAAATCCAGATAACGCCGACAATCGGGTAATAGATAAGTTCCGCTATTTTGCTATCTGGCAAAAATTGCACCGCTATCAGCATGCAGGCAAGGCTGTAAACCACCAAAAGGAGGATCAGGATAGCCATTCCGAGGGCTTTGCGAGTATTCATCTGAACTACCGGTGAGAAAGAAATCAACTTACAACGACCAAATTATAAGGCGAAACGCTTTAAAAGTAAATTTTGGGCCGATTGCCTCATTTTCGACAAATAAAATCCGCAGGTCGGCCATTTTTCTATGTCCAAACTGACTTACCATATTTAACCAACATAGGACGTCTGGCATGTTTCAGAAGAAAACAAAACTCACCGACACCCCCGAAACCGAAGCTGAGGCTTCCCTTCCAAAAGAAACCCCGATCGAAAGCAGAGTGAAACCGATGGCAAATAATGCAGGCGGTAGAACTTATGGCGTTGACAATGCGCTTCGTCCAAAAACACCCGTTTATGGCCAACTGCCTGAGGAAAAAAAGCAAGGAAGCCGCTTACATGTCGGCGCCGATATCCATTTAAAAGGCGAGATTACAGCTTGTGACCGATTGATCGTTGAAGGAAAAGTCGAAGCATCAATGGATAGTAAGGAAATCGAGATCAGTAAAAGTGGTGTTTTTATTGGGACAGTTGATATCGATACGGCCGATATATCCGGCAAATTTGACGGAACGATGAAAGCCCGAAAGCGGCTTGTCATCCGTAAATCTGGACATGTAACAGGAAATATTAGCTACGGCGAAATTGAGATTGAACCAGGCGGGGAAATTGGCGGATCATTGAAAAAGGTCGGCAAAGAACAGCCCAATCTTCTTGCAGATGTTGAAAAGAACTCTATTACAAAATCAGAAACTATAAAAGATGAAGAGCCAACTAAGGCTTCTGCGTAACAGTCTTGATCTGACTTTTTCCAAGTTTGAAAATATGCCCCGAAATTTCGACGGATTTCGGGGCATATGCACGTATAATGTCCAGTTGTGAAGGATAAATCCGGTATTTTCCGATCAGCCTGTTAGGTGAAGATGCAGAATCTGAACGAGATTAGAAAAGATGCTGCTCTCATGCGAGCAGTTGCTGACGGCGATCAAAAGGCCTGTCGCGAGATAGCTGATAACTATCTGGACGGATCCTATCGACTGGCTGTTCGCATTCTGGGAGATACAAGCTTGGCAGAAGATATGGCTCAAGAATCGTTTTTGAAACTCTGGAAGCAAGCACCAAACTGGCAGGCAAAAGCACAGATACGCACATGGCTGCATCGGGTTACTCACAATTTATGTGTAGACCATTTGCGAAAGCAAAATAGATTTAGCGACGAAGAAGTGCCGGACATTGAAGATCCCGCTTTGGGGGCGATTGAGGTAATGGAGCAACGACAAATTGATGATAAAGTCACGGAGGCGCTTCAAAAACTCCCACCCCGGCAAAGAATTGCTATTTCACTGGTATATTTTGAAGAATGTGGAAATATAGAAGCTGCGGAAATAATGGAATTATCAGTTGATGCCCTGGAATCGTTATTGGCGAGGGGCAGGCGGAAATTGAAAGACTTATTGCTGCCCGCACGCAGGCTAAGAGACGGAGAAATGTGATGAAAGAAAAACAGTCTGCAGACCTAAATCATTTTAAATCTGTATTGGATAGGTATGGCGCTGCCAAGTGTAATTGGCCAATTGATGATCTTGCCATGATGGATAGGTTGCTTCAGAATTCAGATGTAGCTCGCAGTTTGCTACGCCAGGAAGAAAAATTTGACCTCGCGTTACATTCCGGTGATCTGGCGATACGGGCGCCTTCAGCTTTGCTCTCACGTGTGCTGACCGATGCGCAAAATCTGGACCGCGGATCAATTTTGCAGACGCTTTGGCCTTTCGGCTCCATCTGGCAGCCGGCTTCTGGCTTGGTAATGGCCGCCTTCGTCGGTGCTTTACTTGGAATGGCCAGCCCTAACCTACTCAATGGTTATAATAGCACTTCATACTTAGACGAACCCGCTTTCAATGACACTTTGTTTGATCTGGAGTATGAAAATGGCAATATCTAGGCCAAGAATTCTTTCAATTGCTCTTATTGTCTCGTTGGCGGTCAACGTCATCGTTGGTGGTTTTATTACGGCACAATGGCTAGGATATGGCGCCGGTCAGACACGCCCGGGAGGACCGCTGTTTAATCATCGTGCAGCGATGTCCATTCTCGAACAAGGTCCGCAAGAAAATGTGCGAAAAATATGGAAAGCCCGGCGCGAAGTTTTGCGTCCCTATTTTAGAGACTATGGGCAATCCCGCCGGCACCTCGCCGAATTGCTTGGCGCAGAGAAACTGGACGAAGACGCCATAAATATAGCTTATAGTAATATGCTTGCCAAACGCCTGCAAATAGAAGAAATGCTGAAGATCTCATTGCTTGAATTCGCCAACGCATTACCGGCGGATCAGCGGGCAATGTTTTTCAACGAGGGCTTTCGGAAGCATAAGAAACACAAGAAACCAGGCAAGGACAAAGTAAACTGATGGATAGACGGCAATATTCCGCCTCCGCCATGCGTAACCGCGAACCGATATTGGACGTATTTAAAAAATATCTTCCAGAATCAGGGACTGTTTTGGAGATTGCCAGCGGATCAGGGGAACATGCTGTATATTTTGCCCCGCAATTCCCAAATCTCAATTGGCAGGCAACAAATTTCGATGACACCCAGCTCGATAGTGTCATTGACTGGATTGCCCATTTGCCCTCAGGTAATTTGCTCCCTCCGCTAAAACTCGACGCCACCTCCACTGTTTGGCCGATAGAGTCCACCAGTTTCCCAGCTACACCAATAACCGCTATTTTCAATGTCAATATGATCCATATTTCGCCCTGGCGCGTGTGTGAAGGCCTAATGGCCGGCGCCGGCCGCACTTTGGAAAAAGGAGGCCGCCTGTTTATTTATGGACCTTTCAAAGTCGAGGGCCAGCATACCGCCCCAACAAATGAAGACTTTGATGCCTGGCTAAAGGCGAACGACACCGAATTTGGTATTCGGGACCAACGAACCGTCATTGCGGAGGCCGAAAAAAATGGCCTTGTTCACGTGAAAGCCATTTCCATGCCTGCCAATAACTTCCTGCAGATTTTCGACCGCATCTAACAGTATGCGACACATAAAAAAGGGCCATCCCGAGGGATGGCCCAATTCTTTGACTTCGAATGAATGGTTGGCTTAGAAGCCCATACCACCCATGCCGCCGCCCATGCCGCCCATGTCAGGCATTGCAGGTGCAGCGCCGCCATCTTTGGCAGGTGCGTCCGCAACCATGGCTTCTGTTGTGATCAACAGGCTGGCAATCGATGCTGCATCTTCCAATGCATGACGAACAACTTTGGCGGGGTCAACAACACCATCAGCTGTCAGGTCTGTATACTCGCCGGACTGCGCATTGAAGCCGAACGAGTTACTGTCTTGCTCAAGCAATTTTCCAACAACAACCGCACCGTCAGAACCCGCATTTTCCGCGATCTGGCGACAGGGGGCCTGAAGCGCACGGCGAATAATTTTAATACCGACATTCTGGTCTTCGTTTTCGCCCACAAGGCCGTCAAGAGCGCGTGTAGCGTAAAGAAGAGCAACACCGCCACCGGCAACAATACCTTCTTCAACCGCAGCCCGTGTTGCATGCAGAGCATCATCAACGCGATCTTTGCGTTCTTTCACTTCTACTTCAGTTGCGCCGCCAACTTTGATGACAGCAACACCGCCGGCAAGTTTGGCAAGGCGTTCTTGAAGTTTTTCACGGTCATAGTCGGAAGTGGTTTCTTCGGACTGCGCACGGATCTGGTTACAGCGGCCTTCGATATCAGCTTTTTCACCGGCACCGTCAACGATTGTTGTTTCTTCTTTCGTGATTGTAACGGATTTCGCCGTTCCAAGCATATCAAGACCAACATTTTCGAGTTTAATACCGATTTCTTCAGAAATCATCTGGCCACCGGTAAGGATCGCGATGTCTTCAAGCATTGCTTTGCGACGATCGCCAAAACCAGGAGCTTTAACAGCAGCAATCTTGAGACCACCGCGAAGTTTATTGACAACCAAAGTTGCAAGAGCTTCGCCTTCGATGTCCTCAGCAATAATCAGCAGAGGCTTACCAGCTTGGACAACAGCTTCCAGCAATGGCAGCATTGGCTGAAGGTTGGTCAATTTCTTTTCGTGAAGCAGAATGTAAGGGCTTTCCATTTCGGCAACCATTTTTTCTGCATTTGTTACGAAGTAAGGTGACAGGTAACCGCGATCGAACTGCATACCTTCGACGACGTCCAGCTCTGTATCAAGACCTTTAGCTTCTTCAACAGTAATAACGCCTTCGTTGCCCACACGCTGCATAGCTTCAGAAATGATGCTGCCAATTTCAGCTTCACCATTTGCAGAGATCGTACCGACCTGTGCAATTTCTTCCTGACCAGCAACTGGATTTGAAGAAGCTTGAATGCTTTCTATCGCTTTACCAACAGCAAGATCGATACCGCGTTTAAGATCCATTGGGTTCATCGTTGCAGCAACAGCTTTCAGGCCTTCCTGAACAATAGACTGTGCAAGTAATGTTGCCGTTGTCGTACCATCACCAGCAACATCGTTAGTTTTAGACGCAACTTCGCGAACCATCTGCGCGCCCATGTTTTCAAACTTGTCTTCGAGTTCGATTTCCTTTGCAACAGTTACACCGTCTTTTGTGATGCGTGGCGCGCCGAAAGATTTGTCGATTACAACGTTACGACCTTTTGGACCGAGCGTAACTTTAACTGCATCAGCCAGGATATTAACGCCTTTCAGCATACGATTGCGGGCGTCTGTACTGAACTTGACTTCTTTTGCCATGTTTTTAATTCCTCAATTAATTCGGAGTGATTAGGCCATTACGCCCATGATGTCTGATTCTTTCATGATCAAGACGTCTTCGCCATCGACCTTGATTTCAGTTCCGGACCATTTGCCGAAAACAACGGTGTCGCCAACACCAACGTCAAGCGGGCGTACAGTTCCGTCTTCTGCGATAGAACCATTACCAGTAGCAAGGACTTCGCCTTGTGATGGTTTTTCCTGAGCACTGTCTACAAGAATAATACCGCCAGCTGTTTTTTCTTCAGCGTCAATGCGTTTGATCAGTACTCGATCGTGCAACGGACGAAATGTCATCAAGCTTCTCCCTAAGTTTCGAATAATTAATGGGTTTACGACTGCATTAGCACTCATAGTCATCGAGTGCTAACAAAATTCTCTACGGATGTAGGCAATGCGGGTAAAAGAGTCAAGAGATGCCTGAAATTTTTTAGATTAATTGAAATTCCATCTTCAAAAGTCAATTTTTCACCCAAATACTCCCAAACCCCTTGGCCGTTATCTTTTTTTCCATTAGATAGAGCCGCAGCATACGTTGCGTAAATAGATGCGCGTCAACGTATATACAAGTAGCGATCTAAAAAAAGGCTGACACGACAGTGACGACATCTCTCCTTACGCAACTCAGTGATCTTGCCGGCAAAGCTTTCACGGCTCTTGGCCTGGATCCTGCCTTTGGAAAGGTCGTTGTTTCACAGCGGCGCGAATTAGGCCAGTTCCAATGCAATGGCGCTCTTGGCGCCGCCAAGCAGGCCAAAAGAAATCCACGAGAAATTGCCGATCAAATTGTCTCCCAGCTTGAACAAACCGGACTTTTTAGTGAGCTGTCTCTCGCTGGACCCGGTTTTATCAATATGCGCTTAAACGATGATTACCTAACTGGGCATCTCTCAGAACTTGCGGACGATCCTTCTTTTGGATGCCGGCAAAATCAAGAATCTCACAAAGTTATCATCGATTTCGGCGGACCAAATGTCGCGAAAGCTATGCATGTGGGGCATTTACGGGCAACCATCATTGGCGAGAGCCTGCGACGGTTACACGAATTTCTCGGCAACGACATTGTCAGTGATGTGCATTTCGGCGATTGGGGCTTGCCTATGGGTCTGCTGATCAAGGAGATCGAACAGAGTGAACCGGGGCTTATTTATTTCGATGTCGCATTTTCTGGTCCCTACCCGGAAGAATCCCCGGTATCAGTCGAAGCCCTTCAAGTCCTTTATCCTGCGGCCTCTGCGCGCAGTAAAACTGATCCGGCCTTCCTTGAAAGCGCCCGTGAAGCCACCTTCGAGTTGCAAAAAGGCCGAGCTGGTTATCGTGCCCTCTGGCAGCATATGAGGGATATTTCCATCGCCGAAACCAAGCAGGATTTTGATCTTCTGGGGGCACATTTTACGGAGTGGAAAGGAGAAGCGGATACCAATGATCATATTCCGGTGATGCTTCAGCGGCTGAAAACTGAAGGGTATTCGGAACTTTCCGACGGCGCTATCGTCGTCTCGGTGAAAGAAGACACAGACAAAAAAGAAATGCCACCGTTGATTTTGCAAAAATCTGACGGTGCCGTGATGTATGGCACGACTGATTTGGCGACCATTGAACAACGTGTGCTGGAACGCGACCCCGATAGTATTCTTTACGTCGTCGATGCGCGCCAGAGCCTTCATTTTGAGCAGGTATTTCGCGCTGCCATAAAATGCAAGAGCGTCAGATCGAGCTGTCATTTGGAACATATCGGCTTTGGTACTGTAAATGGCAAAGATGGAAAACCGCTCAAAACAAGGGACGGCGGCGTTGTCCGATTGCGTTCCTTAATCGAAGATGCCATTGGAGAAGCCCGAAAGGTAGTCCTGGAAGCCGGTATGTCAGAGCGGTTTGACGAGGCAGAGCTTGATGATATTTCGAAGAAAGTAGGGCTTGCCGCCATAAAATATGCGGATTTGTCAAATCAACGCATGTCTAATTATGTTTTTGATCTTGAGCGTTTTACGAAATTCGAAGGACGCACAGGTCCGTATCAAATGTATGCCGCGGTTCGCATTAAATCCATGCTACGGCGCGCTGCCGAACAAGGCTATTCCGATGGTCGCCTGATGGCGACCGCCGACGCGGAGCGGAATCTGATGCTGGCGCTTGCGGGACTACAAGAAACAATAGCAGCCGCGACAGAAAAAAATGCGCCCAATATTCTGTGCGATCATGTATATAATCTAACGCAGGAATTTAACGCCTTTTATCACGATTGTCATGTACTCGGGGAGCAAGACAAAGATATACGCGCGTCTCGCCTCAGGTTATGCGCTATTGCACTGCGCCAAATCGAACTTGTTCTACATATACTGGGGATTGACGTACCGGAGCGGATGTAAAAGATATGTAATTCATTATCGATCAAATTACCGTCCAAGATCAAATTAAGTGAAGCCAAAAAAGGAAAGAAGTCGTGCAACAGGAAACCGCAAAACTAAAAGCAGGTGTCGTAACAGGAAATGACTACCTCGCCCTCGTTCGCAATTGCAAAGCTCAGGGTTATGCCTTGCCTGCGATAAACATAACCGGCACGAATACGGTAAATGCTGCGATGGAAGGGGCTGCCAAGAGCAACTCAGACTTAATAGTTCAGCTTTCCAATGGCGGCGCCCAGTTCTTCGCTGGTAAAGGCATTAAAGACACAAACCGGGCACGCGTTATCGGGGCAATCTCTGCAGCCCGGCACGTCCACACGGTCGCTAAGGAGTATGGCATTTGCGTCGTCCTGCATACAGATCATGCCAACAAGGGACTGATACCGTGGGTGGAAGGCATGATTGAAGCCAGTGAAGAAGAATTTGCGGCAACCGGGCGCCCTTTATTTTCGTCTCACATGCTGGATCTTTCCGAAGAAACAGTCGAAGACAATCTGGACGATTGCGAAAGAATACTTAAACGACTGGCGAAAATCGATATGAGCCTGGAAATCGAACTGGGGGTTACAGGCGGTGAAGAAGACGGTGTCGGCACGGACGTTGATCTGGTTGATAACAATAAACTCTACACCCAGCCCTCAGAAGTACTCCAGGCGTATCAACGCCTATCGCCAATAGGTCATTTTTCCGTCGCCGCAGCCTTTGGCAATGTTCACGGCGTCTACAAACCCGGAAATGTCCAGTTGCGACCAGAAATTCTCGACAAATCGCAAGTTCATGTACAAGAAACATACGGAACAGAGCCCAAGCCGCTGGACTTTGTTTTCCACGGAGGATCAGGTTCCAGCCCGGAAGAAATTCGTGAAGCTGTAGGTTACGGGGTGTTCAAAATGAATGTCGACACAGATACGCAGTTTGCTTTTTCAAAAGCGGCCGGACCCTATGTGGAAGAACATGCTAAAGCTTTCAAATATCAGATTGATCCGGATAGCGGCACACCATTCAAGAAACATTATGATCCGCGGGCCTGGTTGCGGGCCTGTGAAGTTTCCATGGCTGAACGCGTTGAGCAAGCCTGCCAAGAACTGGGCTCGGCAGGCAAGTCAGTCGCCGAATAGAAAACAAGATTACGCGAAGACGGTTAGTAGGCTAACGCACAGCCGTCTTTGCGGGATTCGGAGCCTGCTGACAACACACCAGTTTCAGGATTTATCGCAATAATTTGGCCGCCGCCGAGTGGCATGTCCGTATTCTGCAATTGATACCCCATATCTGACAACTCTTGTCGAACCCCCGCCGGTATCCCTTCTTCAACTTCCAGAATTCCTGCGTTATAGAAGGCGCGCGGACTGTCGATAGCCTCCTGCGGATCCATGCCGAAATCCCAAATATTTGTAAGAACATGGGAGTGACCGACTGGTTGGTATCCGCCGCCCATGACGCCGTAACATATGGTGGCTTGATTTCCGCGCGTAACCATTCCGGGAATAATTGTATGCAACGGGCGTTTCCCCGGAGCCACACAATTTGGATGATCTGGATCCACAACAAATCCGAAACCTCGGTTTTGGAACAATACGCCGGTATCCGGGCAGGCAATTCCAGAGCCGAACCCCTGATAGAGAGAATTGATAAAAGAAACAGCATTACCGTCTCTATCCACAATTGACGCGTAAATCGTGTCACGATGCCGCTCCATTGCGTACGCCCCTGTGGGGTCGCCGGCTTTACCAACATCAATATGTGAATTTAACTGATCCGCAAATTCATCTGAAAGCAGCATATCCAGCGGGACATCGGCTTGCGTTGGATCTGCAACATATTTATCACGTGCCAAATAAGCCAATCGCGCTGCCTCCGCTTCAAGATGTAGACGCTGCGATCCATTAGGATCAAGGCCAGACAAATCGTACTTCTTGAGAATGTTCAGCATTATCAGGGCCGTGATACCCTGACCGCTCGGTGGAATTTGATGGATTTTGTTCCCCTGATATTCAGACGTAATAGATCCAACAAGATCAGCGGAAACAGATGAAAAATCCTGCTCTTCGTGGACGCCGCCCGCCGCTTTCAAGCTCGCAACCATTTTTTCGGCCATTTCGCCCTCGTAAAAGACCGCCCGACCGCCTTTGGCGATAGTTTTTAGCGTCGCTGCAAGTTTCGGGAGTTTCCAGACAGTGCCCGCTGCAGGCGCCTTACCATTTTTCAGATAAATATCACTTGCGGCTTGGTTCTTGAGGAGTTTGGAAACCCCAAGCTCCCAGTCAACTGAGGTACGTTGTGTGACAACAAAGCCATTTTCTGCAAAATCGATGGCAGGCTGGAGCAGGTCCGCAAAATCCATGCTACCAAATTTCTTATGCAATCCCACCCAGGCATCAATCGCACCGGGGACAGTAACCGAATGCGGGCTGACCGGATCCATTTTGGTAAACCCCTGCCCTATCAGATAATCTGCGGTAAGAGCGCCAGGAGCTTTTCCCGATCCATTCAATCCTTCAACTGCACTGCTTCCACCCATGGCAACCAGCGCAAAACAATCGCCGCCAATACCTGTTTGCATGGGGTCAACCACACATTGGACAGCGCACGCCGCGATTGCAGCATCCATGGCATTTCCGCCGGACTTCAAAATCGTTAAGGCCACTTGCGAAGAATGTGTGCTTGAGGTCGCAACCGCGCCATTGACACCATAAGTTACCGACCGGCCTGCTTCATAAAAATTACGCACTGTGGACCCTTTTCTTTATTTGGTTGAATTCAAACAATACGTGACGACCGTACAATATGCAAAACCACTTTGCCGAATGAGCGTAAAATTCTAGTGATCATTTAAGAATTGCGATTACCACAAACGAACTATGACATATTTCGTAAAGGCATCATCAACATTCAAATGACTTGCCGCACGCCAGGATGCGAGGGCATCTTCATAATTCTGGTAAAATCCGCGAACATCGAGTTTATCCGTATCCGTAAACTCTTTCCCCCTCGTGTCCATCACCTTACCGCCAAAAACGACGAACAAATTCTTTTCGGATTTCGCAGAAGCATTCTCTACCATTTTAACTTATCCCCATGACGCCATGGATGCAGCCACCCACCGCCTGATTTCAGATAGGTTAGGTTATAGCAAAAAATTGGATTGTTGCAATTGAACCAAACAAATTCTGCAGACTCACTCAGCATCATCTCTTGAGGCTGAAACGCCAAAGGATACGACCGCAAAAGACAAGAGAATATGGTAGATATTTGTCGCATCAAGACCCGTGTTCAGAGCGATCCATTTGACGGCAACCGCTGACAAAACCAAACAGGCTGAGCCTATAATCAAATACAAGGCTAAAACACTTGATGATATCAGACGGACCAGTCCAACCAAAAAAATGATACCGACCACTATCTTCTGCATATCAGGGGTGATCCGCCATTGTCCCAACAACAAAACAATCGTCAGGGCAACAACCAATCCAAATATGATCCCCCACCAAAATCGCATAACCAAATTAGCAAACAAGCCGCCAATAGCACCAAGCGCAAAGCAGATTAATCCAATTGAGCCGGCAAAATACTTGGCCGTCGTGTGATACGCTTCGACTTCAACAAAGCCGGCAAATTTAAATGCACCCAGCGCCGCCGTCACGCCAAATGTTGCCGCGCCGAACGCCCAAAAAAGGCTCACCGGGAAAAACGCTTGCCGGGCAAGGTAAAGTGAAATCATACAACTGGCCGTCAAAACGACCTCAAACGCAACTAGGGAGTTCATCGTCACAGTATATCGCTGTATGGCTTTTTTTCCAATAGATCGATAAATCTTTGTAAACTCAAGGTGCGCATGCTATCTGAAAGCAGAAAACTCAAGGAGAACAAGCATTTCCGTGTCATCTCGCAAATTTTTCCGCTCAATTCCAATTGCTTCAGCACTCGCGTTAAGTTTCGGCTCTCTTGTTGTTATTGCCGTTTTGGTCGTTTTGGGGATCAGTTTGGTTTCGGGGTTTGCCAACACGCGTGACCTGCTGATCGACAAGGCAAACTTGGCGATGGATGCTGCACGGGGGGATTTAACGGATTTGCTGGATCCGGCAGAGGAACAGGCCAGATATGTTGCTGAACTCATTTATGCAGGTGATATCGACGTCCAAAATAATGAAGAGTTATCCGACTTCTTGCTGGGTGCGCTTGCGGGTACGCCGCAAATTGCGTCCCTGACATTTATTTCGTCTGATTATGAGGTAACGGCGACGAGCCGTGAAGCCCGCCAGATTATCAATATGAATGCGTCGGATGATCCCGTTGGCAAGAAAACGTTTGACGAAGTCTCGACAAAGCAAACCGGCGAATGGGGGGCGTTATTTTACGTACCGCAACTCGATGATACCGTGTTGAATTTTCGACAGCCGGTTTTTAAAGACGGCGTATTTATCGGGGCGCTTTTTGCGACAATTCCAGTTTCTGCGGTTAACAAAAAACTGCAGGCTGTTGAAGTGACCAAAGGCGGCACCCGGTTTGTTCTCTATGGTCGCGACAGCGTTTTGTTGCAACAAGATGGAAATCGCAGTCAGGTTCATATTTCCAAGGACGGGGCGGTCCCTAAATTAGATGAAATTGAAGATCCAATTTTAAAGCATATTTGGTCTTCTGAAAAACAACCCTTATCGCTTATTAATAATCAAGCGAATTATCAGGCGCATCATCTTAATATTTCAGGTGACGGCTATTTGTTCTTTTACAGCACCCTGGAAGGATATTCGGACAAGGACCTGATCGTCGGATTCTGGTTACGGGACGAAGAAGCCGGTGAGGAAATCAAGCGATTGGCAATTGCCGGACTAGTGGGGTTTATTATCATGATCCTGAGTGCGTTTATGGCCTTCTTTATGGGTCGGAAAATTGCCCGTCCCATTCTGGCGCTGTCGTCAGCTTCTCAGAAAATCTCCAATCTTGAATTTGATAATGTCGGTGTTTTGCCCGGCAGTCGCTTCAAGGAAGTGAATGAAGCGAGCGACGCCTATAATACCATGATACGCGGATTGACCTGGTTCGAAACCTATGTGCCAAAATCCCTCGTTCGAAAATTGATGGAGACGGGAGAAGCCCGCTCCGAGCAACGCGCCGTTACGGTCATGTTTACCGACATAGTCGGTTTCACGCCGCAAGCGGAAAATATGAACTCCGAGGAGGTCGCGAATTTTCTCAACCATCATTTTAAAATTGTCACCTCCTGCATTGAGGCTGAGGGCGGCACCATAGACAAGTTTATCGGCGACGCGGTTATGGCATTCTGGGGAGCGCCTGAACAACAAGACGATCATGCGGCGCGCGCCTGCCGGGCCGCAACCGAGATCCGCAAAGCTATTATTGCGGACAACGAAGAAAGAAAAAGAGATGGCCTTGAGCCGGTCAGGATGCGCATCGGCATTCACACAGGACAATTGGTCGTCGGTAACATTGGCTCCAAGGGACGCATGAATTACACCGTGGTTGGCGATACGGTTAATATTGCCCAGCGTATGGAACAGCTCGGGAAAACTGTCTCGAAAGACCCGTCAGAAACGGTTTTCACCCTGATTACGGACGCAACATTTGCGGCTGCCGGGACAGAATTCAATGCCGCAGAAATTGGCGACCATAACCTCAGGGGGAGAGCCGACAGTGTCAAAATCTACAGGTTAGATTAAGGCGCCGTAACTCTCTTCGTTTCAATGTCAAACTGAAGTTCCTGATGCGCTCGTCGGACGGCGGTTTCAGCTGCCTTTGAACTGACGGCTTGCGCGAAAATAAATCCGAGATATTGGTTTCCCTCCGGCAAGGGGACGAGTTCCTGGCCAACGGGTATTGAAATTATCACGTCCGTCACAAAATCTGTTTCCCGGGCTGCTGCCACACCGGTTACGCCACAAAGCCTGCCCGCCGCAGGAATTGGGATCATCATCACAGCCTGCGCATTGTTTGCGGCAGGTAAAACTGGTTGAATTTCACCCAGCGCAAGCCGGACAACCAGCTCTTCTATGCTCATACTCAAACCTGCTTCGAGAAGCCGCCCGCACAGGCCGCCAATGGACCGCAGAGAAATCTCGATCACATGAACACCGGTTTCATTGATCCGAAATTCCGCATGAATTGGCCCCTGCTCAATCCCAAGAACCCGAACCAAATTGGCGAGCGTTTCCCGAACCACCTTGAGTGTCGCTCCGGGCTGGCGTGACGGCATCACATAAATCGTTTCTTCGAAATACGGGCCATCCAGTGGGTCGGGTTTATCAAAAATGGCCAGAATGCCTAATTTTCCCTCGGCCATCACCGCCTCGACCGCGATTTCTTCTCCCGGAATATATTCCTCGGCAAGAATAAATCTGCGTAAATCATCGGCTAACGGTATGTCCGCCCGATCCAGAATTTTTCCAATCCTGTCAACGGCGGCACCATATTCGTTATCATTATCCACCCGGATAACACCACGGCTTCCCGATAAGGAGAGCGGTTTCAAGACCACGGGAAAGGGCAAGTCGCGGCCTTGGTTGGCTAGATCCTTATCGCGGTCAATCTGACAGAAAAATTTCGACCACAGCTGCCCGGTTTCAATTTTTCTGCGAAACACATGCTTGTTATTGCAGGCTTCTACAACGTCAACAGGAGTATGGGAAAGCCCCAGCTCTTGCGATGCCGCCGCGGCGATGGATGTGGTCAGATCATCCACGCCGATGATGGCATGGAAGGTTTGCGATCGGGCGGCTTCGGTTATGACGCGAACACTCCCGGTAACATCCGTCAAATCAATGGGCAGCAGATGAGTATCCGATGATGTCAGAAAATCACCGGCATCGGTCCCGACGACAACATTGGCACTCAATTTTGTCGCCGCCCGCATAAAATTACGCGTCTGATAGGACGTTGTTGGTATGAGCAGAAGAAGGGTTTTGTCCTCTGTCATCCGGCGCGCCTATTTTCCGGGTTGGTAATAGGGATTATTTCCCTCGGCATGCTCTGTGATATCCAGAATTTCTGTTATCCGCGGCACCAGTTTTTGAATTTCTACGGCGACGCCCTGCTTTAAGGTGACATCCGCCATCCCGCAACCCTGACATCCCCCGTCCAGACGGACATAGGCGATATTCTCTTTTAAATCGACGAGTGAAATTCGACCCCCATGGGCCGCGATAGAGGGATTGATCTTTTCTTCAAGCAGATCTCTGATGGCGATACCATCGGGACTATCGAGGCCGGGGCGCGGCAGGGCTTCACGATGATCGAGAACCGCCTGGATTTCTGGAACGTAATGGCGCAGCATATTCTGAATGCCGGTCAGCATTGAAAAGGCCGAGCCTTGCATGCGCAGGTAAAGATTTCCGTTCTTATAACTATGAAAAGCGACATCCCCGCCGGACTGGGTTACGGCCGGCACAATTCGCGTCGCCAGCAGATCCTTAACCTGATCAATTATTTCCGCGTCAAACTCACCTGCGGCAGTTTCTGTTTCCAGCATCGCCGGCTCCCCCGATTCATAATGGGTGACGATGGCGGCAAAAATTTCGGTTCTCAACGAAGACCAGTCCGCGTCGGGCAATTTTGAAACCGTTATGCTGTCGGGATTCAGAACCACATGCGAGACCCCGTCAACGGAAAATAGTTTTTGCCCCAGCGGAGATAATTTCTCTGCCGTCGCCGGGTCAATTTCTATCGGCCCGTTACCGAACACTGGCTTGCCGGGGAAAAATTCCAGTTCTGTTGCAGTTTCGCCGGGTTTCGTTTGAATAAACATGTCTAGTTTCTCTGTTTTGCGTGACCTGGGATAGAATATTTGCCACGACTGGCTATAGATGATCTGACCCACAGATGTAAAACTAATAATAAACTCGGAGAAAACAATGGTGAATTTGATTCAGACGGCAATTGAGGAAACACCGAACGGCGCCATTGCTCGGATCACAATCAACAACCAGCAAAAGGCAAATACGCTCAATTCAGCCGCGATTGGTGACTTAAACAAGACCTTGAGCCAGCTCGATAAAAACGCCGACATTGCCCTCGTTATTTTAACAGGGGCTGGTGAAAAAGTCTTTGTTGGCGGCGCCGATATCAAGGAAATGTCCACACTAAACACCGAAACGGCCCGAACCTTTATCACCAATCTGCATCATGTCTGCCACAAAATCAGGTATCTCCACGCACCTGTCATTGCCCGTGTAAATGGCCTTGCACTCGGCGCTGGTATGGAAGTAGCGGCGGCGTGCGATATGGTTGTCGCCAGCCGACATGCGGCTTTCGCCATGCCGGAAGTCAGAGTCGGCATCCCGTCTGTGATCGACGCGGCGCTGCTTCCTCGAATACTGGGCGTGGGTCTGGCCCGTGACCTCGTCATGACCGGAAGAATGTTGTCCGCCGCAGACGCCCATGTCGCCGGTCTCGTCCAGCGTCTGGCAGAAGAGAACGGCCTCGACGACGCGGTTCAAATCGTCATCGACGAAATTCTTGCGGGTGGTCGGCAGGCCATCTCTTTGCAAAAACAGCTCTGCAATGACTGGGAAAACAATCCGCTGGCCAGCAGTATCCAGATCGGCATTGAAACTTTCGCCCATTCCTACGATACGGCAGAGCCAAAAACCATGATGGAGAGCTTTATAAACCGCGACCGCACGGGTTAGGGTCAGGACCCAATAATATTCGGTGAATTTCATAGGGAACGAAATCTCTGCCGTTCGCGGATTATTCTTGCTATGTATATAATAACATAAATCGAAAATCGCCTGACGAGGGGACGGCAATCTTGTTTCGTTTTGTAAAAAACATGGTATCCGACAACACCGGCGCATTGTCACCCACTTCTGAGCTGGATCGTCTTATTTATGGGACATCGCATTCACCACTCTTGAAGCGACGGCGCGCCCGGGTCATTGTATCGCGTATCCGTGTCTTGTCACTTCTCTGCTTTTTTGCGTTTCCCGTCGGTTTTTTATTGGATTTTGTCGCCTTTTCCGGGGATACACTCCTTATCCTGGGGTTAGCCCGAGCCCTCATAGCCTTCTTGTTTCTGGCCCTTTTCTTCGGCATTGGAAATGGCGAAACGCTTCGCGATGCCTATCGGGCTGTCGGTATTTTTTTCGCCATCCTTCTGACCTTTCAGGCGATGTATCAGCCGCTGCTGGATCTTCAGGATATTTCGGCAATCGCCGGCATTCCATCGGCAGGATATGTCCTCTTTCCGTTTCTTATTGTCGTCTGCATCGGTATTTTCCCCTTTACCGCCAAGGAAGCCTTTTTAACACTCGTTATGTTCTACATCGTCGAGATGCTGATCTTGATTATTTTACCGGAGCAAGGTGATTATCATCAACGGCTGGGCATTCTGTTATCGCTTATCGCCGCCGGCGTCCTCTGCGGTTTTTCGGCAATTAGCCAACTGCTCTATATGGCCTCTCTCGTTGATCAGGCGTCCATCGATACGCTGACGCAATGCTACAGCCGAAATAGCGGGGAAGAAATAATCGATGTCCAATTTCGAATTGCCCGCCGGGAAAGCGCATTCCTGTCTGTAGTCTTTGTGGATCTGGATAATTTCAAGGCCATCAACGACAAATTTGGGCATGAATCCGGAGATCGGGTCTTGCGCACCGCGGCGGAGCAAATTGCGAGAAATGGACGCGGATCAGATGTTGTTATTCGCTGGGGCGGGGAAGAATTTGTCATCCTTCTGCCAAATACAAATGCGACAGGAGCCCACAAAACAGTTCGCCGATTACGAAATATTGGATTAGGGGAACGACCGGATGGCAGTTTTTTAACGGCCAGTTACGGCATTGCCGAGATGCAATCGTCTAAAGTTAATGACTGGCATACATTGGTCGAATGCGCCGATGATCAAATGTATATAGTCAAATCCAACGGCGGCAACGATATTGCCGTGATTGATAGCCCCGCATTTGACGAGGCACCTTACGAACAGCCGGAAGGCCAAATAGCAGAATGATCCTGAAGATACTTTCCATTGCCTTCATCGTCCTCTTCATTGCCAGGATATTATTCGCAAAAAAATTCAAGGAAATGGGCAAAGCGGCTGACCGCACCCTGAATTTATTCCTGATTGCCCTCGCCATCTATCTGGGACTGCAGGCCTTGATTGTTTACGGAATGTCGTAATAGGCAAACCTTCATATTGTCCAAAAACTCGTCCTGCGATAAGGTGGTGAAGCACCATATAAAACTTGGATCCAATAATAATGAATAATGCTTTCCAGGAACTCATGCAGATCCGAAACCGATCTGAAGACCCCAATGCTGTGATCACGGGACAGGATCCCGTTTTCTCCACCCGGTTCAAGGTTGCCGAAATGGCGGCGTCGATTTTGGCCGCGAACGGGGTTGCCGTCTCCGATATCTGGCAAATGAAAACCGGCCGACGGCAACAGGTATCAGTCGACGTCCGGCACGCCGCGGCGGCCGTCAGCAGTAGCGACCATCTTGAATTTCGTCAGCCGGATGGTGGGTATCGCGCCATGGAAGATTCGCCCGCGGCCCAAGCCGCCTACGGCACGATAATTCCCTATCCAACCAAAGATGGGCGACTGTTCATGCCGCATTTCGGTATCAAGCATCTGAAAGAAACCGTTCTCGGAATTCTGGACTGTGATTTCGATACGCAGTCCATCGGCAAGGCCGTCGCAAAATGGGATGCGGAGGAGCTGGATCAAACCATCGCCGCCGCCAATGCCTGCGGCGGTATCGTACGCACCCGGGATGAATGGAGGGCGCACCCCCATGGTCAGGCCCTGTCCGCGCAGGCCGTGGTGGAAATAGAGAAAATTGGCGACAGCGATCCGGAGCCTTTCCCAGAAGCCGGGCCGCCGCTTGCCGGTGTTCGCGTGCTCGACCTGACCCGTATCCTTGCCGGTCCCGTTGCCGCGCGCACCCTCGGTGAATATGGTGCGGATATCCTGATGGTCGCCGCGCGTCACACCCCGCAAATCAAGAAATTCGTCATCGATTTATCCCATGGCAAACGCAGTTGTTTTCTTGATATCGGCGACAAGCAGGACGCCGCGCAGCTAAAGCAGCTGGTCCGCGAGGGGGACGTCTTTTCGCAAGGATATCGACCGGGTGTTCTGGAAGCCCGCGGGTTCGGCCCGGAAGAACTGGCGGCACATCGCCCCGGCCTCATTTATACCTCCATCAACTGTTATGGCTCGGGCGGTCCGTTCAGTGACCGCGGCGGCTGGGAGCAGATCGCCCAGACCGTTACCGGCTTGAGTCATGAAAATGCGGAGTTCCCGGAGCTGTTACCGGTTTATATCTGCGATTATTCCACCGGATATCTCGGCGCCTATGGGACCTTGCTTGCCCTCGCACGCCGGGCCGAGGAAGGCGGCAGCTATCATGTAAAAGTGTCTCTGTGTCAGTCCGCCATGCTGCTACAGAGACAGGAGCGGGTCGAGTATCCGCATGCAGGCATGGGCCTGAGCGCCGCCGAAATCGCGCCGTTACAAATGCGGAGTGAAACAAGTTACGGATCCCTCCGTCATCTTGGACCCGTTATTCGCTACTCGGAAACCGATCCCCATTGGCCCGGCCCCTCCTGCGCCCTTGGTGGCCACAAGGCGGAATGGTTGGCGGCCTGAACCCCGTTGGCGGTGTGAGAACCTGTAAATAAATAATATTTTTTGGGTTTCAAGGCTTCTCCATATTTCTCATTTTACGAGTATATTAGAGGGAATTGTTTCACGTGAAACAAGTATAATCCGGCCTGAAAACCATATAAATCATCGGGAGGAAAATGGAGCGGGCGAAGGGAATCGAACCCTCGTCGTAAGCTTGGGAAGCTTCTGCTCTGCCATTGAGCTACGCCCGCATGGCTCCAAACTAGTCAAATCCGCTGTCAAAATCACCCTCTAATTAATGTTTCCCCCTATTGACAGCAACTGTCCATGGGGATAATGATCAATATGTGGTGATTTGTGCCGACCGGCTTGCGGCCACGTTAAATGAAACGCTAAAAGGTCGGGGCTCGTAGGAACCCTGACTGGTGGTCGGGGTTTTTTTATGCCTCGAGGACAACATGACAAACCAGAACGATACGCAAAAACATCGTATAGAAAATGCCAGAACCGCCACAAAGCTGGTGCGCGGCGGCACGAAAAGGTCTCACTTCAACGAAACATCTGAAGCCATCTTCATGAATTCCGGCTTCGTCTATGACAGCGCCGAACAGGCGGCCGGGCGGTTTAAAGGCGAGAATGACGGCTTTATATATTCGCGCTACGCCAATCCAACCCTGACCATGTTCGAAGAGAGAATGATCCTACTGGAAGGCGCCGAAGCCGCCCGCGGGACCGCAAGTGGTATGGCGGCCGTCAATGCAGCTTTACTTTCTCAATTGAAAACTGGCGACCATGTGGTCGCGGCGAAAGCCCTGTTCGGATCCTGCCTGTATATCGTCGAGACAATCCTGCCACGCTTTGGCATTGACGTGACCTTTGTTGACGGAACCGATAATGATCAATGGAAGAACGCCGTCACCGACAAGACAACCTGCGTGTTTTTCGAAACCCCGTCCAACCCGACACTCGACCTTGTCGACATCGCGGCGGTTTCGGACATTTCACATGCTGTCGGCGCCAAGGTCATCATCGACAATGTTTTTGCCACCCCTATTTTACAAAAGCCCCTGGAACTGGGCGCGGATATTGTTGTCTATTCGGCGACAAAACATATCGACGGACAAGGCCGCTGCCTGGGCGGTATTGTCCTCGCCGATGAAGAGTTCGTGGAAGAAACCCTGGCACCGTTCCTGAAACATACAGGTCCGGCACTCAGTCCGTTCAATGCCTGGAACATGCTGAAGGGATTGGAAACCCTGGAGCTGCGGGTAGAGCGTCAATGCGACAATGCGGAAAAGATAGCCGATTTTCTCGGTGACCACCCCGGCGTCAAACGCGTCATTTACCCAGGCCGCGACGATCACCGGCAAGCCGCTCTTGCCAAGCAACAGATGTCCCGTGGCAGCACCTTGATCAGCATTGAGGTTGACGGAGATCAACAGGCTACATTTGATGTGCTCAATCGGTTGTCGATCATTGATATCAGCAACAATCTGGGCGATGCCAAGTCGCTGGTCACCCATCCGTCGACCACCACACATTCCAGTGTCGACGACGAGACGAAATCAGAACTCGGTATCACCGAGAGCCTGCTCAGGCTGTCTGTCGGTCTTGAAGATGTCAACGACCTGATGGATGATCTTGGATATGCGTTGAGCAAACAAAGTGCCTGAAATCTGCAATTAAAGACCCTTGTCTGACTGAAATACTGGACAAATCTGCATGATGTCGCAATATTTATGCTAATTGTTCTGGAAATAATTGGATTGCCCTAGGAATCTGACAAGGGGTGCGGCATGGACAAAACGAACGCATATATTAAAACAACCAAGGACATAGCCGTTTCGGTCGTGCCAATTTACCTGGTGGATCGGTCCGTGCCCGAAGATGGATTTTTTGTGTGGGCTTATAATGTTTGCATAGAAAACAAAGGCTTACGTACCGTCACCCTTCGCAACAGGCATTGGAAAATCACCGATGCCGAGGGAAATACGGAGGTTGTGGATGGCGAAGGTGTTGTCGGGGAACAACCAATTCTTGCCCCGGGTCAATCTTACGAATACACCAGCGGGACTCCCCTTCCAACGCCATCGGGTATTATGGTAGGGTCCTACGAAATGGAATCTGAGGAAGGAACCATGTTCGCTGTCGAAATTCCGGCATTTTCGCTGGACAGCCCGCATGAATCCTCTCGGTTTCACTAAATTGCAACGTTCACTGAGCATGAGGACGGCGTTAAAAAATGAATGAGCATTACAAGCCGAGCGCATCGCAGGACGACAAGCCTGCGAAAGAAGAGGTTGAAGAAGCAATCCGGACGCTCATTCGCTGGGCAGGAGACGATCCCGATCGCGAAGGATTGATTGGCACGCCAGATCGCGTCGCCCGGTCTTATCGGGAGTTTTTTGCCGGTTATGACGAAGACCCGGACGCCTATTTGGCGCGTACCTTCGAAGAAGTAAACGGCTATGATGAAATGGTCGTTCTCAAGGATATTCGCATCGAAAGTTATTGCGAACACCATATGGTGCCAATTATCGGGGTTGCCCATGTCGCCTATATGCCCGACGAGCGCGTTGTTGGCATCTCAAAACTGGCGCGGGTGGTTGACGCCTATAGCAAACGCCTGCAGATTCAGGAAAAACTGACCCGCCAGATTGCGGATACAATTGAACGGGCCCTGAAGCCGAAGGGTGTCGCCGTTATTATCGAGAGTGCGCATCAATGCATGACAACCAGGGGGGTCCATAAGGATGGGGTAACCATGGTGACCAGTTCCATGCTCGGAATTTTCCGAAGGTCGGATATTACACGCCGTGAACTCCTCGCCTTTATAGGTAAAAACTAATCCTTAGCCGCCGTGATTAACATACGCATTATCCTGTCCATTATCGGACTTTTGCTGATCATTCTGGGACTTGCGATGCTGATCCCCGTGATCGTGGATCTTGCTGTCGGAAATCGAGATTGGCAGGTGTTTTTTGCTGCCGCCGCGGTCGCGCTTTTTGTCGGTGGTGGCTTGTTTCTTTCAAACCGCGGTACGGGCGGAGATTTCGGTATCCGGCAAGCCTTTATCCTCACCACACTCGCCTGGATAGCCATACCCGCTTTCGCGGCGTTGCCTCTGACGTTTAGTGAATTGAATATCTCCTATACGGATGCTTTTTTCGAAGCCATGTCAGGACTAACGACAACCGGCTCGACAATTTTAACCGGGCTCGACAATGCGCCGCCCGGCATTCTTCTGTGGCGGGCGTTGCTGCAATGGCTTGGCGGCATTGGCATCATCGTGATGGCAATCGCCATCCTACCGCTTCTCAGCATCGGCGGTATGCAGCTCTTTCGCATGGAAGCCTCGGACGCGTCCGCTGAAAAAGCCATGCCGCGGATTACTGAAATTGTCAAAATGATCTGCTATATCTATCTGGCCTTGAGCATCATTTGCGCCTTCAGCCTGTGGGCGGCCGGCATGACAGTTTTCGAAGCGATCGCCCATACCATGACCACCATTTCAACGGCTGGTTTTTCAACCTCTGACGGCTCTATCGGCTATTTCAACAGCCCGCTTATTGAGAGCATAATTGTCATCTTTATGATCATGGGCGCGCTTCCCTTCCTGATGTATATGCATTTGATGCTGGGAAAGCCCGGTAGTTTTCTGAAAGACAGCCAAATTCGCTGGTTTCTCAGTATCCTTCTCATAGGAATATTTGCCATGGTCCTGTGGCAAATGACCGAGGAGAATCTCGGCTTTTGGCTGGCGCTACGCTATGCCACCTTCAATGTGACTTCGGTGATCACCGGGACCGGCTATTCGACAACGGATTATAACGCCTGGGGTGGTTTTGCCGTCACCGCCTTTTTCTTCTTTATGTTTATCGGTGGCTGTGCCGGGTCCACCTCCTGCGGCATCAAGGTTTTTCGCTTCCAGATCCTTATCGAAACCGTTCGATGCCAACTCATGCAGCTGATCCGGCCCAACGGCATCTTCAAACCGCGTTACAACGGCAGGCCGTTGGCTGAAGATGCCATAAGCGCTGTCATGAGCTATATTTTCCTGTTCTTGCTGACCTTCGCTATCCTGACGGTTTGCCTGAGCCTGACCGGACTGGATTTCATCACGGCCATTTCCAGCGCCGGGACATCCATCGCCAATGTCGGGCCCGGTTTGGGAGAAATAGTCGGGCCATCGGGATCTTTTAAAACCTTGCCCGATAGTGCGAAATGGCTCATGTCATTGGGCATGCTACTTGGCCGGCTGGAGCTGTTTACGGTTCTAGTTCTGTTCTCTGGCCGCTTCTGGCAGCGCTAGGGTCACTGAACCCTGGCGTTCGGAAAATACAGCTTTTTAAGCCATCCGAAAATACGGCCAAAGTCCTGTTGCATGATGAGCAGTGATGGCACGACAAACAACACCAATACCGTTGATGCCATCAAGCCGAAGACCAACGTGATCGCCATGGGAATAAGGAATTGTGCTTGCAGACTGGTTTCAAACAACAAAGGTGTCAGGCCGCCGATGGTCGTCAGCGATGTCAGGAGAACAGCCCGGAGCCGGTCGCAGGTGCCGTTGATGACTGCCTCCGTGTATCGCTCTCCATTTGCCAGTCTTTCATCAATGATACTGACAAGAATGATGGAGTTATTGACCAATATTCCCGACAGCCCGAGCAGGGCAATCAAGGATAAAATGGTCAGGTTATAGCCCAACAGATAATGGCCAAATATCGCACCAACAACACCAAAGGGAATGATCGCCATGACGACGACGGGGCGCCAGTAAGAAGAAAACACCCAGGCCAGCACCAGATAGATTGCAGACAGTCCAATCATGGCGCCAAATTTCATATCGGCCAGGGTGTCTGCCTGTTCTTCTGATTTCCCAGCGAAACGATATTTTAGCCCATATTTTTGCGCGATCGCGTCCAGTCCATCGGCGGCGATGACGTCCAGCACCTGATCCGAAGACGTCAAATTCTCATCGACTTCAGCCGTTACCGCAACTTCACGAACGCCGTCTTCTCTTTTGATCCGGGCAAATCCGACTTGGTTTCTTTCCGCAACCGCTTCAGATAGAGGAACGTCAAACCCGCCGGGGCTCTTTACATAAAAATTTTGCAAGGCGCTGACCGAGACCTGATCCCGCGGCAGCTGCACTCTGATGGTAACTTCCTCGTCCCCTCGGGCAAATCGCTTGGCAATAATTCCTTCAAAGCCGGCGCGGACCTGTGATGAGATATCTTCCGTTGTAAAGCCAAGCGCCCGCCCACGCGGGGTTAATTCCAGAATGATTTCCTGCTTTCCAATGGGTAAATCATCTTCGATATCGGAGATCCCGCGATATTGGGCCAACAGCGCCTTTACGTCCAAAGAGGCGGCCTTCAAGTTATCGACATTGTCGCCCTTCAGGCGAATGTCCAGCTCCCGACCCGGCGGGCCCCCGACCCGCTCCGTCAGGGCTATTCTCTGTAGTCCCGGCAGCTCGCGGATTTCTTCGCGCCAAGCGTCAATAAAATCGGCCGTCCGAACGTCTCTGAAATCGGCTGAGACAAGCTCTACTGTCATGCCGCCACGGTTATCCCCGGCGACGGAGCTAAACGCATCGCCAATACTGACACCAATTTTTCCCATGGCATTTTCAACCAGGCCGCCCTGCCCATCGGTTAAAGTATCTTCTGTCACATAGAGAGACCGGTCCAGCTCCGCGACCATGGCCTCTGTCCGGTCTCGGGAAATACCCGGCGCAAACACGACATTTGCATTGATGACATCGGCTTCGGGCGTTGGGAAAAAATTAAAGGCAAGCCGGCCGCCTGCCATGAACCCCACAGAAATAATCAACATTGCCACTGCGGCCGCCAACGTGGCGTATCGCCAATTAACAGCCACACTGACAATACGTTTGAAAAGATGGGTTTGGAAATAATGAAACTTTGCGTCAAACCACTGCCGCATTCGGCTGTCTTGTCCCGCCTGATACTGCAGGGCTTGTCTCATATGCCCCGGTAAAATAAGAAAACACTCGATCAGGCTCGCGACGAGGACAGAGACGACAACCGCCGGGATGGCGCCAATGATTTGACCGATGATATCGCCGATCATAAAGATCGGCAGGAAGGCGGCAATGGTCGTCAAGCTTGAGGCAAAAACCGGCGCCAACATTCGCAGCGCTCCTTTTTCTGCGGCCTCGGCAGCGCTTAGCCCGGTGGCGCGTAAATGGGACGCATGTTCGCCGACGACAATCGCGTCATCGACGATAATCCCCAGTGACATTATAATCGCGAACAAGCTGATCATGTTTATGGATTGACCGGTCACCAGCATCACGCCCGCGGTCGCAAAAATTGCCACGGGAATACCGGCCGCGACCCAAAAAGCCACCCGCACATTCAAAAAGATAAAGAGGACAATCAGGACCAATATCAATCCGCTTGCGCCGTTGGTGATCAACAGGCGGATCCGGTCTTCAATCAGTCCCGCCTGAACATCATATTTTTTGATCTGTAAATCTGCCGGCCAGCGGCCCGTTTCCTGAGCGAAATAATCGTCGACGATTTTCGCGGCTTTCAGGGCATCTGTCGACTGGGCCCGCTGGATCTGGATTTCCACCGCTTGGCTTCCGCCTTTTTGCAGCCCTGTTTTACCTTTTTCCGTAAATTGATCCTGCACATTGGCGATATCACGCAAATAGATTTTCTGGCCGTTTTCCAGCGATTTTATTTCCAGCTCGCCGACAGATTTCGCGTCGTTTTTTTGCTCCAGGGATCTCAGTTGGCGTTCAAAACCTCCGGAGATTGTCCCCAGGGGAACGTCCTTGGAATTCGACTGGATGACTTGCGCAACATCATTCAGGGACATATTCATGCGCCGCAATTCACGGCGGTTCACATCGACCCATATTTCTTCGTCCCGGGCGCCAAACAGCGTGATCTTGTCGATGCCAAGATCCAGTAGATCATCACGCATGGTTTTTGCAATTTGTTTTAAGGCAGCTTCCGAATAGGGCCCGGAAACCGAAAGGCGCGCAATGGGGTCATAAATAATGACCCGTTTGATAATCGGTGTTTCTGATGTTTCCGGAAAAGTAGTTATCTGTGTGATGCCCTGCTCTACTTCAGACAGGGCCGCCTGCATATCACCGCCCGGCTCGAACTCCACGACAACCGTACTGCTGCCTTCGACAGAATAGGACGTTACCCGTTTTATTCCGCTCAAAAACCGGACTTCCGGCAGGATTGCCGTGGTAATATTGGTATCAACATCATCAGCGCTCGCCCCGGGCCAAACAATTGTCGCCGTGATGACTTCTGTCCCGAAATCCGGGAAAAACTGTGTATTGAGACGAAATATTGACGCAACGCCAATGACGATCATCATGATCATCAGCAAATTTGCAGCATTCCTGTGGCGGACGAATATCCTGACGAGGCCGGGTAAATCCATTATCGGACCTCGACCCTGAGATTGGGTCCGATTTCCGGGAATCGCGTTATGATGAGATGGTCTTCATCGGTCAGATCGCCGCGAATAAAATAGTCGCCGCCGTTCTTGGCGATCACGACTATTTCCCGGGGCTCGATTTTTCCGTCTTTCGCTACGTAGACCGTATCATCGTTGAAAACGCTGTATTCCGGCACTTTAACAACATCGTCGTAGGTATTTCCTTTGAGGATAATCTCGACAAAGGCGCCGGGCCGCAGGAGATCAAGATTGTCATTTCCGTCCAGCACCGCATAAACTTCGACGCCGCCCGAATTGAAACTGATTTCCGAGCTCAACCGTGAAACCTTACCGACATAGGAGACTTCGGTATCACCAGAGGACCAACGCACCGTAACCGGGCGGCCGATAATGCCGGCGGTATTGGCCAGCAGTAATCCGTACTGACTGTCAGAAAGCAAAAACCGGGCTTCCAGCTGCGACGCGTCTATAAGCCGGGCAACCTTGTCTTTGGCATCAATATTCTTACCATATTCCGCATTTACTTCGGCCAGATAACCGCGAAAGGGGGCGCGGAGTTCGGTATTCTTGAGATCTCTCTCAGCCCGGCGCACGCCAACGTCCAGACGGTCTATGACAGCTTTTTGTTGGCCTATGCGGGCTTCGAGAATATCCAACTGGGCCTGTCGCAATTCAACCGTCTGATTTTGTCGCGTCAGCGCCGATTTGGCATCATCCAGCGCTTTTTCAGAGATATTGCCGCGCGTCGACAGGCTATTGGACCTCTCGACATTGCGAATTTCACGTTCCAATACCTCGCTATCGCGGACAAGCGCCGTTTTCTCGGATTTTCGCGTTGCAACCAGTTCGTTCAGCCGAGATTTTGCTTCCAGCAAACCAGCCTGATTTTCGTCCAGATTGGCCTGAAAATCAAAAGGATCGACGGCGATGAGCAATTCGCCTTGTTTCAGGATACCACCTTCGCGGAAATTCGGACTGACATCAACAACTTCTCCGCCAACAAGCGATCGTAATTCGACATCTCGCGCGGCAACCAGGGTCCCGAAAAGGAGCAGGTTTATGGACTGATCCTTATGATGAACGGCAAGGGTATCTACCGGCCAAATTCTCTCACCGGCGATTTCCGGCTCAATCACCGGCTTCGTGATCACCAGATAATACAAACCGCCGGCGCCAAGCGCGAGAATAAGCAGCGGTAGGATGACCTTCAGGCCCGTCTTTATGATCCGCATCGCTTCGTTACCTCACCCGCATATCGGGCATATATTCGCCAAGATCAAGCGCCCTCAAAACCATCTTTGTCAGTGAGGACTTTATAATGTCAATTTCAGCGCTTCCCATCTTTTCCCACCCCAGCCTTGCGGTAACCAGCGACTCATTCAGCGCATATTGCAGGCACATGATAAGGATGGAATGTGTCGTCAGTTTCACGGAGGGACTTGATTCCGGCTCCCTTAATATTTTGGCCACAAGCATTCCCAGCAAATCATGCATGACATTGATATGTCCCTCCAGGACCAAATCAAAGCAATCCGTCGGTGCCTGCATTTCTCGTATGATCAGCCGCATACGCCATCGCGGATTATCAGGCGACATCACGCTATCCAGAAGATCGTTTACGAACTTTATGACAATTTCAGCTAGCGCTTGTCGATCATCGCCTGCGGCTTGCATTTTCCCACTCAGATAAAGGCCAAAGCCAACTCGTATTGGTTTGAGGTCCTCAATGATCTTTTCGAAAATTGCCCGGTATAAACCTTCCTTATTTTCGAAATGGTAGGAAATCGCCGACAGGTTAACCCCCGCCGCCTTGGCAATTTGCCGTGTCGAGACAGCATCAAAGGGCTGATCGGCGAAGAGCGGACCGGCCGTTTCAATCATTCTGGCTGCAGCGGAGTTTTGTTCTTTTTCCATAATTTTAGGTCAATCGTTTGATCAAGACGAAAATACTAGCAATCCATGGGGGGCGGCGCAAGTGAGCGCCATCACAAAATCAATATAACGAAAATTGCCAGCTATTATTCCGGTGCCGAATAACACCGAAAATGAGCCTTCTATCGGATATAATTCCCCAAGAAGCTCCGAATATTCTTTTCCATCTCCACGTCGAATCCCTGCATCAAGGCCTCGACTTGTGTGTAGTAGGTCTGTTCACGCTGATTAAGGGTAATCCCCTCTGGAACGGACTTGGAGCGTGTCGCTTCCGCAGTTACAAAACCGGATGCACCCGAAACTTCACTGATCTTCAGCTCAACAAGAACATGGAATTTGTAAAGTTCCGACTGACTTTTAGTTACAGCGCCTTTAAGGCCACCCTGCTTTTCAAGCAGCTCTTCTACAGCACTGGCGTCCTTGATCGTAACAGTGGCAACCGCCCCGCTATTTCCAGTTGCCCGCAATCGATCCCGCACCCAATTTCTAACAGATTGATCAATTTTCACCGGCAGTTCATGCTCCACATTGGGGGCTTTCAGCGGTGGCCTGAATTCATTGACAATTTTTATCTCACTCACGTTAAGCATGATGGGATTGAGATGCTGGAACGAAATCTCGGGATAAGTGGGAACCGGGGGCGCTTTTACACACCCGACGAGTATAACGGTTATCATCAAGGTCAAAGCTGTGATTACGTGACGCGTGCCGATCATTTTGTCCTCACCTGTACTATGGGTTAAATATAGTACATTATTATCGTTCTTAATGTAACATATTCAACCCTGAGATTTTAATTCTTCAAGGCTGACTTCGTACTTGCTGTTGCAAAACTGACAATCCGCAGTAATAACGCCATCATCTGCCATATCACTCAAATCAGCTTCACCGAACGACCTCAACGTCGTCAAAACCCGGTCGGCACTACAACTGCATTGGTCCAAAAGCTCCTGCGGTTCATACAGCCACACACCATCTTCGTGGTATAAGTTGTATAGAAGTTCCGACCCCTTCAGGATCGGGTTAATAAGCTCACCGGAGGTAACTGTGGCGGCCAGAGCCTGCGCGTTTCGCCAGTTTTCCTCTTCTTCATCCTTTACAATTTCAAGGGAGCTTTCATCCGGCAGTCGTTGGATCATTAATCCGCCAGCTCTCCATTTTCCGTCCACTTTGTCGACGGCAATGCGCAAAAGCGTATCCAGTTGCTCAGATTTATCGAAATAATTCTCCATACATTTAGCCAGGCTCTCTCCTTCGAGATCGACAATTCCCTGATACCGATTACGCTCGGTGCCAGCGTCAATGGTAAAGGCAACATAGCCTGCACCCAGGAACCGTTCCACACGATCCCCGCCAGCTTTGGAATTCTCGGCTGCCGTCAATTTATTTTCATCATAACCGGCATATCCACGCAGGTTGCCCGGCGTTGTCATATCAGCTGCGATCAATGAAATGGCGCCATCGCCTTTTGTCTGAACGGTAAAAATACCTTCGAACTTGAGGGCACCGCCCAGCATCGCCGCCAAGACCAGCCCCTCTCCCAGAAACGAGGCGACACTATCTGGATAAGCATGCCGATTGAGGATGCTGTCAATGGCATCGCCCAACCGCACAAGCCGGCCACGCACACCGGCTTTCGCCATCTGAAAGGGTTGAATAACATTATCAGTCAATATTCTTTGATCCAGCTCGTCAGGCATCTGGCACCTTTCTCAAAAGAAAAAATCGATCACGACGTGCCGAGGCACCATCGCAGAACTGCTTTTTGAGCATGCAGACGGTTCTCTGCCTCATCGAAGATCACCGATTGCGGGCCGTCCATAACGGCTGTGGTGGCTTCTTCTTCCCGGTGAGCCGGCAGACAATGCATGAAAATTGCATCGCTGGCAGCTTTCGACATCATGTCTTCATCCACCCGAAAGGGAGTCAGAATATTATGTCGGTTCGCCGCATCGTCCCCCATGGAAACCCAGGTATCAGCGACAATACAATGAGCCCCTGCCGCAGCCTCCTGTGCATCCTGCGTCACGTGAACCTTCGCGCCGACTTCTTTCGCCCAGTCAAGAGCCCGGGGATCCGGGGACAAATCCGCAGGGCACGCCACCCGAAATTCAAAACCAAACTGTCCTGCCGCATGTATCCATGATGTTACCATATTGTTTCCATCGCCACTCCAGGTGACAATTTTATTCTCAATGGATCCAAGATGCTCCTCAAATGTCATCACATCCGCCATAAGTTGACAAGGATGACTATCATTGGTCAGGCCGTTGATGACCGGAACGGTCGCGTACTCTGCCAGTTCTTCGAGCTTTCCATGGTCATCTGTTCGAATCATGATGGCATCCACATAGCGCGACAAAACCCGCGCTGTATCGGCAATGGATTCCCCACGCCCTAACTGCATGTCCGTACTATTAAGGACAATCGTATCCCCACCAAGTTGGCGCATGGCCATATCGAATGACACCCGGGTCCGGGTCGACGGGAACTCGAATATGGCGGCCAAAGTATGCCCCCGAAGCGCCGCGTCACCATCGGCAGTCCCGCGCGGCAGTCCGCTTCTTGCCTGTTTTACCGAGATCCCGTCATCAATAATATGACGAAGATCATCTTTCCCAATCAAATTGAGATCCAAAAAGTGATTGGGACTAGCCATTTTCAAGCTCCGTGCAGGCGTCATCAAGTGCATTTACCAATTCGGAAATTTGTGCATCTTCGATGATAAGAGGTGGTAAAAGGCGCACAACATTATCGCCGCCTTTGGCGGCCAACACCCCGTGTTCCATCAATTTATTCAATAAGAGCGAGTTGTCATTCTTACATTTCAAGCCAATATGAAGACCGATACCACGCAATTCTTCTATGACATCAGGATGACGATCGACAATACCAGCCAGGCCTTGCTTCAAGTGATTTCCCATTTCCACTACATGGTCGAGAAAACCGTCTTCCGTCATGACATCGACGACAGCACCAGCGACAGCCATCGCCATCGGATTACCGCCATATGTTGATCCATGGCTTCCAACCGTCATTGCCTTCGCCACCTTTTCAACAGCAAGACAGGCGCCAACCGGAAAGCCGCCGCCAAGTGCTTTGGCAGACGTCATGATATCCGGCGCCATATCCGCATGCTCATACGCAAACAATTTGCCAGTACGGCCCATGCCGGTTTGAATTTCATCAAAAACCAGCAAAAGGTCTTGTTCATCACAGATTTCTCTCAAGGCCCGCAGGAACTTAGGCTCAATAACACGTATACCGCCCTCCCCCATGACAGGTTCAATGAGAATGGCTGCTGTTTCAGCACCGATTGCCGCTTTCACAGCTTCAATATCCCCAGCAGGAATATGATCAAACCCATCCATCACCGGGCCAAAACCTTCAAGCAGTTTGTCCTGCCCAGCCGCGGCTATTGTTGCCAGCGTTCGACCGTGAAACGATCCTTCAAATGCCAGGATACGGTATTTTTGAGGCTGTCCTTGCTCACTAAAGTATTTCCGCACCATCTTGATGGCACATTCATTAGCTTCGGCCCCTGAATTGCAAAAATAGACAGCATCCGCAAAAGTCACATCGACCAGTTTTTGCGCCAACTCTTCCTGCCCCGGAATACGGAACAAGTTTGACACATGCCAAAGCTTTGACGCCTGATCGGTGAGCGCAGCCACGAGCCGCGGATGAGCATGGCCCAATGAGCTTACGGCAATACCCGCCGCAAAATCGAGATATCGTCGACCATCATTGCCATAGAGATAGGGGCCGTCCCCTTTTTCGAAGGAAAGATCGGCGGGAGCATAGTTTGATAACAATGCCGGAATCATATGCTTTCTCCACAGTTTGAAATGACCGTACAAATAGGTGTAAGGGGCATGAAACAACAGTTTTTCATATTAAAGAACCCCAGAAAGCGGCGAAGTATTGACAGGAGTGGCCTCTCTGTCAATCAAACTCTCTGTTTAGGAGTATTTTTTAGGCTTTCAGCTTGTATCCGCGTTTAAATAAGGTCCAAACCGTCACATAAAGGGCAATATCAAGTACCGCAATTACAATAACGCCCACCCAGACCGAACTATCCGATGTGCCGATAAAGCCATATCGAAAGCCGTCGATCATGTAGAAGAATGGATTTATATGACTGATTTGATACCAGACGCCCGTTAGTCGATCGATTGAGTAGAATGTTCCGGACAAAAACGAGAGCGGCATAATGACAAAATTCGTCATTGCCGCCATATGATCAAATTTTTCGGAGACTATGCCACCGATCATACCGAGAAGGGAGAGCATCAAACCCGCACCGATAACAAAATACAGGACGGCCGCCCAGGAAAACACGGTCAGGTCAATTAACAGCCACATGCAAAAACCAACGGCAATAGCCACAGCCATGCCGCGGGCGAGACCTGACAGGGCAATTGCGAAGGTTAATTCTGCTGCCGAAAGGGGCGGCATCAGTATATCGACTATATTACCTTGTACTTTGGAAATCAGGATGGACGACGACGTGTTGGCGAAAGAATTCTGAATAACCGCCATCATAATAAGGCCAGGGCCCAAAAAAGTCGCATAGGGAAGATCGCCCATATAACGTTCACCATTCCCGAATGCCAGCGTAAAAATTGCCAGAAACAACATGGTTGTCATCATCGGTGCAAGGACCGTTTGCAAGGGCACTTTGAGAAATCGTCTTACCTCTTTTGACAACAAGGTATAAACGCCCAGCCAATTCACCAAGCCAATCTGGTTGGCGGGAACTATCGACGGGGCAGATTGCATTCCACTATGGGGATTTGTTGAAGAAGTCATGGCGCATAGATATTCAATAAGGACAAAATACGCAAGAAATCTATGAAGCCACAAAATTAAAAACCAGCAATTGAAAAATTTGCACTCTGGCTTACCTATGTTGACTACGCTAAAAAGATAACAAACGAAGCTATCAATTTTCTTGGGAGATACTAAATATGTCTGTTGAAATGCTGCATAATCCGCGTTGTAGTAAATCGCGCCAAACCCTTGCAATTTTAGAAGAAAATGGGATTGAACCCATAATTGTTGACTATCTTTCGAGCCCTCCCGGCGTAGAAGACCTTCGCGAAATTTTAAATTTGCTCGATATGCAGCCGCGGGATCTTATGAGAAAAGGCGAAGCTGAATATAAGGAAAACAATCTTTCCGATGCGACTCTTACGACGGACCAGCTTCTTCAGGCGATGGTAGATTTCCCAAAACTTATCGAACGCCCAATCGTCTTGGCAAATGGTAAGGCGCGGATCGGGCGTCCGCCGGAATCAGTACTGGAAATCATCTAAGCCAGGTCAATTGGAATTAATTTACCTTTTTTTTGACTGCCAGTCCGCTTTCTGCAATTTCCGCCTTTTCATTGCGCAATACACTATATAGAATTGCGCTCAATAGCCGTCGACAAACGGAAAGTGTCGATTAATCAAGAATAACAAACAGGAGAAGTCCAATGGCTGAAGCCGTTATTGTATCCACCGCAAGAACTCCCATCGGCAAAGCATATCGCGGCGCCTTTAACAATACGCATGGTGCAGATATGGGAGGACATGTCATCAAAAACGCCGTTGAACGCGCAGGTGTCGATCCTGCCGAAGTTGAAGACGTTATCTTCGGTGTTGCCAATCCGGAAGGCGCAACTGGTGGTAATATTGCGCGTCAAGCGTCCTTGCGAGCCGGTATGCCAATTACGACAGCAGGAACAACTGTCAACCGCTTCTGCTCATCCGGACTGCAAACCATCTCAATGGCCGCACAGCGCGTAATTGTCGACAAAGTGCCTGTCATGGTTGCCGGCGGTATGGAAAGCGTCAGCTTGACGCAAAATGAACATTCGAACGTTTTTCATGCACGAAATGAATGGTTGACGGAAAATAAGCCCGCCATTTACGATCCAATGCTGAAAACTGCTGAAACAGTTGCCACCCGTTACGGTATTACCCGCGAGCAGATGGATGAGTACGGGTATCAAAGCCAGATGCGGACGGCAGCGGCACAAGAAGCAGGTCGCTTCGACAAAGAAATCGTGCCGATGACTACCACCAAAATTTTGGTCAACAAGGAAACAGGCGAAACTTTGGAAGAAGAAGTCACCTTGATGCAAGATGAAGGTAACCGTGCCAGCACAACACTCGATGGTCTGGCCAATCTGAAGCCTGTCCTCGGTGAAGATTGCTTCATTACAGCGGGCAATGCCAGCCAGCTTTCCGACGGAGCGTCGGCTTGCGTCGTTATGGATAGCAAACTTGCAGAGCAGCGCAACATCGAACCTCTTGGTACCTATCGCGGTCTGGTCGTTGCAGGCTGTGAACCCGATGAAATGGGCATTGGACCCGTTTTCGCTATTCCAAAATTGCTGGAACGTCATGGTCTCGGCATGGATGACATCGGTCTTTGGGAGCTGAATGAAGCCTTCGCGGTTCAAGTTCTTTACTGCCGGGACAAACTTGGCATTCCAAACGATTTACTGAATGTCGATGGTGGAGCGATTTCAATCGGACACCCATACGGAATGTCTGGTGCACGTCTTGCGGGGCATGCCCTTATTGAAGGCAAGCGGCGCGGCGCAAAATATGTTGTCGTCACCATGTGTATTGGCGGTGGTATGGGCGCAGCAGGTTTGTTTGAAGTAAACTAAACATTCGCTCACAATTTTATTTCCCGGGCGTTTGTAAAAATGTCCGGGATTTTTTTTATCCCGAAACTAATATATGATTAATATGAAATATCTTTAGACGTTGAGGCCGCGCTATATGACAATCAACGTTACCAGAATAGGGACCGCTTGAATGACCGTATCGATACCGCGCAGCGTTGAAGAAATTACTCCTCAATGGTTCGAAGAAATTGTGTTCCGTGACTCTGGCTTTCCGCGTCTCACCCGCATTACTAAAACGAATGTCGGTGAAGGCCGGGGTTTTTTGAGTCAGACGTCTAAAGTAGAGCTGCATTTCGAAAATCCCGGTTCAAGCACCGCACCAAAATCCGTCATCGTTAAACTGCAACCCACAAGCGGTCTTTACCAAGCGACGGCAAATGAACTGCATGCCTTCCTTCGAGAAGTCAGTTTTTATCGGGATGTCGCGCCAACTGCGCCTGTAAGACTCCCGGAAATATATTTTGCCGATGCGACAACCGGTGCAGGTGCTTTGGTCATGGAAGATTTGGGATCTCTCGCAAGTGGGGATCAAGTTCTGGGCATTGAGCATTCACAGGCAGTCACCACCGCCCGAGAAATCGCTAAAATACACGCCGCCTATTGGAACAGCCCCAAACTCGACAGTCTGGATTGGGCTCCTGTACGTGATCATTTCAACTCTGATCATTATGTCGAACACTGGCCTCGCTTCGCCAAAGCCTATGGAACGGTCATCGGTGCGGAAGCTCTTAGCATCGGTGCCAAAGTGGCCCATAATCTCGATTGGCTGGAAGAAAAGATTGCCAGTCGACCAACATCAATTATCCATGGGGACTTGAGAGCTGATAACCTAATGTTTAGTCGCGAAACCAGTGGTAATGAAGTTGTAATTCTAGACTGGCAATTGGTAACGAAGAACTTGGGAACAATTGACATTGCGCGCCTTCTTGGCGGCAGCGAACCCATCTTACAGCGTCAGGGCCATCAAATGGAAATCGTGCACGCTTGGCACGGATCGCTCATGGAAGCTGGAATAACTGATTATAGCCGTAGTGAAGCTGAGGATGATTTCCGCCTCGGTATCCTCCACTGCCTGCTTATCCCGGTTAATATTTATTCGCGCGGGGGCGGGACAGCGTCCGGACGACGGCAACAACTCATGGACGTGATCATTTCAAGATTTTTTGCAGCCGCACTCGAGCTAAATGCAGGTTCCGTGTTGCCTGACTGAACAAGCAAAAAAAGAGGGACGAAATACATTTCCGTCCCTCTCCAATTCTCAAGGCTACTTATTTATCGCGTTGGCACAGGCTCATCACCGGAGTAATCATAAAATCCACGCCCTGATTTTTGGCCGAGCCATCCAGCCTCTACATATTTAACCAATAAGGGACAGGGTCGATATTTCGTATCGGCCAGACCTTCATACAAAACTTGCATGATCGCCAAGCATACATCCAGCCCGATAAAATCGGCCAATTGCAAAGGGCCCATAGGATGGTTGGCGCCCAACCGCATGGCAGTATCGATGGCTCGAACCGACCCAACGCCCTCATACAATGTGTAAACTGCCTCATTAATCATAGGAAGTAATATGCGGTTGACGATAAAAGCTGGAAAATCTTCCGCGGGCGTAGGCGTTTTATTCAACCTTGTTGTCAAGCGTTTGACTTTTTCAAACGTCTCTTCGTTGGTTGCAATACCCCGGATCAATTCGACCAATTGCATGACCGGAACCGGGTTCATGAAATGCATGCCCATGAATTGCTCCGGACGGTCTGTTACAGCCGCAAGACGCGTTACAGATATGGAGGATGTATTCGTCGCAATGATCGTGTCGGGTTTTAGCTTTCCGCAAATATCTGCGAGAATAAGCTTTTTTATCTCTTCGTTTTCCGTGGCCGCTTCAACAACAAGATCCACATCAGACATTAGATCATCTGTTATCGTCAGTTTTATGCGGGCTAATGCAGAAGCCATTTCAGCTTCGGATAATTTGCCGCGGCCAACCTGCCGCTGCAAATTTGTCTCGATGACTTTCAAGCCTTTCTCAAGCTGTTCGTCCGAAACATCCTTTAAAATCACATCTATACCCGCGACAGCCATAACATGGGCAATGCCATTGCCCATTTGGCCCGCTCCAATAACGCCAACTTTATTAATCATCGCCTGTTCCTGCGCATATTGTGAACGTAATCATAGTCCGGGTTTCTCGGCCCGCACAAGCCATTATAGTTCTGCTTCCAATTCTGGAATTGCTTTAAACAAATCGGCAACAAGTCCGTAATCCGCAACCTGGAATATTGGTGCTTCTTCATCCTTGTTAATGGCCACAATGACTTTACTGTCCTTCATACCGGCAAGATGCTGAATTGCTCCAGAAATCCCAACCGCGATATATAGATCTGGTGCCACCACTTTGCCCGTTTGCCCGACTTGATAATCGTTGGGAACAAATCCAGCATCAACTGCCGCACGACTGGCCCCGACAGCCGCACCCAATTTATCAGCAACGGCTTCGATGAGCGGAAAATTATCGCCCGATTGCATACCGCGGCCGCCCGAGATAACTATCTTTGCCGAGGTCAATTCCGGACGTTCAGATTTAGAAAGCTCTTCTTTAACAAAGGTCGACAACCCGGCGTCTGCCGCCGCGGAGCCAGCTTCGATTGCAGCAGATCCGCCGGTTGCGTCCGCCGCTGCAAAATTTGTTGTCCGAACTGTGATTACTTTTTTGGCGTCGCCAGATTGGACAGTCGCCATGGCATTGCCAGCATAAATAGGACGGACGAAAGTATCGGCAGAGACAATTTCCGTTATTTCAGAAATTTGTGCAACGTCCAAAAGTGCCGCAACCCGCGGCAGAATATTTTTACCGGATGTTGTCGCCGCGGCAATAATCGCATCATACCCGTCGGCGATCGAGACAACGAGGTCTGCCATATTCTCTGCTAGAGAATTTGCGTAAAGGCCGTCATCCACAAGGATAATCTTTGAAACCCCTGAAACTTTGGCCGCCTCATCGGCAACAGAACTGCAGCCGGTACCTGCGACAAGCACATGAACGTCACCGCCCAATTCACCGGCGGCTGTAACCGCGTTTAATGTAGCCGCACCAAGTGCGCTATTATCATGATCTGCAAGGACAAGAACAGACATTTATATAACTCCCTCTTCTTTGAGCTTGCTGACCAATTCAGCAACAGATTCGACCATAACACCAGCTTCACGTTTCGCTGGTTCCTCGACTTTCAAGGTTGTCAGGCGCGTTGCAATATCAACACCCAGATCTTCAGGAGATTTTTCATCAATGGGCTTTTTCTTTGCTTTCATAATGTTTGGCAAAGACGCATAACGTGGCTCATTCAATCGAAGGTCAGTTGTCACGACAATCGGCATTTTCAAATCAAGCGTTTGCAAACCACCATCAACTTCTCGTGTGACTTTGGCTGTGCCACTTTCGAGATTAACTTCTGAAGCAAAAGTTCCTTGAGCCCAACCAAGTAACGCAGCGAGCATTTGACCGGTCTGGTTTGAATCATCGTCAATGGCTTGCTTGCCGACGATTATAAGGTCTGGCTTTTCTTCATCCGCGACTGCCTTGAGAAGCTTTGCAACTCCGAGCGGCTCTACGTCCGCGTCCGTTTTTACAAGAATTCCTCTATCCGCACCCATCGCGAGCGCAGTTCGAATTGTTTCCTGAGCGGCCTGGGGCCCAACAGAAAAAGCAATGACTTCTGTTGCAGTACCTGCTTCACGCAAGCGAAGGGCTTCTTCAATAGCAATTTCATCAAAAGGGTTCATGGACATTTTGACATTCGCGAGGTCTACACCTGTATTGTCCGCTTTAACGCGGATCTTTACGTTGTAGTCCACGACACGTTTAACAGCGACGAGAACTTTCATGGATCGGTTATCTCCAAGCCAATTTGCCTTTCGGACCTGCAAAAAACCGTTTTCTGCATCCGTAAAAGGTAGGGTTTCAATATTTATTTCGGCAGTGCACAATAAATAGCAAAAGACCGTCTGTCAATTGACGGAAACCCATCGAAATAATTAGCTGAAATCAACGCCAATATATCTCACTAGCGACAAAAATTACTATCGATTTGCACCGGGAACCCACAGAACGTCTTCTTTTCCCATATTATTGAGGTACCGTCCCAATACAAACAGAAAATCAGATAATCGGTTCATATAAACGACTGTTAGCGGATTAATTTTTTCCGAATCACTTAAAGCGATAATCCGACGTTCCGCGCGACGGCAAACTGTTCGCGCAAGGTGTAAATGCGCCGAAGCGGAGGAGCCGCCCGGCAATATAAACGAATTTAGTTCCGTAAGATCAGCATTCAATCCGTCAATTTCTTGTTCGAGTCGATCCACTTGTTCCTGAATTACACGAAGAGGAGGATATTTGGGCTCTAACTGCTCAGGTGTGCAAAGGTCTGCACCCAAATCAAAAAGATCATTTTGTATCCGCGAGAGCATATCATCTGCATCCCCCGATATCGCCAGCCGTGCAACGCCGATAACCGAATTTACTTCATCCACGTCACCGTAAGCCACAACCCGTAAGCTTGTTTTACTCACCCGCGTACTATCACCAAGAGACGTGTGTCCAGTATCGCCGCCACGCGTATATATTTTGGTCAATTTTACCATAGTATCATTTGCCCACCGTCAGCTGCCCGAACTGGCGACCCATAAACTCAACATTATCAAGATAACGGCAATCGCCTGCATCAAAATCCTTAAGCGCATAAGCTTGTTGCCGTATTTGCGGTTAAACTCACCTCCCCTTGCCATTGTTAAAACTCCAAACAATAGAACGAGAGCGGTTGCAACTACCGCAGCGATAATGAAATAATTCAGCATGGCCTGCCAATAACATAATATAAAAGAATCCGAAGAGACGCTACACTATAGAGCCCGATCTGGACAGAGGATTTCATGCAAGTTTCCGAAGATGTTGTCATTATTGGCGGCGGTGTTATTGGCACATCCATTGCCTATTTTCTGCAATCTTCGGACGATTTCGATGGTTCAGTATTGGTCGTAGAAACGGAAGTCGATAGCCAAAATTCAACTTGGGGCGGGCTCCACCAGCAATTTTCCATCCCGGAAAATATTCGAATGGCCCAATTTGCTCAAGAATTCCTGGGTGAGCTCAGTCGCTTTCTCAGCGTAGAAGATAAACCTGTTAATGTCGACTATCGGGAGAACGGCTTTCTTTTCCTGATTAAAGATCAGGATATTCCCATGCTGTACAGCATGAACAGTCTTCATCAACAGCACGGAGCATCCGTTAGCTTGCTAGATCCGGAAGATTTGTCGCATGGCTTCCCGTGGTTGAATATCAGAGATCTTGCGGGCGGATCTCTCGGTCTCGCAGGAGAAGGTGAATTAAATGCCGAATTTCTACGAAAAGCATTTCGCCAAAAAGCCATTTCGCTTGGAGCTCGATTTCAAAAGGTAAAACTAGTCGATATTGCCAAAGACAAAGATCGCGTAAGCGCGGTCACGCTTTCAAACGGGCAAACTATTTGTTTAAACGTGTTTATCAATGCGGCCGGCACTGAATCCGCAAGAATTGCGCGTATGGCAGGGATTAATCTCCCTGTGGAGGCTCGCAATCAGCAAACATTTTCCTTCAATTGCCGAGCAACTATAGAAAATTGCCCATTTGTTGTAGACCCGACGGGGGTGTATTTTCGTCAGGACGGAAATCTGTTTTATGCAGGCTGCACACCGTCAGGAGAAAAGTACCCTAATGGCGTTGGAACGGAAATCGACTATGACTTGTTCGAAGAACATATTTGGCCAATTCTTTCGCATCGTATTCCGGCATTTCGAATAATTACCATGGAGAAAGCCTGGTCGGAACATTGCACCTATAATGTTTTTGATCAGAGCCCCGTTTTGGGATCACATCCTGGATTGCGCAATTTTTATTTTGCGAACGGTTTTATGGGTCGCAGCGCTCAGGCCTCTCCGGCCGTTGGCCGAGCAATCGCTGAATTGATTAATTTTGGAAGCTATCGCACCCTGGATCTTTCCCGCTTTTCTTTTGAACGAATGGTGACAGGTGAGGCCATTTTGGAACATAATGCCCTCCAATGACGTTATTGTAAGGAAAGAAAATGCCAATTATCAGGGTGGAAATGTTCGAAGGCCGGGATTCGGATACAAAACAGGAATTAGTCAAATCCCTAACTTCTGAAATGGTAAGAATTACCGGATGCGGTGAAGCCAGTGTCAATGTTGTCATTACCGATGTGAAGAAAGAAAATTGGGGAATGGGAGGGGATCTAGCCAGTCAAAAATTCCCTGACTAAGTCCCGACAGGAAATACCTTGAAGAATTTCGAAATCCTAAAATTGCTGACTAAAATCTGGAAACATTTTTCCCGCCATCATTGCATGCGTATGGCAACCGCTTTGAGTTACCAAACTTTGCTCGCAATTGTTCCCTTGGCAGCTGTGGTCTTTGCGCTTTTCACAGCCATTCCGGCGTTCGATCATCTGGAAGACAAAATTTCCCATTTTCTGTTCGAAAATCTTTTACCGGACAAATTTTCTGAAATAGATGCAGTACTTCAGGGATTTACTATTAATGCCAATCAATTAACTATGGTCGGCTTAGCCGGTATTGCCGCAACCGCTTTGTTTCTAATGTCCAGCATCGAAGAAATATTCAGCCAGATTTGGCAGGTCGAAGCGACGCGAAACCCTTTCAAAAGATTTATAACCTACATTCTTATTACGCTTATTGGCCCAATTGCAATTGGTACGAGCCTCACTCTTGTCAACTGGATCATCGATATCAGTGAAGACGCCACCGGGTATCAATTGACCAAATCCATGGAATTTTTAAGCGACCTTATCCCAATCGCTTTGCCATTTATCATTTTGTTTCTGCTGTTTCGAATTGTCCCTGCATGTAAAGTAATGTGGCAGCACGCAGTGGTCGGAGCCTCGGTTTCAACGGGGCTTTTTCTTGCCGGAAAATCGCTGTTCAAGCTTTATTTGCAGTATTTTCCGTCTTACGAAATCGTTTATGGTGCGATGGCCGCATTCCCAATTTTTCTAATTTGGTTATATGTAAGTTGGGGCATTGTCTTACTCGGTGCCAGTATCACGGCCGTTCTTGGGCTTGAGCATTTGACCAACAAGGAAGCTTAGTGACCCCAACAAAGCGACTACTCAGTTCGCGCCTTCCAAAAGGCGCCGTGCAATAACCTGCGCCTGAATTTCACCAGCGCCTTCGAAAATATTCAGGATTCGAGCATCGCAAAGAACCCGGCTAATTGGATATTCAAGCGCGAAACCATTGCCGCCGTGAATTTGCAAGGCATTATCGGCAGCATTCCAGGCAACGCGCGCGCCCAGTAATTTGGCCATACCGGCTTCAAGATCGCACCGCCGCCCTTCATCTTTTGCCCGTGCGGATGCATAGGTCAGCTGCCGAGCCATCATAATTTCCACAGACATCCAGGCGAGTTTACCTGCAACCCTTGGAAATTCGATAATTGGTCTGGAAAACTGGATCCGATCTAGCGCATATCGCAGGCCTAATTCCATTGCATTCTGTGCAACACCCAGAGCCCGCGCTGCCGTTTGAATACGCGCACTTTCAAAAGTCTGCATCAATTGCTTAAAACCGTTTCCTTCTTCTTCACCAAGAAGATTTTCAGATTTGATTTCAAAATTATCGAAGGCCAGCTCATATTCCTTCATACCACGATAACCAAGCACTTCAATTTCACCACCAGTCATACCTTCCGCCGGGAAATCCTCATCATCGTTCATATGAGGTTTTTCAGCGAGGAACATAGACAAACCTTTATATCCAGGCTCATCCGGGTTAGTTCGCACGAGCATGGTCATGACGTCCGCCCGAGCGGCGTGGGTGATCCAAGTTTTATTGCCCGTTACCTTATAGAGGTCCCCGTCTTTAACGGCGCGCGTTCTTAAGGAGGCGAGATCAGAGCCTGTATTAGGTTCCGTAAAAACTGCCGTCGGCAAAATCTCTCCTGTGGCAATCGGACCAAGCCACTTTGCCTTCTGAGCATCGGTACCGCCGGTCAAAATCAATTCAGCCGCAATTTCTGAACGTGTACCCAGGGAACCCACGCCGATATACCCGCGCGAAAGTTCCTCTGATACGACACACATAGACATCTTGCCCAGACCAAGGCCGCCATGTTCTTCAGGAACTGTTAAACCGAAGACCCCCAGCTCGGACATCTGTTTGACAACCGACATGGGAATCAACTCGTCATTCAAATGCCAATCATGAGCGAAAGGCATTACTTCTTCATTTGCAAAACGGCGAAATTGATCACGGATCATCGAAAAGGTTTCATCCAGCCCCTGCTCCCCAAAATGACCTGTGTCCATTCCCTCGGCAATCAGGACGGCAATCCGCTCTTTAACTGCCGGAGCATAGCCGTTTGATATTAATGTTACGACGTCAGCTGTCTTAAATTCGTTGACAGCGGCGGCGTCCAGCCCCAAATCGAGAGGACGAATAATTTCGCCCAAAGTCATCGGAATGCCACCTTCAATTTGACTGAGATACTCGCTGAACCCGGCCTGTAGCATCAATTGCTCTAACTCGCCGAATTTTCCGTCAGATTTTAACTCACGTGACCAGTTGAGTGTTTCACGTAGCGCCTCAACATATGTCGACAACCAAGCAAGACCATGAGTTGCGTACTGATTTTCTTCAACCAATTTCGCACTAATGCGCCCATTGTCACCGCGGGTCATCTCAGCGACGGATAGTATAGCCTTTTGCTTTATCGTTTCCGCTGCTTCTAGCCCTTGGGCACACAGATTATCTAATCCATCCAGCAATATCGGCGAGGCGTTATCTATCGTTTCAGTCATCGTCATTTGTTATTCTTCCTTGTTACCCAGGACGTTTTTCTATGAATTGCCTGCTTCAATGGCATCTTCAACGGTCCGAAGTCCAGGATATTTTGCAGAAACAAGTACAGCCATATTTCCCGGCTTATGCTGGTTGTTCATCATCTTGGTATGAGCCCGTGGGATATCCTCCCATGAAAAGACTTCAGACATACAGGGGTCAATGCGTCGCTCAACAACCAGATTATTGGCTTGTGACGCTTGTTTCAGGTTTGCAAAATGGCTTCCTTGTATACGTTTTTGCCGCATCCAGACAAACCGGGCATCCATAGTCAAATTGAAACCACTGGTCCCAGCGCAAAAAACCACCATACCCCCTCGTTTCACGACGTTACAAGAAACAGGGAAAGTCGCCTCTCCGGGATGCTCAAACACGAAGTCAACGTCATTACCTTTTCCGGTAATTTCCCAAATGGCTTTACCAAACTCTCTGGTTTTTTTCATATACTCGCCAAATCCCTCACCGTTAACAGTGGGAAGCTGACCCCAGCAATCAAAATCTTTCCTGTTTATGACGCCCTTTGCGCCAAGAGACATAACAAAGTCACGTTTGCTTTCATCAGAGATAACGCCAATTGCGTTGGCGCCAGCCGCCGCACATATCTGAATTGCCATAGAGCCCAAACCACCTGAAGCCCCCCAGATCAATACATTATGGCCCGGACGCAGGATATGAGGACGATGGCCAAATAGCATCCTATAAGCAGTCGCCAAAGTCAGGACGTAACAGGCGCTCTCTTCCCATGTTAAATGTCTGGGACGCGGCATAAGCTGGCGGTCCTGAACGCGCGCGAACTGGGCGAAAGATCCGTCTGGCGTTTCATAACCCCAGATCCGTTGGCTGGTGGAAAACATCGGGTCACCGCCATTACACTCTTCGTCATCGCCATCATCCTGATTGCAATGAACGACAACCTCATCACCAACTTTAAAGCGCGTCACCTTATTGCCGACAGCATAGACGACACCCGAAGCATCAGAACCTGCTATATGGAATTCTTGCTTGTGAACATCGAAGGGAGAAATTGGTTCACCGAGAGCAGCCCATACGCCATTATAATTAACGCCAGCAGCCATAACCAGCACCAACACATCATGACTATCCAATTCCGGAGTATCCACGACTTCAATCTGCATCGCTGATTCTGGTTCTCCATGACGTTCCCGACGAATCGCCCAAGCGTACATTTTTGAGGGGACATGCCCTAACGGGGGAATTTCACCCACTTCGTAAAGGTCTTTCAAATCGCCTGGAGTGGACGCAGCTGTTTCTTCTGATTGAACAATAGCTTGATTGTTTGACATAAAAATATCCCTCATTTTCTTATTCCGGTGTCTAAAAAGTCAACTTATCTGCCAGCTTATTTTATACCGCAATGCATCAATTGTCTGATTTGAGACCTTTACTTTAGTCCGATTTGTGAGCAGATTACTGACCTTTGAGCAGAGTACAAGTTTTTTTTGCACTGCAACACGAAGTTATGTTATTACGCGGTATGTCGCACAAACGAAAGAACCGGTCTTATTTCCGATCTGAAACGAAAGATTATTATGACTAAGGACGCAGCAAGCACTGTAAATTCAGGTTTTTCCGGAAAAGATCGGCCTTGGCTGTTTCGGACTTATTCTGGCCATTCATCGGCAAAAGCCTCAAATGATCTATATAAGACGAACCTAGCCAGAGGGCAAACCGGACTATCAGTCGCTTTCGACTTACCGACACAAACAGGGTATGATTCGGATCATGTTTTAGCTCGCGGCGAAGTAGGCAAGGTCGGCGTTCCAATCTGCCATCTTGGAGATATGAGGGCTCTTTTCGAAGAAATTCCACTTCAAAAAATGAACACTTCCATGACAATCAATGCCACTTCGGCGTGGTTGCTGGCATTGTATGTTGCCGTCGCTGAAGAGCAAGGCACCAGCCCCGCAGTATTACAGGGTACTGTTCAGAACGATATCATAAAAGAGTATCTCTCGCGCGGCACCTATATTTTTCCTCCCGGCCCCAGCATGAAGCTCATTACAGATGTTGTCAGCTACACCTATAAAGAGATGCCGAAATGGAATCCGACAAATGTGTGCTCCTATCATTTGCAAGAGGCTGGTGCGACACCCGTTCAGGAACTCTCCTTCGCCTTGGCTACAGCTATTTCCGTATTGGATGCTGTGAAAGAGAGTGGCCAAATAAGCCCTGATGATTTTTCCTCGGCGACAGGCAGAATCAGTTTTTTCGTCAATGCCGGTATTCGGTTCATTACGGAAATGTGCAAAATGCGCGCCTTCGTGGATCTCTGGGGTGAAATACTTCTGGAACGATATGATGTTCAAGAAGAAAAATATCGGCGCTTCCGCTATGGTGTTCAGGTCAATTCTCTTGGTTTAACAGAACCCCAGCCAGAAAATAATGTTTATCGAATTCTTCTGGAAATGCTTGCCGTTGTCCTTTCAAAGAATGCCCGTGCCCGCGCAGTTCAACTACCTGCATGGAACGAAGCCTTAGGCCTGCCACGCCCTTGGGACCAACAATGGTCGCTGCGTTTACAGCAAATCGTGGCCTTTGAGACGGACCTACTCGAATATGGCGACATATTTGAAGGCTCTGTGGAGATCGACCGTAAAGTAGAGGAACTGAAATCAGCCGCCCGCGAAGAACTTAGATTGATTGAAGAAATGGGGGGAGCTGTAGCTGCCGTAGAGACCGGTTACTTGAAAGAGTGCCTTGTTCAATCAAACACCAATCGCGTTCAAGCCGTCATTTCTGGTGACATACCGGTAGTTGGCGTCAATAAATTTACTGAAACAGCCCCGTCGCCGCTTACACAAGAAGGAGACGGTGGCATTATGACGGTCGATCCTGCGGCGGAAGCCGAGCAAATAGCACAATTGGTCGCTTGGCGCGAAGCCCGCGATGATGCAGCGGTAAAACGTGCCTTGGATGAACTTTCTCGAGCCGCTAAAAACGGCGATAACATTATGCCTGCATCCATCCAAGCTGCAAAAGCCGGCGTCACAACCGGCGAATGGTCTGAGGCCTTGAGACAATGCTATGGAGAATACAGGGCGCCAACAGGTGTGAGCGGAGCGGCTTCAAACGCCGGCCATGAAAATCTCGAACCAGCCCGCGAGAAAGTAGCAGCGGCTGTCCGAAAACTTGGACATCCTTTAAAGGTTCTTGTGGGCAAACCAGGGCTCGATGGCCATTCAAATGGCGCAGAACAAATTGCTGTTGCTGCCCGTGATAGCGGCATGGACGTCGTCTATGACGGCATACGGCTGACGCCTGATCAAATTGTCACTGCAGCAAAGGAAGGTTCTGTCCATCTGGTTGGCCTTTCAATCCTCTCCGGATCTCATGTACCTTTAGCTAGTGAAGTCTGCGAGAAGCTAATCGCCGCTGGCCTCAGTCATATACCAGTCGTCGTTGGCGGCATTATCCCTCCAGATGATGCATTAAAATTAAAATCTGCCGGTGTCACGGCAATCTACACACCAAAGGATTTTGATATGACCGGTATCATGATTGACATGGTGGATATTATTTTGAATGAAAAGGCTGACGCCTAATTTATAGAGGCTTGTTGATCCCAGGAGATTCGGAAAACATTAACCATAACTTACCATTTTTCGGACTTCTTCGGGTTGGTAACCTTGCTCTCTTAAGGACTTGATTGTTGCGTCCTTATCACGTTTTGACAGCCGCCGACCTTTTCCATCCGATATCAAACCATGATGATTGTAAGAGGGTGTAGGTAGCTCCAATAATGCCTGCAGAAGTCGGTGAATATGGGTCGAAGGGAACAGATCCTGGCCCCTGATTATATGGTTAACACCTTGTATTGCATCATCAAAGGTCACAGACAAATGGTAACTTGTTGGGGTTTCCTTTCGAGCAAGAACAATATCCCCGAATGGCAGCGGATCACATTGAATATATCCTTTATCCTGTTCGTGAAACCGAAGTGTTGTTAGGTCAAGATTGGCAGTCGCGTTAACCATATTCAGGCGAAGGGCATAAGGTTTTGCCAATTCAAAATTCCCTTGTCGTTCACTTTCAGTCAATCCTTTGCAAACCCCAGGATAGACAAGGCCTTCAGGACCATGCGGCGCGGCGTTGCTGCGAGCTATTTCCGCGGAAATTTCCTTGCGAGTACAAAAGCAAGGATATATTAAATCTCGATCATTAAGCCTCGAAATAAGGACCGCATAATCCTCCATATGCTCGCTCTGACGGCGAACTGGTTCTTCCCATTTGAATCCCAGCCAAGACAGATCTTCGTAGATTCCCTGCTCGAATTCCGGTCGGCAACGCCCCGCATCAATATCTTCTATTCGTAGTAAAAATTTTCCGCCAGTATCTTTCGCGGCCTGCATCGCCAACGACGCAGAATAGACATGGCCTAAATGAAGAAGCCCGGTTGGACTGGGAGCAAAACGTGTGATGTATTTCATATGGTTAACAAGCTTTATTTCCGAAAAAAATATTACAATCAGCTTAAAATTTTATTTGTTTTGCTTGTCAAGCCGACATGCACGGCAGTAGCCTTGTTAACACTTTTTTAATAATAATTAATTTTTACGGGCGACACAAATGTTTAGACGAATATTGATCGCGCTAAATATACTAATGCTGGCAACAGCCTGCGCACTCCCTATTTCCCAGAACCACGAAATTTATGGTGCGATGGAGAAATATGAAATTGCTTATCGTGAAATCGTCAAAAATGATCCTAAAATTGAGGCGAATCTCGAGACGATGGCCGACGTGTTAAAGACTATTGACAGGCGTTATGTGGATTCTGTTGATCCGGACCTACTTATTGATCAAGCCATAATAGGCCTTCGCGAAACAGCTTCGTCCGATATTGAAGAACTTGACCCAACGACTCGCGCACTCAATACAATGTTTGCTTCATTGGATCGGTACACGGGATATATGGACCCGACAAAATTCACAAATTACCGGGAACGCCTCGCCGGGCGATTTGTCGGCCTTGGTATCCACATAAAAATGGAAGATCAGATCTTGCATGTAGTAAGTCTTTTAAAAGGATCGGGAGCAGAGGCTGCCGGTCTTCAGGATAATGACAAGATTACGCACGTTAATGGTATTTCTATTGAAGGCGTGTCTCTTGGCAAGGCCCGAGCAGCGCTGAAAGGCCCTTCTGGATCAACTGCAATTCTTACCATTTTACGTGATAGCCATGTTTCACCTCTTCAAATCAACGTGACACGTAGCCCGATTGAAATTGCGGCCGTTGAATATCACGTGGATGGCGATATAGGCTATATACGGATTTTCGCCTTCAATACCAAAACTGCACCAGGTGTTGCGAAAGCCCTCGCCTCTTTTGAAGAAAAACTTGGCCCACAGTTGTGTGGTGTCGTACTGGATATGAGAAATAACCCTGGCGGCCTTGTTTCCGCTGCAGAAGCTGTTGCAAGTTCGTTCCTTGACGGTGGCAATATATATGCCGTAAAAAATCGCGGGCGGAACATGGTGGCACGTGATGCCGACAGCGGCGATCGTGTTCGCGGAGCCCCAATTGTCGTTATGATGAATAAAAGATCCGCCTCTTCATCAGAAATCGTCGCTGGTGCTCTACAATACCAAAACCGGGCCAAATTATTTGGCGAAACGAGCTATGGAAAGGGTTTGATGCAAACGTTGCTTCCCCTTGAAAATGGCGGTGGCATCCGCCTCACAACCGGACGTTTTACAACAGGTGGCGGGCCGACATTTCATGACATTGGCCTGAAGCCAGACATTCCGGATACTAAAGCGGAAGGTGAATCGGACAAGCAACAGATTGATCGTGCTGCTCGAAGCCTGAATTGTTCACCTACGCTGACGACCGCGCATGTAATGATGCAATGACATCAGCCAGCGATTTGACGATTGCATTTGATTATTTGATAGAAACGGATGCTGATTTTGCAACCGCCCTTTCCGTAATTCAACCTCTTCCTGATAGGTCAAAGCCACCGGGATTCAAGACGCTTACCGAAATTATTGTTGAACAACAGGTATCTCTGGCCAGCGCAGCGGCAATCTGGAAACGAATGACAGCGGCAATCTCCCCTTTCACGCCAGAAACCCTTCTTAAATATAATGAGACTGAATTGAGAGAACTTGGGCTCAGCCAGCAAAAAGCAAAATACTGTCGAGCGCTTGCAACAGATATTCTCGAAAAACGACTCATCCTGAGTAATTTTCCGGAGTTGGAAGATAGTGCAGTGATTGAACAGCTCATGCAGGTCAAGGGAATTGGCCGCTGGACAGCCGAAATTTATATGATGGCATGTCTTGGCCACACCGATATCTGGCCCGCCGGTGACGTCGCCTTGCAGTCTGCTATGGGGCATCTCAAAGGTTATGATGTTAGGCCGACCATAGAACAGATGGACACGCTTGCCGAACCTCTTCGACCTTATCGAACCATTGCCGCGCGTATACTCTGGCGTTACTATGTTGATGTTGTCCAAACCGAAAAACGAAAACGGACCTAACCGTTTGTAACTGGGATTTCTTCTACAATGTCCAACATACCTATGATAGACGGTCCCCGCCTAAACACTTTGTCCGGAAATCCCGCAAAAACTTTGGTGATCCTTCTCCATGGGTACGGAGCTGACGGCGATGACCTGATCGGTCTAGCGCAATATTGGCAGAAAGATTTTCCAGATACGGCCTTTGTCGCACCAAATGCCCCTGAGCCATGCGACCTTTCGCCTTTTGGTCGCCAGTGGTTTTCCCTTGAAAGATATGACCCGGACATGCAACGACGAGATCCTGTAGCCGGTGCAAAGGTTTTTGCATCAATGATTGAAGGCGCTCGAACGGCGCAGCGAGTTGTTGATCAGTTCATTACCAAGGAAACAAGCGAACACGGGCTTTCCCTGTCAGAAACCGTCCTGGTTGGCTTTAGTCAAGGGACCATGGTTTCCCTCTACGCGGGCTTGAGGCAGCAAATGGCTCCCGCCGGTATCCTCGGATATTCGGGCGCGTTGGTTAGTGATGACAGGTTTGGCGAAGAACTTAAATGCCGCCCTCCTGTTTGTCTCATTCACGGAGAAGATGATGATATCGTCCCGTTTCCCGCTCTCGCACGCGCAACTAAAATACTTTCCGACCTGAATATTGATGTTGCCGCACATGGTTGTCCTGGTCTTGGGCATGGAATTGACGAGCAAGGGCTGAAAATTGGGCAGTCATTTGTGAAATCTGTTTTTTCAAATATTTAGTTCACACACGATATGGTAGGGCCATAATTATTTAACACAAAATACTGTATTAGCATTTGCAATTTACACCCCTGCAGGCCACACTTATGCGAGTGATGGTTAAAACGGAGAAATAAGACGTTGTATATGTCAGGAGAAAAATTTCCTGCCCTCGTGCTGAACGCCGATTATCGGCCGCTTAGCTATTTCCCCTTGTCCCTATGGTCTTGGCAGGATGCCCTTAAGTCAGTATTTCTAAAACGCGTACATATCGTGTCGGAATATGACCGCGTAGTCCATTCTCCCAGTTTCGAAATGCGGCTACCAAGTGTTATCAGCCTGAAACGTTATATTCAACAAAGCAAGCAGCCGGCATTTACACGCTTTAACGTGTTTTTGCGAGACGGCTTTCGCTGCCAATATTGTGGCTCGGGGGAAGACTTAACTTTTGACCACGTTCTTCCCCGACGGCTAGGAGGTCAAACGAGTTGGGAAAATATCACGACGGCCTGCGCCCCATGTAATATGCGCAAAGGCGGACGATTGGATCGCGATTCCAAAATGTTCCCTGAAATTCGACCATACATTCCAACACCGCAGCTTCTTAATCGGCAAGGTCAATTTTTTCCCCCTAACTACTTGCATGAAAGTTGGCGTGACTATTTATACTGGGATACGGAACTGGAAGAATAATATCGATATTCAGGTTGGTTACACCACTCTCTCTTGCCTTTTCGACCGTCTACCGTCTATATAGGATCCTATATACGTCCTTCCCTTTTTTGCTAAAAGATGTGATCTGCGATGAGTTATGGATTAGGCCTTTCTGAAAAGAAACAGGCTCGGCAACGCCGGAATAGATTTTTCAAGTTTGTTTTTTACCTTTTGGTAATTGCAGGTGTCGGGCTATATGGCTACTACGAAGGTCAGGCTGAAGGTAATCGCCAGATTGCTAATGTGGAAGATCAGGTACTCGTTTTGACAAACGAGAATGATCGCCTCAACGATCAGACCCGTGCCGCGTTAGATAAACAGAGTTCCGCGCTTGCCGAAGCCCGTGTTTGGCGCGATAAATTCGAAAATGAAATCCCGAGCGGACCAACATTGGAAATTCTCGAACTGGTTCAACAAAGGCTAGCTGGTGGTTTGGAGCCTGAAAGGCTCAAAACGCTTATTGGCCTTGCGCAAAATAGTCAGAATTGTGATCCTGCGCCCGAAACCAAAAGATTTATCGTCAATACACCAATTTTCAATAGCCCGGGAAATTCTGTAAGCCTCGGAAAAGGCTCTATTACTGTGACAGGGAATGGAAAAGCTACGGTCAATGCCGAAAAGAAAATTGAAGCTTGGTACGATCCAACTCAGTCGGTTGAGATTATATTTACGCAGTTGGGAGGGAAGAAAGAGATACTGACAGGCGTTTTACCTTTGCACAAAAGCGTTGTTTTTGGCGGTAATGAATATCGCTTCAGTATCCTCTCCGGCAAGCAGAGTTTCGCCACAATTTCGGCTACCCGGTGTGATTTCCCGTAAGAGATCACACTCGAGAAGAAAGCCATATTGCCAATTTTGATCCGGTTTTTACTGCAGAGGTCAGCAATTCATAACCGGGTGCATCCGCAGCACCTTCGTCTCGCGCAATATCACGGTGCTCAATTTCCTCATTTCGAAATTTTTCGATTATCTCTTTCAACTCCGGCTCACTAGTACCCAGTTGGTCAAGCTGATCCCGATAATGTTCGTCGATCACTTCTTCGACAGCTTCAGTACAGGCCATGGCTGCCTCTTTACCAAGCATTGCTGTACCAGCGCCCAAAGCGTATCCAGCAACGTGCCAAAGTGGCGACAACAGCGTGGGCCGAACGCGGTGCTTTGCGATCAGATCTTCAAATTTCGCCCGATGAACTTCTTCTTGTTCTTTCATGTGACGGATTGTGTCAGATTCTCGCGTATCTTTTAAAACAGCCAACTGTCCTTCATAAATTCGAACTGCACCGTATTCTCCGGCATGATCCACGCGTACAATGCGTTCGAGTAACTCTCGAGGATTCAAATCCCCGGGCTGACGCCCGAGATTTGATTTCTGTTTTTTATCCTCTGTCATAAAAACTGCCTCATGATATGCGAAAAGATTTAACGCCTGCAATTAAGCTAAACACGGCCAATATACTCGCAGCTAACAGATTATAACCCGCCATAGAGATTCCGAAAAGTGACCAGGCAATATCATCGCACCGGACAACCGGCGCTGACATTATCTGAGCCTTTAATTCCTGGACAGACATCGCTTTCGAAGTATCTCCGACACATTCAGCCGTTCCTTCCCACCAACTTTGTTCCACACCAACATGAAAACCACCAATGGCAGCGGTTGCTGCAAATCCGACGGCACAGAGCAGCAGAAAATATCCTGATTCTATTTTTTTGCTAACCATAAGTCCGATCACGGCAATCAGAATGACGGCAGCGTATGGCCAGCGCTGATATAAGCACAACACGCAGGGCCAGAGGTCAAACACATACTGCGCCGTAAACGCAGATCCAAGCGCGACCAAAGCGGCTAATAAGGCGAACAATAACGCGTTTCTGTAAAGAAAATCCAAGCCAGACCTACTTCCGTGTGATGATTACATCTTACAAAACATATTTTAGGGCAAGGAAACTGCCAATCAAGAGAACAAAAAATACGATCGTAAGGAGTCCCAAATATTTTTCGATAAAATCGCGGATCGGCTCACCAAATTTCCAAAGCAGCCCCGCGACCAAAAAGAAGCGTAATGACCGGGACAATACAGACGCAACGATAAAAACAGCCAAATTCAAATGCGTCACACCACTGGCAATTGTGATGACTTTATATGGAAAAGGTGTCAGACCGAAGAAAGCGACAATCCATCCGCCCCATTCGTTATAAGCATCCTTAAACCTGTCAAATTTATCAGCATATCCATAAAATTCGATTATTGGCGCGCCGATCCACTCAAAAAATACAGCGCCAATTAGATACCCGAACAGGCCGCCCAAAACCGAAAAAACGCTACAAATAAAGGCAATACGCCAAGCCTGAGCGCGATTTGCGAGAACCATCGGGATTAACAAAACATCTGGTGGAATCGGAAAAACAGAGCTTTCAATAAAGGATATTCCGCCCAAAAACCATTTTGCACGCGGCTTTGCCGCTAAACTCATTGTAAAATCATATAACCGTCGCAGCATGAGAGATGCCTAAGCCCATTTTAATATTCAAACAAGGATAAAACTTTCTAGCTGTTTTCGACGTCAGCAACAATCATAATCCTATTATTTATAAAGATAGCATTGACGGCCATATGGTCTATTGACCCGCCGCAATACATCGCTATAGTGCGGCTGTTTCCACACGGGCCCCTGTGGCGGAATTGGTAGACGCGACAGATTCAAAATCTGTTGTCCTTAGGGCGTGCCTGTTCGAGTCAGGCCAGGGGCACCATCTTTTATTCATAACGAAACTCTTTGAATAGCCGCGTCGTTCCCCCGTTAATTTTCATCATTTATTAACTGTATCCTAACTTCTACTTCTTACAATTCTTATCAACGCTAATAGTTAGGTAATTTGTGGAAGAAGGAATATTATGCCTGTTCTGATGATGTCAGCCGGCGGGTTGGTTTTACTTGCAGCGATCTGGGATTTGTTTTCCAGGCGCATTCCAAACTTGTTACCGCTCATTATTGCCGCTCTCTATTTGGTTCAATGCGTTTATACTTCCGCATGGTCAGATATGCCCTGGCATCTCCTGACCGGCGTCGGCGTCCTTGTCGTCGGAATTGTTATTTTTTCTTTTGGCTGGCTCGGAGGCGGGGATGTCAAGTTGCTCGCTGCTCTGGCGCTGTGGGCCGGCCCTGACCACCTAATCTTGCTGCTTTTAGTTACTGGTATTGGGGGAGGGTTGTTAGGAATCGCATATGTGCTACCCGCAATCCTTGCTAAAAATCCAGCCGTATCTAGCAGCATAGACTGGGTGTTCACTCGGGTTTTTAAGCGGCCTGCTCCAATGTTGATGGCTTCCAAATCACAGGGACTACAATTGCCGTATGGTGTTGCGATCGCAATTGCCGGGTTCGCCGTATTTTATCAAATTTCCGGTGGTTTTTAGTGAAGGCAGCTAAGCGGTGCGAGCCAGCCAAATTCCAAAAATAATACACCCGGCACCCGCGAGATATCTTAGGCTCAATGGTTCTTTCAGAAAGATGTAGCTCATCAGAGGAACGATGACAAAACTTAGGCCCATAAATAAATAGGCCTTGTTCAATGGAAAATGTTTTAGAATATAAACCCACAAAATAGTGGCGATTGCGTATAGCACCAGCGCCACGATAAAATAACCGTTCATGGATAACTTCAACACAGAACTCACATCCAAAGCTGCAATGTCTTTGCTCGAAAGTTTGAATAGAATTTGTCCAGCAGACAGAATAAACGGCATGATAAGGATAAGCGCGTCTTTAGTTATGTCCAATCTGCATCTCCGATATAGTGACCGGAATATTTCTTAATCAAGTTCATCATTCGCCCCTTCAGGTAACCTTGTTACCTGCATGGCGTCAATCGAGGCAGGCCCGGCAATGGAAAGATAAGCAATGCGCTTCCTTTCTCGTCTGCTTCGCGTCACAGAATCCAATATAAATCCGCAGGCCAGAAACAAGAATGACAAAAGCATCGCAGCGCTAGAAAGTACAGCCGTTGGTAATCGTGGGACAAGGCCCGTTTCCAGATAGGTAAACGCTAACGGAAAAGACAAAAGTAGGGATGTTGCGAAGAATATTAGGAACAACCAGCCAAAGAAGGTCATCGGCCGCTCGTCTTTTATCAATTTCACAATCAGTTTCGAAATCTTCAGGCCATCTGAAATTGTGTTCAGCTTACTGTCGGAGCCTTCCGGGCGTTCGAGATAAATGCTGGAAATTTCTGCAACCGGCATATTCAACTCAAGTGCATGAATTGTGAGTTCCGTCTCAATTTCAAAGCCTTCGGACAGAATCGGAAAGGATTTTACAAACCGTCGTGAGAACACCCTATATCCCGTCAGAATATCATCAAACCTTCGCCCAAAAACGCCAGCCACTAAAGCGGTAAACATTTTATTGCCGAGCACATGGCCTTTTCTGTAGGCAGAGTCCACCGACGCTTCGCGTTTGCCGCAAACCATATCAAGGCGCTGCTCTAAAAGGTGAGAGACAAGTTTAGGCGCAACTGCGGCCTCATAGGTGGCATCCCCATCGACCATAACGTAGATATCCGCTTCTATATCTGAAAACAACCTTCGAACGGCATTCCCCTTTCCAGGCATGGATTCAAATATAACTTCAGCACCGGCTGCACGAGCTTTATCGCTGGTTCGATCGGTTGAAACATTATCGCAAACGACAATGCGAGCTTGAGGCAATGCTTTTTTAAAATCTTCAACCACCGTTGTAATGGTCTGCTCTTCATTGAAACAAGGTATCATCACGGCAATCGACGGTATAATCGGTCTATCGGGACCCTTCGATGCCAAATTTGCCTTAATTATAGGTTCACCGTGGTTCACTGTTTTAGAGCCTTATACTCATATAATTGCCAGGGACTTGGTACATTCACTGCGGACAGTTCGCTCGGCAAGTTTCCCGATAGCAAACGATTGTAGAATACAGAAGCTTCCTCCGTTTCTTGATAATACCAACGTTCGGCAGCATTGGGGCATATTAAAATATAGTCAATGTCATATTTTAACAGCAGAGATTCACTTGTCTCATATTCAATCGCTGTTAGCAGGGTGTAAGAGTCAAATATTGCGTCGCCGTTCCTGTGATAAGGCACTGCTAAAAAATGATGCGGGGTTCGATATATGAGCTCAGGCCCACGATCTATATTATTGGCAAATCTGAGATTTGTTCGACCAGCGATAAAATCCTCGTCAGACAAGAAACTGGTGATATCATCGATATCACAATTCTCGATTTCACTGTCGACGGCTGCTTCGGCCTCCTTGGTTTCAAATGCTTTTGTAATATTTCCCACAAGCAATGCTAAGCAAAAAGGGCCAACTACAAAAAAGCCCCTCACGAAAATGCCGCTCATACCTTTCTTCCACCCCGCGAACTTATCGTTTACCCAGTTAATAAGCTCCTCAATCATTGGGCCTGCCGCAAAGACAGCTACGACGGAAAGGTAAAGGCTCGCACGAATATGCGCCAACGCAAGGGCTCCTGTGCATATCAGAAGCAACATTATCCATACCCAAACCTGCCGGCGTTCAGAAGGCAATCGGCCAAAAAGAACAAGGCCGCCATAAACAATACCGGCCATAGGTAAAAGACAGTAAAGCACAACTAGCTTGCCGCTAATAAACAAGGGAGTCATTTCGGAAACTTTATCGTGCCAAATGGGATTAATACGCGGATCGGCCTCTGCCATCGGCCCAACGAAAAGGCCCGGCAGGAAGATTGCCAATAGTAAAAAGCAAAGAGCCCCGAAAACTGCCGTTCCTATGAAACGTCCTGCCAAATGGTCGGTCTTATCCAGGAATTTTGCGAAAATTGACCAAAACAAAACAGGGCAGGCTACGAGAAATACCTGTGCGATAGTCAGTCGATCATACCGATCAACCAGAAACTCAGAATTTGGCGTATCAATTATCAAGCCAATAACACAAATGCTCAAAACCCCAATGGAGAAATTCCGGTTGGTCAAACGCCACGGTTTTCCCCACAGCATCCAACAAATGCCCAATCCGACAATCAAGGGTACATATACAATCAAAAATTCTAAGCTGATCCAAATACCCAACCCGGTCAATACACCTGCCAGTAAAGCAAATTTCGCCGAAAATGTCGGATTACTGGCGCGAACCAAACAGCCCAAGACTGCGGCCATAAGCGCCGCAAGGACTGCATGATGATCTATTCTACCTATCCCGAGATAACTATGTAAGGCTGGCTGGACGGCGACGAGCAGAGCTACCAGCAAAAGATTTTGGGTTTGCATTAAGGGCGTTAAAGCCCAAAGTACGAGCACGACGAGTAATAGCGACATAAGTGCAGGCAAAACAATACCTGCCAATTCGAATGCATCTCTATCGTTCATAAACGGCCGAATGGGTGCGGCGAGGGTCATAATCAAAACATCCATAGGACGCGTCCAATGAATGTCAGCCCCATCTTCGGAACCTGCCCGCTCTATTTTGTTGTCATACCAATTCCCGGTTTCCGCCAGAATATTCACACGTTCCAGCCGCATATACGAATCTGGGCCACTGGGCTCAAAATTACGTGAACTATCACCCATTTGTAATGGCAGCACAATAAAACACACGAGCCAAAGCGCAATGACAAGAAAAATTCGCTCTAGGGTCAACATCCATCTCCGGGTTTTCACAATAAATGCGAGAATTGGACGTTAAACTAGCTCAAAATCCTTAACAAAAATAAACCGGATGGAAGAAAAACATGTAATTTATTAACCTTATACCACTTCAGGTATTACGAGAGGACATTCTAACCGCTCCCATTAATCTAGGTGGACAGAAATGGTCCCCAAACTTGCAAAATCCGCGACGACGAGATCACCGGTATTTCCCGCCACGACTTTCGTCGTCAAACCCGTGGAAACCCAATCGCCTGCCTTCAAATACAAATCACGAGAAATAAGATGGTTACAAAGCCAGCACAGGATATTAAGCGGGCCACCAATGACATTTCCACCCTTCCCCTCTGCGACAATATTTCCGTTTATGGATAGTCGCGTAGAATGGGACTGCAAATCCAATTCCCGCCAATCTTCCTGCAGAGCTCCTGGGATAAATGCATGATTGGCACTGCCATCGGCAATTGTCCATCCAATCTCGACGTCAAAATGTCTATCAAAACGAGAATCGACTATTTCAATAGCTCCGGCCACACCCGCAATCGCCGCACAAACGTCGGAAACTGAATACTCATGCTCCTTCGGTCGTAAATCACGCGCCATCAAGAAAGCGAATTCCGGCTCCAGTACGCGCATGGCATTTGTCGGCGTCTTAACGATTTCCCCGGAAGCATGCAAGCATGGCTCAAAGATCGGCCCCGCTATAGGTTCTTCAATTTTGAGCGCTTCTTGCCCTGCTTTCGACGTCGCACCAACCTTCCAACCGCGAATGGGCCAGCCAACCTGCGCAATATATTCAGCCTGCAATTCATAGCTGTCTTCAATACTTAGTGGCACAGAGGAAACATCTAAATCAACATGAGCCCCTTGCGTTTTAGCTAAGGCGAGCTGTTCGACAATCAATTGGTGATCCATGAAATTTCCAGGCTACAAAATGTCTTATCAAGATACTTAATCATGACTGGACGCCGTCTTCAACAGTCAATTCTTGGTGACAAGGCCCTCATCAGTTGTCGTTGCGGCATTATTAACCTGCCCATCACCGTTCAACGCCTCATCTACTTTTTCGCAAATTTCTGACAAGGTAAAAGGTTTCGCAATCACGTCATGGATTAGGCTGTCCAAATTATGCGCCCGTTGCCGCTCAGCAGCATATCCGGTCATCATCAAAATTTTCAATTTCGGATTTTCTTTTGTGACTTTCAAAGCCAATGCAATGCCGTCCATAACAGGCATCATAATATCTGTGAGTAAAAGATCGTAGGCTAGATCTTTGGCCAACATATCCAAGGCAACGGCACCGTCTTCCGCAACACTTACTTCATGACCATGATGCGTTAATGCACGGCTCACAAATTCCCGAAGAGCACTTTCATCTTCTGCAACTAGTATGCGCGCCATCCATTTACCTCAATCATTTCTGAACGATGTAGCCGATGTAAGGAAGCTCTCGATAATAATGCGCATAATCCAGTCCATAGCCAATAACAAACAAATCCGGGCAATCAAACCCTACGAAATCTGCTTCGAAATCGTTAACGCGCTTTCCCTTTTTATCCAGCATCAAGCAAGTTTTGACTGTTTCAGCGCCGCGGGACAATAGATCATTCTTAGCAAAATCCATGGTTCGGCCCGATTCTAGAATATCGTCAATCAGGAGTACTTTTCGACCTTTAACAGTATCCACGATGTCACGCGTGATGACGACAGTTCCGCTGCTGATTGTTTTATCCCCGTATGAGGAAAGTGCCATAAAGTCGATTTGAGGTTGAACCCCAGCATGATGCAGTGAACGGATAAGATCAGCTGCAAATACGAAACTGCCTTTCAATACCGCAATGACAAGAATGTCTTCACCCAGATCATTCGCAATTTCTTCCGCTAGATCCTCGTTGCGTTTCGCAATATCTGCGCTTGAAAACAAAATTTCAATTTGTGGCTTCGAATCTGCCATTCCAACTCCCGCTCTCTATATACACCTTAATATCGCGGCATTCCGCACGTGATATCTTTGCTTTTTCTGTTACTCGATCTCTATAAGGTCCACTTTAACATTTTTCGCTTCTTCTGGCGGTTGGTTCATACTCGTTGAAAACTCGACCTGTCCCCACGGTTGGACTTCTCGCTCTTCAACGGTTGTGGTCCAGCTGTAAACATGTTGCCCGTCTGCGTTAATAAGCGCAACACTCACACGAGGTAAAGGCTGTGTATTCTCTGTAACGTTCTTAATTACGCCGGTAACTGTCAACGTTGTGACACCATTTTGCAACACAGTTTTCGTCGTCAAATCATGGATTTCCAAACCAAGTGTATTCGCTGTTTCAACATCGATTTTTAAAGACTGGTAGAGAGTAGCACTTCCCGGCCAAATCTGAACAACGTAATTGCGTCCGTAAAACGCGATCATTCCGATCCCGATGAGCACCAGTAAGAGAATCAGCCAGCCAAGCCTTTTCCCTCTCTTCTCAGAAGAGGCCGTAGGGCCCGTTGCTGGCTTGGAAGTTGTCATTTGTTCAATGCTCAACCCCTCCTGGCCACCTGCCGGCGCCATTTCGGCCATCGTTTTCTCTTCAGGTAAGTCAGTCGGTACGGTCTTTGGCATATCGCCCGGCGGGAATTCCCGCCACTTGTGCCCACATTTAGCACATTTAACAGCACGGCCTTCTGAACCGATCGAAATCGGGTCTATTGAATACCGCGTTGAACATGTTGAACAAGTTAAAATCATTGCCCAGAGTAATCAGCCTACTGTTTAAACTTTCTTTTTTATAGGCGTTTGCTTAGACATGCACAAGACTGGCTGATAAATCTATCTTAGTTTATCGTCATTTCAGCAATTTGCGGAGGATTGATTGGTCAGATTTGAAAATGTAGGCATGCGGTATGGCATGGGCCCGGAAGTTTTACGTGATATCAGTTTTCATTTGCGTCCCGGATCTTTTCACTTTCTAACTGGCCCTACCGGTGCCGGAAAAAGCTCTCTTTTGAAATTACTGGCACTCTCCCATCGGCCAAGCCGCGGTCTCGTCACCTTGTTTGATCGAGAAGTTTCGACACTTGAACGTGACGATTTGCCGGCATTCCGGCGAAAAATTGGTGTCGTCTATCAGGAGTTTCGGCTGTTAAATCATTTGTCAGCAATTGATAATGTCGCGCTGCCATTAAAAATTGCTGGCGCTGTTGATAAGCAGATTTATCAACATGTGGCAGAATTACTCGATTGGGTTGGTCTGGGAAATCAAGTGGATGCCAAACCCCCGACATTGTCAGGTGGTGAAAAGCAGCGGGTCGCAATTGCTCGGGCAATTATAAACCGCCCGCAATTACTAATCGCCGATGAACCGACAGGAAGTATGGATGCTGAGATGGGCTTGCGTTTGATGCGGTTATTCCAAGAGCTCAATAAAATCGGGACGACGGTTGTCGTCGCCACCCATGATTTGGATATGATACAAAGATTCGGAAATCCAGTGATGTATTTAAAAGATGGTCTTTTGTCCTCACGCAGTGCCTCTAATATTCCCGAGCGTTTCAATGAGACTGACGCATGATACAGATTTTTGGTAAATCCGCTGAGTTGCAACTAGAAAAGGATGTCTCCAGCCGATATTTACCGGTCGTGATCTCCGCAATGATTTTTCTGGCTGCTCTTGCTATTGGTGGAATTTCGTCATTAAGTGGCGCGATCAGCGATTGGTCCGAAACGTTGACCGAGAATCTAACCGCAGAGATCGCCTATGAAGCGGGAGCGGATCTGGATGAAAAAGTGGATGCCGCTATTGAATTGCTTTCCGAAACGCCGGGAATTATTTCTGTCCGCGCAATTGAAATGAACGAAACCTTGAAACTCCTTGAACCCTTTCTTGGCAAAAGCGCGGCCATCGCCCAGCTCCCCGTACCGCGTCTCATCGAAGTCATTGTTGAGGATGACGGCGCTTTGGATCTGCAAGCGCTCAACGATAAACTCTCCAAGGCTGTTCCAGGGGCCAAGCTGGATACGCATCGACCATGGTTAGATAAAATGATCCTGCTCGGCCGGTCCGTTCAGCTTCTCGCGTTTGCTGTCATGTTGTTGATAGGTTTGGTTACTGTAATTATTGTTATTTTTGCGGTCCGAACTGGCCTGATAATGCATTCTGATGTTATTCAAGTCTTGCATCTTATTGGCGCACAAGATCGGTATATTGCAGAACAATTCCAGAATTATTTCTCCCGCCTTAGCTTTCTCGGCGCTCTCCCGGGACTTATAACTGCCATAATTGTCATGTTTATTTTTAATTTTCTTGTCGGATCATTGGAAGCGTCTATGTTGCCGCCCTTGAGCCTTGGTATTTTTGGTTTTGTATCTCTTGCTATACTTCCATTTCTTGTTGCCTTGTTGACCAGATACACCGTCAGAACCGTTGTTCTTAAATCCCTTAGCCGGATGATGTGATATGCTCGTACTATTGGATAGAGACGGGGTGATAAATGAAGATCGGCCAGACTTTGTTAAATCTCCAGAAGAGCTAGTATTTATTCAGGGCTCTTTAGAGGCAGTCTCAAGATTGAACAATGCGGGTCATTTGGTAGTAGTCGTCACCAATCAGTCTTGTATTGGTCGTGGTATTATCACCGAAGACCAGTTAGCTGTCATCCATGGTAAACTCCAAGATAGTTTGAAACGTGCCGCAGCACGACTCGATGCGATATTTGTCGCGCCGGATGCCCCGTGGGCCGCGACGCAAATGCGAAAGCCCGCACCAGGAATGATGTTGAAAGCAATGGACAGGTTTAATCAAACTCCGGACAGAACGGTGTTGATTGGTGATAGTCCGGGCGATATGGAAGCCGCCTTCGCCGCTGGATGCCACCGCGTCCTTGTACAAACAGGCAAGGGCCGACAAACACAACAAGCAGGTTTAGCGCCGCACCTTCTTCCCATCTCCGTTGCGCGTGACCTCGAACAAGCAGTAGACTACGTGCTTGAGGAGAGATTCTAGGCTTATGAGTTTGATTTTCAAAAGTTTGATTAAGGTTGTTTTCATCTGCGCCTGTTTTTGGATGGGTGGATTTCTATCCTTTATTCAGGAAATCCAACTTAATACCCCCTCTTCGCCACAAAAAATAGATGGGATTGTCATTTTGACGGGCACTCCAGACCGGTTAAATGCTGGCTTTGATTTGTTAAAGGAAACCCCCGGGGCCAGATTGCTGGTTTCCGGCGTCAATGCGAAAGTAACGCGGGAAACTTTGCGGCAAGCAACGGGCCAAAGCAAGAGCCTAATGGATTGTTGTGTTGATCTGGGCCGGATTGCCCGCAATACAGAGGGTAACGCCAAGGAAACTGCTTTATGGGTAAAAGATAACGATATCAAGGAGGTGGTGGTCGTCACCAGCGCCTATCACATGCCACGCAGTCTGGTCGAACTTAGGCGCAAGATGCCGGATACCAAATTGATCGCATATCCCGTCGAAAGCGTAACACTTGATATAAAGGCGTGGTGGACGAATCTGCATACATTTATCGTCGGCGGTGGGGAGTTTAACAAATATGTTTTCAGCCTGATACGATCCCGTTTGGAAATGGCAAACACGGAAGAGGTTAGCAATTGACTCATATTAGATCCTTCGCCTTTTTCTTTTGCTTTTTCTCTTGGTCAGTGGTCATGAATTTGGCGTTCCTGCCGATGCTCGCCTTCGATAAAATATGGATCGTGCGTGGCCAGACCATCTGGACAAACGGAATTATTTTTCTCCTGCGGACAATATGCGGGCTTCGACTGGAGATGCGCGGAGAAGAAAACCTGCCCAAAGGTGCCGCGGTGATAGCCTGCAAACACCAGTCGGCATTTGAGACAATGATCTTTCATCGTATTACCCGTGATCCTGCAGTTATCTTGAAAAAAGAACTGCTCAATATCCCGGTTTATGGATGGTATTGCCGTAAAACCAAAATGATCGCAGTTGATCGAAAAGGGCAAGCAGCGGCATTAAAGAGCATGCTGGTTCAAGCGCAAGCGGCACTGGACGACAATCGTCCGATCATCATTTTTCCGGAAGGAACCCGGTCCCCAATAGACAGTGATTTACCATTTCAGCCCGGGATCGCAGCGCTCTATTCAAAACTCAGGCAACCGGTAACCCCCGTTGCCTTAAACACGGGATTATTCTGGCCCCGAAAAAGCTTTCTCTGCCGGCCCGGCAAAATGGTGATTGAGTTTCTGCCCCCCATTGAATCTGGTTTGGATCGGAAGATATTTATGACTGAGCTTAAATCCAGGATTGAAACCAAAACCAAAGAATTGGTGGACGAAGGCAGAGCACAGTATCTGTCAAACTAGCGAAAGTCTGTAGATTAACGAACATTAAATTTTGCGTATGTAATGTTTAAGACTATATTTAAAGGATAGGGATTCAGTCAACTTGATAGGTGAAAACATGTCTTCCGTTGCGCCCATTTCTCAACAAATTTGGGATATGAAATACCGGCACAAGTCCGCCGATGACAGTGCTAAAGAGAAATCCATTGAGGATACTTGGTCCCGTGTGGCCAAAGCACTGGCGGAGCCGGAAAAAAACAAGGCAAAATGGGAAAAGAGATTTTATAATCTCCTGAAGGACTACAAATTCCTACCTGCGGGGCGCATCCTGTCTGGCGCCGGAACAAAGCGCAAAGTCACGCTCTTTAATTGCTTCGTTATGGGAAATATCCCCGATGACATGTCTTCAATCTTCGACAACCTGAAAGAAGCAGCCCTTACCATGCAACAAGGAGGCGGGATCGGGTATAATTTTTCGACCCTGCGACCCAAGGGAGCCCCGGTTCATGGCATGGGGTCCGATGCATCCGGCCCCTTGAGCTTCATGGATGTCTGGGACAGTATGTGCCGCACCATTATGAGCGCGGGGTCACGGCGAGGCGCCATGATGGCAACTATGCGCTGTGATCATCCGGATATTCTGGATTTCATCAAGGCGAAACAGGATCCGGGACGACTCCGGATGTTTAACTTATCGGTTCTTGTCACCGATGCGTTTATGGAGGCCGTCAAAAAAGACGAAGCCTGGGAGCTTTCTTTCGAAGGAACGCATTACCGGACCTTACAGGCCCGCGAATTGTGGAATGAAATTATGCGGGCCACCTATGCTTTTGCAGAACCCGGTGTCATTTTCATCGACAGAATTAATAATCGTAATAACCTGAACTATTGCGAAACCATCACCAGTACCAACCCGTGCGGCGAACAACCCCTACCGCCGTATGGCGCCTGTTTGCTCGGATCCGTGAACTTGACGAAAATGATCACAGGCCCCTTCGAAAAAACCGCGAAAATGGATAACCAGCTGCTCGATCAAGTAGTACGGGATGCCATTCGCCTAATGGATAATGTGGTTGATGTCTCAGGCTATCCTTTACCGGAACAAGCCCATGAAGCGAAAGCGAAACGGCGGATCGGTCTTGGCATAACCGGCCTTGCCGATGCCTTGATCATGTGCGGCCTAAAGTACGGCTCTGATGCAGCGGTTGACCGGACAAGAGATTGGATGAGCCAGATCAGAAGATCTGCTTATCTGGCGTCCGCGGAAATAGCCGCAGAGAAAGGCTCTTTCCCTTTATATGAGGAAGAACCGTATTTAAGCGGACAAACACTACAAGAACTCGACGAAGACGTCCGCGCCGCCATACAGGAAAACGGCATGCGAAATGCGTTAGTAACCTCTGTTGCACCCACGGGGACCATATCTCTGCTCGCCGATAATATTTCCAGTGGCTTGGAACCTGTGTTCAGCTTTTCCTATACGCGAAATGTTCTCATGCCGGATGGTACCCGCAAAGCAGAGGAAGTCACCGATTATGCTCTACGTTTGTTCCGCCGCCTCAAAGGAAGTGAGACGCCCCTGCCTGAATATTTTGTCGACGCCCAAACGCTCACCCCTCCCGAACATGTTCGCATGCAGGCAGTGGTGCAGGAATATATCGACAGCTCCATAAGCAAAACGATAAATTGCCCCGAAGATATTTCCTTTGAGAATTTCAAGAATATCTACATGCAAGCATACGATGCGGGATGTAAGGGATGTACAACATACCGGCCCAATGACGTGACCGGTGCCGTCCTTGAGATCAAACCGGAAAAATCGGACGATCCGCAAGAATCCCTGCCGTTAAATGAGCCTTTCTCAAAACCCAAAGATAGTTTTGAAGCAGGCGGCATTGTCTACATGACCAAACCGCTCGATCGGCCGGGAACCTTACCGGGGCAAACCTACAAGCTTCGCTGGCCGGAAAGCAATCACGCCATATATATAACGCTGAATGATATCATTCAGGATGGCCGGCGCCGTCCATTCGAGATTTTCATCAATTCGAAAAATGTCGAACATTTCGCCTGGACGGTAGCTCTTACGCGCATGATATCGGCCGTGTTCCGGCGCGGTGGCGATGTCAGCTTCGTCGTTGAGGAATTGAAGGCCGTCTTCGATCCACGTGGTGGTGCCTGGGTTAAGGGAAAATACGTACCATCGCTTTTGGCTGCCATTGGCGGAATGATCGAAACCCATATGATTCAAATTGGTTTCCTGCCCACACCTGAAAATATCGGTGATGACGCAGAAAAACTATCCATCGCCTCCCCCTCAGGCAGGACCGCCCCCTTGCATAGCCTGCTCCGCCAATGCCCTCAATGCGGCGAAGCCGGTTTAATCAAATCGGAAGGCTGCGATACCTGTACATCCTGCGGATATTCCAAATGTAGCTGAAATGTGGCCTTTAATTTACGGTCTTAAATTTTATTGGCGCTTCAACAATGAGGAGACGCCGGACGGATTCCTGGGTTGCGACAATAAGATCTTTTAGCGACAAAGTTTTCGGTTCCGCAAGTATTTGCATGGCGACGCCTCGCAGTAATCCGACAATCAATACCGATGTTGTCAAAATGTCCAAGCTGGCTTCAAACTCTCTCCTCTCTCTTCCCTTCACCAGAAAAGAGCTTACCCGATCACGGAAAACCTCGTTCACATGAGTGAGCTCATCTGTTATCTCGGGTAGAGATCCCATTCCCTCTCCCATCAAGACATAGAGCGCACGAATTCGGGTTCCCCCTACCGCCACATCTTCGAGATAAGCGGTCACAAAGTCACATAATTGCTCTGCCACAGAAACTGCGTCTGACTCAATGTCAGGCTGATCACTATTTCCGCTTGTCTCAAACCGATTGAGGATAAGCGCAAGCACAGCGCGCAATACGCGCTCTTTACTTCCAAAACGGTTGCTTACCAATGTCCCGGTGCAACCTGCCTTCCGGCCAATCTGAATCAAGGTCGTTCGCTGATATCCCTTTTCCGCAAACAACGCCATGGCGGCCTGGAGAATGCGTTGATTGGAATCATTGCGCCGATCCACGTTTTTTCGGGAAATTGGCGCAGCTGCAATTTTTTCCATTATTTTTTACCAATAATATCAATTAGATAAAAATACGCTAAAATAGTTGTTGGTCAACAACAAATTTAATGATACCCCTGAATAAAACAAGAAGGAAAAAAATCATGCTGGAAGTTCATAAACTAGACGCAGCGTGTGGCGCTGAAATTCATGATGCGGATCTCTCCTCTCCGCTCACAGAAGATGAACTTCGTGCCATTCGCGACGCATGGATGGAACATCATGTCCTTGTTTTTCCTAATCAAAAGCTTGGCAATGATGATCTGGTGAGATTTGCAGAATATCTGGGTCCAATAGGTAACGATCCGTTTATTGAGCCAATCGGCGGTCATGATCGGATTGCGGCAATCCATCGAAAGGCGGACGAAACGGGCCGCATATTTGCGGATAACTGGCACTCAGATTGGAGTTTTATGCCCACGCCACCAGCCGGTACGTTTCTTTATGGTATTGTCATTCCGCCTTCCGGTGGCGATACCTATTTCTCTAACCAGCATCTCGCCTATGAAACTCTGCGATCCAAGATGAAAGACAAATACAAGGAACTCGTATCCATACATTCCGCCAGGACGGCGTATTCCCGCGACGGCGTTTATGCAAAACATAAATTTGATGGCGCAATGAACATTAAGGTCTCCGACGAGGCAAATAAAATTCAACAACATCCGCTTGTGCGCGTCCACCCTGAAAGTGGCAAACAAGGCATATTTGGCGGCAGTTATGTCGTCGATTTTGATGGTATTGAAGAAACTAGGGCAACGGAAATAATTGAAGAACTGGTAACTTGGCAAGACAGAGATGAATTTGTCTATCGTCATCAATGGAAGCCCAACATGCTGGTGCTATGGGATAATCGCTCGGTTCTTCATCGGGCATCGGGTGGCTATGAGGGATATGAGCGCCGTCTGCATCGCCTGACAATCGCGGATAGCGCGGACTATTACTAATTCGGAAATGCCGCAAGGGGCCATCAACAATACCTGTACATCCTGCGGATAATCAAAATGTAGCTGACGTAATCAGGGCTTTAAGACGAATTGTCTATTGTTGAGAACAATTTTGGAACTCAGTCCGGCACCCAACTTATATCGTATAGAGACAATTCGGATGAGATTCCTGTCGACCTGGCTTTTTCCGTGAAAATCGCAAAGTGGCCCTGCTGACCAAGGGCGTCGCACCCGACATCCCAGTTAGCACACCAGATACCCAGAGCGACGGCGGCGTAATAGCGTGACGTTGTGGTTGCAGCAAAATCAAAGCGAATAAGCCTTTTTTTCCCTTCAGTCTCGGTCGTCACTGCTGCACAGCGCGTGGTCTGACTATTATAGGATGAGGGAGCCCACTGGCAGACTTCGAAGCAACGGCCAAATGTTCGAAACGGCTCTTCGTTTATATCGAGCGGTAATGCAAAGGTTGGGTCTTCAAAAAAAAGCTCGGAAAGGGGTAGGCGTTTGTGCTGTAATTTCCGCATGGCCCGGATCGCAACGGGCTTGAACAAGGATTCATACCCGATCGCACAGACACAGATCACGTGATCCTGTGTAGGGTCGAAACGATCCCCGAGATGTTTGATGACACTGTTCTGATCGGCGCCCGGCCCAATCCAACAAGTTGCAAGACCCATGCGGGTGGCATGTAAGACAGTCTTCTGAAGACTGCGTCCAACGTCTATGACTGAGGTGCGGTCATATGTTTTCGGCGCAACGGCTACCAGGAATTCATGGGCCCCGACAACCGGCCAGACGGTAAGTGGGGCTGCGACATATTCAAATCTGATGGGCTTATCGCCGATCAGTGACTCTGTGCGGGATTGTTTTTTGGCAACGGCCAACAGTTCAACCCGATGTGCCTCTGTTAGCTCCCGCGACTGAAAAGACCGGATGGAACGCCGTGCTTGCATCAAATCGAATGCATCAAGTTCTGTCTTCGGCTTCGGCAGACGTTCTTGCGGATGCCAACCAAATCTGACAGTTACAATCGTTCCGATAAGCGCAACAAAAAGGAAGCATGCAAGCCCAAACGGTATCCAAAACAACACGATTGGCCAATAGCCGATGACCCAACCCATACCGGCAATGATTAAAAGGAAAACGACAACAATGGCATGTGCCAAATAAAGCAGCCAGCCACTGAACTGCAACTGTTCCTTTATGCGGATCAATAGGTTATCTGGAAGCCCAAATTCAGCATTTTTTGATTTCTGAATATCCATTGACAACTTTCTCTCGTCTTACTATTCAGAAAGGTAGCTCGGTGATTTAAACCTGCATTCTTGAGATTATTAATCTGATCGTATACGAAAATCGCAGCTTATGCGTCAATCCATTCTGTCGATCAACGCCATGATCTTGTGCAAGGGGCCATCTGCGATACCAAACTCATCCAGATGTTCGATGGTACTCGCAAGATAGTCGCGATTAGGGCCGCCGCGACCGTGTGCTTCGGCAATGATACGGGCTGCATCTTCGATAGAGGGTTTGCCGCAATATTGCTCATGGGCCGGATCAGCAACAAATGTCAACGCCGGCACCATTTCACCCGTTGATCCAATTTTAATGAGCACCATTTTTGGAACGTAAACACTTGTCACCATCTCGCGACGATAAAGATAATCTATAACCGGTTCCCGAATAGCCGCCGGGCATAGAATACCCTTACCCTTGCAGGAACCACCGCGATCCAATCCAAGGACAAGGCCCGGCTTTTCCCGGGTTCCCCGATGCACGATGGAGGTCACACAAAAGGCCCGGTGATATCCAAACAGTTGCGCGCCTTTTACGGCCAAATGCTCGAACCCCGGTCGCCACATAAGGGATCCATATCCAAAAATCCATAAATCCTCCTCTACCGGAAGATCTGGCAGCGGATAATCGACAGGTGGCAGGTCCGGCTCGAGCACAAGATCATAGGAGCGTGTCATGCGGTTTTCGCTTTCTTTGTTTTAAGATTGACCAACGCAACTCCGATAACAGCAACGGCCATTCCCGAAAGTGACAATGGGCCCAATATTTCATCAAACAAAAAATAAGCGACAATCGCCGTGCACGGCGGCGTCAGATAGAAAAGACTGGAAACGTTGGCAGCAGCACCGGTTCGAAGAAGCATATAAAGCAATGTAACCGCGCCAAAAGACAGAACAATCACCAACCAGCCCATGGCGAAAACCAATTCACCATGCCAGATAATATCACCCTCTTCAAATATCAGCGACATGGCATAAAAATATAGGCCTGCAGCTATGAATTGGATGAAATTTCCACTTTTCAAGTTCATTTGCGCACAGAATTTCTTTTGGTAAAGAGTGCCTATCGCAATACTGAAAAGAGCAATAAACGAAAGGCTCATGCCGAAAGTAGTTCCTTGCCCGAGACTGAGTTTATTGAATACCACCATAAAGACGCCGGCCAGACCCAAAAGGAGTCCAATCCATTGTCGGCGAGAGACTGTTTCGCCTAATAATACCCCCGCCAATGCCGCCACGATAAGAGGCTGAATTCCGACAATGAGTGAAGAAATGCCTGCTGGAACACCGTGATCGATGGATAAAAATACAAACCCGAGATACCCGCCATGCATCAATAATCCGCTCACGGAAATATGCCCGAAATCCTGCCATCGGCTGGGCCATTTGGTCTTGGTAAAAAGAATTACCGGCAGCATGAGTAAAAAACAAATGCCGAACCGGGTCGCCAGAAAGGTCAATGGCTCGACATAGGGGAGGCCAAGCTTCGCGCCGATAAATCCCGTACTCCATAAAAATACGAAGATAATGGGCATCGCCATCAAAAAAGGTGTCTCCGGCGATGTGGCAGCGGGGTTTTTCATGAAGCTTTTCTGGGCAGGGTTGCGGAAAATTCAGTGACAGTTCTTGCTCATTCTATATAGAGTGCAGGGCAACTTCACAAGCAGTCAACATAGGAAACCCAATGCGTGTTCTCTATATAGGAATTATTGCCCTCGTTCTTGTCGTCGGCGGATATGTGTATTGGTGGTTTCATGTAGCCGACACCATGGTAAGCCTTGCGGAAAACTGGAAGCAGCAACGGATCTCAGAAGGGTATGAAGTCAGCCACCAACCATTTGTGACCAGCGGCTTCCCGTATCGTGTCCGAATTGCTGCCGACAAGTTATCCTTGTCCAATCCAACACATTTTCAAAAACCTGATATCGATATTGACTCCCTATGGGCGGTCGCCCAACCCTGGCAGGTCAATCATATTATCTTCGGCGTCGACGGCAATATGGCCGCCACCTGGATTGAGGATCAGGAACTCCGCAACCTGGACCTCCTGGCCGAGACAGCCCTCGGCAGCGCGACTTTCAATTTTGAAGGCCGGGTGCAAACACTCGCCCTTGATCTTGAAGATGTTATCGCAACGCCGTCCTGGCGCCCGCCGCTAACGGCCGACCGACTACAGATCCATGGCCGCCCCGCGCCGGTGGCAGAAGAAGATAGCGCTGGATCCGGTCAGCAAATAGCCGTTCGTATCGATGGAATGATCATTGAGGGTATGGATGACTTCCCGCTTGGTAATTCCATACAACAAATCGCCATATCGTCAATCCTGCAAGGAACCATTGAGAAACTGCCGTCCGAAGCGTCCTTGACAAAGTGGCGAGAGGAGGGCGGATTTATTGACATAAAGGCGCTCGACATTAAATGGGGTCAAGGGGTCGTCCGTGGGAACGGCCGTGTCACCCTCGATGACGCTGATCGGCCGACAGGCAGGTTGCAAACCCAGATTTTGGGATATGAGGATATTTTGGCGGCCCTGACCACAACCGGAAAAATAGATCCCAATGCGGCGCGCATGATCGGTTTTGCCCTGAGTCAGCTTTCAACTAAAGACGCAGAAGGCCGGAATTTCATCAAAATGCCGCTCTCGGCGCAACAGGGCGGAGTCTATTTGGGTCCAATTTTTATTGCTCCTGTTTCACCCTTATTCTAGGAAATGAAGAATGGCCCTTTTCCTCGGATGGCTAACAGTCCTGACCCTCGGCATGATAGCCGCCCTGCATGTTGTTTGGGGATTGGGATATACTTGGCCTGACAAAGACAGCAAATCTCTGGCGCGGCGTGTTGCCGGCTTTAAAAACATTCAGACCATGCCGTCCCTGGCTGCGTGCTTTGCCGTTGCCGTGTTTTTGATTTTCGCGGGCCTTATCATTTTATGGACGCTTGGCCACTTCGATCCCCTTTTGCCGATTGTTGTCCGCAAGTTAATATTAGTTGGGATGGCGGCTGGATTCTGTATAAGAGGTATTTTTAGTTTCTTGCCATTTTGGCGGCGGATGACTCCGGAGCAGCCCTTCGCGCGACTGGACAGGCGCTATTATGGCCCGCTCTGCCTGTGTCTTTCCTTGATGTTGATCGGGATTGCCATCCTGATTTAGAAGTGCGTATCCTAGTCCTCGTCCGGACCATGGACACGGCCGAAATCCGGCTCTGCCGTTTCCTGCCCGGCATCAATAATCTGCCGCCGGATCGCCCGGGTCCGGGAGAAAATCTTGAATAATGTATCCCCGTCCTCACGACGAATTGCCCGTTGTAACGCAGTTAGGTCTTCGGAGAACCGGCCCAGCATTTCAAGCACGGCATCCTTGTTATGTAAAAATACATCGCGCCACATGGTAGGGTCTGACGCGGCGATACGGGTAAAATCCCGAAAACCACCCGCTGAATATTTGATCACCTCTGACTGGGTCACGTCTTCGAGGTCATCTGCGGTACCGACAATATTATAGGCGATCAAATGCGGTATGTGGGAGGTAATGGCCAACACCAAATCATGATGGGCGGGATCCATGGTCTCGACTTTGCTGCCCATGGCCGTCCAGAAAGCCGATAGTTTTTCTACACCCTCAAGTGTGGATTTTTGCGTCGGTGTTAAAATAAACCAGCGCCCGATAAACAATTCAGCGAATCCGGCTGCCGGTCCGGATTTTTCCGTCCCTGCCACCGGATGCCCGGGAATGAAATCTACGTAATCGGGCAAATGCGGCGCCACTGCATTCACCACCGCTTCTTTTACGGAACCGACGTCCGTCAGGATCGCACCGGCTTCCAATGCCGGCCCAATGGTTGCTGCCAACGTACCATAGGTTCCAATTGGCGTGCAGAGTATAACCAGATCAGCGCCTTTCACGGCCTCAGCCGGATTTTCAAAAGCAGCATCAACAATGCCCAGCTCCAACGCGACACGCCGCGTATCCGCGGTGCGGGCGGCACAGACAATTTCTTCAGCCAAGCCGTGGGCTTTCGCAGATCGCGCGATGGACGAGCCAATAAGTCCGATCCCGATCAATGCCAGTTTCTTGAATTTTACGTCTGTCATCTTATTTTTCCAAAAAAATCCGAAGGGCATCCATGACCGCGTGATTTTCATCATCCGTTCCGATGCTCATCCGCAAGCAGCTCGGCAATCCATAGCCGGCAACAGCCCGCAACAAGAGGCCTTGGCCGCTTAGATATTTTTCCGCATCCGCCGCAGATTTTCTGCTATTGGCAAAATCAATCAACAGAAAATTACCAACGCTTGGGGTTATCTCCAGTCCCATACCGCGGAGGCTCTGCGTGAGAATAGGCAGCCATTTATCGTTATGGGCGCGCGCCTTGTTCACATGGTCCTGATCCCGGACCGCCGCAACGGCTGCCGCCTGCGCCAGAGCATTAGTATTAAACGGACCTCGGATACGATGCAGAACATCGGCGACTTCCGGCGGACAATAGCCCCAACCAATACGCAGCGCAGACAAGCCATAAATCTTTGAAAAGGTTCGGGTCATAACCACATTGTCATGGCTCTCTACCAATTCAGCCCCCGATTTGTAATCATCGCGAACGACATATTCCGCATACGCCGCGTCGAGCACCAACAGAACATTGTCCCGCAAGCCGGCCCGCAACCGTTCGACCTCGGAAATCGGCAAATAGGTCCCCGTCGGATTGTTGGGATTGGCCAGAAAAACAATTTTCGTCCGATCGGTTACGGCGGCCAAAAGCGCGTCCACGTCTGTTGTTCGGTTTGTCTCCGCCGCTGCCACCGGCGTTCCGCCCGCTGCATGTGTGGAGATGGGATACATGAGGAAACCATGCTCAGGATACAAAACTTCGTCGCCGACGCCGACATATGCTGAAATCAACAGCGAAATAATTTCGTCAGACCCGTTACCGCAGATAATGCGATCCGCATCCAGTCCATAAACCTCTGCAATCGCTGTTGTTAGATCCGCGGCACCGCCATCGGGGTAACGATGCAAGTCCTGGACAATGTTTTCAGCAGCTTCAATTGCTTTCGGGCTTGGCCCGAGTGGCGATTCATTGGACGACAGCTTGGCGATTTTCTGGCCGCCCTTAGCTGAGGATTTACCACCCACATAAGGGTTGATATTCAGGATGCCGGGTTGTGGAACCGGGGTAGACATTTGACTATTTCCAAATTTAGAAGAAAAAGGATTAGGATTTCATTGGAACCGCGTAAGCACCAAGAATAACGATTTTGATAACATCCTCGCCCAGCAGTTCGTGAAGGACGGTCAGGCGCGGATCGCCCTCAGCGACGAATTCCGGAATTTCCAGAAGATGCAGCCAATCGCCCTCTTCAATTGCCGGCGAACGTGAATCCGAACAGAAACCCTTTAGACCCGCTGTTTCAAGATGTTCGTTCAATCGTGCCCGGCTTACTTCTCCGCGTGTCACGGCGACGATCAGTGAAATGTCATTTCCGGATGGTTCTGGTTCTGCCTGCCCGATTACCAGGGAATTCAAATCTTCAAATTCGCCAGACGGGTTATCCAGAAAGGGCAGCGCTGCCAGGATTTTCGGCACATTTTCCCCGCCCTGCGCCAGATGCTCCCACCAGGTATCCCGTTCCCGGGTCAGCCAGGGAAGAACACCCAAGGCCGAGGGGTTTTCGGAAACTTCCCGCAAAACAACCGACGGCAATTGGTGCAATGTCATGGGTGTCGCAGAGCCAAAATGAAAACGCGCCAGGTCCCAGTATCCAACTGATTTATCCGGTGCGGTAATTGAAACAGAATAGGGTTTCTGCAAACCGCCTACGGCGGCAATCAACTCTCGCCATATTGCAGCAATAACGGTGTCTGGAAGTTTGCTGGAATGCTTGTTCAGAATACTTCTCAAGACCGATGCTTCACGACCCGGCCGGAAGGCAATGGCCTTGCCGTCATCGCTTTTTGCCGCAGCGATATCACCTACAATTGCAACGCGTTTTTCAAGCACAGACAATAGTTCCGCATCCAGACGGTCAATCTCCGCTCGCAATTCTTTTAGTTTTATATTTGCCATCGCCACAGTGCTAACCCAAATAAACAGCCAAAACTTCCCAAATTGGACCATAAAGCCCGATAATTGGCAAAGAATATATTGACAGACCTTGTCCCCCGGCACTAGCTATCAGCAAAGTCCTATAAAACAAAGATTTTTCTAATCCTAAAGTGAGAAAAGAGCCGATTAAGTGTCCCAGAGTCCCGTAGATATCGAAATTCAGTCCGTCATTTTGGGAAATGATACGCCGTTGCCGCTTGATTGCGGAACGTCGATCGGCAGTTTCAATATGGCCTTTTGCACCTATGGGACGCTCAATGCCGAAAAAACCAATGCGATTCTTGTTTGCCATGCCTTGACCGGAGATCAATTTGCGGCAAGCCGCCAACCGGTAACTGGAAAGAACGGCTGGTGGGAAGCCATGATCGGAGCGGGCAAGGTTCTGGATACCGATAAATATTTTATTGTGTGCAGTAATGTTCTGGGCGGCTGCATGGGGACAACCGGCCCGAAGGATATTGATCCGAAAACCGGTGAACCCTATGGCCTCAATTTTCCCATTATTACCATCGGCGATATGGTGCGCGCGCAGGCACGCCTGCAGGATTATCTCGAAATTGACAGCTGGTTCAGTGTGATCGGTGGCTCCATGGGAGGCATGCAGGCCCTGCAATGGGCCAGCGCCTATCCAGAGCGCTGTTTCAGCGCCATTCCAATCGCCTGCGCACCACGCCATTCGGCGCAGAATATTGCGTTTCATGAAGTCGGACGGCAAGCGGTGATGGCCGACCCGAATTGGCAGGGCGGGGATTACTACGCCAGCGATAAAAAGCCTACATCGGGCTTGGCTGTCGCCCGCATGGCGGCCCATGTCACCTATCTATCCGAAGCCGCATTGCACCGTAAGTTCGGGCGCAACCTGCAGGATCGGGACAACCTGACGTACGGGTTTGACGCGGAGTTCCAGGTTGAAAGCTATTTGCGCTACCAGGGAATTAATTTTGTCGATCGGTTTGATGCCAATTCCTACCTCTATATCACCCGGGCGATGGATTATTTCGATCTGGCCCAGGATCATGGTGGCTCCCTATCCAAGGCCTTTGAAAACACGAAAACCCGGTTCTGCTCTGTGTCGTTTTCCAGCGATTGGCTGTTTCCGACGACAGAAAACCGCGATATCGTCCATGCACTTATCGCCGCGGCAGCCAATGTGAGTTTCGTGGAAGTTGAAACGGACAAGGGGCATGACGCCTTTCTGCTGGAGACACCGGAAATGTTCAAAACCGTTCAAGGTTTTTTGCAATCCACTGCGAAAAGCCGGGGGCTGACCACATGAACCTGCAACCAAAATTCACGCCCAAAAGGGATGTCCGTGTCGATTGGCAGCTGATTGCAGATATGATCGAGCCGAAAAGCCGGGTGCTGGATGTCGGCTGCGATGACGGTCAATTGCTGGCGCATCTTATGGAAACAAAAGATGTGGACGGCCGCGGTATTGAACTCAGCCAGCAGGGGGTAAATATCTGCGTTGCCAACGGATTGTCGGTGGTCCAGGGGAATGCGGATACGGATTTAATCTATTATCCGGATGGCGGTTTTGATTACGCAATTCTCAGTCAAACGCTGCAAGCAACCTATCAGCCTCATGCGGTGCTGGAGCAGCTGCTGCGGGTTGGGCGGCGCGCCATAGTCTCCTTCCCCAATTTCGCCAATTGGCGCTGTCGTTACTATTTGGCGCTGAAAGGCCGCATG
>Ga0315336_1000450_pt1 | contig 115841 bp, 105 predicted proteins | sample ASW5metaG_FD_204512 | JGI IMG/M metagenome (GOLD analysis project Ga0315336, IMG submission 204512) | Ammonia-oxidizing marine archaeal communities from Monterey Bay, California, United States - ASW #5 | ecosystem: Environmental > Aquatic > Marine > Intertidal zone | place: USA: California... | reverse complement strand
CGCTGCGCTCCCATCATCCGGCCCCTGCGCTGCGCTCCGGGGTTCCCTCGCTCCGGGCTTGCTCCCGGGAGGACCGCGCTGCAGGCCCCATCCTGGGGCCCAGCGCTTGACGGGCATCCATGCCCGTCACCTCCCTCCGCAAGGCCTGCGTTCGGCCTCCTGAAGTCGCGAAGATCAAGATCAAGATCAAGAGCGCTGGGTTTGAAAGCCGTGCTTGGACCGCGTCGCGCTATGCGCGACAATAGCGATCATTTTCGGAGCCCCCCATGACCGATTTCACCCCCGACGCCATCCTCGATGCCACCGGCCTGAACTGCCCGGAACCCGTGATGATGCTGCACCAGCACGTACGCAACCTGGCCGCCGGCGGCCTGCTCAAGGTCATCGCCACCGACCCGTCGACCCGCCGCGACATCCCCAAGTTCTGCAACTTCCTGGGCCACGAGCTGCTGCAGCAGCAAGAGGACGCCGGCACTTTCCTGTACTGGATCCGCAAGAAAGCCGACTGAATCGCTCTGGAACACGCCCGGCGTTGCGCCTACACTGCGCTCCCCAGACAGGAGAGCGCCATGCTGATAGTTGCCGACGAGAACATCCCGCTGCTCGATGCCTTCTTCCAGGGTTTCGGTGAAATTCGCCGCTACCCCGGCCGAAGCCTCGATGCTGCCAGCGTCAAGGACGCCGATATCCTGCTGGTGCGCTCGGTGACCAAGGTCGACCGTCAGTTGCTCGAAGGCAGCCGTGTACGCTTTGTCGGCACGTGCACCATCGGCACTGATCACCTGGACCTGGACTACTTTGCAGAAGCTGGCATCCGCTGGAGCAGCGCACCTGGCTGCAATGCCCGCGGCGTGGTCGATTACGTGCTGGGCAGCCTGCTGACCCTGGCCGAACTGGATGGCGTGGCATTGCCTGAGCGCGTATACGGCGTTGTCGGCGCGGGTGAAGTGGGTGGCCGCCTCGTGCGGGTGCTGCATGGCCTGGGCTGGAAGGTGCTGGTGTGCGACCCGTTGCGTCAGGCCGCGGAGGGCGGCGACTACGTCAGCCTCGAAACCATCCTGCAGCAGTGCGATGTGATCAGCTTGCATACCCCCTTGCAACGCGGCGGCCAGTACCCGACCTGGCACCTGCTGGGGCAGGCGCAGCTGGCACAGTTGCGCCCGGGTGCCTGGCTGGTAAACGCCAGCCGTGGCCCGGTAGTGGACAACGTGGCCCTGCGCGAGCTGCTGCTGGACCGTGAAGACGTGCACGCGGTGCTGGATGTGTGGGAAGGGGAGCCGCAGGTCGACCTGACGTTGGCCGACCTGTGCACCCTGGCTACGCCGCACATTGCCGGCTATAGCCTCGATGGCCGCCAGCGTGGCACGGCGCAGATCTACCAGGCGCTGTGTCGCTTCCTCGGTGTGAATGAGCAGGTGCGACTGGCCGAGCTGCTGCCCAAGCCACCGCTGGCGCAGATCGAGCTGGATGCCAGCACCGACCTGTCCTGGGCCTTGGCCACCCTGTGTCGCGCCGTGTATGACCCGCGCCGTGATGATGCCGATTTCCGCCGTAGCCTCAGCGATGATCCGCAGCAACAGCGAGCAGCGTTCGACCAGTTGCGCAAGCAATACCCGCCAAGGCGCGAGATCGAGGGGCTGGCCGTGCGCTTGCACGGGGAGGCGCCGCAGTTGGCGCAGTTGGTCAGTGCCCTGGGTGGGGTGTTGGTCTAAGCACGCCTTGCCTTGATCTTGCAGGTAGGTGCGGTTACCTGTGGGGGCGGCCAAGCCCACTGGCTGGGCCAATAAAAACCCGGCGCAAGCGCCGGGTTGCAAAGAATTCGCCGATCAACCTTTGCGTACGCGCTCGACACGGCTTTCTTCCAGGGCCTTGCAGGCCTGCTGGATCATCTGCTCGGTGATCGGCACTTCGCGCCCCTTGGCGTCGATTATCGAACCGCATACTTGCGGTTGCGGGGAGGTCTGGGGCTTCTGGTTATCACTGCCATGCTGCAAGCTCATGCACTGTCTCCTCTTCAGGTTCAAGCTCAGGGTAGCCCTGCGCCGTGACTGGCCTGTGACAGCTTCCGGGTCACGGCAGCAACAGTCCAGCAGAAACCCTGTGAAAGCTCCATAAGCTGGTTAGATCGATGCGTTATAGCAACCTTCATGCAGTCTCCCGACCGGGATGAGTGGTAGGCTGCCGCTTCCCCACCCTTTGTGGTCGTCGCCATGCCCGAATCGGTTTCCCCGCGCCAACGCCGTGCCTTGCGCCTGGCTTGGCAGTTTGTTCGCCCTTATCGCCGCCAGGTGCTGCTGGCATTGCTGGCGCTGGTGGTCACCGCTGCCATTACCCTGTCGATGGGCCAAGGCATCCGCCTGCTGGTGGATCAAGGCTTCATGACCCGCTCCGCGCATCAGCTCAATCAGACCATCGGGCTGTTCCTGCTGCTGGTGCTGGCGCTGGCGCTGGGTACCTTCAGCCGTTTCTATCTGGTGTCGTGGATTGGCGAGCGTTGTGTGGCCGATATCCGTCGTGCGGTCTTCGATCACCTGATCGGCCTGCACCCAGGTTTTTTCGAGGACAACCGCAGCTCCGAGATCCAGTCTCGGCTGACTGCGGACACTACCTTGCTGCAATCGGTGATCGGTTCATCGCTGTCGATGTTCCTGCGCAACGCGCTGATGGTCATTGGCGGTGTGGTATTGCTGTTCATCACCAACCCCAAGCTCACCAGCATCGTGGTGGTAACGCTGCCGCTGGTGTTGGCTCCGATCCTGTTGTTCGGCCGTCGGGTGCGCAGCCTGTCGCGGCAGAGTCAGGACAGGGTCGCCGATGTGGGCAGCTACGTGGCTGAGACGCTGGGGCAGATCAAGACCGTGCAGGCCTACAACCACCAGGCGCACGACCGCGAACTGTTCGCTGATACGGTCGAAGCAGCGTTTACTGTTGCCCGCAAGCGGATTACACAGCGTGCCTGGCTGATAACCCTGGTGATCGTGCTGGTGTTGGGGGCGGTGGGGGTGATGCTGTGGGTCGGCGGCATGGATGTGATCGCCGGGCGTATATCCGCAGGCGAGCTGGCTGCATTCGTGTTCTACAGCCTGATCGTCGGCAGTGCCTTCGGTACCCTCAGTGAGGTGATCGGCGAACTGCAACGGGCCGCGGGTGCCGCCGAGCGCATTGCCGAACTGTTGGCAGCGCGAAGTGCCATCCTGCCCCCCGACGTGGCGCAGGTGCTGCCGCAGCCGCGGGCCAGCGGGCATATCGAGCTGCAACAGGTCGTGTTCGCTTACCCTTCACGGCCCACGGTGTCAGCTGTCGACGGCCTGAGCCTGACCATCGAGCCCGGGCAGACCGTCGCCCTGGTAGGCCCTTCCGGGGCAGGCAAGTCGACCCTGTTCGATCTGTTGCTGCGTTTTTACGACCCCCAACAAGGGCGCATCCTGCTTGATGGCCAGCCGGTTACCGCATGTGATCCCGACCTGCTACGCCGGCAGTTTGCTTTGGTGGCACAAAACCCCTCGCTGTTCCGTGGCACGGTGGAGGCCAACATTCGTTATGGCCGGCCCGAGGCGACCTTGGCAGAAGTCGAAGCAGCAGCCCGCGGCGCCCATGCCGACGAATTCATCCGGCAATTGCCCCAAGGCTACCAGACACAACTGGGGGAGGGCGGCATCGGCCTTTCCGGCGGGCAACGCCAGCGCCTGGCGATTGCCCGCGCCTTGCTGGTCGATGCGCCGATCCTGTTGCTGGACGAAGCCACCAGTGCCCTGGATGCACAAAGCGAATACTTGATCCAGCAAGCGCTGCCCAGCCTGATGGCCGGCCGTACCACGCTGGTGATCGCCCATCGCCTGGCCACGGTACAGCATGCCGAGCGCATCGCGGTCATCGACCAAGGCCGGCTGGTGGCGGTGGGCACCCACCGTCAGTTGATCGAGGACAGCCCGCTGTATGCGCGGCTGGCAGCGCTGCAGTTCACCACGGGCTAGCGTGTCGTGGCTTTGTAACATTTCTGTAGTAATTGCCTGAGAAGATTTGCCTCAACTGTTGCGTAAGTGCTCGACCTGGCTGCCATTGCGTGATGGCAGCTTTTTTTTGGCCTGCCAGTAATGAGGCTGTACAGCGGCCTCAGCCTACTCCCTCTGGTTCCGAGACCCTCGATGTTGCGTAAATCCCTCAGAGTGCAAATTCTCTCGCTGCTCGGCGGCAGTGTGTTGGCGATGCTGCTGATCGCCCTGGTGTGTTTCCAGTTCCTGTCGTCCAGCGTGCGGGGCTACGCCGAGCTGGTCGACGGGCCGCTGCGGGCCTCGCAATTGATTGACGAAGCCAACCTGCAGTTCAAGATCCAGGTGCAGGAATGGAAGAACGTGCTGTTGCGCGGCCGCCAGCCTGCGGAAATGGACAAGTACTGGCAGCAGTTCCAGGCCCGCGAACAGCAAGTTCAACAACTGCTCGGGCAATTGATCGACAACAGCGATGCCAGGCTCAAGGCGTCGCTGCAGCAATTGCGCGACAGCCACCGCCAGTTGGGCCAGGCCTATGCGCAAGGTCGCCAGGCCTTCCTGGCGGCAGGCGGCGACCCGGTAGCGGGCGACCGGGCGGTCAAAGGCGTGGACCGTGCCGCCAGTGAGCAAATGAGCGAACTGGTCGAGCAACTGCGCGCCGATGCCCGCCAGCGTGCCGCCAGCATCAATGCCAGTGCCGAGCGCACGGTATGGTTGGGCCTGCTGGTGATGCTGGCTTCTGCGGTGCTGGTGGGGCTGCTCAGCCTGTGGCTGGTCAACCGTAGCCTGATCGAGCCGATCCGCCAGTTGATCGAGTACGTCGCGCAGCTCAGCCAGGGCTGCTTTGCTGCCCGGGTCGACAGCCGTCGGGAGGATGAGCTGGGGCGCCTGGCGCGGGCGGCCAACACCCTGCGTGACTTCCTTGCCGATACTGTCGGCCGGCTGCAGGACAACGCTCAGGAGCTGGAAGGTGCCAGCGGGCAGTTGCGCAGTATTGCCGGTGACATGGCCCGCGGTACTCATGACCAGTTCCAGCGTACCGACCAGGTGGCCACGGCCATGCACGAAATGTCCGCCACTGCCCAAGAGGTCGCTCGCCACGCCGCCGAGGCTGCCCGTGCGGCCGATGACGCCGACCACAGCGCCCAGGCGGGTGAGCAGGTGATGCAGCAGACCATCGACATCATCGGGTTGGTCAACCGCGAAATTGCCGGCACGGCGTCGGTAATTCGCGACCTGGAGCATGACAGCACACGTATAGGCAAAGTGCTGGAAGTGATCCGCGGCATTGCTGAGCAGACCAACCTGCTGGCGCTTAACGCGGCCATCGAAGCGGCCCGTGCGGGCGAAGCCGGGCGTGGTTTTGCGGTGGTCGCTGATGAAGTGCGCAGCCTGGCCCAGCGCACGGCAGCGTCGATTGCAGAAATTCACCAGATCATCGAAGCGGTACAGTCGGGGGCGGTGGAGGCGGTCAAGGCCATCGAAAGCGGCCAGCAACGCAGCCAGGAAGGGGCTGAGCAGGTCGAGCAGGCCGGGCAGATGCTGCAGCGTATCACCCAGGCGGTGGAGGCGATCCGCGACATGAACCGGCAAATCGCCACTGCGGCCGAGGAGCAGACCAGCGTGGCCGAAGATATCTCGCGTAACCTGATCGAAATTACCCGGATTGCCACGGCCAACCAGGAAGCGGTGCAGCATACCGAGCAGGCGGGGCAGCGCCTGCATGGTTTGTCAGGGCAGTTGGGCGAAGTCACCTCCCGGCTGACCGCCTGACTGGGTCTGCAGGGGTTGCATGTGCCCCTGGAGGCTGAAACGGCGCACTGACGTATTTTTCGCACACAACAAAAAGCCCGCGCAAGGCGGGCTTTTCGACAAGGATTTGGTCGGAGAGACAGGATTCGAACCTGCGGCCTTCTCGTCCCGAACGAGACGCGCTACCTGGCTGCGCTACACTCCGATGACCAAAATCCTACTGCATCCCGTTTTTGCCCGCAAGCCCTTGTTGTTTAAAGGGCCATGGCCTGAACGGGGCCTTGATCAGAGCTCTTTGACGGTGCGGATCTGGTCCTTGTTCAGGCGCGTGCGCTTGCCGTCGAGTTGCTCGAATTCATAGAAGCCAGAGTCTTCGTCGTAGGACGGTTTGTCGGTTGCCTGGATCTCCCGGCCATCGTTCAGGGTAATGACGGTTGGGGTCGAGCAGCCAGCAAGGGCGCCCAAACCCAAGGCAAGCAGGAAGGCGGGTAGGGTCCGTTTGATCATCGTGTTTCTCCAAGTGCGATGGTGCTAGATGACTTTTATGACGCAGGACGTTAGTGCAAGTTCACTCCAAGTGCAGCATAGCGATTAATTCGTTCTCTTGACCCAAGGCAAGGCTGAGGGGGGCAACGCTGGAAAAGGTGCGCTGTGATATAACTGCGTCCATCTCATCCTGTTGTGACGGACACCCATGAAAGCCAAGGCAGATACCCCCTTCGTGGCGCTAAGCATCGCCGTACTCACGGTCAGCGACACCCGTACCTTCGACACCGACACGTCTGGCCAGATGTTCGTCGACCGCCTGAGCGCCGCCGGTCACCGCCTTGCCGAGCGCGTGCTGCTCAAGGATGACCTGTACAAGATCCGAGCCCAGGTTGCCACCTGGATCGCCGATGACAGCGTGCAAGTGGTGCTGATTACCGGCGGTACCGGGTTTACTGGCCGCGACAGCACCCCCGAGGCGGTGGCCTGCCTGCTGGACAAGCAAGTGGACGGCTTTGGTGAGTTGTTCCGGCAGATTTCCGTGGCCGACATTGGCACCTCCACCGTGCAATCGCGAGCCTTGGCCGGGCTGGCCAACGGCACGCTGGTGTGCTGCCTGCCGGGCTCGACCAACGCTGTGCGCACCGGTTGGGATGGCATCCTTGCCGAGCAGCTTGATGCCCGTCATCGCCCGTGCAACTTCGTGGCGCACCTGAAGCAGGCAGCGGCCTGTGACAGCCGTGGCTGAGGTCAGCCAGGCCCGGCCGCTGATGCCGGTGGAACAGGCGCTGGAGCAACTGCTGGCGCTGGCCGAAGCTGCACCGATCCGCGAGACCGAAAACCTGCCGCTGGCCGAAGCCGAAGGCCGCGTGCTGGCCACTGACTTGGTGGCCTCCCTCGACCTGCCGCCTTGGCCGAACAGCGCCATGGACGGTTATGCCTTGCGCCTGGCTGATTGGCAGGGCCAGCCGCTGCCGGTCAGCCAGCGTATTTTCGCCGGCCATGCGCCCCAGCCGCTGCAACCGGGTACCTGCGCACGGATCTTCACCGGCGCGCCTGTGCCGGAGGGGGCCGACTGCGTCGAGATGCAGGAAAACACCGAAGTACTCGAAGATGGCCGGGTGCGCTTTCTCGAAGCGTTGCGCACCGAGCAGAACATACGCCCTCAAGGTCAGGAGACCCGCAAGGGCGAGCAGGTGATGAGCGCCGGCACCCGCCTTGGGCCGATCGAACTGGGCCTGGCGGCGACCTTGGGGCATGGCCGTCTGGACGTGGTGCGCAAGGTAAAAGTGGCGGTGCTGTCCACCGGCGACGAACTGGTCGAGCCAGGCCTGCCGCTCGGGCCTGGGCAGATCTACAACAGCAACCGCAGGCTGCTGGTCAGCTGGTTGCAGCGGCTGGGTTGCGAAGTGGTCGATGCCGGCATCCTGCCGGATGACCTGGCCCGCACTCGCGCCTGCCTGGCTGAACTGGGTGGCGTAGACCTGATTCTGTCCACCGGAGGCGTCTCGGTGGGCGAGGCCGACTACCTCGGTGCCGCCCTGCGCGAGGCCGGCGAACTGGCGTTGTGGAAGCTGGCGATCAAACCGGGCAAGCCGCTGACCTTCGGCCACTTCCAGGGCGTGCCGGTGATTGGCTTGCCGGGCAACCCCGCCTCGACCTTGGTCACCTTCGGTCTGCTGACCAGGCCCTACCTGCTGCGTCGTCAGGGTGTGATTGACGTCACGCCGTTGCGGTTCGACATGCCGGCAGGGTTTGACTGGCCCAAGCCGGGTACGCGTCGCGAATACCTGCGCGCGCGCATCGAACAGGGCCGAGTGCGCATCTACAAGAACCAGAGCTCGGGTGTGCTGCGCAGCGCAGCCTGGGCGGAGGGCCTGGTGGAAGTGCGTGAAGGCAGCACGCCGAAGCAGGGCGACATCGTGCCATTCATCCCCTTCAGCGAGCTACTTGGCTGAGCGGCCCAGCCAGGCACTGGCCAGCGGCGCGGCCTCGGCCGGTGCCGCCTGGGTCAGGCGTATGTGCACATTCTCCAGTTGTTGGGCAGCCACGCTCCAGTCGTGGCGCTGGCGGGCAAACTGGCGTCCGGCGGCGCTCAACTGGCTCATGCGCCAGGGCTGATTGAGCAGCTGGGTGATCAGCAATGCCAGTTGATCACCGTCGTCACTGCCCAAGTAGTGTTCGCCGTTGTTCACGGTCAGGCCTGAAACGCCCTTGTCGGTGGTGATCACGGGTAAGCCGGCGGCCATCGCTTCGAGGATTTTCACCTTCGAGCCACCGGCATAGCGCAGGGGGGCAAAGAACAGGGCTGAACGTCGTTGCAGTTCACGCAGGTCGGGGCGGTAGCCGAACCATTCAATGCGTGGGTCGTTCCAGTGAAGCTTCCAGTTGGCCGGCATGGCGTGCCCGGCAATCGCCAGGCGCACCGCCGGGTTGCTCATCCACACCTTCGGCATGATGTCGTCCAGTGCCCATTCGATGGCCTCCAGATTGGCGCCATATTCGAAATTGCCGACGAACAACAGACGCTGGCTGTGCAGCGCAGGTTGCACCTGCTGGTAGAAATCACAGTCCACGCCGTTAATCACCACATTCACCGGGCGCCCGCTGATCTGCGCGATCAGCTCGGCATCATGGGCGCTGACTGCCACCAGTTCGGTGGGCTGACGCAGCACACGGTGCTCCCAGCGCCGGTAGCGCCAGCGGTCGAAGGCGTTGAGCGGGCGCAGCCACAGCGGCAGGCGATCGTGGCAGGCGCCGCCCATTACCGACTCCAGGGTGTGCTCGCTAAGCATGTAGGGCAGCCTGCGGGCCTGCAGGGCTTTTTCGAACGGCTGGAAGCTGTAACTGTGCTCAATCTGGATCACGTCCCAGGGTTCGTCCAGCAGTTGCTCGAACCGGTGCCGCAGGCAAGGCGCCAGGCCATTGATGATAGCCCGCATGGGGTAGTCGATGATGGGTGAAGCCAGCAGGTTGAGTGGGCTGTGCAGCGGTCTGCGGGGTAGCACGATCAGGCGTTCGAGTAGGGGCTCAAGGGCCTCACGTGCTGCGTCGCAGAGAGGGATCTTCGACTGCACCAGCAGGGTAATCCGGTGGCCGCGCTGGGCCAGTGCGCGCAGCAGATGGTATTGCCGGGTCTTGTGGCCGCTGGTGGTCGGCCAAGGCAGGTAGGGCAGTGTCCAGAGAATGCGCATGACCCGAAGTCCTCGCGAAAGGCTGCAGATAGCAAAACGCGCCCGTTGGGAGCAGTGGGGGAGCCACTGCCGGGCGCGTCCATGGCAATAGGGGTATTTGCTGAGCATAGCCGGGATTGTCAGGTGTGGAAAAAATGACCGGCGACGTGACCAGTTGCAGGCCTGGCGCCGGCACACTGTTTTTTCCAGGGCATGCAACGATCCGGGTGGGCCAGTGGTCGAGATAGGGGGTGGTCCACTTTACGGAGACGCGCACATGCAAGGGCGCAAGGCAATGTTGGTGCTGCACGGCAAGCAGGCGATGAACGAAGACGTGCGCAGCGCCGTGCGCGACCTGCGCGATAGCGGCTGGGTGCTGGATGTACGGGTTACCTGGGAGGCGGGCGACGCCCAACGGCTGGTCGCCGAGGCACTGGCGGCGGGTTACAGCCATATCGTCGCCGGTGGCGGGGACGGCACGTTGCGGGATGTGGCCGAGGCCATGGGCTTGGCTGCTACCAACGCCAGCCTGACCTTGTTGCCATTGGGGACGGCCAACGATTTCGCCAAAGCCGCTGGCATCCCCCTGGAGCCAGCGTCGGCGCTGGCCTTGCTGAATATCGCGCCACAACCAATAGACTTGGGGCAGGCTGGCGATCAGTTGTTCCTCAACATGGCCACGGGTGGCTTTGGCAGCCAGGTCACCGCCAATACCTCCGAAGACCTCAAGAAAGTGCTGGGCGCTGCCGCCTACCTGTTCACCGGGTTATCCCGCTTCAGTGAGCTACAGGCGGCTTCGGTAGAGCTACAAGGGCCAGGCTTCCACTGGCAAGGGGATTTGCTGGCGCTGGGTATCGGCAATGGCCGACAGGCTGGGGGCGGGCAGGTGCTGTGCCCCGAAGCCATGGTCAACGACGGTTTGCTTGACGTCGCTATTCTGCCTGCACCACAGGAAGTGGTGGGGGCTCTGCGGGACCTGTTGGGCGGTGACGGCCTGTTCGTTCGGGCCAGGCTGCCATGGGTCGAGATCAAGAGTTCGCAAGGGTTGGACATCAACCTCGATGGCGAGCCGTTGCAAGCTGCCAACCTGCGCTTTCAGGCAAGGCCGGCGGCGTTGCACCTGCACCTGCCGGCCGGGTCACCGTTGCTCAGTCATCCAGGCTGATGATTTTTTCGCGTACGGCGAACAGCACCAAGCCGGCCACGTCGTGAATCTGCAGGCGCTTCATGATTTGTGAGCGGTGAGTTTCCACGGTCTTGATCGACAGGCCCAGGCCTGCCGCGATTTCCCGGGTGGACTTGCCGCGCACGATCAGGCGGAGGATCTCAAGCTGCCGTGAAGTCAGATTATGCCGTTCGCCAGCGCTTTGCTTGCCTAGTTTGGTGTGCCGCAGCGCCTGGTTGATGACGGTGTGGGCGATGGCCGGGCTGAGGTAGCGCTCACCGTGGCGTACGGCACCCAGCGCCTGTTCCAGCTCGGTGGCGCTGGTGTCCTTGAGCAGGTAGCCGTGGGCACCGCTTTCCAGGGCCCGCATGATCAGGTCCGGGTCGGTGTGCATGGACAGGATCAGCACTTTGCAGGTACTGCCGCTGGCCCGCAGTTGGGTGAGGGCGTCCAGGCCGCTGGTCGAACGCATGGAGATGTCCAGCAAGATGATGTCGGGCGCCAGTGTGCGTACCTGGTCGAGTAGCTGGCTGCCGTCGTCGGCTTCGCCGACCACGTCATAGCCGGGGATATCGCAGACCAGTGCACGCACCCCGGCGCGGATCAGCGAGTGGTCATCTACCAGCAGTAGTCTACAGGTCATGGTTGGTAATACTCCTGGCGCGTTGCTGAGTGCGCGGGGACCACGGGAACATCGCTTCGATCTGTGTGCCTCGGCCAGGCTGACTGGTGATGTCGAGGCTGCCCTGCAGCGCGATTACCCGCTCCTGCATGCCGGCCAAGCCGCGCTGACCGGCCTCGGCCGGGTGCCGGGCAGGGGCGAAACCACGACCATCGTCGTGGATCGACAACGCCAGCCCCTCAGGGGTGCGTTGCAGGCGGATGACCAGGTTGTGTGCCTGGGCGTGGCGCAGCATGTTGGTCACTGCCTCCTGGGTAATACGGAACACCGCCATGGCCACGGCTTCGTCGATGCCGCCCAGGCGCTGGTTGCACGCCAGGCTCCAGTGCACGCCGCTGCTGGCCAGGGTGCGTACCAGGTGCGCGCGCAGGCTGGCCTCCAGGCCAAGGCTGGCCAACTGCCGGGGGTTGAGCAGCGCGGAAACATCGCGCACGTTACCGAGGGTGTCATCCAGCGTGCTGCGCAGGGCCTCGCAGTGCCCCTGCAAGTCTTCGGGCATGCGCCGTTGCAGCCACTGCAGTTGCAGCTTGGCAGCGGTGAGCAGTTGGCCGATGTCGTCGTGCAGTTCCCGGCTCAGATGCTGACGCTCGTCTTCTTGCACCTTGAGCATGCGCTCGGCCAGCTCGGCCGGGCGCAGGTGGATCGACCTGGCGCTCAGGCCCAGTTGTACAACAGCACCCAGCGTGGCGACCAACTGCAGCACCAGCAGGGTGGCCGGGATTGTCTGGTTGGCCAGGTACAGCGCCATGTTGGCAACCAGTGAGGCCACGCAAAGCCCGACCGTTGCCCAACGCAGCACGGCGGCGCGGGAGCAGCAATGCAAAGAAGTCTTCAAGCGTGGAAACATAGGTAGGGAGGCCACTGAAGTATTGCTGATGGAGGCCTTGCACAATGCTGGTCAGAGGCTTTGGCGCAGTACTTTCGATGTTTTTTCGAACACGCATTCTTGCCACCGTTGTTCCGGCAGCAAGCGTTTGTGGGGGCGCATATTATCACTTTGCATTGCATTGGTCGCGGCCGTGTAACGCGTTGAAACGCCTACTGGTCGGGCCTTTTCGGGTAGCAAAGTGCCACCCTTTAATCGCGTTGTACCCACTTGTGCTGTAACTAGCGCGGCAATGATTCAACGGCATGCACCGAAAGCCTGGTGAACTTTCCAAGTTCGACCATGGTCGGGTTTCAATCAAGTTGCTTAGTTGCACTTTGCGTCAGGTTAATGCATGCGATTAGAGCGGCTGGGGCGGTTGCCGGTTGCCACGTCACTGTGCGGGTGAATGCACGCGCTGCCTTCTTCATCGCAGGACGCGCAGGCTGGCGCAAAGGGTGCTTGTACGACTTTGGCCAATTCACCCAGCAACACCAGTTGCTCGCCGATGTCCAGGTTCAGCCGCCCTGTACGGCTATCGACCAGCTCCAACTGCCAGGCCAGCAAGGTCAGGCATGCCCCTATGGCGGGTAGGGCTTCACGCTGCAGGCAACCACCGTGACAGGCCGGGGCGAGCAACTGTTGCAGGGCGGTGGTGTAGTGGGCAACTTCACGCAGGCCAAGGCGCGTAGCTTGACGGGCGATAGTGTCGAGGGTGTTGTTCAGGCAACTGCAGGCATCCGGGTCATTGTCTATAAGCTCCAGATGCTGCAGGCATTCCTGGGCCTGGGTCAGCAGTACCTGGGCATCCAGCAGGAAGCCCTGCAGGGCGTCATCGAACGATAAGGCAGTGTCCATCATCAAGTCCCCGCGCGTGGGGTAGGCGCAGGGGGCGGGCACGCCGAAACGATAGCTAGCAAAAGCCTGACTCCATTCATGCAATGAGAATGGCGTCACATTAATGGCTAAAGGATATCGCGAACATCAGGTTGCACCCGATTGCCGCTAAGGGTTTCCCTGATCAAGGGCTAGGGTAGGGAACTTTTGTCGTGCCCCTGATTTGCCCTGGCGTGTCGGCAGTAAAGCATGATGGTAAAGTGATATCAATTATCTGCGCGGCATTTTCCCGCAGGGGTCAAGGTGTGCGTGAAGCCGCCGATACAGGGTAGATGATTTCACCTTTTAAGACTCAAGCCTGGGGGCTTTCCAATGGCTGGCATTCTCGACACGGTAGACCAACGCACGCAACTGGTGGGTGAGAACCGCCTGGAAATTCTGATGTTTCGTCTGGCCGGTCGCCAGCTGTTCGCGATCAACGTGTTCAAGGTGCAGGAAGTACTGCAACTGCCCAAGCTGACCCTGATGCCCCAGCGCCACGCCTATGTCTGTGGTGTGGTCAACCTGCGTGGGCAGACCCTGCCGGTGATCGACCTGTCTCAGGCGATCGGTATGCGCCCGCTACAGCCGGGGCCGGACAGCACCATCATCGTCACCGAATACAACCGCTCGGTGCAGGCCTTCCTGGTGGGCGGTGTCGACCGCATCGTCAACATGAACTGGGAGTCGATCATGCCGCCGCCTTCCAGTGCCGGTCGCCAGCACTACCTGACTGCCATCACCAAGGTTGATGAGAAGCTGGTGGAAGTGATCGACGTGGAAAAGGTGCTGGCCGAAATCGTGCCCTACAACGCCCGGGTTTCTGGCGACAAACTCGCCGACCCAGTGCTGGCCCGGGCCCGCGGCCGCGAAGTGCTGCTGGTGGACGACTCCAGTGTGGCCTTGGCGCAATTGCGCGATACCCTGTCTCAGTTGGGCATGAAGCTGCACGTGGCCAGTGATGGCCTGAAGGCGCTGCGCATGCTCAAGGGCTGGGCCGACGCCGGCGAGGACGTGTGCGAAAAGCTGCTGATGGTGTTCACCGATGCAGAAATGCCGGAAATGGACGGCTATCGGCTGACCACCGAGATCCGCAGCGATGCCCGTCTGCGCCAGCTCTATGTGGTGCTGCACACTTCGCTGTCGGGCAGTTTCAACGAGTCCATGGTGAAGAAGGTGGGCTGTGACAACTTCCTTTCCAAGTTCCAGCCTGATCGCCTGGTCGATGTGGTCAAGCAGCGCCTGCTGCTGGATACCACCGCCGCGTGAACGTTGTGCCGGCCAGGTATAAGCTTGGCTTTTGGCATGAAGCGAGGCAGCAGGGATGTTTCTCAGTGAGTTGTATCGATACCCGGTGAAGTCGGGGCAGGCGCAAAGCCTGAAGGCATCACCGGTGGGGTTGCTGGGGTTGCAAGGCGACCGGCGCTGGATGGTGGTCGAGGAAGAAAACGGACGCTTCCTGACCCAGCGTGCCTGGCCACAACTTGGCCAGATCGACGCGAGCGATGACGACAGCGGCCAGTTGCTGCTGCAAGCCCCTGGACAGGCGCCGTTGCGGGTGCCTGTACCGCCTGCCGATGACGCCCTGCGCGGCGTGACGATCTGGCGCGATACCCTGCGTGTGCCGGACGCTGGCGATGCCGCGGCGGCCTGGTTGAGTGAGTTGCTGGGCAAAGCCGTACGCCTGGTACATTGCCCGGAGCAGCGTGCGCGTTACCTGCCCAATGGTTACGGCTTCAACAGTGACCGTGCGGCGTTTCCGGATGGCTTCCCCTTGCTGCTGATTGGGCAGGGCTCGCTGGACGAGCTTAACCGGCGTATTGGCCGGCCCATGTCGATGCGGCGCTTTCGGCCCAATCTGGTGGTGCAGGGCGCGGAGCCGTTTGCCGAGGATGCCTGGAAGCGGATTCGCATCGGCAGCTTGGTATTTCGCGTGCTCAAGCCCAGTGTGCGGTGCATCTTCACGACCATCGATCCGGCTACCGGGGAGCGCAGCGCTGACCGTGAGCCGATGGCTACGCTGAAGACTTTCCGCGAAAAAGAAGGCGACGTCCTGTTCGGCCAGAACCTGGCTGTGGATGGCAGTGGGTGGCTGGAGGTGGGGATGGAAGTAGAAATCCTGGAGTAGATGTGTTGCCTGAACCGGCCTCTTCGCGGGTGAACCCGCTCCTACAAGGGTTACGCGGTCGTTGTAGGCGCGGGTTCACCCGCGAAGAGGCCGGTACAGGCTCAACAGCAATCACATGTCATCGAAATACCGTTCATGCCAATCCACCAGTGGCTGCGGTGAATTCAGCTTCTGCCCGTAGATCACCGAATACGACAGCACGTTCTGAACATACTGGCGTGTTTCGTCGAACGGGATCGACTCCACCCACACATCGAAGCTCAGGTGCTTGGCCCCTTTGAGCCACTGTCGCACGCGCCCGGGGCCGGCGTTGTAGGCTGCCGAAGCCAGCACCCGGTTGCCGTTGAACTGGCTGTGTACCTGGCTCAGGTAGGCCGCACCCAGCTGGATGTTCTTGTCCGGGTTCAGCACTTGCGCCGGTGAGGCCAGCGGGATGCTGAACTTGCGTGCGGTTTCTTTGGCCGTGGCCGGCATCAGTTGCATCAAGCCGCTGGCGCCCACGGGTGAGCGTGCGTCCTCCATAAAGGCGCTTTCCTGGCGAGTGATGGCGAATACCCAGCTCGAATGCAGGCCGCGAACCTTGGCTTCACGCACCAGCGTGTCGCGGTGGGCCATGGGAAAGCGGATGTCCAGGTCGTCCCAGTACTGGGCCTGGCTGATGGTGCGGATGGCTGGGAAGTACCAGCGCAGCTCATAACCCAGGCGTGCCTGCGCAACCATTTCGTCACGGGTGAAGTGGCGGCTGACGTGGTACCACTCACGGCGGCCGTCGACGATCTGGCCGCGGGCGTGGAATTCCAGTGCGCGCTGGATGCCGGGCGTGTTGCGGACCTTCTTGACCAGTTGTGGGCTCAGCAGCAGCGGCTTGTTGTTCAGCTGGTAGGGTGTCTGTGCCCGATCGGCGGCGAGGAAGCCATAGAAGTCACGCTCACGCGCTGCGGTCTTGTAAAGCAGCGGGATCTGCGGGTTGTTTGGCTGTGCCAGCTCCAGGCTGCGAGCCTGCCAGTACTTCCAGCGGCTGGTGCTGGCCAGGTCCTGGGGAAGGCGTTTGGTCAGCTCGTAGGCGTCCTCCCAGCGGCCCAGGCGCAGCAGCAGGCGAAGGCGCCATTCGCTGACAGTGTTGTCACGCAGCTCGGGGTCATAGCGGGTCATCAGGTCGAGCGCGCGTGGGTCGTAGCGGCGTGCGAGGGTCAGGCCGATTTCGCGGGCGATGGCCACCTTTTCGTCACGCGAGAAGTGCATGCGCTGGGCGTAATCGTCGAGCAGCGCCATGGCCCGCTCCGGGTCCTGCCGGGCCAGGCGACGAAGGCCGAGGCTGACCACGTCGGACATGGCCTCGTTGACCGGGGTAAAGCGCGACGGCTGGTTGAGCAGCTCGGGCTTCTGCGCGACGTCGATCAGCAGGCGCCCCTGCGGGCCGAGGGTGGTCAGGGTCTTGACCAGGGTGTTGGCCAGGCCGTAATTGCGCGCCTGGGCGGCCAGCTTGGTGCGTTCCCAGCGCTTGGCCTCGGTCAGTTGGCCTTCGGCTGCCCACATGCCGAACAGCGTGTCGCAGGCGGCAGGTTGCGATTTGCCGACGCTCCACAGCTTGTCGGCGGTGGCGTAACCTTCGGCGCGCAGGCCGTGGCTGAGCTGGTATTGGCCGTTGAGGCAGTCCAGTTCGGTGAAGTTGAGCTTGGGGTCGTAGTACTTGACGAAGGTATCCCACTCGCCGCGTTCGGCCAGCCAGCGCAACCAGCGCAGTTTCATCCAGTTGGCCTGGGGCAGGTCGCCATGCTTGGCAAGGAAACCTTCGATTTCCTGGTTGCTGGCACTCTTCAGGCGGGCGGTGAGTTCGTCGTAGACCAGGTAGGGCGTCAGCGGGTAGTCGCTCAAGGCCTGGGCATAGCGCAGGTACGGGCCTTTGTCGCCTTTGGCCAGCGCTCGCTTGGCCTCGTCATAGTACTGGCGTTGCAGGGTCAGGTCGGTGGCCTGCGCTGCGCAGGTGGCAGCGGTAAGCAGCAGGCAGGATGCGATATGTAACAGGCGGCTGCGCATGATACGTCCGGGCAGTTGAACCATGGGAAGTGTCGGCGGAGCCAGCACTATTGAAAGCTATTGCCTTAGCTTAGCTGTTTGCCGGCAGTGGGTGAAAGCACTGTGCTTGTATCGGGATATTAAGTTCGACCAGATGTCACCAGGTGCTCACTGGTTGGCCTGGCGGATGCCGTCGAAGGCCAAGTCAGGTAGAATGCGCGCCCGATTTATGGAGACGAACATGACCCTGCTCAAATTCAGCGATGTGTCCCTCGCATTCGGCGCCATGCCGCTGCTGGACAAAGTGTCCTGGCAGATCGCTCGTGGCGAGCGGGTGTGCATCATCGGCCGCAACGGCACCGGCAAGTCGAGCATGCTGCGCCTGGTCAAGGGCGAGCAGAAGGGCGACGACGGTGAAATCTGGCGTGCGCCTGGCCTGAAGATCGGTGAGTTGCCACAGGAGCTGCCGGTAGCCGACGAGCGCACGGTGTTCGACGTGGTAGCCGCTGGTCTGGACGGCGTGGGCGAATTGCTGGCGCAGTTCCACCACCTGAGCATGAACATCCAGGGCGATGAAGACCTGGAAAAACTCATGCACGTCCAGCACGAGCTGGAGGCCCGCGACGGCTGGCGCCTGCAACAGGTGGTGGAAAGCACACTCAGCCGCCTGCAGCTGCCGGCCGACAAGACCCTGGCCGAGCTGTCCGGTGGCTGGCGCCGCCGCGTACTGCTGGCCCAGGCGCTGGTGTCCGAGCCCGACCTGCTGCTGCTCGACGAACCGACCAACCACCTGGACATCGGTGCCATCGCCTGGCTCGAAGAGGCCCTGCGTGGCTTCAACGGCGCGGTATTGTTCATCACCCACGACCGTTCGTTCCTGCAGAACCTGGCCACCCGTATCCTCGAACTGGACCGCGGCGGCCTGATCGACTGGAACGGTGACTACGCCAGCTTCCTGGTGCACAAGGAGGCCGCACTGGCCGCCGAAGAAACCGCCAACGCGCTGTTCGACAAGCGCCTGGCCCAGGAAGAAGTGTGGATCCGCCAGGGTATCAAGGCCCGCCGTACCCGCAACGAAGGCCGCGTGCGTGCACTGAAGGCCCTGCGTGTGGAGCGTGGCGAGCGCCGTGAACGACAGGGCAAGGCCAACATCCAGATCGAAGCCGCGGACAAATCCGGCAAGCAGGTGATGGTGCTGGAAAATGTCAGCTTCCATCACGCGGACGGCCCCCTGCTGGTCAAGGACTTTTCCATGGTCCTGCAGCGGCAGGATCGCATCGGTCTGCTGGGCGCAAACGGCACTGGCAAGACCACGTTGCTCAAGATGATGCTGGGCGACCTTGAGCCCACTGCCGGCAAAGTGGAGCGCGGCACCAAGCTTGAGGTGGCCTATTTCGACCAGATGCGCCACCAGCTCGACCTGGAAAAGACCGTAATCGACAACCTGGCCGAAGGCCGTGATTTCATCGAGATCGATGGCCAGAACCGCCACGTGCTGAGCTACCTGGGCGACTTCCTGTTCAGCCCCCAGCGCGCGCGTACGCCGGTCAAGGCGTTGTCGGGTGGTGAGCGTGCACGGTTGCTGCTGGCCAAGCTGTTCAGCAAGCCGGCCAACCTGCTGGTACTCGACGAACCGACCAACGACCTGGACGTGGAAACCCTCGAGCTGCTGGAAGAGGTGCTGTCCAACTACAAGGGCACCGTGCTGATGGTCAGCCACGACCGGGCCTTCCTCGACAACGTCGTGACCAGCACCCTGGTGTTCGAAGGCGAGGGCAAGGTGCGTGAGTATGTGGGCGGTTACGAGGACTGGATTCGCCAGGGCGGCTCGCCGAAGCTGCTGGGTGTGACCGAGAGCAAGGGCGGTAAGTCTGCGCTCAACAGCGCGGTAGTGGAGAAGGTCGAGGCCAAGCCTGAGCCTGTTGCGGCGCCGGTGGTGGAAGACGCTTCGAAGAAGAAGCTGAGCTACAAGCTGCAGCGTGAGCTGGAGATGCTGCCGGGGCAGATTGATGAGCTGGAGCAGCGTATGGCTGAAGCCCAGGAAGAAGTGAATGCGGCGGGCTTCTATCAGCGGCCGATTGCAGAAACTTCGGCGGTGCTGGCACGGATCGAGAAGCTGCAGGGCGAGCTGGATGTATTGGTGGAGCGCTGGGCTGAGCTGGAAGGCTGATTGGCGTTAGCCTGTTCCGGCCTCTTCGCGGGTAAAGCCGCACCTGCAGGGATTGCCATACCCTTGCAGGCGCGGGCTGGCCCGCGAAGAGGCGGGTTCAGGTCCAGTCAATCCTTCTTCAGCAAGCGTACCGCCAGCACGTCACACGGCGCGCCGTGCAGCACATCATTGGCCGTGGACCCCAGCAGCAACGCCAGGCCATGACGGCCATGGCTGCCCACCACGATCAGGTCGCACTTTTGCTCCTTGGCCAGCTGGTGGATTTCCTGGCGCGGTTGGCCGTAGGTCAGATGCGAATCGCCACGCTGGATGTCCGGGTACTTGTTGAACAGGCGTTCCATGCGCTCCTTGGCTTGGTCGAACTGCTGCTGTTGCAGCTGCGACAGGTCCATCGGCACGTCACCGCCGAATGCCATCGCCATCGGCTCGACGATATGCACCAGCGATACCTTGGCGTTCGAAGGTTTGGCGAGCGCCATGGCGCGCTTGATCACCGGGTCGCATTCTTCGGTCAGGTCGACGGCGACCAACAAATGTTCGTATTCCATGAGCGGTACTCCTGGCAATCGCGATAGAAGAAGTATGGTCGCTTTCGGGCGGGTCTTCCGTGAAAAATGGCTAACCAGCTCATTTGCAACGCTTTATGGGAACTACTGATATGACGGTATTGCTGGTGGTGTCAATCCTTGCGCTGATTCTCAGCCCGCTTTCCTGGCTGCGCAGCTCGCGCAAGCAGAGCGAGCAGATGAAGTTGCGCCTGGAGGCGCGGCGCATGGGTTTGGCCATGCAACTGGCGCCGCAGCAGTGGCCGCACTGGCTGGAAAAGGAGCCGCCAAGCCCCTGCCCGCAGTATCACAGAGCCCGGCGCCGTGGGCATGAGGACAGCTTCAGCTTCTGGCAGGTCAGCCCCGGGGTGTGGTGGAACCAGTGGCGCGAGCCCTGCGAAGACCCACGTTTCATGGGCGCGTTGTCGCGCTTGCCGGCGAGTGTGTACAAGGTCGAGGCCGATGCGCGGATGATTGCCCTGTACTGGACCGAACGTGGCGATACTGCTGTGTTGCAGGATGTTGCCTACGCCCTCGAAACCTTGGCTTGAGCGCCGCCCATGCGCGACTCCTGTAGGCGCGGATTCATCTGCGAACACCGGCAGAGCCGGTGCCAAACTGCGCGGTGCCTGCTTCGCGGGTAAACCCGCTCCTACGGGGCATCCAGGCTGGTCAATCTGTTCTGCAACGACAAAGCGGCGGCTCGGCATAACCCTGAAGGGGTGGGGTGCCAAGTCGCCGCTTTGCGTTCTGCTGCGCAGAAAAGGCCAGGCAGGCCGGGTTATTCATTCAAGCAAGTGCCAGTGTAGTCGCACTGGCTCGCCGCGCAAGCGCAAAGCCGTCAGCCAATGCTTGTGGTCAATCGCTGACATGAATGACCGGCGATCACTGTCATCATGTTTTGTACCCGGACGATAGAAAATGACTGGAAAGTCGCGTTTTCGCCGTGCTCGTGAGCATTTGACAACGCCCATCTTTTCGGAGAATGTGTGCACACCCAAATCAAACGGGCGTATGAATTGAGCGTTTGTATGTCATGACGCCAAGCCATACTTCCGACTAGCGCGCTGACGGGTGTGCCTGGGGCAAGGCAGCTTAGGCCTGCTTCTGCTGCAGTGATCGGCGTGTACAGTTCAGCTTCCATATCGTGGAGATCAGTTGATGATTTACGAAGGTAAAGCCATCACGGTTAAGGCTCTTGAAAGTGGCATCGTCGAGCTCAAGTTCGACCTCAAGGGTGAGTCCGTCAACAAGTTCAACCGCCTTACCCTGAACGAGCTGCGCCAGGCCGTCGATGCCATCCAGGCCGATGCCTCGGTCAAAGGCGTGATCGTCAGCAGTGGCAAGGACGTGTTCATCGTCGGCGCCGACATCACCGAGTTCGTCGACAACTTCAAGCTGCCTGAGGCCGAACTGGTCGCCGGCAACCTGGAAGCCAATCGTATCTTCAACGCCTTCGAAGACCTCGAAGTGCCGACCGTTGCCGCCATCAACGGCATCGCGCTGGGCGGCGGCCTGGAAATGTGCCTGGCGGCCGACTACCGGGTCATGTCCACCAGCGCCAGGATCGGCCTGCCGGAAGTCAAGCTGGGTATCTACCCGGGCTTTGGCGGTACCGTGCGCCTGCCGCGCCTGATCGGCTCGGACAACGCCATCGAGTGGATCGCCGCCGGCAAGGAAAACCGTGCCGAAGACGCCCTGAAAGTGGGGGCCGTCGACGCGGTGGTCGCCCCTGAGCTGCTGCTGGCCGGTGCCCTCGACCTGATCAAGCGTGCCATCAGTGGCGAGCTGGACTACAAGGCCAAGCGCCAGCCGAAGCTGGAAAAGCTCAAGCTCAATGCCATCGAGCAGATGATGGCCTTCGAGACGGCCAAGGGCTTCGTCGCTGGCCAGGCCGGCCCGAACTACCCGGCCCCGGTCGAAGCGATCAAGAGCATCCAGAAAGCCGCCAACTTCGGTCGCGACAAGGCCCTGGAAGTTGAAGCCGCAGGCTTTGCCAAGCTGGCCAAGACCTCGGTCGCCGAGAGCCTGATCGGCTTGTTCCTCAACGATCAGGAACTCAAGCGCAAGGCCAAGGCGCATGACGAGATCGCCCACGACGTGAAGCAGGCCGCCGTGCTCGGCGCCGGCATCATGGGCGGCGGCATCGCCTACCAATCGGCGGTCAAGGGTACGCCGATCCTGATGAAAGACATCCGCGAGGAAGCCATTCAGCTGGGTCTGAACGAGGCCTCCAAGTTGCTTGGCAACCGCGTCGAGAAGGGCCGCCTGACCCCGGCCAAGATGGCCGAGGCCCTCAACGCCATTCGCCCGACCCTGTCCTATGGCGATTTCGCCAATGTCGACATCGTCGTCGAGGCTGTGGTCGAGAACCCGAAGGTCAAGCAAGCGGTACTGGCGGAAGTGGAAGGCCAGGTGAAGGACGATGCGATCCTCGCTTCCAACACCTCTACCATCTCGATCAACCTGCTGGCCAAGGCGCTCAAGCGCCCGGAAAACTTCGTCGGCATGCACTTCTTCAACCCGGTGCACATGATGCCGCTGGTTGAAGTGATCCGTGGCGAGAAGTCCAGTGAAGTGGCGGTTGCCACCACCGTGGCCTACGCCAAGAAAATGGGCAAGAACCCGATCGTGGTCAACGACTGCCCGGGCTTTTTGGTCAACCGTGTGCTGTTCCCGTACTTTGGCGGTTTTGCCAAGCTGGTCAGCGCCGGTGTCGACTTTGTGCGCATCGACAAGGTCATGGAGAAGTTCGGCTGGCCGATGGGCCCAGCCTACTTGATGGACGTGGTCGGCATCGACACCGGCCACCACGGCCGTGACGTCATGGCCGAAGGCTTCCCGGATCGCATGAAGGACGAGCGCCGCTCGGCAGTCGACGCGTTGTACGAGGCCAACCGCCTGGGCCAGAAGAACGGCAAGGGCTTTTACGCCTACGAAACCGACAAGCGCGGCAAACCGAAGAAGGTCTTCGATGCCACCGTGCTCGACGTGCTCAAACCGATCGTGTTCGAGCAGCGTGAAGTCACTGACGAAGACATCATCAACTGGATGATGGTCCCGCTGTGCCTGGAGACCGTGCGTTGCCTGGAAGACGGCATCGTCGAAACCGCTGCCGAAGCCGACATGGGCCTGGTCTACGGCATTGGTTTCCCTCCCTTCCGCGGTGGTGCGCTGCGTTACATCGACTCGATCGGTGTGGCCGAATTCGTCGCCCTGGCCGATCAGTATGCCGACCTGGGGCCGCTGTACCACCCGACCGCCAAGCTGCGTGAAATGGCCAAGAACGGCCAGCGCTTCTTCAACTGAGCGGTCAACGAGCTAGAGCGAGAGATTTGATATGAGCCTGAATCCAAGAGACGTGGTGATTGTCGACTTCGGTCGCACGCCAATGGGCCGCTCCAAGGGTGGCATGCACCGCAACACCCGCGCCGAAGACATGTCGGCGCACCTGATCAGCAAGCTGCTGGAACGCAACGGCAAGGTTGACCCGAAAGAAGTCGAGGACGTGATCTGGGGCTGCGTCAACCAGACCCTGGAGCAGGGCTGGAACATCGCCCGCATGGCCTCGCTGATGACCCAGATCCCGCACACTTCCGCGGCGCAGACCGTCAGCCGCCTGTGCGGCTCGTCCATGAGCGCGCTGCACACGGCCGCCCAGGCGATCATGACCGGTAACGGTGATGTGTTCGTGGTCGGTGGCGTGGAGCACATGGGCCACGTCAGCATGATGCATGGCGTAGACCCCAACCCGCACCTGTCCTTGCATGCCGCCAAGGCTTCCGGGATGATGGGCCTGACTGCAGAAATGCTCGGCAAGATGCACGGCATCACCCGTGAGCAGCAGGACCTGTTCGGCTTGCGTTCGCACCAGCTGGCCCACAAGGCCACGGTCGAAGGCAAGTTCAAGGACGAGATCATCCCGATGCAGGGCTACGACGAGAACGGCTTCCTGAAGGTGTTCGATTTCGACGAAACCATTCGCCCGGAAACCACCCTCGAAGGCCTGGCATCGCTGAAGCCTGCGTTCAACCCGAAAGGCGGTACGGTCACGGCCGGTACCTCGTCGCAGATCACCGACGGCGCCTCGTGCATGATCGTCATGTCCGGTCAGCGTGCCATGGACCTCGGTATCCAGCCATTGGCGGTGATCCGTTCGATGGCAGTGGCCGGTGTCGACCCGGCAATCATGGGCTACGGCCCGGTGCCATCGACCCAGAAAGCCCTCAAGCGTGCGGGCTTGACCATGGCCGATATCGACTTCATCGAGCTCAACGAAGCCTTCGCTGCACAGGCCCTGCCCGTGCTGAAAGACTTGAAAGTGCTCGACAAGATGGATGAGAAGGTTAACCTGCACGGCGGCGCCATTGCTTTGGGCCACCCGTTTGGTTGCTCCGGGGCGCGGATTTCCGGCACCCTGCTCAACGTCATGAAGCAAAATGGCGGTACGCTGGGTGTTGCGACCATGTGCGTCGGCCTGGGCCAAGGTATCACCACTGTCTTCGAACGCGTCTGATCGCGTAGCGGGACAGCAGCCGGGGCCTAGTGCCCCGGTTTTGTTTTTTCAGGTTTTATTCAGGAGGTGTGCAACATGCAGATACAACCAGGCGTATACCGGCATTACAAAGGGCCTGAGTACCGTGTCTTCAGTGTTGCGCGGCACTCCGAAACCGAAGAGTGGATGGTGTTCTACCAATGCCTGTATGGTGATTACAGCTTCTGGGTACGTCCCCTGTCGATGTTCCAGGAGTCCGTCGAATTTGACGGCGAGCAGGTGCCACGCTTTGCTTTGGTCAAGGCCGAAGAGGGGCTGCCCGGGTTGCTGGGCAAGTCGCACGCGTGATCGTCCGAGCTTGACCTCACACTTTTGCCACTATATATAGCGGTGCCGCGTCTGGCACTTGGCGCGTTTTTTATCTTCAGATTCAGGAATACTCCGATCCATGGGCAAATCGCTGGTCATTGTGGAATCCCCGGCCAAGGCCAAGACCATCAACAAGTACCTGGGCAACCAGTACGTGGTGAAGTCGAGTATCGGCCATATCCGAGACCTCCCCACCAGCGGTTCGGCCAGCGCGAGCAAAGAGCCGGCCGCCAAGCGTGGCAAGGCTGCGGGTGAGGCGCCGGCGCTTTCGCCGAAAGAGAAGGCCCGCCGCCAGCTGGTGGCACGCATGGGCGTCGACCCCGACCATGGCTGGAAGGCCAAGTACGAGATCCTGCCTGGCAAGGAAAAGGTGATCGAAGAGCTGCGCCGCCTGGCCAAGGATGCCGACACCATCTACCTCGCAACCGACTTGGACCGCGAAGGGGAAGCCATTGCCTGGCACCTGCGCGAGGCCATCGGGGGTGACGACACCCGCTACAAGCGCGTGGTGTTCAACGAAATTACCAAGAAGGCCATTCAGGAAGCCTTCTCGCAGCCAGGCGAGCTGGACATCGACCGGGTCAACGCCCAGCAGGCGCGGCGTTTCCTCGACCGCGTGGTCGGTTACATGGTTTCGCCACTGCTGTGGGCCAAGATTGCCCGTGGTCTGTCCGCTGGCCGTGTACAGTCGGTGGCGGTGAAGCTGGTGGTTGAGCGTGAGCGTGAGATCCGCGCCTTCATCCCGGAAGAGTACTGGGAGATCCACGCCGACCTCGGCACCGCCAAGAACGCCAAGGTGCGTTTCGAGGTGGCGCGCGAGAAGGGCGAGGCCTTCAAGCCGCTGAACGAAGCTCAGGCCATGGCTGCGCTGGAAAAGCTCAAGGCTTCCAGCTACAGCGTGGTCAAGCGCGAAGACCGCCCGACCAGCAGCAAGCCATCGGCACCGTTCATTACGTCCACCTTGCAGCAAGCGGCCAGTAACCGCCTGGGCTTCGGCGTGAAGAAAACCATGATGATGGCCCAGCGCTTGTACGAAGCCGGTTACATCACCTACATGCGTACCGACTCGACCAACCTGTCGGCTGACGCCCTGGATATGGCACGCAGCTACATCGAACGGGAGTTCGGCAAGCAGTACCTGCCGGAGGCGCCACTGGTTTACGGCAGCAAGGAGGGCGCCCAGGAGGCGCACGAAGCGATTCGGCCTTCTGACGTGAATACCCACCCGACCAAGCTCAGCGGCATGGAGCGTGACGCCGAGCGCCTGTACGAGCTGATCTGGCGCCAGTTCCTGGCGTGCCAGATGCCGCCAGCGCAGTACCTGTCCACCAGCGTTACCGTCGCTGCCGGCGATTTCGAGCTGCGTGCCAAGGGCCGCATCCTCAAGTTCGACGGCTACACCCGTGTGCTGCCACAGCAGAGCAAGCCGGGCGAAGACGACGTGCTGCCAGAGATGGTTCAGGGTGAAGCGCTGAAACTGATCCAGATCGACCCGAGCCAGCACTTTACCAAGCCGCCTGCACGCTTTACCGAAGCCAGCCTGGTCAAGGAAATGGAAAAGCGCGGCATTGGCCGCCCATCGACCTACGCGGCGATCATTTCCACCATCCAGGACCGTGGCTATGTGACGCTGCACAACCGCCGCTTCTACTCCGAGAAGATGGGCGATATCGTCACCGAGCGCTTGTCGGAGAGCTTCTCCAACCTGATGGATTACGGCTTTACCGCCGACATGGAAGAGAACCTCGACGACGTGGCCCAGGGCGAGCGTGACTGGAAGAACGTGCTCGACGAGTTCTACGGCGATTTCAGCAAAAAGCTGCAGACTGCCGAGTCCAGTGAAGACGGCATGCGCGCCAACCAGCCGACCATGACCAACATTCCATGCAAGGAATGTGGTCGGCCGATGATGATTCGCACCGCTTCTACGGGTGTGTTCCTGGGCTGCTCTGGCTACAGCCTGCCGCCGAAAGAGCGCTGCAAGGCTACCGTCAACCTGGTGCCGGGCGACGAGATTGCTGCTGACGACGAGGGCGAGTCGGAGTCGCGCGTACTGCTGGGCAAGCACCGTTGCCCGATCTGCGCCACCGCGATGGACGCCTACCTGCTGGACGAGAAACACAAACTGCACATCTGCGGTAACAACCCGGATTGTGTCGGTTACGAGATCGAAGAAGGCAACTACCGCATCAAGGGTTACGAAGGGCCGAGCCTGGAGTGCGACAAGTGCGGTAGCGAGATGCAATTGAAGACCGGCCGTTTCGGCAAGTTCTTCGGCTGCACCAACCCGGCATGCAAGAACACCCGCAAGCTGCTCAAGAGCGGCGAGGCGGCTCCACCGAAGATGGACAAGGTGGACATGCCGGAGCTCAAGTGCGAGAAGGTCGATGATACCTACGTGCTGCGCGACGGTGCTTCTGGGTTGTTCCTGGCTGCCAGCCAGTTCCCCAAGAACCGCGAAACCCGTGCGCCGCTGGTGCTGGAGATTGTGCCGCACAAGCATGAGATTGACCCGAAGTACCACTTCCTGTGCGATGCGCCGCAGAAAGACCCGGATGGCCGCCCGGCGGTGATTCGTTACAGCCGCAAGACCAAGGAGCAGTACGTGCAGTCCGAGGTCGATGGCAAGCCGACCGGTTGGAAGGCGTTTTACGACGGCAATGCCTGGAAGGTTGAAGACAAGCGCTGATCCATCGGTGCTGTGATTTGGGGCCGCTTTGCGCCCCTTCGCGGGCTTGCCCGCTCCCACAGGTATCGCGCCGCCCTTGAATGTGGCGCTGTACTGGTGGGAGCGGGCAGCCCGCGAAGGGGCGCAAAGCGGCCCCAATCATTTATGATGCAGATATCCGCCTTGTAGCCTTATGGGAGGGCACTGAAATGGCCCAGGAACTCTACACCCGCACCAACCAGAAACTGTTCTTCGCCGGCCTCGCCCTCGAGTCCATGGCCAAGGCTGAACAAAGCCAGGCCATGAATGCCCAAGGCCTGGTCCAGGCTGAGCGCGAGTCGGCGCTGTTCCACCTGTATGGCGCTCTGTTGGGGCTGTGCCATGAAATCGGGGGCTTCTATCGCCTGCCGGTCGTCGCAACGGTAGAGCAAGCCCTGGCCGACGATGCCCTGAACGGTATCGCCATCCCGGAAGTGGCCGAGTTGCTGGAGCTGGCTCGCCAACGCGAAACCTGGCTGGCGCAAATGCTCGGTGCTTATGCCGATTTGTTCCGACCACCGGTCGCCAGAAAAGCGCCGAAAACCGACGTTACCCAGCCTCTGATTCAAGCCGTCAATCTTGATGAGCCTGAGCATCCAGCGCTGTCGCGTGCCGAGCTGGAAAGCTGGCGCAACGACCTCAAAAGTTTGGTGAGACGTTTCCGCGACGCGTTGAGTGAGTGCTGATAGACGCAACGGCTGGTACAATAATCGCCTTTCGCGGAGAACTGCCATTTATGTCTACGTCTTTTCTGGAAATTGTCGAGTTGCCTGATGGCCGCATCGAACTTCGTCGCGCCGAGGATGAGGGCTCTCTGGTAACCCTGGATTTCTCGGAAGACGCCAAGGTGTTCCTGCAGGGTCAGCATGTGGAAGTGGCCAAGGCCATGCTCAGTGTGGGCGTGCAGATGGCCGGTCGCCTGATGGATGGCGAGCTCGAGCGTGATGAAGGGCCGCGTGTGCTGCACTGAGTGTGCAGCAGCGTATCAGGCTATTTGAAGTGACAGGCAAAGCCTGAACATCAGCCGAGGCGGATGTTCAGGCTTTGTGCGTTTCCGGCACTGGCTGCACGTAGCAGTTGCTGGCGTGCAGTGGCATTGACGTTGCCCAGCCAGCTCACCACGGTGTGGCTGAGGCCCAGGCGCAAAGCCTCGCAGGCCAGCTGCAGCGCGCTTTGATTGCTGCGGGGTTGCAGCAGCAGAATACGTTCACGGTTGAGCCCGGCATCGCGCAGCCAGGCCTGGGTCAGGCTTGGCGGTGGGGCGATCAGGGTCAGCCAGCGGGCCTCGTCCTCTTCGCTCAGCTCGCGCAGCACGGGCGCCAGCAGGCTTTGGCAGTGGCCAGGGGCGCCGCGCAGCGACAGTTCGCTGAACAGCTCGGGCTGGCTGCTCTTGCGCGCCGGTTCCCTGGCTTTCAGGCCTGGCAGCACGGGCTGGGCGAGGAATGCTTCGAACAGGGGCAACTGGACTTGCTCGGGTGCGTGAATGAACTGCTGCATGACGCCTCCTGGATCAGCGGCGAATGACGCCGACGCTCAAGCCCTCGATCACCAGCTCCTGTTCTTTCAGGTCGACTTCGATGGGGGCGAATTCGGGGTTTTCGGCAAGCAGCCAGACTTTGCTGCCTTCACGCTTGAAGCGCTTGACGGTAACTTCGTCGCCGATGCGCGCCACCACGATCTGGCCGTTACGGGCTTCACGGCAGGTGTGCACCGCCAGCAGGTCACCGTCGAAGATGCCGACGTCCTTCATGCTCATGCCGTGTACGCGCAGCAAATAGTCGGCTTGGGGGTGGAAGAAGGCAGGGTTGATGTTGCAGGATTGCTCGATGTGCTGTTCGGCAAGAATCGGCGCACCGGCAGCGACCCGGCCGATGATGGGCAGGCCGGTTTCTTCGGCCTTGGCTTCCAGGCCAGGGATGCGGATGCCGCGGGAAGCGCCCGGCGTCATTTCGATCGCGCCCTTGCGGGCAAGGGCCTTGAGGTGCTCCTCGGCGGCATTGGGCGACTTGAAGCCCAGCTCCTGAGCAATCTCGGCGCGGGTAGGCGGGAAGCCGTTGTCTTCCAGGCAGCGCTTGATGAACGCGAGAATTTCGGCTTGGCGTGGCGTCAGTTTCAACATGGTAAGCGCTCTGTCTTTTTGTACAGTGACTGGGATTATATACAGTACTGAGTGCGCTGCAAGCCAAAAGCCGCAATAAACAGAAGAGGTGGCGCTTGCAGTGGGCCGGCTGGCGCTTTTAAATGGCGACCGCCCAGTCACCGAGCCTTGACAGAAGCAGGGCTGAAACGTATGTTTCAAACACCTGTTTGTCTGGCGGAGTAGTCGGAGTAGTCATGGCCCAATCGGAAACCGTTGAACGCATTCTCGATGCTGCCGAGCAGCTGTTCGCGGAAAGGGGGTTCGCCGAAACCTCGTTGCGGCTGATTACCAGCAAGGCCGGGGTCAACCTGGCGGCAGTCAACTATCATTTCGGCTCCAAGAAGGCGCTGATCCAGGCTGTTTTTTCGCGTTTCCTCGGCCCATTCTGCGCCAGTCTCGAGCGTGAGCTGGAGCGCCGCCAGGCCAAGCCGGAGCAAAAGCCCAGCCTTGAAGAACTGCTGGAAATGCTCGTAGAGCAGGCGCTGGCCGTGCAGCCGCGTAGCAACAACGACCTGTCGATCTTCATGCGCCTGCTGGGTCTGGCGTTCAGCCAGAGCCAGGGTCACCTGCGGCGCTATCTGGAAGACATGTACGGCAAGGTGTTCCGCCGCTACATGCTGCTGGTGAACGAGGCTGCGCCACGCATTCCGCCACTGGAACTGTTCTGGCGTGTGCACTTCATGCTGGGTGCCGCGGCCTTCAGCATGTCCGGTATCAAGGCCTTGCGGGCGATTGCCGAGACTGACTTCGGCATCAATACCTCGATCGAGCAGGTGATGCGCCTGATGGTGCCGTTCCTGGCGGCAGGCATGCGCGCTGACAGCGGTGTGACCGACGAGGCGATGGCCACTGCGCAGCTGCGTCCGCGAACCAAGACCAGTTCGGCTACCGCCAAGGCCTGAAGGCTGGGCGTGGCGGGGCGCTTCCGCTAAGCTAGCGCCCATGCCCTATCTCGATTTACTTCACATTTCCCTTGCTGACCAGCGCCTTTATGGCTTCGCCTGTGGCCAATAGCGCGTGTCTGCCGGTGTCTGCTGCCCCCCGGTGGGCTTCTCTCTGTCTTCAATGAAGGATTACCCATGACTGTCAGCCTGCAAGGCTCCCTGATGGTGGATATCGCCGGTAAATGGCTGACCGCCGAAGACCGTCAACTGCTTCGCCAGCCGGAAGTGGCTGGCCTGATCATCTTCGCCCGCAATATCGACAGCCCGCGCCAGGTGCGCGAACTGTGCGCGTCCATCCGCGCCATTCGCCCCGAGCTGATCCTGGCCGTGGATCAGGAAGGTGGTCGCGTACAGCGTCTGCGCCAGGGCTTTGTGCGCCTGCCGGCCATGCGTGCGCTGGCCGATAACGACAATGCTGAATACCTGGCTGAACAGTGCGGCTGGCTGATGGCGACCGAGGTACTGGCAGTTGGCCTGGACCTCAGCTTCGCTCCGGTGCTCGACCTGGACCACCAGCGTAGCGCCGTGGTGGGCAGCCGCGCCTTCGAGGGTGACCCGCTGCGTGCAACGCGACTGGCCGGCGCGTTCATCCGAGGCATGAATGCGGCAGGTATGGCCGCGTGTGGCAAGCATTTCCCAGGGCATGGCTGGGCCGAAGCCGATTCGCACGTGGCCATCCCCACCGATGAGCGCAGCCTGGAACAACTGCGCCGGGCCGACCTGGTGCCGTTTACCCGCCTGAGTGGGCAGCTGGCGGCAGTGATGCCGGCGCATGTCATCTACCCGCAGGTTGACAACCAGCCCGCTGGCTTCTCGCGGCGTTGGTTGCAGGACATCCTGCGTGGCGAGCTGGGCTTTGATGGGGTGATTTTCAGTGATGACCTGTCGATGGCCGGTGCGCATGTGGTGGGCGACGCGGCCAGCCGTATCGAGGCGGCGCTGAGCGCCGGTTGTGATATGGGCCTGGTGTGCAATGACCGGGCGGCGGCGGAGCTGGCGCTGAGTGCGGCGCAGCGCATGAAGGTCAAGCCATCGCCGCGGATTGCCCGGATGCGTGGGCAAGGGTTTGCGCGGACCGATTATCGCCAGCAGCCGCGCTGGCTGGAGGCGTTGGGGGCGTTGAAGGAAGCTCAGCTGGTCGATTGACTGCGCTGGCCTGTTCGTTCCCACAAGTCGGGTTTACCTGCGAATACGGTAGCGGCGGCAACGGTGAACGGCGGGTGGAGATTGGCCAGCAGGCCCGGCCCTTTCGCGGGTAAACCCGCTCCTACGACGGCCTGCGTCCAACCTCCGATGTGTGCCCACCACCAATTGCGTTGTAGGAGCGGGTTTACCCGCGAATACGGTAGCGGCGGCAACGGTGAGCGGCAGGTGGAGATTGGCCAGCAGGCCCGGCCCATTCGCGGGTGAACCCGCTCCTACGCTGTATCCCCCTTTGGCCTACCGCCCGCGCTTTCCAGGCAATGGCGCAAACAGGGCCTCGATTTCTTCATCGCCAAGCCGCCATTGCCCAGCCTGCCCGCCGTCCAGCAGGCTGGCCGCCAATGCAGCCTTTTCCTGCTGCAACAACTGGATCTTCTCTTCCACCGTACCCCGGGTAATCAGCTTGAACACGAACACCGGCTTGTCCTGGCCGATGCGGTAGGCACGGTCGGTAGCTTGGTTTTCGCTGGCCGGGTTCCACCAGGGGTCGAAGTGGATCACGGTGTCCGCCGCCGTCAGGTTCAAGCCTACGCCCCCTGCCTTGAGACTGATCAGGAACACTTCGCTTTCACCTTGCTGGAACTGCTGCACTGGCGCGCGACGGTCGCGAGTATCACCGGTCAGCAAGCTGTAACGGATTTTGCGCTTCTCAAGCTCCTGCTCGATCAGCGCTAGCATCGAGGTGAACTGTGAGAACAACAACACCCGGCGCCCTTCGCTGAGCAGTTCTTCGAGCATCTCCAGCAGCGCACCCAGCTTGCCCTTGTCGGCCTGGTTGCCTTTGCTTTCTACCCCCTTGACCAGGCGCAGGTCACAGCACACCTGGCGCAGCTTGAGCAACGCATCGAGGATCACGATCTGGCTGCGTGCGGCGCCATTGCGGGCGATTTCGTCGCGGACTTTCTGGTCCATGGCCACTCGCACGGCTTCGTACGTATCGCGCTGGGCATCACTGAGCTCGACCCAGTGCACCATCTCGGTCTTGGCCGGCAGTTCTGTGGCTACCTGCTCCTTGGTGCGGCGCAGCAGGAACGGCCGGATGCGGCTGGCCAGGTGGGCCATGCGCTCGCTGTCACCGTGGCGCTCGATCGGGTTGCGGTAATCCTGGTTGAAGCGCTTCAGGTCGCCCAGCCAGCCGGGCATCAGGAAGTGGAAGATCGACCACAGTTCGCCCAGGTTGTTTTCCATTGGCGTGCCGGTCAGGCACAGGCGCTGCCCGGCCTGTAGCTCGCAGACGGCGAGGGCAGCCTTGCTGCTGCTGCTCTTGATGTTTTGCGCCTCGTCCAGTATCAGCACGTGCCAGGCCTGGGGGCGCAGCTGTTCCAGGTCGCGTGGCATCAAGGCGTAAGTGGTCAGGACCAGATCGTACTCATGGAGTTTGGTGAAGTGCTTGCTGCGCCCCGGCCCATGCAGTGCCAGGACGCGCAGGTCGGGGGCGAAGCGCTGGGCTTCGTCCAGCCAGTTGGGTATGAGGCTGGTCGGCATGACTGCCAGGGCCGGTGCATTCAGGCGCCCGGACTGTTTCTCCAGCAGCAGATGGGCCAAGGCCTGCAGGGTCTTGCCCAGGCCCATGTCGTCGCCGAGGATGCCGCCGGTACCCATCTCGCGCAGGGCCTGCAGCCAGTTCAAGCCTTGCTGCTGATAGGGGCGCAAGCTGGCCTGCAGCCCTGTGGGCGGTTCTACCTGTAGGTCCCGGGCATCGCGCAGGCGCCGGCCCAGATCGCGTACGTGCTCGCCACCTTCCCAGTGCAGGGGCAGGCCTTCTATTTCGTTCAGGCGCGCGGCGTCGGCGCGCTCCATGCGCAGGGACGGGCCTGCAGTGTCCTCGTGCAGGTAGAGCTCGCCCAGGGTGCCCATGACTGCCTTGATGCGGCCATAGGGCAGGGCGACGCGCAAAGCCGGGGCATCGAGACGGCCGCGATTGAGGTCGATCAGCAGGTGTTCATCATCGCTGCGCCGGGCCAGTTCGCTAGGGCGTAGCAGCTCCGGGCTGCTGCGCAGCAGGTGCAACACGATCGGCAGCAGGCTGTGGCGCTGGCCATCGACCACGATGCCGAGTTCCAGGTCGAACCATTCATGGCCAGGCGCTTCGTCGATGGTTGCATACCAGTCGTCCACCTCCTGCAGGTTGAAGGCGAAGTCGCGATGAATATCGATGTCCCAGCCGGCTTCGCGCAGGCGCGGCAGGCCTTCGCGGGCAAAGCGCAGCCAGGCTTCGTCGTCAGGCAACTGGTGCATTTCGCCGGCGCTGTCGGGTAGGGCCTTGCTCTGCCGTGTGGCGGGCTTGAAGCCGAAATCGCGCAGTACCTTGCGCAGCGCCTGCTCGGCTTGAGTCTGGCGGCGAATGCGCTGGCTGGTGCTGCCTGCCAGGCGGGTCAGCGGCTTTTCGTCGGTGCCGCTGGCCTGCAAGCCGTCATAATCGAACGCCAATGCGGCGCGGTGTTGCATTTGCCGTTGCATGCGACCGGTTTTCGGCATGTAGGCGGTGTATTCAAGGCTGCCGAGAGCAAGAAGGGGCTTTGGCTGGATGTTATCGAGCAACTGCTCCTGCACTTGCGTCGGGGTCGGCACCTTATGGCTGAGGGCATTGAGCTTGTGGCTCAGGGGTACGACCAGGTGTTCCGGCACGTCGGGTGCAATAGTCAGCTGTACGGCGACGTGGGGATCCAGGCTGTGCTCGACCTTGCCCACTTCACGGGTCGGCAGGTCCAGGTAGTAAAGCGGCAGCAGCGGGATGACGCAGCGCAGCATCGCTTCGCCGCTGTACCACCGCCCCCGGTAATTTCCGTTGCCCAGGCGTACCCAGCGAAACTCGGCGTGGCGCACCGGGCCTTCATGAAGCAGGGGGAGGTCGGTGTCGAAGAACATCCGCCCGGTTTCGAGGGCGCGCTGGAACAGCTCGCCACCTTCATGGCCCTTCAGTCGGTAGCCGCGATCCTGGCCGCCGCCCTGATTCAGGGCCGAGAGCAGGCGCAGAATGCGGATGTCTTCGTCTGTTACGAAGCGCGGTGGCTCGTAGAGGAAATCGTAAAGGGACTGGACGCGGCTGAAGCGGATGCCGTCCTCCGTTCGCGTGCCCTTGCGCACAAGCAGGGCGCAGCCCGCATCGTCGGTGAGCTGCAGCTGATAGCACACCATGCGCCCGCGTTTGTCTTCGGTCGCGTCGGTCTTGGGTGGGGCCTGCTCCAGGCCGCTCAACCAGTGCTGCAGTTCGGCGGACAAGGCGCCCGGGTTGGCTTGCGTGTCCTTACTGCTGGAAAAGCGCTCGCTGACGCAAAAAAGGACAGCGGCGCAATGCTTGCAGTTTTGCCGTACCGGGCAATCGCAGTCACCGCGCACATGGCACCGGCCGCCCGCTACGTGCAACTTGATGTGTTGCCGGTAGTGGTTGTTGCCGCTCCCCTGGCAACTGGCCGTTATGGTTGGCCCATGAATGCCTTCCAGTTCGGCCCTGCCTTCCTCGGCATAGCGCTCACCGCGCTGCAGGGCAGCTTTGCTGAACGATTGAATCCAGTTCGGATAGGCGTTCACCATTTCGGCGGCATCGTCCTTCATGGGCTTACTGCTCCATCATCTCCGGGTCCATCACCGGCATTTTCGGCGTGCCTGGTGGGGTCACCTTCAGCAGCACCGCCAGGTGCCCGCCGTCGAGAAAGGTCAGCTGGCCGCCCTTGACGTTGCTGTTGCTTTGCCTGAACTGCTCGCTTTGCAGCACGTTGCCGTTGCCATCCAGCTGGTTGACCCAGAAGTTGGCCTCGACGGTGATGAAGCGGCCTTCAGCGATGCTCAGGTTGCCTTCGATAGGGAAGTGCCCGAACTGTTCGGTGCCTCCGCCCAGTGCGATGCGGCTGGGTTCGCTGCCCACCTGCTGTTGCCAGGCCTTGTGCATCAGCACCGTGTAGTCGGCGGTGGCTTCCAGGCGGGTGGCTTCATCTTCAAGTGCTGGGGGGCGCTCGGCCTCTTTCGCCAGGCGTGGGGCGCCAGCGCTCCAGTCTTCGGGGGCGAACGGGCTGGTGAAGGCGGGCACGCTGTTCTGCCGCACCAGAATCATTTCTACCTGATACAGGCCTTCGGCGAAGGCCGCTGGGGCGAACAGCGCCAGCAGCAGGGTCAGGCAACGGATGGCACGCATGAGTCTTCCTTAGGCAGGCTGTGGGGTCAGGCGCTCGAACAGCGCCTCCAGGGTATTGAAACGTTCGTCGGGGCGTTCCATCGGTACCAGGAAGCGGAACTGGGTGGCGCCTTCGAACTTGTAGCGTTTGGGTTGACCCTGGATCAGCTTGATCAGGGTCAGTGGGTCGACCGGTGTTTCGGCTTCGAACTCGAGCTTGCCACCGTTGGGCCCCGCATCGACTTTCTTGATGCCGAGCTTTTCCGCGTGCAGCTTGAGTGACGTCAGGCGCATCAGGTTCTTGGTCGGCTCTGGCAGCAAGCCGAAGCGGTCGATCATCTCGACCTGCAAGTCCTTGAGGCCCTCCTCGTCGGCAGCCGAGGCAATGCGTTTGTACAGGATCAGGCGCGCATGCACGTCAGGCAGGTAGTCCTCGGGGATCAGTGCCGGCAGGCGCAGGTTGATCTCCGGGCCGCCACCCAGGGGTTGCTCAAGGTTCGGCTGGGTACCTTTTCGGATTGCCTTGACCGCACGTTCGAGCATTTCCATGTACAGGGTGAAGCCCACTGCCTGGATCTGCCCGCTCTGGCCTTCGCCCAGCAGCTCGCCGGCACCGCGGATTTCCAGGTCGTTGGTGGCCAGCACAAAGCCTGCGCCAAGATCTTGCGTGTTGGCGATCGCCTCCAGGCGCTTTTCGGCGTCGGCGCTCACCTTCTGACGGGTAGGTGTGAGCAGGTAGGCGTAGGCCTGGTGGTGACTACGGCCAACCCGGCCACGCAGCTGGTGCAGCTGGGCCAGGCCGAACTTGTCGGCGCGCTCGATGACGATGGTGTTGGCGCTGGGCACGTCGATACCGGTTTCGATAATGGTCGAGGCCACCAGCACGTTGAAACGCTTGTGGTAGAAATCGCTCATCACCTGTTCCAGCTCGCGTTCGCGCATTTGCCCGTGGCCGATGCCGATGCGTGCCTCGGGCACCAGCTCGGCAAGGTCGGCGGCGCATTTTTCGATGGTTTTCACATCGTTGTGCAGGTAATACACCTGGCCACCGCGCAACAGTTCGCGCAGCAGCGCCTCCTTGACCGTGCTCTTGTTCTGTTCCATGACGAAGGTGCGCACCGACAGGCGGCGTGCTGGCGGTGTGGCGATGATCGACAGGTCGCGCATGCCCGCCACCGCCATGTTCAGCGTGCGCGGAATCGGCGTGGCGGTCAGGGTGAGGATATCGACCTCGCTGCGCAGCGCCTTCAACTGTTCTTTCTGGCGCACGCCAAAGCGGTGCTCTTCATCGATGATGGCCAGGCCCAGGTCTTTGAAGCGTACGTCGTCCTGCAGCAGCTTGTGGGTGCCGATGAGGATGTCGATCTTGCCTTCGGCAAGGTCCGCGGCGGCGGCGGCCACTTCCTTGGCCGATTTGAAGCGGCTCATCACTTCCACGGTCACGGGCCAGTCGGCAAAGCGGTCGCGGAAGCTGTTGTAATGCTGCTGGGCAAGCAGGGTGGTGGGCACCAGTACGGCCACCTGGCGGCCACTGTGCACGGCGATGAACGCCGCACGCATGGCCACTTCGGTCTTGCCGAAGCCCACGTCGCCGCAGACCAGGCGGTCCATTGGCTTGGGTGCCAGCATGTCGGCGCGCACGGCCTCGATGGCGGCCTGCTGGTCCGGGGTTTCCTCGAACGGGAAGCCGGCGCTGAAAGTGGCGTAGTCGGCGGACGGGTCGGCAAACGCGTAGCCCTTGCGCGCGGCGCGGCGGGCATAGATGTCGAGCAGTTCGGCGGCCACGTCGCGGACCTGTTCGGCGGCCTTGCGCTTGGCTTTCTGCCAGGCCTCCGAACCCAGCCGGTGCAACGGTGCCAGGGCGTCGTCGCTGCCGGTGTAGCGGGCGATCAGGTGCAGGTTGGCCACCGGCACATACAGCTTGGCGTTCTCGGCGTATTCCAGTGTCAGGAATTCGGCAGCCTGGCCGTCGATTTCCAGGGTGGCCAGGCCCAGGTAGCGCCCGACGCCATGGTCGATGTGCACCACCGGCGCACCTTCGCGCAGCTCGGTGAGGTTCTTGATGACCGCGTCGTTGGCGGTTTCGCCGCGCTTGTCACGGCGCCGGCGCTGCATCACTCGCTGGCCGAACAGTGGGCTTTCGGCAATCAGGGCCAGCCCTGGATCGTCCAGCAGCAGGCCGTCGTCCAGCGGGGCGATGGTGATCGCCAGGCGCTCGGCACCGGTAATGAAATCGTCCCAGCCTTCGACGGTATGCGGGCGCAGCTTCAGCCGTTCGAGCAGTTCCAGCAGCACTTCCCGGCGGCCCGCTGATTCGGCGGTGAAGAGCACGCGGCCGGGGAACTGGTCGAGGAAGTTGGCCAGCTCGGCCAGCGGCTGGTTGGCCTTGGCCTCGATGGCCAGGTTGGGCAAGGCGCGCGCCGGGAAGCGCTCGCGGCCCACGCCAGGCTCCAGCGCTTCGCTGCTGACCACCACCCGGGGCCACTGCTTGAGCCGGGCGAAGCAATCTTCCACCGGCAGGAACAGCTCGGCCGGCGGCAACAGCGGCCGGCTGAGGTCGCCGCGGCGGTCTTCATAGCGCCCGCGCACGTCGTTCCAGAAGTGCTCGGCGGCCTGTTCCACACCGGGTAGCGAGAACACCTGGGTGTCGGTCGGCAGGTAGTCGAACAGGGTCGAGGTTTCTTCGAAGAACAGCGGCAGGTAGTACTCGATACCGGCGGGGATGATGCCGCTGGCCAGGTCCTGGAAGATTGCACTGCGGCGGAAGTCGACGTCGAAGCGCTCGCGAAAGCGTGCCTTGAAGCGGGTCACTTCTTCCTTCTGCATCGGGAATTCGCGTGCTGGCAGCAGGCGCACCGAATCCACCTTGTCGATCGAGCGCTGGGTCTCGGGGTCGAAGGTGCGCAGCGTTTCGATCTCGTTATCGAACAGGTCGATGCGGTAGGGCAGCTTGCTGCCCATCGGGAACAGGTCGATCAGCGCGCCGCGCACGGCGAACTCGCCATGCTCGTAGACGGTGTCGACACAACGGTAACCGCTGGCCTCCAGGCGCAGGCGCATCTGTTCCACGTCGATGGTCTGGCCCACATCCAGCACCAGGCTGCTGCCCAGCAGAAAACGCGTGGGTGCCAGGCGGTGCAGGGCGGTGGTGATCGGCACCACGAGGATGCCGTGGCTCAGCTCCGGCAGACGGTACAGGCTGGCGATGCGCTGGGAGATGATGTCCTGGTGCGGCGAGAACAGGTCGTAGGGCAGGGTTTCCCAATCGGGGAACGGCAGCACTGGCAGGTCTGGGGCAAAGAAGCGCAGCTCCTGCTCCAGACGGTCGGCGGCCTGGCTGTCGGCCGTCAGCAGCAGGGTGAAGCGGCCAGCGCTGCTGGCGGCTTCGGCGATGGCAAGGCTGAGGGCGGCACCGGGCAGGTTGCCCCAGGTTTGTTTGCCGGCCGTGGCCGACATTTGCGGTAGGCGCAGAACTGACACGGGAGATTGCACTCCAAGCGTTGCGGCAAAGAGACCGATTGTACCGGTGACAGTGCCGGCTGTCAGGCTCGAAAGGGCATGAACGCTGGCTTGCGTCACTGTGACAGGCACTCATTGCCGGTTCCGCGTTGGGGCGTCATAATGTAGCCCCTTTTTTCTGTCCCTACATGTGGAAGGTTCCCGTGACTCAGAAGCCCGACCAGTGTCTTGGTGAGTGGATTGATCGTGAAGCCCTGGCTGAAGCGATGATCCCGCTTATCGGTCAGCTCTACCGCAATAACAATGTGGTGAGCTCGATTTATGGCCGCAGCCTGATCAACCGTTCGGTTATCTCGATCCTCAAGGCGCACCGCTTTGCGCGCCACCGCCAAACCGACGAAACCGAACTGTCCGTCCACGAGACATTCCCCCTGCTCAAGGCCATGAGCGAGCTGAAACTGGGCGCCGCATCGGTCGACCTGGGCAAGCTGGCCAACAAGTTCAAGCAGGAAGGCAATGGCCGCACTGCCGAGCAGTTCGTCCGTGAAGAGCTGGCCGACGTGGTCGGTCAGCAGAACGCTTCGGCGCGCAAAGGCACCGACGTTGTCCTGTACGGCTTCGGTCGCATCGGCCGCCTGCTGGCGCGCATCCTGATCGAGAAGACCGGTGGTGGTGACGGCCTGCGTCTGCGTGCCATCGTCGTGCGCAAAGGCGCCGAAAACGACCTGGTCAAGCGTGCCAGCCTGCTGCGCCGTGACTCGGTGCACGGCCCGTTCGATGGCACCATCACCATCGACGAAGCCAACAATACCATCACCGCCAATGGCAACCTGATCCAGGTTATCTACGCCAAGAGCCCGAGCGAAGTCGACTACACCCAGTACGGCATCGACAATGCGCTCATCGTCGACAACACCGGCGTATGGCGTGACGCCGACGGCCTGGGCCAGCACCTGGCCTGCCCGGGTGCTGCCCGCGTGATCCTCACCGCACCTGGCAAGGGCGCGCTGAAGAACATCGTGCACGGTATCAACCACGGTGACATCACTGCCGATGACAAGATCATCTCGGCGGCCTCCTGCACCACCAACGCCATCGTGCCGGTGCTCAAGGCCATCAACGACCAGTACGGCATCGTCAACGGCCACGTCGAAACCGTTCACTCGTTCACCAACGACCAGAACCTGATCGACAACTTCCACAAGGGCAGCCGCCGTGGCCGTGCCGCGCCGCTGAACATGGTAATCACCGAAACCGGCGCCGCCACCGCTGCGGCCAAGGCACTGCCAGTGCTGAAGGGCAAGCTGACCGGCAACGCGATTCGTGTTCCGACGCCGAACGTTTCGATGGCCATCCTGAACCTGAATCTGGAAAAGGCCACCACTCGCGACGAGATCAACGAGTACCTGCGCCAGATCGCCATGCACTCGGAGCTGCACAAGCAGATCGACTACGTGGCTTCGCAGGAAGTGGTTTCGACCGACTTCGTCGGCTCGCGCCACGCCGGTGTGGTTGACGCAGAGGCGACCATCGCCAACGACAACCGCGTTGTTCTGTACGTCTGGTACGACAACGAATTCGGTTATAGCTGCCAGGTGGTTCGTGTGATGGAAGACATGGCTGGTGTGAACCCGCCAGCGTTTCCACGCTGATTCGCTTGTAAGGCAATGAAAAAACGGGAACCTTCGGGTTCCCGTTTTTTTTTATTCTGAATGTGTGTTGTCAGTGCTGGCCCTTTCGCGGGTAAACCCGCGCCTACAGGATTATCGCTGCCTCTGTAGGCGCGGGTTTACCCGCGAAGAGGCCAGCACTGGCAACCGAGAAACCCTACTGTGCGCACAGCCCTACTGTTCATTCTGCTGCTACTCACCGCCTGCAACCAGGGCCCCACCCTGGAGCGCCTGGGTGGCCCGACCATGGGCAGCAGCTACAGCATCCAGTACGTCCGCGAGCCTGGTGGCCCGGAGCCGGCCCAGGTGCAGAGGGCGGTGGAAACCATCCTGCACGACATCGACCACCACTACTCGACCTACCGCGGCGATTCCATCGTAAGCCAGTTCAACCGCTTACCTGCCGGCCAGTGCCTGGCCCTGCCGCCTGACATGCTCGCGTTGGTCAGCCTGGGCCAGCACCTTGCCGAGCAGAGCGATGGCGCCTTCGACCTCACGGTAGAGCCTTTGCTCGACCTGTGGGGCTTCGGCCCTCAGGCCCGTCACCAGCAGGTGCCCGAACCACAGGCACTGGCCCAGGTACGCCAGCGTGTGGGCTACCAGCACCTGCGCGTCAAAGGTCGAGCCCTGTGCAAGGATGCCCCGGTGCAGCTCGACTTCAACAGCATCGTCGCCGGTCATGCTGTCGACTTGATCGCTGCGCGCCTGCAGGCCATGGGTATCAGCAGTTTTGTCGCCGAGGCCACTGGCGAGCTGAAGGCGGTTGGCCGCAAGCCTGACGGCAGCCCTTGGCGTATTGCCCTGGAACTGCCTCGCGAAGACCGTCAGATCGCCCGCCAGATCATCCCGGTCAATAGCCTTTCAGTATCAACCTCGGGTGACTATCGGCACTATTTCGAGCAGAATGGCCGGCGCTATTCGCACACCTTCGATGCCCGCCTCGGGCGCCCGGTCGAACATGACCTGGCTGCCGTTACGGTGCTGGACGCCTCAGCACTGCTGGCCGATGGCTATTCGACGCTGCTACTCATCCTGGGCCCACAGCAAGGCTGGGATTTTGCCGTGGCGCATGACCTGGCTGCGGTTTTGGTGACTCGAGCAGAGGGAGGCTTCGTCTCCCGAGCTACGCCCGCGTTCGAACGGGCAGTGAAAGGCCAGTGAAAGCACAAGCAGGGATGATTGCCGCCACGGAATGGGTGAAGCATATGTAGTGCGGGCAAAATTGGCCTACGACGCGACCAAGGGTTAATGTGCGCGGCGTTCAGGGTTGATTAGACTGCACCCGAATTTTCTCATGGCGCCCCGGCGGCATGATCGTGCCCCGCGAGCGACCGTGGCTTGCGGGCCAGTTCTGAAGGAGTACGCATGGCTGTCTACAACTACGACGTAGTGGTGCTGGGTTCCGGCCCGGCCGGTGAAGGCGCGGCAATGAATGCCGCCAAAGCAGGGCGCAAGGTAGCGATGGTCGATGACCGTCGCCAGGTCGGTGGCAACTGCACCCACTTGGGTACCATTCCGTCCAAGGCACTGCGTCACTCGGTGCGGCAGATCATGCAGTTCAACACCAACCCGATGTTTCGTGCCATCGGCGAACCGCGCTGGTTCTCGTTCCCGGACGTGCTGAAAAGCGCCGAAAAGGTCATCGCCAAGCAGGTGGCATCGCGCACCGGCTACTATGCCCGTAACCGTGTCGACGTGTTCTTTGGCACCGGCAGCTTTGCCGACGAGCAAACCGTGGAAGTGGTGTGCCCGAATGGCGTGGTCGAGAAGCTCAACGCCAAGCACATCATCATCGCGACCGGCTCGCGCCCCTACCGCCCGGCCGACATCGACTTCCACCACCCGCGCGTGTACGACAGCGACACCATCCTCAGCCTCAGCCATACCCCGCGCAAGCTGATCGTGTACGGTGCCGGCGTGATCGGTTGCGAATACGCTTCGATCTTCAGTGGCCTGGGCGTATTGGTCGAGCTGGTCGACAACCGTGGCCAGTTGCTGAGCTTCCTCGACTCGGAAATTTCCCAAGCGCTGAGCTACCACTTCAGCAACAACAACATCACTGTGCGCCACAACGAAGAGTACGAGCGCGTCGAAGGCCTGGACAACGGGGTGATCCTGCACCTCAAGTCGGGCAAGAAAATCAAGGCCGACGCCTTGCTGTGGTGCAACGGCCGTACCGGCAACACCGACAAGCTGGGCCTGGAAAACATCGGCATCAAGGTGAACAGCCGCGGCCAGATCGAGGTCGACGAGGCCTACCGCACCACCGTGCCGAACATCTACGGTGCCGGCGACGTGATCGGCTGGCCAAGCCTGGCCAGTGCCGCCCATGACCAGGGCCGGTCGGCCGCTGGCAGCATTGTCGATAACGGCAGCTGGCGCTTCGTCAACGACGTGCCGACGGGTATCTACACCATTCCCGAAATCAGCTCGATCGGCAAGAACGAGCAGGAGCTGACCCAGGCCAAGGTGCCGTACGAAGTGGGCAAGGCCTTCTTCAAGAGCATGGCGCGTGCGCAGATCGCCGGCGAGCCGCAGGGCATGCTGAAGATCCTGTTCCACCGCGAAACCCTGGAAATCCTCGGCGTGCATTGCTTCGGCTACCAGGCTTCGGAGATCGTCCACATTGGCCAGGCGATCATGAACCAGCCGGGTGAGCAGAACAACCTGAAGTACTTCGTCAACACCACGTTCAACTACCCGACCATGGCCGAAGCCTATCGGGTAGCTGCCTATGACGGCCTGAACCGGCTTTTTTGAGCGGCTCCGACCGGTGGCCTGAGCCGGTCGGAGAGACCGATTTCAACCCTACCCGAGGGTGGTCTTGGCCAAACCGGGAAAGTCTGTAATCAGGCTGTCCACACCAAAGTCAGCAAGCCGGCGCATCAGTGCCGGCTCGTTGACCGTCCACACCGACACATGCAAACCCTGGCCCTGTGCTTTGAGCAGGCGCTCGGGGGTGCACAGCGTCCAGTTCAATGCCAGCAGTTCGCAGCCGTAGTTCTGTGCCACCTTCAGCGGATCGAGCCAGGCGTATTCGGCCACCAGCCCGCGCTTCACGTCTGGCACCAGTTCCAGGGCGGCGCCCAGTACTTCGCGTGAACTGGAGGTGATGGTCACCTTGTCCAGCAGGCCATATTGCTGGGCCAGTTCACGGATCGCCAGGACGGTGGTGGCCGCGCGGGTGCGCGAGGCGCTTTTCACCTCCAGTTGCCAGTGTTCGAACGGGCATTTTTCGAACAGCTCTTCCAGTTTCGGGATCGGGCAGGGCTGCACATGGCCCGGGCCGCCTTTGCGGGCATCGATCTTGACCAGTTCGGCGGCCGGGTGCTCGACCACTTTGCCGCGCCGGCCCGTGGTGCGCTTGAGGGTGGGGTCGTGGATGACCATCAGTTCGTTGTCGGATGACAAGTGCAGGTCCAGCTCGCAGCGGGTCACGCCATGGGACAGGCATTGCTGAAAGCTCTTCAGGGTGTTCTCGGGTGCTTCGCCCTTGGCGCCGCGATGGCCGTAGATCAGGGTCACGTTCGTTCCTTCAAATCAGGGAGAAATTGGCTCAGGAGGCGGGGTCGTTCAGTTCCAGCTGCTGGCGCCGTTGCTGTTGCTGGCGCTGCAGGATGTAACGCGCCAGCAGTTGTCGTTGGGCATCGGTCATGTCGATGAACTCGGTGCCGACTTCGAAGCCGCCCTCCGGGCGAGGGTCGCAATGGGTGATCTTGCCGCGCAGCAGCAGGCCATGGGCGCGCGGCATCAGCACCATTTTCACTTTCACACGGGTGCCGGGGGCAATCTGTGTGGCTTGGGCGGATTCGATGCCGCCTTCGGAAATGACCACCGGCAGCGGCTCGCCGACCTCGCCAAGCAGGGTTTGTGCAACCACCGCGCTGAGCAAGTCGAGGCGCTTGTTCTGTGCCCGCAGGAACGCGGCGAGGGTGCGGTCCTTGTCGCTTAGCTGGCGCAACAGGTGTTGCGACTCGAAGTCGGACAGGTGCAGCTCGCTGAGCAGGTTGAACAACGGCGAATCATCTTGCAACACATCTGGTTCAAGGGCTTCGGCCGCGCTAAGGGGGCTTATTTGAAGTGCGATCCGATCTTCGATGCGGTAGTATTCGCGGCGATCTTCTTCGTCTAATGTCGTCATGGCGAACCCAAGGTAGCGGCGGTGGTCCGAGTGTAAAGCCGCCGTAGGCGCCTCGCCACAAGGACGTTCCCTTTCATCCGAACAAGCCCCGACATGTTCAGACCTCTTTTCGCATTCATCGGCACGCGTTATACCCGTGCCAAACGTCGCAATCACTTCGTCTCGTTCATTTCCCTGACCTCGATGATCGGCCTCGCCCTGGGCGTGGTGGTAATGATCGTGGTGCTGTCGGTGATGAACGGTTTCGACCACGAGATGCGCACCCGCGTGTTGGGGATGATTCCCCATGCCACGCTGGAGAGCGGCCAGCCCATTGCCGACTGGCAGGCCCTTGCCCAACAAGTAAAGCAGAATCCGCAGGTGGTGGCGGTTGCACCGTTCACCCAGATGCAGGGCCTGCTGACCCATGATGGCAAGGTGCAGAAGGTGCTGCTCAACGGCATCGACCCTGCTCGCGAGCGCGAGGTGTCGATCATCGACAACTTCGTCCTGCAAGGCCGCCTGGACCAGTTGGCGCCGGGCGAGTGGGGCATCATGATCGGCGACAAGGCGGCGGCCAAGCTGGGCGTTGCCATCGGCGACAAGCTCACCTTCGTTGCCCCCGAGGTCAGCGTGACCCCCGCTGGCATGTTCCCGCGCATGAAGCGCTTCACCGTGGTCGGCACCTTCCACGTTGGCGCGGGGGAGATCGACGGCTACCTGGGCCTGACCAACATCAGCGACCTGTCCCGCCTGCACCGCTGGAAGCCCGACCAGGTCCAGGGCCTGCGCCTGAAGTTCGACGACCTGTTCCAGGCGCCGCGCGTAGCCTGGAGCATCGCCCAGCAGCTGGGCGAACAGGAGTTCTATAGCCGTGACTGGACCCGTACCCACGGCAACCTGTACCAGGCGATCCGTATGGAAAAGGCCATGATCGGCCTGCTGTTGCTGCTGATCGTGGCGGTGGCGGCGTTCAACATCATTTCCACCCTGGTGATGGTGGTCAACGACAAGCGCGGCGACATCGCCATCCTGCGCACCCTGGGCGCCACGCCCGGGCAGATCATGCTCATCTTCATGGTCCAGGGTACGGTGATCGGGGTGATCGGTACCCTGATCGGCGCCGTCGTCGGGATCTTCGCGGCCCTGAACGTGAGCGCGGCGATCGCCGGCCTCGAGACACTGATCGGCCACAAGTTCCTCAACGCCGACGTGTACTTCATCGATTACCTGCCGTCGCAGATCCTGGCCCAGGACGTGTACATGGTCTGCGGTGCGGCACTGGTCCTGAGTTTCTTCGCCACCCTGTATCCGGCCTGGCGTGCGGCCCGCACCCAGCCTGCAGAGGCGCTACGTTATGAGTGAGTCGCGCATGAGTGATAAAGCCGTTCTGAGTTGCCGCAACCTGGGCAAGTCCTACGACGAGGGCCCGGAGTCGGTGCAGGTGCTGTCCGGGCTCAACCTGGAACTGCAGGCCGGTGAGCGGGTGGCCATCGTTGGCAGTTCCGGCTCGGGCAAGAGTACCTTGCTCAACCTGCTGGGCGGCCTCGACCGGCCGACCCAGGGTAGCGTGTGGCTGGCTGGCGAAGAGCTGTCGGCACTGGGCGAGCGTGCCCGTGGCCTGCTACGCAACCGTGAGTTGGGCTTTGTCTACCAGTTCCACCACCTGCTGCCGGAATTCACCGCCATCGAGAACGTGTGCATGCCGCTGCTGATCGGCCGAACGCCCATCCCCGAGGCCCGGGAGCGTGCCGAGGCGCTGCTCAAACGGGTAGGCCTGGGCCACCGTTTGAACCACAAGCCGGCCGAGCTTTCCGGCGGCGAGCGCCAGCGTGTGGCGATTGCCCGGGCGCTGGTCAACCGCCCCGGCCTGGTGATGCTCGACGAGCCGACCGGTAACCTCGACCACCATACCGCCCAAGGCATCCAGGAACTGATGCAGGAGCTGTCCAGCGCTTCGCGCACGGCATTCCTGGTGGTCACCCACGACCTCAACCTGGCGCGGCAGATGGACCGTGTGCTGAAGCTCGACGATGGCCACCTGGTGGCCATCTGATCGACTGCCGGGGTGGCAGGTGCTGCCCCGTTTTCCTGTTTCCATTGGGTGATTTCGTACATGTTCAGACCCTTGCCCATCTTTATCGGCGCGCGCTACACCCGAGCCAAGCGTCGCAACCACTTCATCTCGTTCATCTCCATGACTTCGATGATCGGCCTGTCGCTGGGCGTGCTGGCGATGATCGTGGTGCTGTCGGTGATGAACGGCTTCCAGCGCGAAATGAGCTCGCGCATTCTCGGCCTGGTGCCGCATGCCGCCATCCTGGGCGTGCAGCCGCTGGACGATTGGCACAAGGTGGCCGACGCCGCCATGAAGAATCCGGCGGTGATGGCTGTGGCGCCGATTACCGAGATGGAAGGCATGCTGTCGTACAAGGGCGCCATGCAGCCGATCCAGGTGGGTGGTATCGACCCGGCCGAGGAGGGCAAGGTTTCCATCGTTGGCCAGCACATCGTCCAGGGCCGTCTGCAGGGCTTGCAGCCCGGTGAGTTCGGTGTGGTTATCGGTGAGCTGACCGCACGCCGCTTCCGCCTGAACACCGGCGACAAGCTGACCTTGATCGTGCCGGAAATCAGCAAGGAACCGGGTGGCATCACACCGCGCATGCAGCGCCTCACCGTGGTTGGCATCTTCAAGGTCGGCGCCGAGCTGGATGGGTCGCAGGCCTATATCCATGTTGCTGATGCAGCTGAGATGCAGCGCTGGGCGCCGGGCCAGGTGCAAGGTGTGCGCCTTAAGCTGCACGACCTGTATGCCGCTCCGCAAGTGGCCAAGGCGATTGCTGCCGGGCTTGGGGACGCCTACCGGGCCGATGACTGGTCGCATACCCAGGGCAGCCTGTTCAGCGCCATGAAGATGGAAAAGACCATGATCGGCCTGTTGCTGATGATGATCATCGCGGTAGCGGCGTTCAATATCATCGCCACCCTGGTGATGGTGGTGAACGACAAGGGGCCGGACATTGCCATCCTGCGTACCTTGGGCGCCACGCCGGCGCAGATCATGGGCACGTTCATGGTCCAGGGCAGCCTGATCGGCATTGTCGGCACGCTGATTGGTGGCGTACTGGGCGTGATTGCGGCGTTCAATGTGAGCCAGATCGTCGGCTGGCTGGAGCGGGTGAGCGGGCAGCACATCTTTACGTCGGATGTGTACTTCGTCAGCAGCTTGCCGTCGCAGTTGCAGTGGGGGGATGTGGCGATCATCTGCACCGCCGGCCTGGTGATGAGTTTCCTGGCGACCCTTTACCCGGCCTACCGGGCGTCGCAGGTGCAGCCGGCGATTGGCCTGGCGGTTTGATGTTTGCCTGAGATCCTGGGGGCGTAAAGCGCCCCAGGGTTACCGATCTTGAGCGAACTCGATCACGAATCGGGTCCACCCACCCTCGCACTCCGCCCGTATGCACCCGCCATGGGCCTGCACGATCGACCGGGTAATTGCCAAGCCCAACCCCGCATGCTCGCTGCTGCCTTCCCGCCGCGCCGGGTCCACCCGGTAGAAGCGGTCGAAAAGCCGCGGTAGCGCCGCCGGGTCGATAGCCAGCCCGGTATTGGCCACGTTGATCGTCGGCCCCGGCCCCAGGGTTACCTTGATCTGTCCTCCTGCCGGGGTAAAACGCATGGCGTTGTCCAGCAGGTTGGACAGCGCCCGGCGCAGCATATGCCGGTCACCGTGCAGTACGGCTTCACCCTCGCGCAGCATCTGCACGTCGTTGTCTTCTGCCAGAGGCGCGTAGTACTCCAGCAGCGCATCCACCTCGTCATGCAGCGTCAAAGGCGCGTGCCCCGGTACCAGCAGGCCGTGGTCGGCCTTGGCCAGAAACAGCATGTCGTTGATCATCTGCGCCATCCATTGCAGTTCTTCCAGGTTGCCATGCAGCGCCTCTCGGTATTCTTCGAGGCTGCGTGGGCGGGTGAGGGTGACCTGGGTGTGGGTCAGCAGGTTGGACAGCGGCGTACGCAACTCGTGGGCGATATCGGCCGAGAACGCTGACAGGCGCTGGAAGGCATCGTCCAGGCGCTGCAGCATCGCGTTCATGCTGCTGGCCAGCTCGGCCAACTCTTCGGGCATCTGCGCCACCGGCAGACGGGTGGTGAGCGAACGCGCTGACACGCTGGCGGCCACCTGGCCCATCTGCCGCAATGGGCGCAGGCCGCTGCGGGCGGCCCAGGCACCCAGTAGTGCGGTGGTTAGCGCCGACAGGCCGACCGTCAGCCAGATCAGCCGTTGCATGCCCTGCAGGAAGTGCTGGTGGTGGGTGATGTCGAGGTACAGGGTCAGTCGCGGCGACTGCATGGCGCCCTGTTTCAGGGGCACGGACAGGCTGCGGTAGTCGATGCCTTGCGCATGCAGGGTGGCCAGCCCGGTGGCCAGCGCTGCTTGCGGCAGCCCGCTGCGGCTTTCGAACCAAGTGGCGCCATTGCTGGCGCTGATACGCAAGGCCAGGTCGGCCTGGTGACTCAGTTCATCGCGCAGGGCGGGCAGGCGGGCCTGAAGCTCATCAGCCGTGCTGACATCAGCCAGTTGCGTACGAAACAAGGACAGGCGCGAGTCCAGCAGTTGTTGGTCAAGTTCGACGAAGTGCTGCTCGCTGGCCCGGCTGAATAGCAGGCCGGCGCCTAGCGAGACGGTGGCCGTGCAGGCGGCGAACAGCAGGGCCAGGCGGCTGCCGAGGGAAATCCGGCGCATCACTCGGTGCGCTCTTCGAGTACGTAACCCATGCCGCGTACGGTGTGGATCAGCTTGTTGGGGTGCGGGTCGTCGATTTTCAGGCGCAGGCGGCGGATGGCCACTTCGATCACATTGGTGTCGCTGTCGAAGTTCATGTCCCACACCTGCGAGGCGATCAGCGATTTTGGCAGCACCTCACCCTGGCGGCGCAGCAGCAGCTCAAGGAGTGAGAACTCCTTGGCGGTCAGGTCGATGCGCAGCCCGGCGCGCTCGGCGCGGCGTCGGATCAGGTCCAGGCGCAGGTCGGCCAGGCTCAGGGTCGTGTCCTGGCTCGGGCTGGTGCCACGGCGCAGCAGGCTGCGTACCCGGGCCAGCAGTTCGGAAAAGGCGAACGGCTTGACCAGGTAGTCGTCGGCGCCCAGTTCCAGGCCATGCACGCGATCCTCGACGGCGTCGCGGGCGGTCAGGAACAGCACTGGCGTATCCAGGCCTGCCTGGCGCACGGCCTGAAGAATCTGCCAGCCGTCGCGGCCAGGCAGCATCACGTCGAGGATCAGCAGGTCGTGGTCGCCGGTCAGGGCGAGGAACTGGCCGGTCTCGCCATCGGTAGCCAACTCGGTGGCAAAGCCGGCCTCGCTCAGGCCTTGGCTCAGGTACTGGCCGGTGCGGGCCTGGTCTTCGACGATCAGCAGTTTCATGCACTGTCCATATTCTGAAAGGTTGTGCGTAGCCTATGGCGTCGCTTTACTGCTAGCACAGGGGCAATGGGATGGGTGAAATGATACGTGACGATGTGCCGGCCCGCCCAAGCTGACAAAGTTGTAATGTGCCTGTCAGGTAACTGCCAGTCGCCCCCGGCTAATGTGGCTTAATCCCGATTGTGTAACCCCGGAGTCATCATGAAACACCTGTTCATTGCCGCCACCCTTATCCTGGGCAGCCTGCCGGCTTTCGCTGGCCAGGCGCAGAGCTTCGCCTTTGGCGAGCCTGCCCCGGCGGCCCAGGCCACTCGCACGGTCAACGTGGTGCTCAAGGACATCGCCTTCGAGCCAAAAAGCCTGCAGGTAAAAGCCGGCGAGACGGTGCGTTTCGTGCTGGTCAACGAGGGCAAGCTGCCGCACGAATTCAACCTGGGCGACAAGGCCATGCATGCCGAACACCAGAAGGAAATGGTCGCCATGCAAGGCAAGATGTTCACCCAGGCGATGAACCACGAAGGCATGGATCACGGCAAGATGATGAACCACGGCCAAATGATGGACCATGGTGACGGCCATGGTCACGGGGGTGGCAACACTGTGATGGTCATGCCCGGCCAGCGCACCGAGCTGACCTGGACCTTCCGCCAATCGGCGCCCATCGAGTTTGCCTGCAACGTGCCGGGGCATTATCAGGCGGGTATGGTGGGGGCATTGACCATTGAGTGACTGGCCCTGCAAGGCGGTGTGCAAAACCGGTAGACTAGGGGCATTTTCGAACCTCTAGGTCAGTTTCCATGCATCCCGCTGCCGAACATTCCCCGCTGGGCAAGTCCAGCGAATACATCGCCACCTACTCCCCGGAGCAGTTGTTCCCGATCCCGCGTACTGCCAAGTGGGCCGAGCTGGGCGTCACTGCACAGACCTTGCCCTGGCAGGGGGTGGATTACTGGAACTGCTTCGAGCTGAGCTGGCTGCTGCCTTCGGGCAAGCCGGTGGTGGCGATCGGCGAGTTCGCCATCCCGGCGGACTCGCCAAACATCATCGAGTCCAAGTCATTCAAGCTGTACCTCAACTCGCTGAACCAGACGGTGTTCGCCTCGCTGGACGCGTTGCAGGCATGCCTGGAAAAAGACCTGTCCGCCGCTGCCGGCAAGCCGGTGGGGGTGAAGGTACGCACTTTGGCCGAGGTTGAAGCCCAGGGTGTGGTGGCGTTACCGGGGCAGTGCATCGATGCACTGGATGTGGCCATCAGCAACTACGAGCAGCCGCAACCAGAGCTGTTGCGCTGCGACCCGGCGCGGGTGGTGGAAGAAACCTTGCACAGCCATCTGCTGAAGTCCAACTGCCCGGTCACCGGCCAGCCGGATTGGGGTAGCGTGGTGGTTGAGTACAAGGGCAGGGCGCTGGACCATGCCAGCCTGCTGACCTACCTGATCAGCTTCCGCCAGCATGCCGACTTCCATGAGCAGTGTGTGGAACGGATTTACCTGGACTTGAAGAATCTGCTGCAGCCGGAGCACCTGACGGTCTATGCACGTTATGTGCGCCGCGGTGGGCTGGACATCAACCCGTATCGCAGCACCGGGGCGATCAGCCCGGATAACAAACGCCTGGTTCGGCAGTAATACAGGGGGGCCGCTTAGCGGCCCCCGCTATTTCAGATCCCCATGCTGTGCAGTGAGTTGGCAATGCTGCGCAGGGTGGCAGTGAGGTCGGGGTGGTCGGCCTCGAAGCGCTCGATCGCCAGGTTCACGCCGTCCACCAGGTTGTTGTCTGGCGTGGCTTCCTCAAGTTTCAGTTGCGCCTCGATCTGGCGCGCCTCTTCGTGCAGGGCGGCCAGCTCTTCTTCCGAAAGCGGTACGTTGCGGTCCAGTTGCTCGCGCAAGCTGTTCAGGCGCTCTTGCAATTCGCGGGCAGGCATTGGCTATTCTCCATCAATGGCTTGGCAAGCCATGGACCTCAGCGGCGTGGCAAAGGTTCTGGCCTGTCTTCAGGGTAATCTACCTGCTGGCGATTTGCATGATCCGCGTCAAGGCTGCTGTATCAGGGTTTTTCACCCTTGCGCCGGCGCTGGGCGATGTCCACCAGGCAGGTGTCCAGCGCTTCCAGATGGTCGATCACCGAGTGCACGCCCAGGCTGAACAGCGCCAGTGTCGCCTTGCTGCGCGCCAGATCCTGCTCTTGCGGGCTCATGGCTTGCCATTGCGCAGAAGTGCGGTCGCATAACGGGCTGCAGGCGGCCAGGCCTACTGTCCACAAGCCGGCGTTAAGGCCAGACTGCAGCAGGCGCGGATCGCCGCTGACCAATACGCAGCCATCCAGGCGCTCGCTGTCCAGCGCCATCAGTGCCTGCCAGCAAGCGTTCGGCGCTGGCCAGCGCACGCCATTGACCGCATGCCCTGGCAGCCAGTCGGGCAGCACATGGGCCAGGCGCTCGCTTTGCGCGGTATTGAGGTCATCCAGCCAGATGCATGGCACTTGGCGCTGACGCAGGCTGGCAAGCGTGGCCAGGGCGCCGGGGGCGGGTGATGGCGCGCCATGGGTAGCCTGCACCAGGCAGCCGCGCAAGCCGAACAGCACAGCAGTGAAGGCGGGCGCAGTGTCCATGGCAACTTCCCCCAAATGGTTCGAAGGCTATGCGTTGATTGTTACCGTCTTGTGACATCGGCCGCTGCGCAACAGTTGTTCACAAAATATTCAGCAAAAATGTGTAAGGCTGTTTATCAGCCCGCAAGTCTCTATACTGCCGCCTTAACAGCAGCGCCACCTGTTGCGCTTGCGGCCGAGAAATTCGATGGAGAAACATCTATGCGTAGGATCGGTGCCAGTGTGATTGAACGAGTCACCCAGGCCTGTGTCTGCGCCAGCATGCTGCTGGCGCCCGTGGCAGCCACCCAGGCCGCCACCGAGGAAGATCCCTGGGAAGCGGTCAACCGCCCGATCTTCCGCTTCAACGATACCCTCGACACCTATGCCCTCAAACCATTGGCCAAGGGCTACCAAGCGGTCACTCCACAGTTCCTCGAAGATGGCATCCACAACATCTTTCGCAACCTGGGGGACGTGACCAACCTCGCCAACGACGTGCTGCAGCTCAAGCCGCATGCGGCGGGCGTGGATACGGCGCGGTTGATCGTCAACTCCACCTTCGGCCTGGGTGGCTTCTTCGATGTGGGTACCAAGATGGGCCTGCAGCGCAACGACGAGGACTTTGGCCAGACCCTGGGCTACTGGGGTGTGCCGAGCGGGCCGTATGTGGTCATCCCGCTGCTGGGCCCAAGCACCGTGCGTGACGGTGTGGCCAAGTACCCGGACACCTATACCAAACCCTATCGCTATATCGACCACGTGCCTACGCGCAACTCGATCTTTGCGCTGGACGTGATCGACACCCGCGCCAGCCTGCTCTCGGCCGAAAAGCTGATTCAGGGTGACAAGTACATCTTCATTCGTAATGCCTACCTGCAAAACCGCGAGTTCAAGGTGAAGGATGGCGAGGTCGAAGACGACTTCTGATCTGTGAACCTGGGGCCGCAAAGCGGCCTCAGGATCAATGCATGGCCCGGATCCGCAGCCCGAACTTCTGCTGCCCGCCCGGCTGGTCGGCAATCCATACCACTTCGGTGCTGGCATGCAGCCCCTTCAGCGCCGGATGGTCGGAGTCGATCCGTACCTCGATCAGATCACCCACCAGAAAGCGCTGCGGCGCCTGTACCTGCATGCCGCCGCTGGACAGGTCCAGGCACACCGCCGCAATGACCTGGCCTTCGTGCAAAAGGCTGACCTCGGTGTCGATGCGCATGCGAATGAAGTCGCGTTTTTCGCTATGGCTGGAGGGCGTGTGGGGCATGCTGCATCCTTCCCGTCGGGTTGCGCTGGTCGACTTTCTTATAACTCCCGGTGATTTGCCCTGTAAAGAGCGGCGAGGTCGACCCCAGCATGCTTGAAACCCCTGCCGGATGGGAGTACCGTCTGCGCCTTACAAGGTACCTCTGACAGTTGCCGGGCAGGTGTTCTTGTCCTACAACTCAAGTAGAGTGTGACCATAAAGAATTCCCGTAGCTGGCCGTCTGCCTTGCCGACACCGCTGCACCAACCTAAATCGGCGCCGTTCGCCCACATGCAGAAAACCAGTGCAACGCTGCTGATCATCGATGACGACGACGTGGTCCGTGCCAGCCTCGCCGCCTACCTTGAAGACAGTGGTTTCAGCGTCCTCCAGGCCAGTAATGGCCAGCAGGGGCTTCAGGTCTTCGAAGAACACCAGCCCGACCTCGTGATCTGCGATCTGCGCATGCCGCAGATGGGCGGCCTCGAACTGATCCGTCAGGTCAGCGAGCGTGCGCCGCAGTTGCCGGTGATCGTGGTGTCCGGTGCCGGCGTCATGAGTGATGCGGTGGAAGCGTTGCGCCTGGGCGCCGCCGACTACCTCATCAAGCCGCTGGAAGACCTGGCCGTACTCGAGCATTCGGTGCGCCGCGCCCTCGACCGCTCGCGCCTTGTGCTGGAAAACCAGCGCTACCGCGACAAGCTCGAAGCCGCCAACCGTGAACTGGAGGCTAGCCTGCACCTGTTGCAGGAGGACCAGACCGCCGGTCGCCAGGTGCAGATGAACATGTTGCCGGAAAGCCCCTGGGTGGCCGGTGAGTTCGCCTTCGAGCACCAGATCATCCCGTCGTTGTACCTATCGGGTGATTTTGTCGATTATTTCCGCGTGGACGAGCGGCGCATTGCTTTCTACCTCGCCGATGTATCCGGGCATGGGGCGTCGTCGGCCTTTGTCACCGTGCTGTTGAAATTCATGACCACGCGCCTCATGTTCGAGCTCAAACGCAGCAGGATGCGTGAGTTCAAGCCGTCTGAAGTGCTCAGCCACATCAACCGCGGCCTGATCAACAGCAAGCTGGGCAAGCACGTCACCATGGTCGGCGGGGTGATCGACGAAGAGTCCGGCCTGCTGACCTACGCTGTCGGCGGCCATTTGCCGTTGCCGGTACTGTATACCCCCGAGCATTGCCGCTACCTGGAAGGCCGCGGCCTGCCGGTGGGGTTGTTCGATGAGGCCACCTACCAGGACCTGGTGGTGGAGCTGCCCCCGCAGTTCAGCCTCAGCCTGATGTCCGATGGCATTCTGGACCTTTTGCCGGGTGATACGCTCAAAGATAAAGAAGCCGCCTTGCCGGAGATCGTCAAGGCAGCAGGTGGCAGTCTGGATGGGCTGCGTCAACGATTTGGATTGGCTACGCTTGGGGAGATGCCGGATGATATCGCCCTATTGGTGTTGAGCAGGAACCTTCAATGAGTACCGGTAGAATTCAGTTCGCCGAGCAGAGCGGTACCTTCGTACTGAAATTCGTTGGTGAAGTGCGCCTGACCCTGTGTTCGGCGCTGGATGCGACGATCGAGAAGATTTTCACTGCGCTGAACTTCTCGGCGATTGTCATCGACCTGACTGAAACCGAGAGTATCGACAGCACCACACTGGGCCTGCTGGCGAAGCTGTCGATCCTGTCGCGGCAGAAGGTGGGCCTGCTGCCGACGGTGGTGACTACCAATCCGGACATTTCACGGCTATTGCAGTCGATGGGCTTCGATCAGGTGTTCAACATTGTCGATCGGCCGATACCCTGCACCGATTGCCTGACCGACTTGCCGTCGCAGGACCAGAATGAAGAGGTGGTGCGCTCCAAGGTGCTGGAGGCGCACAAGATCCTCATGGGCCTGAATGACTCCAACCGCGAAGCCTTCCATGATCTGGTCAATGCGCTGGAGCGGGGCTGATTTCTGGCCTGTGCCGGCCTCTTCGCGGGTAAACCCGCTCCTACGACGGCCTGCGCCCAAACACCAATGTGTGTCCACCCCCAATCAGGTGTAGGAGCGGGTTTACCCGCGAAGAGGCCGGCACAGGCTGTAAAAACTCTGAATCTCACTACGCCCGGTTTTTAAACTCTGTAGCCTCACCCCCGCCCGCATCCAGCTGATACACCCGCGCCGGCCGCCCCTGTTCATCAAAAAACACCTGTCCCAGCCCGGCACCATTCCACAGCCGTTCCCCGGCCTTGCTGTGGCTGGGCGTACGCGGCACCACCTCCATTTCTCGGCGCTTGGTAAACCAGTTGAGCGGCGAGCGCGGCGCATACAACCAGCGGTTGAGCCGGTCGAGCACATCCAGCAAACGCCGGGGGAACTCGTTCTTGATTCCGCTGCTGGTCACCTGCCACAAGTGCGGGCTGCGCTGGCGGTGGCGAATCAGCACCTCATACACGAACGAGTAATGCACATCTCCCGACAGCACCACGTAGTGCCCCGGCGTGCGCGAGTGGCGGAAGATATTGAGGATGACCTGCGCTGCACCGCGGTGGGCCATCCAGTTCTCGGCATCCACCAGCAGCGGGTAGCCCAGCCAGCTGAACACCTTCTGCACCGTCTCGATCAGCTTCACCCCGAAAATCGGCGCAGGCGACACGATGACTGCCGAGGGATGATCGAGCAGTGCTTGCTGCAATTCACTCAGCGCTTCCCAGTCCAGCAGGCCGGACGGCTTGGCCAGGTTACTTTCGCTGCGCCAGCGGCGGGTGCGGGTGTCCAGTACCAGCAGCGGTGGTTCTGTAGGCAGGCTGAACTGCCAGCCCTGGAAGCGCAGCAGCTCGCCGATCAGCTCATCCTGGTTCTGGCGGGTCAGCACCTGGCACTGCTTGATCAGCGGATTGCAATCGTCCGGGCTGTTGCCCCAGGCCTGGCAGAGCAGGTAGCCGAGCAAGGCGTTGCCGATGATCCTTCGCGAGAATGGGTGGCCGTAGGCCGTTTCCTCCCACTGCGCCGAGAGGTTCCAGTCGTCCGTAATGTCGTGGTCATCGAAGATCATCAGGCAGGGCAGGTGGGCCATCACCCGCGCCACCTGACCGAGATTGTCGGCAAACCCCTGGATCAGCGGCAGCTCTTGCCGGTATCGGGCTTGATGCTCGTCGCTGAGCCCGCTGGGGATGCCCAGGTCCACCAGCTGCCAGGGCACCGGCGACCACACCAACAGGTACATGGCCATGACTTCGGCGAAGGTCACCAGGTGGTTGTCGGCGTTGCTGGACGAGAAGATCGGCTTGCGCTTGCCGCCGAAAAAACGCTCGCGCAGGGTGTCGTTGCGTTCTAGCGCCGGCAGCAGGTCGGCGCGGTGGTAGTAGCTGGCCGGGTGCTGGTACAGCGCCTGGCTGTCGGCTACCACCGCACCCTCCAGTTGCTCGTCGAACAAGCCCAGGCGCGAGATCAGGCTATGGATGGCGCGCAGCATGGGGCCAGCGACATCGTCTGCGTAAACCTGGTCGCCCGTCATCACCAGCACGGCGGGGCGGTCTTCGGGCTTCTTGCACCCCTGCAGCAGCCGGTCGGCGCACAGCAGGCCGTCGGCAGCAGGGTGGTGCGGCTTGCGGCAGGAGCCGTGCAGCAACTGGTCGAGGCGCTCACGCAGCACCAGGTTTGGGCGCTGGGCGCCCGGGTAGAGCAAGTGCGGCGCCCAGTCGGCGATACCCTGGCCGTTGATCAGCAGGTCATAGTCGAGCAACTGGTTGCAGGGCAGGGGGCTGGCGAATTGGATGTCCAACAGGTGAACGTAGGCATGCTGGCCAATGGGCACCACCTGGCAATCGACGTGGGCCTCGCTTGCCAGGCAGACGAACGCGGGCTGCAGCGGTTGGGTAGTGACCAGCCAGACGGCCAGACGCTGGGGTTCCAGGCGGCGCAGTACCGGGCCGGCGAGAACGAGGGGCAACGGGTTAGGGGAGGTCATCGACAGCTCGGGTGGCTATGGCGGCCTGTTCGCGGGCAAGCCCGCCCTTACATCGATCGGTGTAGAAGCGGGCTTGCCCGCGAACAGGCCCGAGAATTCAATACACAACTAAGGCGTGGCAAACAAAACGGGCGAAAAATACTGAACACTTCCCGCCCGTCAGGCAAACACGAACTGTATCAGGCCTTTTGAGCCATCAACTTCTCCAGCTTTTCCTGGTCCCGCGCAAACTGGCGGATACCTTCGGCCAGTTTCTCGGTGCCCATGGCGTCTTCGTTCATCGCCCAGCGGAACTGGCTTTCGTTCAGGTGCTGCTTGGCTTCACCGGCGTTGCCCGGTTTCAGCACCTGCGGCAATTCACCCTGGTCATCACTCAGCTGCTGCAGCAGCTCGGGGCTGATGGTGAGGCGGTCACAGCCGGCCAGTTGTTCGATCTGGCCGATATTGCGGAAGCTGGCGCCCATGACCACAGTGTTGTAACCATTGGCCTTGTAGTAGTTGTAGATGCGCGTGACCGACTGCACGCCTGGGTCCTCGGCGCCCACGTATTCCTGGCCGGTGCTCTTCTTGTACCAGTCGTAGATACGGCCCACGAACGGCGAAATCAAAAACACCCCGGCATCGGCGCAAGCCTGGGCCTGGGCGAAGGAGAACAGCAGGGTAAGGTTGGTCTGAATGCCTTCCTTCTCCAGCTTTTCGGCGGCGCGAATGCCTTCCCAGGTGGAGGCCAGCTTGATCAGCACACGCTCTTTTGCCACTCCGGCCGCCTCGTACAGGGCGATCAGCTGACGAGCCTTGTTCAGCAGGGCTGGCTCATCGAACGACAGGCGTGCATCCACCTCGGTGGAGATACGCCCCGGGATGACCTTGAGAATGCCCGAGCCTACCGCCACCGCAAACTTGTCGCAGGCCAGGTCGACATTACCCTTGGCGTCGGCCTTCACCTGTTTCAGCAGGTCGGCGTAGCCCGGGATGGCAGCAGCCTTGAGCAGCAGTGACGGGTTGGTGGTGGCATCGACCGGCTTCAGGCGGGTGATGGCGTCCAGGTCCCCGGTGTCGGCGACCACGGTGGTGAACTGCTTGAGTTGTTCCAGCTTGGAGGTCATGGGCGTGCTCTGTCCTGTGCATTTACTCGACATTACCCGAGCCCCGACAGCCGCTCAAGGGCCGCCGAAACCCTGCGGACCCGCTGGCCCGCACAGGGCTGTACGAAAGGTGAAGATTCGAGTCGCAAGCAAGCCCGAGGTTCCCTCCCTCTGAGGTCACCGCCCCTGCAACAACTCCACGGCCTGGTCAAACACCGCCAAGGGTTCAGCCGCCTTGTGAATGTCTGCCGACAGCAACTGGCGGAAGCGTCGCGCCCCTTTGAATCCTTGGGCCAGCCCCAGAATATGCCGGGTAACGTGGTGCATCGCACCGCCACTTTCCATATGCGCCACGATGTAAGGCCGCAGTTGCGCCAATGCCTCGCTACGGCTGACCACCGGCGCATCGCTGCCAAACAGTTGCTGGTCCACCTCGGCCAGCAGATAAGGGTTGTGATACGCCTCGCGCCCCAGCATCACGCCATCGAAGGTTTCAAGGTGTGCCTGGCATTCGTCCAGGGTCTTGATCCCGCCGTTGAGCACGATCTCCAGGTCCGGGAAGTCCCTCTTCAACTGCGCTGCGATGTCATAGCGCAGCGGCGGGATCTCGCGGTTCTCTTTCGGCGACAGCCCTTCGAGAATCGCGATGCGTGCATGCACGGTAAAACTCCGGCAGCCGGCCTCACGCACCTGGCCGACGAAGTCGCTCAGTTCGGCGTAGCTGTCACGGCCGTTGATACCAATGCGGTGCTTCACCGTGACAGGCGTCGATACGGCGTCACGCATGGCCTTCACGCAGTCGGCCACCAGCGCCGGGTGAGCCATCAGGCACGCGCCGATCATGTTGTTCTGCACCCGGTCGCTCGGGCAGCCAACGTTGAGGTTGACCTCATCGTAGCCCGCTTCTTCAGCCAGGCGCGCACACGCGGCCAGGTCGGCCGGCACACTGCCGCCCAGTTGCAGGGCCAACGGGTGCTCAGAAGCATCGTGGCGCAGGAAACGGTGGGCGTCGTTGTGCAGCAGGGCACCGGTGGTGACCATTTCGGTGTAGAGCAGGGTTTGCCGGGAGAGCAGGCGCAGGAAGAACCGGCAATGCCTGTCGGTCCAGTCCATCATAGGTGCAACGCTGAAGCGGCGTGACGGCTCAGGGCGCGTGGTTTCTGGCTTGTAGCCTGATTTTGCGGTCATTTCGTTCAACGTGTTTTGTACCAATTTTCGGGGTTTTGGGGCGTTTTTACCAAGCGCTTGGTACAATGTACCAATCGACAGACGACGTGTACCAATCTCAGATGGCAACGATCAGAACGCGTAAAAAGGCCGATGGCAGCAGCAGCTACCTCGTCCAGATCCGCATTAATCGCGACAAGGTGACAGTCTACCAAGAGAGCCAAACGTTCGCCCGCAAACAGGCTGCAGTGGCCTGGGCGAAGCGACGGGAAACCGAGCTGTCTGAGCCTGGTGCTATCGAGCGCGCCAACCGGGTAGGGCACACTGTCAAACATATGATCGACCGTTACCTGGTCGAGGCAGAGAAAGCCCGGCCTCTGGGCGAGACCAAGCGACGCACGTTGAACGCCATCAAGAACAGCTACCTGGGTGAGATGGTCGACTCCGACATCAGCCAGCAGGTGCTGGTGGACTATGCCCTATGGCGTATGAGCCCCGCAGGTGGTGGCATCAAACCACAGACAGCCGGCAATGATCTGGCTCACCTGGGTTCAGTGTTGTCGCTTGCTAGGGCAGCGTGGGAGTACGAGATCAACCCCCAAGCTATGCCCGACGCACGCCTTGTCCTGAAACGCCTCGGCTACAACATGAAGAGCCGGGAGCGGGATCGCAGGCCAACGCTTGAAGAACTCGACAAGGTGCTTGAGCACTTTTTCGAGATGCTTGCACGGCGTCCGACCGTCATTCACATGCCCAAGGTTGTGGCGTTTGCCATCTACTCCACGCGCCGTATGGACGAGATTGCGCGCATCTTGTGGGAAGATCTGGATGAGCACCGCCAAGCGGTGAAGGTGCGGGACATGAAGAACCCTGGTCAGAAGATCGGCAACGATGTGTGGTGCCATCTGCCGGATGAGGCCTGGGCGATTGTGCAAAGCATGCCGCGTCAGTGCGCTGAGATCTTCCCTTACAACACCGACTCAATTGGCACGGCCTGGTCCAGGGCATGCAAGATGGTTGGCCTGGAGGATCTGCATTTTCACGATCTGCGCCACGAAGGTGTGAGCCGGTTGTTCGAAATGGATTGGGATATTCCGCGCGTATCGAGTGTTTCCGGCCATCGTGACTGGAACTCGCTACGGCGTTACACCCATCTGAGGGGGCGTGGCGATCGATATACGCAGTGGAGTTGGTTTGAGCGGATTATCAAGGCCCCAGTCACCCTAGGCGCACGGGTTGAGTAGTTTGTTGGGGTACTACACGGAACGGCGGTGATTATCCCTGCGCACAGTAGCGCTTTGAGTCGATCCGGCTGGCAGGAGTTACCGCTGTCGACCCATAGCGGCCCTTGGTGGAGGGCAGCTAACGGCCAGAAGCGGAAGTTTGCTAGCGACTCCGAACGGCCAAATGCGGTAGATCTATACCGAGCATAACTTACGGCCTCTCTGCAGCCGCTAGCCAATCACTGACGCCAGATACACCAAGGGACAACAAATCGTCCTGCACCGAAACGACACGCTGTAACATCACGCCACCGTCGGTCTCTTCCCATTCTTCTGCTTCTGCAAAAAGACAAGTCAGTAGTTGAGTGAAATTTCCACCATGATCGTACATGTGTGCAGACTTTTCTCGCATGTAATCCACGTACAGCTCGAAGACCGTAAGAGCCTCCGCGGGATCCCTTTGCGCTGTAGCACTTAACCATTCATCCAAACCATAGATGTGCGCATTCGTACTATTGCTGCTTGCCTCGCGAGCAGCGAAATAACAGCGTACGAGATCAGAAGATACGCCCGTCACACCACGATGAAACAGCTGGCTCATTCGCTGCACTACAGCGCCCGCATGTCCACCTATAGAGAGGCCATATATAAGACCGGCAATACATTGACGTTGATATCTATTGAAGTTCTGGGTGTTCGTCCAGACGGCCGAAGCTCCATGCCATGCGGCTAATTCATCAATGGCGGTCAGATCAATCAGTAGCTGAGAGGTGCGAGAATGATCCGGTAAGGCAGCCAGAGCGGATATTCTTCCCCAGGTCTCGAGATCCTTACCGTTCCCTTCCAACCGAAGCCGGTCCAGCCATTTCGATACACGTTCAGAATCTTTGTAGTAAGCGTAATAGAGGCACGGTTCTGCAGTTCCCCACAGCCCGAATGACCGCCCCTTCATACAGCGATCGAACAGATCCCAGCCTAAGCCAGAGTCAAGGCTCTGTAGATAAGGCAAACGTCGAATAATCACTGCACTCACTGCCGGATTATCTTCATCAGCAAAATTGCGCAATAGTCGCAACAATGCTTCGGGCAACGGCACGCCACTCTCCGTCAAATTGGTTACCAGAATCACCAGCGCCTCAGCAATACGCCCACGATTCATGTTGATCCCAACCTCAAGGTGGCCAACCCCATCGCCACTGATAGAGGCTTCCTCTTGCATTTCCAAAAATTCTGCACTCAATTCAACATGCCGGTGAACCTGGTCGATTTCAGCAATCACATGAGCACATGCGTTTAAAGCATTTGATGCAGCTTGGTTCTGTCGCCAGCATTCAGAATGATTGGAAAGCTCATTGATGACCGCTACCGCCAAAGCGGCGCCATCGACAGAGACAATGGGAGCCCAAGAATCAGTCTTTAGATTCCCATGAAGATAAGCCAGGCAGTTGGCAGCCCCGCTCATTATCGCATCGCGAAAAACCGACGAAATGTCGGGCCAGTTTTTCGACATAATGCCTAAAAATCGATCTGGGTCACGAGAGGCTGCCTCTCGAAGCATCGAGGCGACTTCACTCTCTCCACCGGTCAAACCTTCTTCAAACCTACGCTCATATCCGGTGTAGTGCTTCAACAGCCGCAGCACACCATGATTACTCGTTTCAAGAAAGACACTATATGGGAAAGGTGCAGAGACAATGCCGCTCCACCCCTGAATTGGTGGCGCCTCAATTAAGATGCCCTCACGTACTTCTACATCCTCGAGCAGTAGCTGAGCATTAGGTGGGCGCATATGGCATGGAATACATGCGACAAATCGTGCCTGAACGCGTTGCCGTCTTAAAATCTCGTGCTCATTCTGACCATCACATTCGGTAATTGCGAATACTTCCGCCATTACCGAGTTCTGTTGATTGTAGTCAAAATAAACAAACGCTACCTTGGCGAGACAGCCAAGCTCGTAGCTAAATTCAGAATCGTCCAACGGTTTTTCACAGAGCAAACGAACTGAAAGATCGACATTGCAACTCGGAGCCGCTTTGCACGAAAGTATTCCAAAATAGCGTAATGCCCCTTCATGATTGAAACAGAGCCGCTCTCGATTATCCTGCCACCATTTCGAATCAAGTGACGCATGGTTTATCACAGCAGCTTCTATTGCGCTTAGAAGCAAGTCATCAGCATCAACATGTTGACCGTCGCCCTTTTCTCGGATTGCACTGTACGAAGTACTTCGCAAAAATCCCGAGCTGCCAGCAGCCCACTCTCCAATTTCAGATATTCTTAACTGGCTCCAATTCTCTATAGACTTGACTGCGAGGCTTAGTAGCTCTGGGGACACTTTCAAACGCTCAGCAAGGTAATTCTTGCATCGATCACCGAACTCATAATCCTGCAAGGTCAGCTTTTCGCCAATCTTATGAAGATCAAGGATGTCATCATCAGTAATGCGTCCTATCACGAATTTCCACAGCACTTCATCTGATAAAACACCTGCATCAATGCAACGTGCGATGGACTTCCCAAGCCAACTATGCTCTTGCAGAGGCAAACGAAGCAGCGACTCCACCAGCTTTCCGATAAGGACTGCATGGTCTGGCGCTACTTCAGACAGCAAGTATCCCAACCTACTTGCGACACGTTCTCGGTCCATCCAGTCTGCTTCTAGCAGTTCAGTCCAAAATGAAAAAACCAAAGATGGAGCCTGATTGGCCCATACGGAGCATCGATGCATTAGCATTATCAGCGCTTCTTGATCTCGCTCCTCTCTCAGCACAGGGACTAAATATTTGAACCAGAACTGACCCCACTCTAGCGTCTTACCTTGTAGATAGATAACTTGAAACACATCGCTACAGTCTCTTCGTAAATCACGCAGTAACGACCAATCATCATCATGAGGCAATCGATCCGCTAATGACTCTGCAACCAGACGACGTACATGGAACGGACTTCCCCCCATAAGAACCGCGCGCAATTGAGCTCTGAACACTCGGCGATCACCTATAGCCAGTTGTGCTACAAAGCTACGAATACTCGGCCTTACGAATGGTGCAGGTGACAAGCTTTGGATGAAGCCATTCAACGTCATTCCCCTTCGAATGGCAGAGCTAATCACTAGCACGTCTAGCAACGTTTGATGGCCAAATCCCACCCGTCCATCCGAAGCTTGATGCAGTACATTGTGGCTGAGGAGTACTCGCAGGATACTTTGAGAACCGCCGAATCGCTGAGCGGGAATAGTAAGGCTTCGAGTGCTGAGCATCGCCTCGGCGACCGATTCGATTGCTTGTACAGCGGCATCGCCCAACCGCGTATCTGCGCGAACCAAAGTCTCTATGTATCGCTGTGCTAACCCCTGGCTAGTCGCAACACTAAATCCGCCCTCCAACTGCGCAAGCTCAATGAATAATGCCAGCTCTCGATGATTTTTGATGAGCGCACGCGTCGGGCCATCGATTCCTGCAGTGTCAATATCAAGTGACTGAAGCAGCGGCAAAACTTCGCAGTCGAAATCCAAAGGCTGGCAAGCCAGCTCAGACTCCCATACCCGCGCTGCGAGACGGCGATCATAGCGTCGGTCAAAATCACGACAGGCCGTTAGCACGGTCACGTTCTCGATCAACAAAAGCCTGTCAATCTGCGCCAAAAAATACGTGAGAGCTGCATGCTCCCGGGAAATTGATAGCACATCGAGAGAATCAACAACAATGACAATGTGAGCTTTGTCGGCAAGCCGCGCTACCTTCTCCACCCAGTCTTCGCATAAGCCCTGAGCTTCTCGATCCCTCGCAGTCGCAAGATCGGCAAACTCTCGAGACTGGATGAACATCGGAACAAGTGCACTGTCACATCTGGCTCGGAGCTCCAAAGCTTCTTGCACAGCTAGAAGAGTGCATGTCTTTCCTGATCCTGGCATCCCGGTGAGTAGGATTGAACGCTTCCTGCTGTAAATAGCTGAAAGCAAATCCTCAACGACACGATTCTGTAGCCTCTTTCCACCGATGTCTCGCCGCCAGCTCCGTCCAACTGCGGACACCCCATTAAGCGAAGCACGAATTTCGGACTCGTCCATCTGCGGCGCAAGCATCGATCCCGATTGCGTCAGTACAGCGACAAGATCCGCCCTCGTCAATCGGTGCTGAACAGACGCTGCCTTTGACCCGTGCGAGGCCATCCGCGCGCCCAACTGATTGAGACGGTGCCAAAGTGCGACATAGGCAGTCTGCGCATTGGTTGATAGAAAACTCAACCGCTCCAACAACGACGCTTCAAGATCACTGAAATCTTCCGTGTTATGGAACGTAGTGCGACGCAAAAATTCATAGGTCGTGAGAGATACGGCTGCGTTGAAGGTCTTGCTCAACAAGGTATCGGTGGTTATATGCTCGACAGTAAGGCTGTCGCGGTAGCTCTCCTGATCGGGCTGCGTCACACAATGCTCTCGCAACTTCGCAGCTAGACCGAACGTACCCCGGGAATAGAAGTACACCTCTGCATTCGCCTCCCGAGACAATAGCTGAGAGGCTTTTTCGAATTCGCTCGAGAGGTCGCCGATTGTCCACGGTCTGAAATCAGGTTGATTCTTTTTACACTGGCAGCAAATGATAGATCCATCGGCCTTCCCAACAACAACGTCATCCACCAACCAACGAGTGGAGTCAATTTCCAACCACTGGTATTTGGCGTCAGAAAGAATTGTCAAAGCCCATCGCATAGCGATCAGTGTCTGATAGCTATCCCCTCGATTTGATCGAATACCAGCAAGACTCATTGATTACCTAAGAGTGTAATAGACATGGAAGACCTTTCGCCCGCGAGATGACCACGGGACCAATAGAGTCTGACGCTCACCGAACCCGGCCTCACTTGAAGGTAGCTCTTTTGCGACTGAAAATCGAACCAAAAAAAACGCAACATCGCCCAGAGAGAAACACGACAAGGGTGACGGTAAGGCCTACAGCCTTCTAGATTCGAAAGCAGCATCGTGACGCAACCAATTGCCATCGAGGTGTCCATCGTCCGCTCCTGGCCGCTTGCTGCCCTTCCCCAAGGGCAGCTAAGGGTCGAAAGCGGTTACTACCACATAATGGATTTGGGCATTTTCAGCCGTTTTGATCCAGCCGATTTAGGGGGCGGGTCGATAGCCGCCATCGCAGGCGGCCATCGACGCAAGGTAGCTAAGCCTTATTCGACTGGGTGAAGAGTCGGATGTCGCTTGAGGCGCTATCCGTTGCTGGCAGTCGTGGCGCATATGAGTACCACGGCCTGACCGCCTCGGCCGAGCTGGCCAACGTGTCGGTCGATTCGCCCCGGTTTTCCGGGGTGCCGCTCGACGCCGCGGCTAAAGCGCTGCTGCCGGCCGGGGCCATTGTGGTGGTCTGTGACTACGACGCAGGGCTGGATAAACCACTGCCTGGCGACGTGTCGCTGGCCATTCTGCCAAGGCTGGATAGCACTTCGCTGCCGGCCCAGCTGGTGGCCACGGTGCAGGCGGCGCTGTCGGCCGAGAGCGTGCGACCGGTCACCGACCGACCGCGCGTGCAGCCGGGCGCGCCGACCGATTTCAAGGTGCAGGCCGTTCTGCATGTCGAGGCCGGGCCAGATCCAGAGGTGGTGAAAGCGACAGCCCGCAAAGGCCTGGATGCGGTAATTGCCGGGGCGCGAAGCCTGGAGGGGCAGCTGCCGCTGTCAGCGATCTATGCGGCGTTACATGTAACGGGCATTAGCCAGGTTGACCTGGTGCATCCGGCTGCAGGTATCGCGTGTGACAAGCGGCATTACCCCAACTGCACGTCAATCGCGTTGACAACGGAGGTGACGATGTGAGCCTGCTGCCGCATAACGCCACGCTGCTGGAGCGTTCGCTGGAGGCTGCCAGTGAGCAGGGCATTGACCCGGACATCATCCGGGGCATTGCCGACTCGACGCGCTGCCCGCCGGACTTCCTGCCCTGGCTTGGTTGGGCCTGGAAGGTAGAAGGCTGGGAAGCAGCCAACACCAATACCCAGCGCCGCGAGCTGGTGCACGAGGCGATCCCGGTCCACAAAACCAAAGGCACCGTCGGCGCGATCCGGCGGGTACTCAAGGCGGTTCGGGTCAACGCAGATTACAAACCCTGGCACCAGATCCCGAACGCGGCTCCGTACACGTTTCAACTCACCGCCTGGGCGAACGAGAACCGCGAAGGGGAGGGCTCGATCATCTCGCCACAGTTGGGGGAGCGCCTGCGCGCCCTGGTCGACGCGGCGAAGAACGAGCGCAGCCACTACGAGTTTCGCCTTGGCGCGCGCTTTGACGGCAGCCTGCTGTTTGCCAATGCCAGCCGAGCGCGCGGCCTACAGCGCCTGACGGTGAATGCCCAGGCGGTGCAGATCGACGTGGCAGTGCAGGGCCTGCAGTTCGCCAATGCCACCCAGTCGCTCGGCGTGTCTCGGGGCTCTGTCGAGGCGCTGGGCGTTCCGATCAACGCTGAATCGGGCTTTGTGGTCGCCAGTGCGACCCGTGCCCTTGTCGTCGTGCGTAGCGCGATGGAGGCAGTTCTATGAGTACCCCGTTACAACCCGTGATCACCAAGGCGGGGCTGGCGGCGATCCTGCGGGCCGATAACACCGGCATCGCGGCGCAGATCACCCATATCGCCCTGGGCACCTCGGGCTATACGCCATCGGCCGATCAGAAAAGCCTGGTTGCGCAAGTGGCCAAGTATCCCATTGCCGGCGGCGAGCGCCTGAGCAGCACCTTGCTTCACCTGACCGCCCTGGCCGATGGCGACCGCTCCTTCTGGGTGAAGGAAATCGGCTTTCTGCTGAGCGATGGCACCTTGTTGGCGGTGTGGTCGGATTCATCCAACCCGCTGGCCTACAAGTCGGCCTCTACCGACTTGCTGCTGGCCTACGACCTGTCGCTGGCAGCGCTGCCAGCGGACAGCGTGACGATTGTCAGCAACGAGGCTGGGCTAAGCCTGAGCCTGGCCCAGCCTCTGGCCGCCCTGGCCGCTGCGCAGATCACCGAGCAGCTGCGCAACTTGCAGCACCAGGACCAGACGAACCTGCAAGCGGAAAAGCAGCGCATTGCGGGGGAGTACATCGCCAACCTTTTATCGAGGATGAAGGCCGCCGAGCAGCGGCAGGCAACCGACTACGACGGGCTGTTGACCGCCATCGTCGCAAACTCTGCCGCTCTGGTCGGGCTGCAGCATCAATCAATCAAAACTGTTTTAGGGGTCCAGTGAAATATGAGTCTTGAATCTAGCGTTTCCGATCTGACTACGGCGGCAACCGCTCTCACCGCCGAGGTAAGAGGAAAGATGACCGGGATTGACGCCGCTGTGGCCAAGGCCATTGCAGCCGTGCCGGTTAATAAAAAAATCATCTACATCCATCCCCTGACTGGCGTGGATACGAATGACGGCGGGCCACTGGCACCGCTCAAAACTATCGACAAAGCCATTGCCATCACCCCTGTAGGCGGCATCTGCAGCGTGCGACTGCTGGCGGACTACGACTTGGCTGGCGTCGTCTCGTTCGAAGGCACCGCCCTGGAAATTCGATCCGATGTGATCGGGACCAAGCGCACGCTGCGCCCGTCCTATTTCAAGGACGGTAACGGCGTTCCGACCATGGCGGGCTTTTCGCTGCACCTGGGGGCGCAAACCACCATGCGGGATTTGATTGTCGAATTTCCCTCTGCGGCGGCTCAGGTGCCTGCCCCAACGGGTGGTTTCAACACTTTCATCAAGGTCAACACAACCGGCACTGCTCCTGTTCTCCCGGTGAAGCTGATCGACTGTGAGCTTAAGGATCTGCCGGGCGCTACGGCTTCGCTGTGTTCGTCCTCGGCCAGTGCGTTGATCCTGGCGGTTACAGGCGTGATCTTCCCGTCTGGATTCGCAGGTCGCTACGTGGCAGGTGTTAACGCGGGCGTTGCATCCAACACCTTGAGCCATGTCCTTACCAACATTCCAACGCTCTAAGGGGGCGACAATGCAAAAGCAAAACATCTGCATCGACTACGAGGGGCGCCAATACCTTGGCTGGGATTTTGACAAGCTGCCTTTGGCTGCCGCTTTGCTTGCTGCTGCCTTACAGGTTGATCAAGCGGCAGATCAAGCGCGCAGCGCGGTGCTGGGTGATCCGCTGCGAGCGGTGGAGTACCGCATGACCTCGGACGAGGCGGAGCGTTTCGCGGCGGCAGGCTATGCCGGTGAGGTTCCGCCGACTGTGCAAGCGTGGATGGATGCGGCCGGCCTCGACGCGCAGGCGGCGACCGACAGCATCCTGCATGAGGCCCGTGCCTGGAAGGGTGCGATCTATGCCATTCGCGCCGAGCGCTTAAAAGGCAAACAGGAAGTGCTCAAGGCAACCAGTCATGGGCAGGGCGAGGCCCTGACGGATGCGGCGATTGCCGCTATCAAGGCCCGTATTCAAGGTGTTGGCAACGCCGTCTAAACCGATCTACACCCCGTAACCCCAAGGGCCGCAATGCGGCTTTTTTTGTGCCTGGAGGGCACGCATGAACCGAACCCACTTTGAACACGTCCTGGCCGCGCTGCTGATCATGGGCGCCCTGTGGGGCGTCCTGGCCCTGCTGGGCGTGCCCGCTGGCCACTGGGTCGGCGCCGCTGCCGGCATCTTCTTTTTCGCCGGCCGCGAGTACACCCAAGGCGAGCGCAACCTGGCGCACGTCGAGTCGGTGCACCTGAGCAACCTGCGCTGGTACGACGGCCTGCGTATCTGGCGATGGACCGTAGACGGGCGCCTCGACTTCTTCTGTCCGCTGGTGGCCTGCCTGATCGTGGCGCTGCTGGTCCAGGTGCTGCAGATCCTGCAGCGCTGACAGTTTCCTTTCTCCCACCCTCGGGCCGCGCATGACGCGGCCCTGTGCATTCTGGAGTATCAAATGGCTGGATTCTTTCACGGCGTTACCGTAACGAACGTCGACACCGGCGCGCGCAACGTCTCGCTGCCGTCGTCCTCGATCATTGGCCTGGTCGACACCTTCACCGAGGGCGCCGGCGCTACGGCCAAGGCCGGCGATGTGGTGCTGATCACCAACGAGCGCGAAGCTATCGCCGCCTTTGGTGGCGCTGCTGCGATCACCAAGGCCTGCCAGGCCATCTATGCCCGCTCCAAGGCGGTAATTGTTGCCTCGGGCGTAGCCAAGGCAGTCGACGCGGCGGCGCAAATTTCCTTGATCATTGGCGGTGTGTCCGCCAACGGCAAGCGTACTGGCCTGCAGGCGCTGCTGGATGGCAAGAGCCGTTTCAACGCGCAGCCGCGCCTGATCATCGCGCCCAAGCACAGCGCGACCCAGGCGGTGGCCACGGCCATCGACTCGATTGCCGGCAAGCTGCGCGCGGTCGGCATCATCGACGGCCCTGGCACCACCGACGAGGCGGCCACCACCTACGCCAAGCTGTTCGGCTCCAAACGCCTGTACATGGTTGATCCAGGCGTGCAGTTCTGGGACACCACTTCCGGCGCGTCTGGTGCGACGGTAGACGCGCCGGCCTCGGCCTGGGCGGCGGGCATGTTCGCCTACACCGACAGCGAATACGGTTTCTGGTCGTCGCCTTCGAACAAGGAATTTGTCGGCATCACTGGTACCACCCGCGCTATCGAGTACCTGGACGGTGACGAGACGTGCCGGGCCAACCTGCTGAACAACGCCAATATCGCGACCATCATCCGCGACGACGGTTTCCGACTGTGGGGCAACCGCACCCTGTCGAGTGATTCGAAATGGGCGTTCGTCACCCGCGTGCGGACCATGGACATGGTCATGGACGCGATCCTGTACGGCCACAAGTGGGCGGTGGACCGGGGCATTACCTCGACTTACATCCGCGATGTGACCGAGGGCCTGCAAGCCTTCATGCGCGATCTGAAAGCCCTGGGCGCAATCATCAACTTCGAGGTCTACGCGGACCCGGTGCTCAACTCGGCCAGCCAGCTGGAGCAGGGCAAGGTGTATTGGAACATCCGCTTCACCGACGTTCCGCCGGCGGAAAACCCGAACTTCCGCATTGAAGTCACCAACCAGTGGTTGACCGAAGTCCTCGACCAAGTCGCGTAAGGAGCGCATCACATGGCAATGATTCCCGAAATTCTGGCCAACATGAACCTGTTTGTGGATGGGGTCAGCTTCCAGGGCGACGTGCCCAGCCTGACCTTGCCCAAGCTCACACTCAAGATGGAAGAGCACCGCCCTGGTGGCATGGACATGCCTATCGAGATGGACGTGGGCATGGAGAAGATGGAGTCCAACTTCACCACCACTGGCGTGCGTAAAGAGTCACTGAAGTTCTTCGGCCTGGCTGACGGCAACGCTTTCAACGGCACTTTCCGTGGCTCGTTCAAGGGCCAGAAAGGTGAAACCAAGGCAGTAATCGTCACCCAGCGCGGCACCCTGAAAGAGCTGGACATGGGGGACTGGAAGCCAGGCGATAAGGCCGAGCTGAAGCACGCTGTGGCCCTGACCTATTACAAGCTGGAGGTCGGCGGCGAGGTCATCTACGAGATCGACCCGGCTGGCATGAAGCGCGTCATCAATGGCGTCGACCAGCTCGCCGGCCAGCGCCGGGACCTCGGCCTGTAATTCCTCCCCACCCTTTCATATCTCTTTCCGAATCAAGGACCCCAAATCATGGCCAAGCCACTGCCAAAGTTCATCAAGCTCGAAGCCGACCGCGTCACCGTAACGCTGACCAGCCCGGCCGAGCTCAACGGTGTCCAGCAGGACACCATCACCCTGCGGGCGCCGACTGTCCGCGATATCCGCAACTCGACCCAAACCTCGGACGGTGACGATGAGCAGCGCGAGCTGAACCTGTTCGCCTCCTTGGCCGATGTTCACGTCAAAGACCTGGAGGGCCTCACCTACAAGGACTACAACCGCCTGGCGACCGGTTACAACTTTTTGGTGCGAGACGACGAGCTTTAATCCGGCCACGCAGAAGCAAGCAGCTAAGCGACTTGCGGCTGAGTTGAATTTCTCCGCCGCAGAGATCCAGACCATGTCCTACGCGGACATGGTTTGGTGGCTCACGGATTGAGCTTGCACAGGGGGCACCGATGGCAAGTAGACTAGCGTTATCGCTGGTGATCGGGGGGGCTGTCGCCTCATCGGTAGGCGCAGCGTTCAAGACGGTCGAGAACGGCATCCAGAAACTGGAGGCCAAAGGCAACAGGGCCAAGGTGCTGAAGAGCACCATTGGCGAAACCATCAAGCTGCGCGAAGAGTGGAAGCGTGCGCACGACAGCGGTGCTGCCGGCGCTGACAAACTGCTGCGCAAGCTGGACAGCAATCTGGATGCCCTGCGCAAGCAGGGTGTCGAGGTTGGTCGTCTCAGTCGTGAATATCAGCGCCTGGGGCGTGAGGCGAAAAGCGCGGATCTGCAGCTCAAGGGGCATCAGCAGCTGCAGGCGGGCAAGGCCTCAATGAAGTCGAACATCGGCCAGGCCGTAGTTGCCACGGGCATGGCCGCAGTGCCGACGATGATCAGTGCGAATTATCAAGCGGTCATCCGTGACATTGCGATCAAGGCCGACATCGTCAACAAGCCGGAGGAACGGCAGCTTACCCGGACGGTGATCGACACAGCCAAAGACACAGGGATGTCACGCAACGATGTGGCTGACCTGGTCAACCAGTTGGTTGGTGCCGGCATGGAGCTGGACAAGGCGCTGTCCTATGCGCCGGTCGCGGCCAAGTTCGCGATTGGCCAGGGATCTTCGGGTGTCGACACTGCGTCGATGATCCAGGCGCTGCAGCAAAACGCCAAAATCAACGACCCGAAGGTCATGCAGCAGGCTTTGGAGGCTATCGCCTATCAAGGCCAGGCGGGCAGCTTCGAGGCCAGCGACATGGCCAAGTGGTTCCCGCAGCTGCTGGCCGGCATGGAGAAAAACGGGATCACCGGGCTGGACGCGGTGACCTCGCTCGGCTCGATGCTGCAGGTGCAGATGAAGACCGCCGGCAGTTCGGACGAAGCGGCGAACAACTTCAAGAACTGGATGGAGAAAATCGGCGCCGGCGACGTGGTCAAGGCCTACAAAGACGCGGGCATTGATTATCAGTTCTCGCTGAACACCGGTCTGCAGAAGGGCATGAACGTCATCGAGGCGTCCATGGCCCTGGCCATGAAGTACGTCGAGGCCACCGATCCCGCGAAGGCCAAGAAGATCGAGGCGGCCAAGGCCAAGATCGACAAGGAAGTCGACCCCGAGAAAGCCAAGGCCGCACTGGACGCTCTGGAAAAGACCCTACGCACCGGCGACATCTTCGCCGACATGCAGGTCAAGGCGGCGCTTACTGCTTATGGACAGAACAGGGGGCTGTATGAGGAACTCAAGGCCGACTCGCAAAAGGCTTCGGGCATCCTCGACAAAAACCTGGCCGAGCGCCGTGAAACCTCGGCGCAGCAGTGGGCCGAGACGGTCCAGGCGGCTGACGACGCAATGCGTAGCATTGGCGACGCTATCCGTCCGGCAACCGATATGGCGGCGAAAGGCCTGACAGCGGTCGCCCGCGGCATTACCTCGCTGTCTGACAGCTTCCCGGCTGTCGTCGCGGGCACTACCGGCACCGTGGCGGCCATCATCGCACTCAAGACTGCATCCAGCGCGTTCAAGATCGGGCGTGGTGTGTTGAACATCGCGCGAGGTCGAGGCCTGGAGAGGATGGCCGGCCGGGCGGGGCATGGCGATCGTACGCCCATTGAGCTGCCTAAGACGGGCAGCAAAGTGGTCGATCCTGGCCTTGGCCTGCTGGGCAAGGTGTTTGGAGCAACGCCGAAGGATGCGGCGCCGGCGAACGACCCGCTAGCAGGCAGGGATGACACGCAGCGGGTGTTCGTGGTCAATGCCGATGCGTTCAGCGGAATCGGCAGCAGCGTCACAAATAGTGCCCCTGCAGCCCCTGCCCGGGGTAGTCGTAGAAGCCGGCGTCGGGCTCGCAGACGAGAAGCAAGGCAAGCGCCCCCAGCTCGGCCCGGGGTGAAAGTTGAGGCACCTAAGCCGCCACCGGTGATGCCAGCTGTTCCTGCTGCTGTGCCGAAGATGGTGACCGGGGTTGAAGAGTTGGGCAGGGTTGCCCGCTCGGTACGTGGCGTTACGCATCTTGCCAAGCGCCTGCCTGGCGGGAATGTGATCGACGCCGGTGCAACTGCGATCGATGTCGCGATGAATGCCACATCCCAAGATGAGAAGGCAGAAGGGTATGGCGGTGCAGCTGGCAGTCTTGCGGGAACTCTCGCCGGCGCGGCGGCAGGGGCGGCCATCGGCTCGGTGGTACCGGTCATAGGTACTGCAGTCGGCGGCGCCGTCGGCGCTGTACTGGGCGGCATGGGCGGCGAGTCGATCGGCGGGTGGCTGGGCAAGCGCTGGTTTGGCGATGAGCAACCCGAGCCCGAAGCCTTGGCGAAACCGGAAAGCCCGCCAGCGCCTGGGGAGGCGGTACGGGTATCCCTGGCACTGGCGCATGAGGACAAGTCAACTCCCAAAGTTGATACCTCGGCCCCGTTACCAGCAGCGCCAAAAGCTGCTCTCGTAGCGCCGGTAGTGATCGACAACCGTGAGCCTGCCACCAAGCCAGTGCCTGCGGCGTCGGTACCGGCCTTAGGTGACACGGTGCGCAACGTGCCCGCCCCTGGGGCAGCCGAGCCTGAGGTGTCGTATGAACCGCTCGACCCGAGGTCTAAAGATCCGTACCTGGTGCCCGCGCTGACGGCCAACAAAGTCCGTTTCCCAGGTGCGCCTATGGTGCGGCCACCGGTGCAGCCCGAACCTCAACCTGAGGTCGAGCCGATCGAGCAGGAACAGCCGGCGAAGCTGGGTAATACGTTGCGCGCAGTGACCGTTTCGGCTCCGGCACAACCTGAGCCAGTGACCGAGCCGGAACCGACGCGGGCGGCGCAAGAACTGCCGAGGTTGGGCGACACGGTGCGAGCCGTGGCCACCCCGACCCCGGCTGAGCCTGAAGAGTCGTATGACCCGCTCGACCCAGCGTCCACAGATCCGTACCTGATGCCCGCGCTGACGGCCAGCAAGGTGCGCTTCCCTGGTGCGCCACTTGTACGGCCGCCGGCGCAACCGGCTCCTCAAGTCGAAGCGGTACCGGTCGTGCAGGAGCCGCCAGCGAAACTGGGCAAGACGGTGCGAGCCGAGGCCGTTTCGGCTCCGGTGCAACCTGAGCCAGCAGTCGAGCCTGAACCGGCACCGGCGCTGCAGAAACTGCCGAGGTTGGGCGATACGGTAAAAGCCGTGGCCATTCCGACCCCGGTTGAGCCTGAAGTGTCGTATGACCCGCTTGACCCGGCGTCCAAGGACCCTTACCTCGTACCGGCATTGTCGGCAAACAAGGTGCGCTTCCCTGGTGCGCCGCTGGAGCGGCTGCCGGCGCAACCTAACCCTGTGCCTGAGCCTGTGCTGCAGGAAGCACCCAAGTTGGGCAGCTCAGTGCGATCCGTGGCTACACCTGCGCCGACCGCGCCTGAGGTGTCGTACGACCCGCGTGACCCCGAGTCCAAGGACCCGTACCTGCTGCCCGCGTTAACGGCCAACAAGGTGCGCTTCCCGGGTGCAGGCCTGGTGCCACCGCAACCGGCGCCGGCAACGCCGCCGGTGAAGCTGGGCGAAACGGTGCGGGAGGTGCCCGCTAAATCGGCACCGGTGCCTGTGATGATCGACAGCGGCGAGCGTAAGCCCGCCGCTGATGGTGCGTCACGGCCAGCTGTCCCCCAGTTGGCAACCTTGCCCGCCGGTTTCGGTGATGTGGTGCGTGACATGGTGGCCAAGTCGGCACCAGTGCCACCTCGGATGCCCGAAGTGGCTCAACCAGCCAAAGCGGCTGCGCCTGGGGCGGTATCGGTGCCGAAGGTGGATCAGGCGTTTTCGTTCTCGCCCAACATCAAAATCGATGTGCAGGGCGATGTGAAAGACCCGTCGCAGGTTGTCCGTGAAATCGAGTCGCCACTGCGTCAGCTGTTTGAGGCATGGCAGCGCGAAGCATCAGCGCGCATGACTTCGGTTCAACTGTTCGACCAACCACATGTTTAAGGAGGGCCTATGGCCTACATGGAGCAGCTGGAGTCCTCCCTGTCCGGGCTGGTTTCAGCGGGTGAGGCCGGTCGCAAGGGCGTGGACGGCATGCTGTCCCCACTCAATAGCGCGGTCGGCAGCATCACGGGTGCCGCATCGGAGCTGGAAAACATTCCATTCGTGGGGCCTGAGGCGGGTGCGAAGCTTGGCCGGATAGTGCGCAGTATCAATGTGGCACAGTCTCAGGTGGGGCAGGTGGCGTCGATGTATAGCCGAGCAGTCACCGGCGCCGTTCAGGTACAGGAGCGGCTCGGCACCTTCAATCAGATGGCGGCCAAGGTCACGGCCCAGGCCGGCCGGGTGGCGGGGTTGGTCAGCCCTTCGCTGTCCAATGTGTTGCCTACCGGCGGCCTACTGCGCTCTGCCACGCCGCTACCTGAGGCGGTTGCGCCATACCCGCACCTCTTGATTATCCAGCCACACGACCCTAAGAAGCAGCCGTATTACTTCAACCTGGGCACGGCCGCCTTTGACGAGTTGCGGCGTCAGACGTCGTTCCGTTGGGCTGGCCAGGAGCGTCTGCGTCGAAGCGTGGCCCAGCAGGCAGTGGGCCTGGGTGAGGAAAAGATCACACTCAAGGGTGCAATCTTCCCCCACCACAAAGGCGGCATCAAGCAACTGAGCGTGCTGCGTAGCATAGGTCGCAACCTGCAAGCACTGAAGCTGGTCACGGGTTATGGCGAGGTGCTGGGCGATTGGTGCCTGCTCAATATTGAAGAGGAGCAAAGCCACCTGCTGGCCGGTGGCATCCCCCGTAAACAGGGCTTCAACCTGGAGTTTGTGAGCTATGGCAACGACCTGCAGAACGTCTGACGGGGATCTGCTCGATGTGATCTGTCAGCACCATTACGGAAATCTCAATGGCACGGTCGAAGCAGTGCTCGATGCCAACCCGGATTTGGCCAGGGAGGCACAGCCGTACCGCGCCGGCCTGCTGGTGTTGCTGCCTGATCTGTCGGTACCGGCGGTCGAGCTGCTGCAGCTGTTCGACTGACCTCGCGTTACGCGTAACGAAGCCCCGCCCCGTGCGGGGCTTCCTGTTTCTGGAGTAAGCATGAAACCAACGTATCGAATCATTGCGGACCGCAAGGACATTACCGCGCTGATCAATGACCGCTTGCTGCTGCTGCGGATCTCGGACAAGCCCGGCATGGAGTCGGACGAGTTTGAGCTGCGCATTGACGATCGCGACCAGGTCGTTGCGCTGCCAGCGCGGGGAGGGGTGGTGGAAGTTCTGCTGGGCTACGAGGGGCAACCGCTGAAGCGCATGGGCGCCTACACGGTCGACGAAGTGCAGTTATCCGGCCCGCCTGATGAGCTGACCATTCGCGGCAAGGCCAGCGATATGCGCGGCAGTGGTAAGACCATCCGTAGCGGCAGTTGGGAGAATGTGCCGCTGTCCGAGATCGTCGCTGAAATCGCCAAGCGCAATGGGTGGGAGGTGGTCTGCCCGGTCACGACGAAGGTGGAGCGGATTGATCAGCGCAACGAGTCGGACTTCAACTTTGTGACGCGCCTGGCGCGGCAGTACGACAGCACCGCCAAGGTTGCTCAGGGCAAGCTGCTGGTGATGCCCCGACAGGGTGGGAAGAGCACTTCGGGCCAGTCACTGCAGGTCATCACCGTCAACAAGACGGACGTGTCCCGCTATCAGTTCCGACTAAGCGACCGCAGTACGCAGAAGGCAGTGAAAACCCAGCACCAGGATCAGAAGACCGGCGCTTTGAAGGTGGTCCAGCTGGACAACCAAGAGTCGCCGGACGGCCTGCCCCCAGTGCATACCGACCGCCATATCTACCCCAACGAGACTGCAGCCAGGCAGGCGGCCAAGGCGCGGCTGGCCGCGTTCAATCGCAGCACAGCCGGTGTTCGCCTGGAGATGGCGGGCCGGCACGACCTGTTCGCCGAGTGTTCGGTGAATGCCCAGGGCTCCAAGGTCGGGCTCGATGGCGAGTACCTGGTGGAAAGCGTGGAGCAAGTGTTCACGGCCAGCGGGTGGATCACGACCGTGGAGTGCAACGGCGGTAAGAAGGGCAAGGCCAAGGCCTCTGGCAAGAAAAAGAAAGACGACAAGCCGCTCAAGGTTGAGCAGCTCTAACCCTCACGGCCGCACACGGCTACTACTGGAGAAACCAATGGCTATCTCAGTGCAACAGTTGCAACAGATCCTCCCCAACGCCGGCCGCAAAGCCGGCGTTTTTGTTCCCGGTCTAAACGCAACAATGGGCAAGTACTCAATCATCACACCCAAGCGAATGGCGGTGTTCCTTGCCCAGATCGGCCACGAATCTGGCCAGCTGCAGTATGTACGCGAGCTTGGCAACGATGCTTACCTTGCCAAGTACGACACCGGGCGGCTGGCGGAGCGCCTTGGCAATACGCCGGCGGCTGACGGCGACGGTCAGCGGTACCGTGGCCGTGGGCTCATCCAGATCACCGGCCGCGACAACTACGAGGCCTGCAGCGAAGCGCTGTTCGGTGACAGCCGCTTGCTCAACACCCCCGACCTGCTCGAGCAGCCCGTCTACGCCTCGCTGTCGGCCGGCTGGTTCTGGCAGCGGGCAGGGCTTAACACCCTGGCTGACAAGGTGATGCAGGCCGATGACTCGGTGTTCGAGCTGATCACGCGCCGCATCAATGGTGGCCTGAATGGGTTGAAGGATCGCCAGACGCTCTACAAGCGTGCGCTGCAGGTGCTGCAGTAATGCCGCTGAATTGGCGTATCGCACTTCTGGCCGTCGCGGTCGGGCTCTATGCCGGCGGGCGTGGAGCCTGGTTGTGGCAGGCAAGTGATTACGGAAAGCAGCTGGCTGAACAGGCTGCAGGTTATGTCCAGCAACTGGCGGACAGTGATCGGGCTCACGGTCGAGAACGTGAGGAGGCAGCAGCTGCGGCCCTAAAGCAGTTGGTGGAGCAGAAAACTCAGCGACAAGCCCTGGAAGATCGCCTGCAGGAGCAGGGCAAAACACATTGGAAGGAAATGAACGATGCACAACAGACTCAAGATCGCCTTCGTGACAGGCTGGCTACTGCTGACTTGCGGCTGTCAGTCCTTGTCGACGCCGGAGCCTTTGCCGCCCCGGGTGGTGACGGTGGGGTGCGAGAAGCCGCCGGCACCGGAAGCGTGGTTCATGGAGCCATACGCGCCCGACTTGACCCAGCGCATGCTCAACGAATTATCGGCATCACCGACACAGGTGATCGAGGACTGATCGCGCTGCACGCCTGTCAGGCCTACGTCCGCGAAGTCACCAAATGAAAAGAGGCGAGCCGGGTAGATGCGTCAACATCCAGCCCGGCCCGCCGAACCCGCAGACCCTTCCTGCAAGTCCAGCCGTGGCCTCTGCCTTGTGCACAAAGCGCGGCGAGCCTAACACCTGTTTATTCATACAGTAAAGACTTGCATACCTATGACCTCTCCTATCATTCCCTGGATGGGTGGCAAACGCCGCCTGGCCGACCGCTTGATCCCTCTCTTTCCCCCGCATGAATGCTATGTCGAAGTCTTCGCCGGCGGTGCCGCGTTGTTCTTCATGCGTCCCCAGCCCGCTCCGGTTGAGGTGCTGAACGATCTCAACGGTGACCTGGTCACCCTCTACCGCGTTGTGCAGAACCACCTGGAGGAGTTCGTGCGCCAGTTCAAATGGGCGCTCAGTTCCCGGCAGATCTTCGAGTGGCAGAAGATGACTCGTCCCGAGACTCTGACCGACATCCAGCGTGCAGCACGGTTCTTCTACCTGCAGCAGCACGCGTTTGGTGGCAAGGTCACTGGGCAGACATTCGGTACCGCGACCACTGGACCGGCGATCAATCTCCTTCGTATCGAGGAAAACCTTTCATCGGCTTGGCAGCGCCTTGCCGGTACGTATGTAGAAAATCTTCTTGGCACGTGTGTGCTGAGCGCTATGATCGAGCCCACACGTTCTTTTACATGGATCCACCATATTGGCAAACCGCAGGGTATGGAGCCGATTTTCCGTTTGAGGAGTATGAGCATATGGCGGACTTCATGCGGCGCTGCAAGGGGAAGGTTATGGTGAGCATTAACGATCATCCCGATATCCGAAAAGCTTTTGAGGGCTTTCACTTCGAACAGCTAAGTATCCGATACAGTAATTCAAATCAAAGGCAGGGTGTAGCTGATTTAACCGGCGAGTTGGTGATAATGAATTGGTCGCCATCGTCACTCGGAAGCCTATTTTGAAAAATGTTTGAGGCGTGAAGATGTAACTGGAGCTTTGTTTTTTTGGGGTGGAATGGGTTGTGGATGCGCAGCATCGATGACCCAAGCCCTCTAGGCTGAAGAGGTTTGTGCTAATGAGTCACTATTTGGAAGGTTTTGCACCGAATGGGCGCGATAATTGTTTGTGCGGCTCGGGAGATAGGTTCAAAAGCTGCTGTAAAGATCAGTGGCAGAAGCACGATTTCAGATTTTCCGGTGTTGCGTCGGAATCTTTTATACAAAAACTAAAAAGGAATCGAGCTCACATCACGTGGTATAGGTTGTGTCATCTTGCTCATACGGCACCAATAGTTGGGACTGCTGAAGGTGACAAGCTGTTGGATGTTGACTTGGCAGCGCTGTTTGAACTTGTTCGAAATGTTTATTTTTTATATAGGGAGTGCGATGTTGTTGAGAAATACCCGCCTATGCTTCATGAGATGTCGGCAGCTATTTCGGATGATCGATGGCTCTGGATGCTCTGCAGCGAAGAAGCACTTTTTTACATGGTGGTGCACGATAATTACTCTGCGGCGCGAAAAATCCTAGGTAAATATAATTGGCATGAAGTTTGTGTGTCGGAATTTTTGGAAGTTTATCTGGATGCGTTCTCAAGTCAGTTGAGTCATTTGGAAACTATTCAGTTGGCCTCAAAAATTGTTGTGGTTGCAAAAAATGATTCTGTTAGGTTTCACTATAAGTTCCTGGTCGCGATGCAGCATTTTTTAATGAATGAAATTGAATCTGCTGAGCGTTTAGGCGGTGAAGCGGTATCTGAATATGAAAATGTTCCTGTAGAAAGGCGCACTGCTCATGGTCGAATGTCATTGGCTCGAGCGTACAAGCAATTGGGCGAGGTGTCCGGTGATGCTTTAAAGTTGAAGAGGGCAGCTGAATTATTTGTACTGGAAACTGATCGTTCAGAGTATCGCGATGTGGCGATAGCAAATATTTGGTGTAAGGTTGGGGAGTGTTATTTTTCAATGGGGGAGCTTTATCTCGCTGAAAAATGCTATTGTCGCTCTATCTCAATAGATAAAGCCCCTTTGCCTATGATATACCTGGCCAAGGTACAGCTTTCGCTTGGCAGGATTGATAGGGCAGTTTCGCTGTTGGATGAAGTGGCTCCAATGGATATGAGTGCTGTCAATTGGTTTGACTATGTTATGGTTAGGTGTGATTTATCTTCGAGGACAAAGAAGGCTGATGATATAAGTTCGTCATTGGCAATGCTAAAGAAGATATCAGTCAAAGATCCATACTTTAAAGATTTGATACGTGACCTTCTCGTTGCTCTCTATGAGTCTCCGCGTGCTCGGGATGACTCGAGGATGACTTTGATTTTGACTAAGATCAACAAGTATGTGTCTATTTCGCCAAATGTCGCAGGGATTGGTTTTAATGTTAATGCTATGATTGAGGACTTTCTAGCGGCGCGTAAAAAAGGTTAGATAGGCTTAAGTTTATGAGTTTTCTTCGGTTGGGTTTAGAACAAAAGTGTTGAGGCTCTTGGCTCTGAATGAGCTATCTTAGGTTGGAGTAAGGTTATGGAGTATTTGCTGAGTTCGCTGTTTGGTGGTGTTAGTGGCGCAGTACTAATGTGGCTCACTAAAAGCTGGATTTCTGAGCGGTTAAAGCAATCAATAAGTCATGAATACTCCAAGAAGCTAGAACTGCATAAACATGAGCATTCTCAAGGCTTAGAGAGGCTGCGGTCAGATCTGGATGTGGAGCTAGAGAAAGCGCGGCACTATAATCAAGTGAGCCAGCTTAGAACGTCTTTGTTTTTTGATCATCAACGAAGCGCTTTCGCAGCAATCATAAAGCAGGCGGTTGAAGTGAATGATAAATGGGTGCAGGGGTACAGGCCAGAGGAAGGCTTGTATGATGCTGTACCGAAAGCAGAGTTCGCGGCATTGGTCTCTCTGTTCTACGAGCACCAGTTATTTTTGGATGACGAATGTCTGGTTTTAATGACGGTATTAATGGAAGCGTATAAAGAATCTTACCCATATTTTGATGGGGAGCGAACTCATTATAAAGATAACTCCGAGATTTTTGAGTTCGTCGGTTACGTTGTGCCAAGGATGGCTTCGGTGTTTAGGGGGAAAATAGGTGTTGGTAATAGCTCTGCACACCTTAAAGATATAATCGTTTTGGCTGCCATGATTTTGGTTAATGGAATCAACTTGCACGTACTCGGCTTGGATTTTCCGCCGAAGGGTGTGCTATTTGCTAGAAATAAGCACAATGCAGCCGAAATGGTGAAAAATGGTATGGACAATCTCCCGGAGCTTGTCTCAAAGCTTGGTGATTTAGATAACTATCTTAATGCAGATGATACTGGGTTTGTAGATGTTCAGCTAAAAGTTAGTCGTTGCTTGGCGGTTCTCAGAGACTTTTTAAGTGTCAGGAACGCATCATCGGTCCGTTTGGGGGCTTGAGTGGCGAAAGAGTTTTAAGTTTGGAGTGAATTGACTGCTCCGCATCCCAGTTTTAGGATGCGGAGTGAAGTCGCGAGTTAAATTGAAACACAATGGTCTCAAATGACGAGAGGAGAGCGACGCTATTGCGTGCTCTGTTGTTCAGGCAGAACAGAAGCGGGAGCGTTTTTGAAAAAACCTTTAAGCCCTTCAACAATGTCAGTGGCTGACTTTGCCTCGATTGAAGGGGCGAGAAGGGTGGTAACCCTCCTGGCACTTTTGTGAGCAACATCGCCTCGGCTTTTACCATAACTGGATAGGCTTGTGGCTAAGACTTCATCAATTTCATCTATCATTTTCCCGCAAAAAATAGATAATTTTTGAAATGAAGATTCTTTGATGCCGTTGTTGTCGGAGATGATTTTTTCAGCGGCTCTTATTAGTGATTCTATGCTGCTGATAAACTTGGCTTTGTCAAATGGGTGCTCAGTTGGTAGCTGAAATGAAAGGATGTTTGAGATAGCAAATATCTCAGGGTGCTCGCGAGTTTTGAAGTCGTTGCTCTTTATTTTTTGGATTTTTTCGCGCAAAGCGTTTTTAGCTTTGGTTTCGATAAACTCTTCAAATTCGGCGTGGACCAATAATCGGAACGCAGCGAGCTTGTCCAGATCCGGTATGTAAGTGAGAGGATCTTGTTGTTCGGCTTCGATTTGTTCTTGCACGAACTTCTGAATGAGTTCATTTATCCGTGTTTCGAGATTTGTGATCATCTGGTCTGTCATGGCAACAGTCTCTGCGTCTGTTGGTCATAGTTCATGCCAAGAGTTGCACCCAGTTCTCTACCCCAAGCGTCGATCCTGTAGCGAGTAGCACCAACTGTTTTTGGGGTTTTCTCGATTGCGTCCCTGAACTCCCGATTCATGCAGAGATTCTGGAAAACCTGATAAACTTGATCCTTTTTTTCTACAGCTTTTCGGGAAACGTGAGGGTCTGAGAAGAAGCGAGTGATGCAGTCAAATACTGCACGGTTGATAACTCGTTCAAATTTGTCACCGATCCATTTTTTAAAAGCATCTTTACTAAAAATTTCTAATGTAGTGGTGAGGGCAAGATTTAGTCGCTCTAGTGCATCCTCTATCTCAGGTCGCCGAGCATCCCATTCAGATTCGTAGTGCTTGACAGTAAGATCTAAGAAATCTTTAAAGTCGCCGCGGTAGTCTTGAAGCGCTCGATCATAGGCGACGAAACGTAGCACTAATTCTGAATCTCGCATACGCTTATCAAGAGATTCGCCAAAGAGCGCTTGAAATGGAACGCTGCCTTGCAGATAGAACTCGATTCGATCCAAAAGCTTGCCCCCAATAAGGGCCTTACGAAGCTCTTGAGGGGAAAGTGGTAGGCTTCCGCTATTTAGGCGGAAGAATATAGCGTAGAGGAAATTCTCATCTTTCCAGTTTCTGATTACAGTTGACCGGAGTGTGCTGTTTTCTAGGTACTCTCTATCTTCTGTTGCTAATTCAAGGTACCGCAGAGAGTTGAGTTCTGGGCGAATATCAAGTCCTTTTAGAGCGTATTCACCCTTGAGGTAGTCATTGATCGCAAGGAGTCGCTGTTTTCCATCAATTACGATGAAGCGGCCACGATGGTCTTTGTTTTCAGCTAGGACAATGTTGGGAACAGGCATTCCCACAATAATAGACTCGACTAAACGGCTTTTACGCACGTCATCCCAAGCAGCCCGTCGTTGGAAATCAGGCTGTAAATCAATATTGCCTTTGCCGATTTGTCCAACGATAGTCTCGATGGTCCAGTCCGCGTTCATTACAATAGCGTCTTTGAACGATATGCTATTGGACAGGTCGCTCTCGTCTTCCTGCTGGTCATCGGGGATGAGTGGCAGTTCCTTGTCATTCATGTTGCGAATCCTTGAAGGCGGAAATGTTCGGGTTCGACGCTAGGCAAATTGCCACTACAAGTCAATCTTTTGTCAGCGAAGAATCTGCGAGTGGTGGTACAAAAGTGGTACGGAGATTATCTTGGCGGTGTTTTTGTTACGTAAATATGGGGTGGTCCACAAAGCCATGCCCAATCCATCATAGGGGCAACGCTGAAGCGGCGTGACGGCTCAGGGCGCGTGGTTTGTGGCTTTGAAGCTGATTCTAGGGGCATTCTGGTCTACGCATTTATGCACCATTTTCCGGGGGCGTGTTGGGTTTGATAGTGGTGCGGGCTACCGCCGCCAAACACACTCGTACCACCGGAAATCATGGCAACGATCAGAGCAAGGAAAAAGGCCGATGGAATGGTTAGCTATACCGTCCAGATCCGCCTCAAGAAAAAGGGTGTCCTAGTCTACCAAAGGTCCCAGACATTCGCCCGCCAGCAGGCTGCTCAAGCCAGGGCGAAAGATGATTGGCGTGGACGATCTGCATTTTCACGACATGCGCCACGCAGGCGTGAGCTGGTTGTTCGATAAGGAGTGAGATATCCCGCGTGCATGCAGTGTTTCCGGTCATCGTGACGGGCCACTCGCTGCGGCGTTACACCCCTCTAAGGAGCGTGAAGCGAACCTAGCATAGAAGCTACACTGCACGACCCAGTCACCCACGACAGCCTGCTCCAATCCATCGCAGGCTCATGAAAAGGAAGTCAAGCAAATGGATGTACCTTGCACCTCTCTGGACGAAGTCCGTCAACGGATCGATGAAATCGACCGCAGCCTCGTTTCGCTTCTCGCCAAACGTGGAAGGCTCGTGACGCAAGCAGCGGGCTTCAAGAAAACCACCGATGATGTGCGTGCACCTGCTCGGGTCGAGCAAGTGATCAAGAAGGTTCGTGAGATGGCTGACGAAACCGGTGCCTCGGCTGAGGTGGTGGAACAGGTCTATCGGGCGATGATTTCGGCCTTCATCGCCGAGGAACTGAACACCCATGCGAAGCTGGCCGTCGAGGCTTCAGCATCGTGATGAAACGCGGGGCTCATACGCAGCCCCGCCGCTTTCTCCTGCTTGCTATCTCTGGCTCAACGCCGCAATCGAGACGCCAGACGCAACGAAGGTGAGGCCTGCGCCCACGTTCAGCCCATTCACCAGCCGTGGCCGCCGGTACAGGTAGCGAGACAGTCCCGTGGCGAAAATGCCCATCAAGGCAAACCCCAATGCCGTGAGTGCAGCGAACCACACGCCGTAAACCAACATCTGCACGCTGACCGACCCGCGTGCGGGGTCGACGAACTGGGGAATGAGCGCCAGCACGAACAAACCTGGCTTGGGGTTGAGCGCAGCCGAAAGCAGACCGGTCAGAAAAATGCTGGATAGCGATTGCCTGGACGCCGGCTGAAAGCTTATCAGGCTACGAGCGCGCAGCACCTTGATCCCTAGCCAGAGCAGATAGCCGGCAGAGCTTGATCACCCAAAATGCGAGCACCGAGGTTTGCATCAGTAGGGTAAGGCCTAACGAGGCGGCTGCAACGTGAAACAGAATGCCTGCGCCGGACGCCACGCCGGACACGGCCGCTGCGACGTTACCCTGGCAGTCTGTCGGAATGCGAGAACTTTGGTGGCTGTATCAGGTCCAATCTGCACTTTAGCCACCCACTCGCGCCTCCGGAGCCGAACAAAAAATGAAAAAACCTTTGGTTGCTGTCTTTGCTTGTGCATTGGCACTCGGGATGACGGCATTCTTGCCCGCCGATATCTCCCCGATCAGTTCCGCCTATGCCAAGGGTGGTGGCGGTGGCGGTGGCGGTGGCGGTGGTGGCGGCGGCGGTGGTCATGGCGGTGGCGGCGGACATGGCGGTGGAAACGGCGCCGGACATGGCGGTGGCATGGGAGGGCATAGTGGAAGCGGGAAGGGCCTTGGAAGTGATCACGCTGGAAAGGCGACCCGCGATCATGGGGTAAGCGGCAATCATTACGGAAGCTCGCGCAACAGCGACAACGGTCATGGCACCACCACCTCGGGTGTCGCTCACTCCAAGGACACTCGCGGTTTGGCCAAGTCCACGGCCATCTCTGGAACGACGCCAGGCGATCATAATTCGAAAGGCCTCAGCAACGCTGTCGGGTCTTCTTCAAAAAATGATCGATGATTTGACCGCATCCATGCCGTACCGGCTTTAGCGTGCACGAAAGCCGAGCATAGGCCGGGCTAAATGAATGGGTCACCCCCACACCCTGCGAGGGCTAAGCTTTCGCAGGGTGTTTTGTTTTGGAGGCCATCATCACGAGCGAGTCAGCACGGGTCGGGATCGATCTCGGTAAACACAGTTGCCACCGGCATGCCCAAGACACGTTGGGCCAAGCGGTGTTTCGCAAGCGGGTAGACGGCACGATCAGCCACACAGCCCCGATTCGCATCCCAAGTACAGGGGGCGCTTAGCTGGCGTAGCAAGTCTCTGATTGGCCAGGCCTGCATTTTGCTGCTGCGCTCTGTGTCGTAGCGGCCATGCTTCAGGTCGTATCTGGATGCGGCCTGAATCTTACCGGTCAGTATAGTCAGCTCCGTCCCTTTGCCGGAGTGCCTTGAATTGGACAATACCCGTGAGCGTTTGATTGATGCCGCGCTGAAGCTGTTTCTGTCGCAAGGTGTATACGTGACGGGGGTAACGGCCATTGCCGCGATGGCGGGTGTTACCAAAATGACGCTCTACAGCCATTTCCCCTCCAAGGATGCGCTGATAGTGGCGTGCCTTGAGGAGCGTGACCGACGCTGGCGTGAAGAGGTAGCGTGCACCTTGGCCAGGCATCCTGAGCCGGTCAGTGGCATGCTCGCTTTTTTCGATCTGTATGAACGCTTTCTTTTAAAAGATAGCGAGCGCGGGTGCCTGTTCGTTAACAGTGCGGCTGAATTCCCCCAGTTTAGCCACCCCGTGCATTTGGCAGTGAGCCGGCATAAGCAAGGGATACGCGAAAACCTTGCTGCCTTGGCCATGAGCGCCGGTATAAACGACCCCGACGCAGTTGCCCAAGGGCTGTTTATCTTGCTGGAGGGCAGTTTTGTCAGCGGCGCGATGGGCCAGGACGTGCGGGTATTCGACACTGCCCGACAAATAGCTCATTGCTGGATCCAGAGGCAGGAGCAGGGCGTATGACCCTGGGCTTGTTAGCGGCCATTGCCGCCACCTTTTCCTGGTCACTGCTCTACATCTTTCCGGGGCTGGTCGGTGACTACAGCCTTTTTGACCTGGCAGTGGTGAGCTATGCCTTTGCCGGGTTAGGTAGCCTGCTGGTGCTGTTCGTTTACCGTAGCGCAGTGCGGCAATTGCGACTGATTGACTGGGCCTGTGCCGCACTGCTGGGCTTCTTGGGATACATTGGCTACTTCTTCCTGATCACCACTGCGGTCTTGGCAGCCGGGCCGGTGATCCCTCCGGTGATGATGGGGTCAGTACCGATCGTGCTTGCGATTGCCGGCAACCTGCGCAGTGCCAGCGTGCCCTGGCGCGCCATTGCCGGGCCACTGCTGGTGGCGGGTCTGGGCATCAGCCTGGTCAATCTGAGTGTGTTTGATGCTAGCCGTGCGGCGGCAGTGCTCCCAACCGCATCGTTACTGCTTGGGCTGCTTGCATCATTGCTGGCAATCGCATTCTGGACCGGTTTTGGTCTATTGAATGAAAGTGCTTTGGCTCGACGCCCAAGCATGTCTCCCATGTTGTGGTCAGCCATGTTGATCTTCATGTGCAGTGTCGAAATGCTGGCGTTCATCCCGGTTGGGCTGTACTTGAAACTGTCTCATTTCGCTAGCCATCCGAGCGGATTGGCAGGTACTCAGGCGCTGATCGTCTGTGGGCTGATTCAGGGGTTAGGGGCCACCCTTGCAGGTGCCTGGGCATGGTCAATCGCAACGCGGCGTCTACCGCTGGCGCTGAGCGGGCAATTGATCGCCAGCGGGACCATTTATGCAACTACGATGGGCCTGCTCATCAACCAACGCTGGCCGTCTCCTATGGAAGCGCTTGGAACAGGCATGTTGTTCGTCGGGGTGGTGTGGGCTATTCACGCCTTTTACCGCAAGCAAACACGCCTCCAGACACATGGCGGGATAACTGACCTTGGCCGACACTGATGGGACTGGTTTGCGATCATCCCTTGATTGATTCGTCGCCTGGATCGGAAAGGGGCGTTCAACAGTGCTGAGTTGTTACTTTGAGAAAAGCATGAACTCTGCTGCCCAGTCTTTATATTCGTTTTGCAAGCAATAGCCAGCAACGAGCGTTGAGGCCGATTTGTCAGCGTTAACCTGGCGACGGCGCTGTATGCGCAGGCTTTCATAGGTGGCCTGAACCGAGGCAAAGTATGCTTGATGGCCATCCACCACGATGCGCACGCCGAGTTCTGCCAGGCCAGGTGCATCCCGAAGCTCGCTGTTGCCATAGGTGATTAGCATCACTGGAAGGGTCAATCCATCGGCGATGGCGGCGAGTTCATGAACATCCTTCACACCAACGAGGCACACCGCATCGGCACCCGATCGCTCGAACTCCCTGGTTCTACGGATAACGTCCTGTAGCGGCTGCACACCAGCGTGGGTTCTGGCGATGATGGCGAGTGAGCTATCAATCCTTGCTTCTTGCGCCGCGCGCAGTTTACCGGTGGCTTCTTCGGTGCTGATCAGCTCCAGGGCACCGCTGCCAAATCGGGCAGGCAGGAGGGTATCTTCGATGGTGAGTGCTGCAACCCCAGCCCGTTCTAGCTCGACAACTGTCCTCATGGCGTTAAGGGCGTTGCCATATCCATGATCAGCGTCAGCAATTATCGGAAGGCTAGCCACGCGGCCAATTCGGGTGGCCTGTTCGGCGAATTCACTAAGGGTGATTAAAGCGATGTCAGGAGCACCCAACACTTGCAGGGAGGCAACAGAGCCGCCCAGTATGCCAACTTCGAAGCCGAGATCCGAAGCGATGCGTGCGGATAAAGGGTCAAAAACCGAAGCGGTACTCAGGCAAGCGTGACCGTTGAGAAGAACACGGAAGTCATTTCGCAATTGATGATGACTGCGGTTGTGCATGGCTGTCTCTGGGCGTATTTGGGATGTATGACGCGTCGCGTTCCACTACTTTGGACGTTCAGCGAGTACGTTGAGAGGGCAGGGGATGGCGGTGTTGGGCGGTGGAGTTGATCACCTTCACCGCCCATTCGCTTATTTGATGAACCGTACTTGGCTATTGATCTTCTCGATCACCGCGCCTTTGCGTTCATTGAACCGGGCTTTGTTCTGCTCGAACAGGTTATTGCCCTTGGTGTCGATAGAAATGATCAGCGGGCCGAACTCTCGTACACGGTTGACCCATAGCGTTTCCGGCATGCCCAAGTCCTGCCATTCGGCGCGTTCGATCTCTTCCACCTGGGTCGCTGCCAAGACGGCACAGCCGCCTGGAAACACTGCATGCACCGCCTTGTTCTCAAGGCAGCCCGTGGTGGTCTCCGGGCCCATGCCGCCTTTGCCGACGATCAGCTTTACCCCAGTTTGCTCAATGAACTGTTTCTCGAACTTTTCCATGCGCATGCTAGTCGTCGGGCCGATCGACACCATTTCAAAGCTGCCATCGTCCTTTCTCTTGACGATGGGGCCTGCGTGAAAGATCGCGCCGCCGCGAAGATTTACAGGAAGCTCCCGGCCTAACTCGATAAGCCGGCGATGTGCAACGTCTCGGCAAGTCACCAACTGGCCAGTGAGGTAAACCACGTCGCCAACGTTCAGGCTTGCCAAATCTTCGTCACTTATTGGAGTGGTCAGGATCTTTTTCACAGTACTACGCCTTCATGGGAGAGGATGTCATAAGTGAGGTCGGCATTGATGCGGATCTTGCCGCGGCGGTGCGCCCAGCAACCTGTCGATACCGCGACGCCGATGGTCGAGGGGTGTCGGGCCGACGATTCAATGTTCACGCCCATCACGCTGCTGTTGCCCGTCAAACCCTGGGGGCCAATGCCGATTTCGTTCAGGCCTTCCTCCAGCAGCTTCTCCATCATCGCTGCACTTTCGTTGGGATGGCTGGAATCCACTTCGCGCAGGATGGCCTTTTTCGAAAGGCGTGCCGCGGTCTCGACCGAGGTCGATACACCCACGCCTACCAGCAAAGGCGGGCAAGCGTTGACACCGCGGGAGGTGATGACATCGAAGACGAACTCTGTGACCCCTTCGTAGCCTTGCCCTGGCATCAGCACCTTGGCCGAGCCCGGCAACGTACAGCCACCACCCGCCATGTACACATCGACAATGGCGTAGTCGGCATCGGGGATGATTTCCCAGTCCAGCCACGGGATCTTCGAGCCGGTGTTGGTGCCGGTGTTCTTTTCGATGAAGGTTTCAACTGCGTTGTGGCGTAGCGGGCCCTTGATGGTCGCCTCCTTGGTGGCGTTCTCGAGGATGCCCTCCATTTCGCCCAGCAGCGGGAAGCGTGCACCGGCGGAAATGAAATACTGGATCACACCGGTATCCTGACAGCTGGGGCGGTTCAGCTTGTCAGCGTAATCCTGGTTGTCGGCCATCGAGTCGTAGACGGCGATGGCCAGCGGGTTGGTTTCCGCTGCGCGCAGCTTGGCGGTCTTTTCTTTTACATCCTTGGGCAGGCGCTTGCCGATGTAGGCGGTGAACTTCGCCAAGACGTCGGTCAGCGATTCCACAGCGGCTTCTTTGTCTACGGTTTCCATGTTTACTTCCTCAGTGCATCACAAGGTTTTTTGGGTCAGAGTCAATGGCAGGCTTGGCAGCCGAAGGCAGTGATTCGCTTTTTTCTGGCTCGCCCACCACTTGGCCATCCAAGACCTGATTCATCCTGGTGCTATCGAGGGCGCCGACCCATTTGGCGATGGCCATGGTGCCCACGGCGTTGCCGATGGTGTTGGTAATGGCGCGAGCCTCAGACATGAAGCGGTCTACGCCAAGAAGCAGAACCATGCCGGCTACAGGGATGTTGTCCATGGTGGCCAGGGTTGCGGCCAGGGTGATGAAGCCCGAACCCGTGACGCCTGCAGAGCCTTTGGATGTGAGCAGGAGCACGCCCAGGACGATCAGCTGGTCCATGAGGGTCAGTGGGGTATTGGTTGCCTGCGCGATGAATATCGCCGCCATTGTGTAGTAGATGCATTGGCCGTCAGGGTTGAAAGTCAGCCCCGAAGGAATGACCAGGCCTACTACCGGTTTCGAGACGCCGACCTTCTCCAGTTTGTTCATCATTTGTGGCACAACAGACTCCGATGAGCTGGTGCCCAATACGGTGAACAGCTCCTCCCGCAGGTACTTGAGGAACTTCCACAAGCTGAACCCAGACATCCGAGCGATTGAGCCGAGAACGATCACCACGAACAGGAAGCAGGTCACGTACATAGTTGCCATCAGCTTGCCCAGCGAAACGATGGAGCCCAGGCCATATTTGCCGACGGTGAAAGCCATGGCGCCACAGGCTGCCAGCGGAGCAATGCGCATCACCATGCCGACGATGTAGAACATGCCGTGAGAAAACGACTCGAGCACATCGACTACGGGCTTGCCGCGTTCTCCTAGATTGGCCAGCGCAATGCCGAGTAAGGTGGAGAACAGCAGAATCTGCAGGATTTCGTTCTTGGCAAAGGCATCCACTACGCTGCCGGGGATTACATGCAACAAGAAGTCGGTGAAGCCGCCCGATCCGCTAACGGCAGCAGCGGTGTAGGTAGAGATGGCATTGCTATCCAGGGTGGCAGGGTCGATGTTCATGCCTTGGCCAGGTTGCACCAGGTTCACAACGATCAGGCCCAGCACCAATGCGAAAGAGGAGAGAACCTCGAAGTAGATCAGGGCCCGGGCACCGACACGGCCGAGCTCCTTCATGTTTTCCATTTTGGCGATGCCGAGAACCACGGTTGCAAAGATGATCGGTGCAAAAACCATCTTGATCAGTTTGATGAAGGCATCACCCAGTGGCTTCATGTCTGCGCCGACCTCCGGCCAGAGCACGCCTAGCAGTACTCCAATTGAAACGCCAATCAGTACCTGCACATACAGCTTACTTATCCATCGTTTGGCCATTGCCGTCTCCGAATTATTGTTGTGAGTCGGATTTATGTGGCGACTGGGCTAAGCGGCAGACAGGCAAGACCGGCAAAGCTAAATAGCCCAGCGTTTTTGTGGTTAATCAGGCAGGCCTAAGGTAATGGTTTTTTCTGAGTGGTGTAATAGACTCAGATTTAAGACATTATTTCCTTGAGGTTAATTATGAATCCTGTGTCGGAACTTGCTTTTTTCAGCCAGTTGGTTGCGGCTGGCAGCCTGGCAGCGACAGCCCGTGAGCTGAACCTCACTCCCCCCGCTGTAACCAAGCGGCTTGCGCAATTGGAGAAGCGTCTTGGCGTTCGTTTGTTGAACCGAACGACGCGCAGCATCAGCCTCACGGCCGAAGGTGAGACGTACCTGATCAATGCAAAACGCATTCTCGGCGAGATCGAGGAGATGGAGCGGCAGGTATCCAGCAGCAGGGCCGAGCCAAAGGGTTTGTTGCGCGTGAATGCACCGCTGGGCTTCGGCCGCACCCATGTAGGGCCAGCCATCTCACTCTTCGCCAAGCGCTATCCAGAGGTTGAAGTTCAGCTTCACCTGACGGACCGGCCTATCCATCTCCCTGATGACGCAATTGACGTGGCGATCCGTTTTGGTGAGCTGCCTGATTCAAGGCTCATTGCCAGGAAAATAGCGGTTAATCGCCGACGTTTGTGTGCAAGCCCTGAGTACTTACGTACCCACGGAACTCCTGAGACGGCAAAAGACCTGGTCCGGCACAACTGTATCGTGTTGCGTCAAAATGAATCCGCATTCGGGATATGGCGTATGTCTAAAGGCAAACAGTTCGACGCCATCAAGGTCCACGGGAGCTTGAGTACTAACGATGGAGAGGTAGCGTTGACTTGGGCGCTGGACGGGCATGGGATATTGATGCGAGCGGAATGGAACCTGGCCGGTTATCTACGTACAGGTCAGCTTGTGGAAGTCTTGAACGATTATGAGACCGAGCCGGCAGACATCTACGCTGTCTATTTAGAGCGCCTGAATTTATCTGCGAAAGTCGCTTATTTTGTTGATCATTTACGAGAGTTTTTCAAAAGCAAAGCTGAGAACCCTACTGGCGGTCTTGATGCGTGGAAATGACGCTGGCGAAGCCGCATCGGCTTGGTTGAGTTACGCCTGATGATGCGCACGAGGTCTTCTTGGCGATCCTCCCGCGTTAAAAAATGAAGCCAGGGGCGAGCATGAACGGCAGAAGGTTGGGCCGTTCCACGCGAAGAGGCGGTTTGGATTGCCATCGGCGCCGCCGGCACAACCCTTGTCGACACACAGTGTTTGGGTGATGGCGCATTATTTAACTTTGCGCCGGTAGCCCATGAATGCTTGCGCGCGCCCCTCACGACTTGCTTAGGTGTCAGCGACACCTTTCAACGTGCACCAGTTTGCGTCCTTAATCGAGACCTATACTGAACAGCAACGTTCCATTCCCTGCCCGCCATTCCCTATAAGGATCTGAACCATGACAGCATCCAAACTCGTCGCCCTGGCTTTGGCGGGTGTTCTTTTTCCTGCTCTAACCCTTGCCCAGCAGGCCTCCAGCGCCGCCGAGCCGACTCAACAGTCGATGAACATTGAGCAATTTGATCAGGAGATGGCGAAGGCTCAAGAAAACCTGAAAAAAATGCAGGATCAAATGAGCCTGATCCACAAAACTACCGATCCAGTCCAGCGCCAGAAACTCATGCAAGATCACCAGGCCATGATGCAGCAAGGAATGCTCATGATGAAGGGAATGATGGGGTGCTGCGGCGGCATGATGGGCGGTCGCATGATGGGGAGCGGCCACATGATGGGCTGGGGGCAGATGAGCAGCCATTACGCCGGAATGACGCCTGAGCAGATGAAGCAGCACCAATACATGATGGACAGATACATGGGAATGCAACAGATGATGATGGATCAGATGATGCAGCATCAGCAGCAGATGGGCACGCCGTCTCGCTAACCTAATACCCGCCGCCGGCCAGCAAGGGTGACGCTGACCGATAGCTTCGAAGGAGGTGGGGGTCGCCGTTGCGTATGCTGCGGCCAACGGGCAATCAAACGCTACGTGTCACGCCGCCATCGACCTTGATGTTCTGCCCGGTGATGTAGGCAGCGCCTTCGCTGGCAAGAAACGCGATGGTGGCGGCGATTTCCTCGCAGGTGCCATAGCGTTTGAGCGGCACGCTGTCGCGGCGCTGTTCGGTGGCCGGCAGGCTGTCGATCCAGCCGGGGAGGACGTTGTTGATCCTCACGTTGTCCCCGGCGAATTGGTCGGCGAAGATTTTGGTGAATGCGGCCAGGCCCGAGCGGAACACTGCAGACGTCGGGAACAGCTCACTCGGCTCGAACGCCCAGGCGGTGGAAATGTTGATGATCACCCCCCCTTTCTGGCGCTGCATGTAGGGCGTCACCAGGCGAGTCGGGCGAATGACATTGAGCAGATAGGTGTCCATGCCCTTGTGCCAGTCTTCGTCGCTGATTTCCAGGATTGGCGCGCGCGGACCATGGCCGGCGCTATTGACCAGCACGTCGATGCGCCCCCACTTTTCCACCACGGCATCAACCAGGCGTTTCAGGTCGTCAATCGACTGGTTGCTACCTGTTACGCCAATACCACCAAGCTCGGCAGCCAGTGCTTCGCCCTTGCCCGAGGAGGACAGGATGCCAACCTTGAACCCGTCAGCGGCCAGGCGCCGTGCCGCTGCCGCGCCCATACCACTGCCACCTGCTGTGATGATCGCAACTTTTTCTACTGACATGCTGCCTCCGGAACGTTAATGGCTGAATGCTTAGGCGCACTAAAATTAGCAGCAGTCGTGGCCGCGAGGGAGACAGCTAAACTTCACCAAGGCAGTAGATTAACTATTGCCTGCCTGTTGCTTGAACCAGCGCTGGACAATGCCTAGCGACTCCGGCTGCTGCAACTTTCGTGGCCATACCAGATAGAACGACTTATCGAGCCTGAGTTGCTGAGCGAAGACCTGGGTCAGCCTGCCCGCGACGAGGTCATCACTGACGAACGCCAGGCTTGCCAACGCAATACCCTGACCACTGATGGCCGCATCGATGGCCAATGAAGTCTGGTTGAACCGCAGGTTTCTGGCAGTCGCTTGCCCGTGTTGCGGGAACAGTTGTGCAAGGAACCGAGGCCAGAAATCATGGGCATCGTGAAGCAGGGTGAACGCTTGAAGCTGCTCGAAGCTGGTGGGGACTTTGCTGGCTTCGAACAACGTTGGGCTGGCCACGGCGACGATACGCTGTTCCATCAACAGTTCGCTGTTCAAACCCGCGCCGATGTCGGGCTTGCCATAGCGGACTGCGAGATCCACGCCGTCGGTATTGAAGTGGGACAGCCGATCTGTGGCCAGTACACGTAAATCAATGTCCGGATGGCTGTGCGCAAAGCGGCCCAGCCGGGGAATGAGCCATTTGGAGGCAAAGGTCGGTGTCACGCTGACCGTCAGATGAGACGCTTGTGGCCGCAGCAGGCGGGTTGCCTCATCGATCATCGCCAAGGCGTTGCGAATGCTGCCGCTGTAGCCCAGCCCCGCATCGGTCAGTGCCAGGCCCCGGGGCAGGCGCTCGAACAAACGAAGGTTCAGGCTCGCTTCCAGCCCGCGTATCTGTTGTGCAACTGCCGCCTGGGTCACCCCCAGCTCGTCGGCGGCCAGGCGAAAGTTCAGGTGGCGGGCAACCACTTCGAACACACGTAGCGCATTGAGTGAGGGCAAATCAGGGAAACCGTTTGGCATGGCGATGGACAGGGTCGGGCTGGAGGATTCACCCACGAGGCTACTCGCCGAGCGCCTGTAAAGAAACCCGCGCCACCGCAGGCAATCCGCCACGCTGCGCAGCAAGCCCTCTGTTGGCGGCTGCACATTTTCATTGTTCAGCTTGACGCGTGAAATTTTTCATGTAAATTTTCATGAAAAATAAGTCTAAAAATTTCACGGCAGTCCGAAACGATGAAGAGACACGAAGAGGTTGAAGCCCTCGCGATCCTTATTCACGACCTGCGCAAATTCAAGAACCTGACCTTGGGTGAACTGGCCGAGCGCATCAACCGCTCGGTGGGTTTCCTCTCCCAGGTCGAACGCGGCGTTTCGCGCCCGACCGTGGCAGACCTCACCGCTATCAGCGAAGCGCTCGGCGTATCAACCGCGTACTTCTACAACCTGAGCAAGCCCCGCAGCATTGGCTGGGTCACGCGCCCCCACGAGCGGCGCACGTTGTACCTGGAGTCGGGCATCACCGACGTGCTGGCTTCGCCGACCATCGCAGGCGCCTTCTCCATGCTCGACAGCCTTCTCGAGCCGGGCGCCACCAGTGGGGAGGCGTACTTGAGCGACCGTTCCGAGCAGGGCTGTTTCGTGCTCGAGGGCGAACTCACGGTGTGGCTGGACCAGGGCGATGCCGTGACCCTGCAAGCCAACGACTGCTTCCAGCTGCAACCCCATGCGCCGTTCCGTTACGCCAACCTGACGGAAAGAACCACCCGTGTGCTCTGGGTCTTCAATTGAATTCGTTCACCTCACAAGGATAAGAAGATGAGTGTCATCTTTCCGGACCTGCTGGCTGAAGTGCGCTCGTTCCGAGCAGAACACCCGGCAATTCGCTATGTCGACCTGATTGCGCTGGACATCCCCGGGCACTTCTACGGCAAGCGCTACCCCATGGACATGCTGGAAAAAGTCGCAGCCGGTGCGCCACTGAAGCTGCCGCAAAACTGCGTGCTGCTGGGGACCCAGGGCGGCCTTTACCCGATTGGTGACTATTGCTTCGCCGACGGCGACCCGGATGCCGCCCGGCGCCTGGTGCCGGGTACGCTAAAGCCGGTGCGTTGGGAGAAGGAAGTGATCGCCCAGATGCTGATCACGTCCGACGGCACCGCAAAGCCGATCGAATTCGAGCCCCGTGAAGTGCTGGCGCGTGTGCTTCAGCGTCTGGCCAAGCGTGGCATCCGCCCGGTGGTGGCGTTCGAACTGGAGTTCTACCTGTTCGACCGCAAGCTTGATAACGGCCTGCCACAGTACCCACGTGACACGGCAACCGAGGATGAAGACGATCAGCCGAACATGCACATCGAGCGGTTGTCGCGCTTCTCGTCGGTCCTGCACGAGATGGTCGATGGCGCCAACGAGCAGGGCGTGCCGGCGAACGTCATCACCGCAGAGCTGGGCCCAGGCCAGTTCGAGATCAACTTCTCGCACAGCGACGATGCCCTCAGTGCGGCGGACTGGTCGGCACTGTTCTGCCGCAGTACCCGCGGTATCGCGATGAAGCACGGCTACCGTGCCAGCTTCATGAGCAAGCCTTACCTGGACGCGCCAGGCAGCGGCATGCATGTGCACGTCAGCCTGTACGACGCCGCCGGCAATAACATCCTGGCGGGAAGTGAACAGCGCAAGCTGCGCCATGCGGTGGCAGGCTGCCTGGAGCTGCTGCCGCACTGCATGCCGATCTTTGCCCCCAACCACAATGCCTACCGACGTTATGGCGCCATGGTCAACGCGGCGAGCAAGGCCAGCTGGGGTTTCGAAGACCGTGACGCGTGCATCCGCATCCCCGAGTCCGACCCGCGCAACCTGCGCATCGAGCACCGCCTCGCTGGCGCCGACGCCAACCCGTATCTGGTACTGGCGGCCATTTTGACCGGGATGGAGCATGGTCTGGATCGTGGCGTGGAGCCCATCGCCCCGCTGAACGACAACCGCCAGAGCGGCATCGACTTCCCCAAGGATGCCCTCAGCGCCTTGGCCGCCATGCGTCACCACCCGGTGGTCAACGAAGGCCTGGGCAGCGAGTTCGTGATGGTCTATTGCGAAAACAAATACCAGGAGCAACTGGACTTCATGCACCACATCGATGCCCGCGAATACCGCTGGTTCCTGTAGGTGCCGAGGTTGGAACAGCGACGCTGCACCCTCCCTTTCTACCGTTTCAATACAACGCGCAATATGGATTTGCCGGAGGAAGATATGCCACGTGTGCCCGTGATCGGCATTACCGCATGCACCAGCATGATTGAGCTGCATGCAACCCAGACCATCAGCGAGAAGTACGCGCGCGCGGCAGCCAAGGCGGCGTGTGGGCTGCCCATCGTCATTCCCAGCCTCGGTGAGTTGATGGACAGCGCCGATATTCTTGACGTGGTGGATGGGCTGATCTTCACCGGTTCGCCGTCCAACATCGAGCCGTACCACTACAACGGCCCGGCCAGTGCTGCGGGCACCCATCACGACCCTCTGCGCGATGCCACCACGTTGCCGCTGATGCGCGCCGCCATCGCCGCCGGTGTACCGGTACTTGGCATTTGCCGTGGCTTCCAGGAAATGAACGTGGCGCTGGGTGGCACCCTGCACCAGAAGGTCCACGAGACCGGCATGTTCATGGACCACCGCGAAGGCAAGGATGAGCCCCTCGACAAGCAATATGGGCCGCGCCACACCCTGCATGTAGAGCCTGGCGGCATGCTCGACCGTATGGGCTTGCCGGCAATATTCGACGTCAATTCCATCCACGGCCAAGGCATCGACGTACTGGGCCCCGGGCTGAGGGTGGAAGCGCTGGCGCCCGATGGCCTGGTGGAAGCGATTTCGGTCGAGAACAGCAAGGGTTTTGCCCTGGGTGTGCAATGGCACCCCGAGTTCCAGGTCATGGATAACCCCCATTACCTGGCCATCTTCCAGTCCTTTGGCAAGGCCTGCCGGCACCGCTCGGTACTGCGCCAGAGGCTGTTGCTGTCTGCCTGAGCAGCGGCCTTTCCCACCTGTAAAAAATACCTCGCAGCGCGGCTGCGCATTTTGATGGAGTGAAGTCAATGAGTGAACAGAATTCGCAGACCCTTGCCTGGCAAACCATGAGCCGCGACCATCACCTGGCCCCGTTCAGCGATGTCAGGCAACTGGCCGAGAAAGGCCCGCGCATCATCACCTCGGCCAAGGGCGTGTACCTGTGGGACAGCGAGGGCAACAAGATTCTCGATGGCATGGCCGGCCTGTGGTGCGTGGCGGTCGGCTATGGTCGCGATGAGCTGGCCGATGTCGCCAGCCAGCAGATGAAGCAGTTGCCTTACTACAACCTGTTCTTCCAGACCGCGCACCCGCCCGCGCTGGAGCTGGCCAAGGCGATCGCCGAGGTGGCCCCGCAAGGCATGAACCACGTGTTCTTCACCGGTTCCGGCTCCGAAGGCAACGACACCGTGCTGCGCATGGTCCGCCATTACTGGGCTCTGAAGGGCCAGAAGAACAAGAAGGTCATCATTGGCCGCATCAACGGCTACCACGGCTCTACCGTGGCGGGCGCCGCCTTGGGCGGCATGAGTGGCATGCACCAGCAGGGCGGGGTGATCCCGGATGTCGTGCACATCCCGCAGCCGTACTGGTTTGGCGAAGGCGGCGACATGACCGAGGCCGACTTCGGTGTGTGGGCGGCCGAGCAACTGGAGAAGAAGATCCTCGAAGTTGGCGTGGACAACGTCGCCGCCTTCATCGCCGAGCCGATCCAGGGCGCCGGTGGCGTGATCATTCCGCCGCAGACCTATTGGCCGAAGATCAAGGAAATCCTGGCCAGGTACGACATCCTCTTCGTCGCCGACGAAGTGATCTGCGGGTTCGGCCGTACCGGTGAGTGGTTCGGCACCGATTATTACGACCTCAAGCCTGACCTGATGACCATCGCCAAGGGCCTGACCTCCGGTTACATCCCCATGGGCGGGGTGATCGTGCGTGACGAGGTGGCCAAGGTGATCAGCGAAGGCGGCGACTTCAACCACGGCTTCACCTATTCCGGCCACCCGGTGGCGGCAGCGGTAGGCCTGGAGAACCTGCGGATCCTGCGTGACGAGCAGATCATCCAGCAGGTGCACGATAAAACCGCGCCTTATCTGCAACAACGCCTGCGCGAACTGGCCGACCACCCGCTGGTAGGCGAAGTGCGCGGCCTGGGCATGCTCGGTGCGATCGAGTTGGTGAAAGACAAGGCCACCCGGGCCCGTTATGAAGGCAAAGGTGTCGGCATGATCTGTCGCCAGCACTGCTTCGACAACGGCCTGATCATGCGCGCTGTAGGCGACACCATGATCATCGCCCCACCGCTGGTGATCAGTATCGAAGAGATCGACGAACTGGTGGAGAAAGCCCGCAAGTGCCTGGACCTGACCTATGAGGCTGTTCGGTAAGGACGGAGGGCCTGGTTAGCTGTTCTCAGCACCTGTGAGATCGAGCGCCGCCTGCGCGGTGCTCGATCGGTGCCGCAATCGTACATTTCACGTCAGGCACCTTCCGCAAAGCATTTTGCTTTGTGAAATGAATCCTGTACTTTTCTGGGCATCCATTTCCCGTCTGAAAGTCGCGATTCAACCATGAAAGTGCACGAAGAAATCGAAGGCCTGGCAGTACTGATTCGCGACCTGCGCAAGTTCAAGGGCCTGACACTGGGCGAGCTGGCACAGCGCATCGGCCGTTCGGTGGGCTTTCTGTCCCAGGTCGAACGCGGCGTGTCACGCCCGACTGTGGCCGATCTCACAGCCATCAGCGAAGAGCTCGGTGTATCCACAGCCTACTTCTACAAGCTGGACAAACCCCGTGAGCTCGACTGGGTCACCCGCCCGCACGAGCGTCGCACGCTGCACCTGGCAGGTGGCATCACCGACGTGCTGGCATCGCCCTCCATAACGGGCGCGTTTTCCATGCTGGATAGCCACTTGCAGCCGGGGGCCAGCAGTGGCGAGGAGTACCTGGACGACAGCTCGGAGCAGGGCTGCTTCGTGCTCGAAGGCGAACTGACCGTATGGTTGGGCGATGCTGACCCGGTCACGCTGTACGCCAATGACAGTTTTCAGTTGCAACCCCACGCCCGTTTTCGGTATGCCAACCTGACCGACAAGCCCACACGCGTGCTTTGGGTGTTCAGCTGAGGGCCGTCGCACAGGCATGCGCTTGTGCCTGGGCTGGCCGGGAAAGTTGGCCTGCAAGCAATGTGCTGGCTGCATGGGGTATCCTTGCACCACGCAATCAACTTCGAAGCAGTGAATGAACAATGGGTTTTGAACAACTAGCTGAGCTACGAGACCGCCTGCGGGCGGAAAAAGGGCAGGTAAAGGCCGAGAGCGCGAAACCGCCCAAGCGCAAGTCGCCCCCGCAGGCGAAGCCGCGTGAGATGGACCCGGCGGTGGCAGCGATCTGGCCACTGCAGAAGCATTTTCCCTTGGCTTTCCCGGTCAACCCGGCCCCCAAGGTGCCGCTCAAGGAGGGCATTTTCAAGGATGCCGAGCAACACCTGGAGCTGCTTGGGTTAACCCGTGAACAGCTCAAGCTGGGCATTTCCACGTGGTGCCGGGGCGCTCGATACTGGGCGAGCATGGTGGAGAATGCTCCGCGCCTTGACTTGAACGGTCAGGCCGCGGGTACTGTGACCGCCGCTCAGGCGCTGCATGCCAAGCAGCAGGCTGCGCGGCAACGCAGCCAGGATCGACGCAATCGTGCGAAGTCAAAGGCCCAGGCCCAGGCTCCGGCTCCCGCCGCCGACACCGCAACGGTGCAGTCTACCGACTGAACTCAGTCGCGTTCTGCCCCGTCGCCATGCTGGATGGCAGCCCATTGCCGGGGCTGCCGTCTGGCAGGCCCGGCAATGGACCAGGTTCGGTTTCGAGGGCCTGGTGCATGCAACGATGGTTTCAAGACCCACCTGATCGGCAAGCCGTGGCAGATGATGCCGGGGCGTAACCACGTTCGTCGGTTTCAGAATGCGCCTGGTCGCTCGCATGCAACCCCTCGGCGCTACAAGTGCCATGCTAGCAGGATGCCCAAGGGTCAGTGCGCGCAGACGTGCGGCCGTGGGCGAGGAGGCCGCCAGTACCACGCAACTGTGACGTGGGCGGTGCGCCGCAGCAGAACACGCCGGAAACCTGCCCCTTAAAAAAAATCAGGCAGGGTCCGTGATGCCGAGGTCCGCTGTATGCCTGATGAATTGCTCCACCTGCCTGTAATCCAGCGCATTCTGGCCCGCGACAAGGACACCCCGGGTGCCCTGTTGCCGATCCTGCATGCCGTCCAGCACGAGCTGGGTTACATCCCCGACGCTTCTGTTCCCGAGATCGCCCATGCCCTCAACCTCAGCCTGGCTGAAGTGCGTGGGGTTATCAGTTTTTATCACGACTTCCGCACCGCGCCGCCCGCTCGCCACACCCTGCGCCTGTGCCGTGCCGAGTCGTGCCAGAGCCGTGGCGCCGAAGCCCTCGCCGCGCAATTGCGTGAACAGTTGGCACTGGGCGACCACGGCACCAGCGCCGACGGCGCCATCAGCCTGCGCCCTGTTTATTGCCTGGGTGCCTGTGCCTGCTCGCCAGCGTTGGAGCTGGACGGCCAGGTGCACGCGCGCCTCACCCCTGAGCGCCTGCGGGACTTGGTCAATGGTTGCCGGGAGGACTCAGCATGCTGAAGCTGTATATTCCCTGTGATTCGGTAGCCCGTGCCGTGGGTGCCGATCAGGTTGCCGATGCCCTGCTGCATGAGGCCGAGCGCCGCCAGTTGCCACTGGACATCCAGCGCACCAGCTCGCGCGGGCTTTACTGGCTGGAGCCGCTGATCGAGTGCGACAGTGCGCAAGGGCGCCTGGGTTTCGGCCCGATTACGCCACACGATGTGCCGTCACTGCTTGATGCCTTGGCGGGCGAACCCGGTGGCCACTCGCTGGCACTGGGGCCGGTCGAAGAAATACCCTATCTCAAGACCCAGCAACGCTTGCTGTTCGCACGCGCGGGCATCACCCGCCCATTGTCACTGGACGACTATCGTGCCCATGGCGGTTTCGCAGGCCTCGAGGCCGCCGTGGCGCTGGACGGTGCCGAAGTGGTTGCCGCAGTACTCGACTCCGGCCTGCGTGGCCGTGGTGGTGCGGCGTTCCCGGCCGGCATCAAGTGGCGCACCGTGCGTGACGCTGGCGCCGGGCAGAAGTACGTGGTGTGCAACGCCGACGAGGGTGACTCGGGCACGTTCGCTGATCGCATGCTGATGGAGGGCGACCCCTTCCTGCTGATCGAGGGCATGATCATTGCCGGCCTCGCCGTGGGTGCCGACAAGGGCTATATCTATGTGCGCTCGGAGTATCCCGATGCCATCCGGGTACTCGACCAGGCCTTCGCCATCGCGCGTGACGCTGGCTACCTGGGTGCTGACGTAGCCGGCAGCGGCCAGGCGTTCGACCTGGAGGTGCGGGTGGGCGCCGGCGCCTATATTTGCGGCGAAGAAACCGCGCTGCTCGAATCCATCGAAGGCAAGCGTGGCATTGTCCGCGCCAAGCCACCGCTGCCTGCGCTGCAAGGGCTGTTCGGCCTGCCGACGCTGGTGCACAACGTGCTTACCCTGGCTTCGGTGCCCATCATTCTGGCCAAGGGGGCAGCGTTCTATCGCGATTTCGGCATGGGCCGCTCGCTGGGCACCATGCCGTTCCAGCTGGCCGGCAACATTCGCCAGGGTGGCCTGGTCGAGCGCGCGTTCGGCCTGACCCTGCGCGAGCTGGTGGAAGGCTACGGCGGTGGCACGGCCAGTGGCCGGCCGCTGAAGGCCGCGCAGGTCGGTGGCCCGCTTGGTGCCTGGGTACCCCCCAGCCATTTCGACACCCCACTGGACTATGAAGCGTTTGCTGCCGTGGGCGCGATGCTCGGCCACGGCGGTGTGGTGGTGGCCGACGATACGTTGAACATGGCCAGCATGGCGCGTTTCGCCCTGCAGTTCTGTGCCGAAGAGTCCTGCGGCAAGTGCACCCCGTGCCGCATCGGCTCCACCCGGGGCATGGAAGTGGTCGACCGGTTGATCGCCAGCAGTGACATCACCGAGCGCCATGACCAGGCGCTGTTGCTGCGCGACCTGTGCGACACCCTGCAGTACGGTTCGTTGTGCGCCATGGGCGGTATGACTGCCTATCCGGTGGCCAGCGCGCTCAAGTACTTCCCCGCCGATTTTGGGCTGACCACCACGGAGGCCGCACAGTGATCAATTTCTTCGACCCCGCTTCTGATAAAAGCAGCGACCTCGGCACCCCGGCCCGCGAAAGCGACGTGCAGATCAGCCTGAGCATCGACGGCCGCGCCATCAGCGTGCCTGCTGGCACCTCGGTCATGCGCGCCGCCGCCATGCTGGGCACCAGCATCCCCAAACTGTGCGCCACCGACAGCCTCGAAGCCTTCGGCTCCTGCCGCATGTGCATGGTGGAAATCGAAGGCATGCGCGGCTACCCGGCATCCTGCACCACGCCAGTCAGCGAAGGCATGGTGGTGCGTACCGAAACCCCGCGCCTGGCCGGCCTGCGTCGCAACGTGATGGAGCTGTACATTTCCGACCACCCCCTGGACTGCCTGACCTGTTCGGCCAACGGCAACTGCGAGCTGCAGACCGTGGCCGGCCAGGTGGGCCTGCGTGAGGTGCGCTACGGCTATGACGGCGCCAACCACCTGGACGAGAAAAAAGACGTTTCCAACCCGTATTTCGACTACGAGCCGAGCAAGTGCATCGTCTGCAGCCGCTGTGTGCGCGCCTGCGAGGACATCCAGGGTACGTTCGCCCTGACCATTACCGGGCGCGGTTTCGAATCGCGGGTGGCGGCAGCGGGTGGCGAAAACTTCCTGGCTTCCGAATGCGTGTCGTGCGGCGCCTGCGTGCAGGCCTGTCCGACCGCGACCCTCACGGAAAAGAGCCTGGTGCAGCTTGGCCAGCCTGAGCGTTCGGTCATTACCACCTGCGCCTACTGCGGCGTTGGCTGCTCGTTCCGCGCCGAAATCAAGGGTGACCAGCTGGTGCGCATGGTCCCGGACAAGAACGGTGGCGCCAACCACGGCCACGCCTGCGTCAAGGGCCGCTTTGCCTGGGGCTACGCCACCCACCCGGACCGCATCACCAAACCGATGATCCGCAAGCGCCTGGAAGACCCGTGGCAGGAAGTCAGCTGGGACGAGGCCGTGACCTATGCCGCCAGCGAGTTCCGCCGCATCCAGCTCAAATACGGGCGCGACTCCATCGGCGGCATCACCTCCAGCCGCTGTACCAACGAAGAAGCCTACCTGGTGCAAAAACTGGTGCGCACGGCGTTTGGTAACAACAACGTCGACACCTGCGCACGGGTGTGCCATTCGCCCACCGGTTATGGCCTGAAGCAGACCCTGGGTGAGTCAGCCGGCACGCAAAGCTTCGACTCGGTGATGCAGGCCGACGTTGTGCTGGTGATTGGCGCCAACCCCACCGACGCCCACCCGGTGTTCGGCTCGCAACTCAAGCGCCGCCTGCGCCAGGGGGCGCGGCTGATCGTGATCGACCCACGGCGCATCGACCTGGTCGACTCGCCGCACGCCCGCGCCGACCTGCACCTGCAACTGCGCCCGGGCACCAACGTGGCCATGCTCAACGCCCTGGCCCACGTGATCGTCACCGAGGGTCTGCTGGCCCAGCGCTTCATCGATGCCCGCTGCGAAACCGAAGACTTTGCCCGTTGGCGCGACTTCGTCAGCCTGCCAGACAACGCTCCCGAGGTGCTCGGCCCGGTTTGTGGCGTGCCACCTGAGCAGATCCGCGCTGCGGCCCGGCTGTATGCCACCGGCGGCAACGCGGCCATCTACTACGGCCTGGGTGTGACCGAGCACAGCCAAGGCAGCACCGCAGTGATGGGCATTGCCAACCTGGCCATGGCCACTGGCAACATCGGCCGTGAAGGGGTAGGGGTGAACCCGCTGCGCGGGCAGAACAACGTGCAGGGCTCGTGCGACATGGGCTCGTTCCCCCACGAGCTGCCCGGCTACCGGCATGTCTCCAACGAGGGCGTGCGCGCCGAGTTCGAACGGGCCTGGGGCGTAACCTTGCAGCCCGACCCGGGTCTGCGCATTCCCAATATGTTCGAAGCGGCGCTGGATGGCAGCTTCAAGGCGCTGTACTGCCAGGGTGAGGACATCGCCCAGAGCGACCCCAATACCCAGCACGTCACGGCGGCCTTGCTCGCCATGGAGTGCGTGGTGGTGCAGGACATTTTCCTCAACGAAACTGCCAAGTTCGCCCATGTGTTCCTGCCGGGCAGTTCGTTCCTGGAAAAGGACGGCACCTTCACCAACGCCGAGCGGCGTATTTCGCGGGTGCGCAAGGTCATGGAGCCGCTGGCAGGCAAGGCCGACTGGGAAGCTACCGTGGCCCTGGCCAACGCCCTGGGCTACCCGATGAACTACCGCCACCCGTCCGAGATCATGGACGAGATCGCCCGCCTGACGCCGACCTTCCGTCGTGTCAGCTACGCGGAAATCGACCGCCATGGCAGCCTGCAGTGGCCGTGCAACGACGCTGCGCCAGACGGCACGCCGACCATGCACATCGACCAGTTCGTGCGTGGCAAGGGCCGCTTCATGCTCACCGGCTACGTGCCCACCGACGAAAAGGTCAACAACCGCTACCCGTTGCTGCTGACTACCGGTCGTATCCTCAGCCAGTACAACGTCGGCGCCCAGACCCGGCGCACTGCCAACGTTGCCTGGCATGATGCCGACCGCCTGGAGATCCACCCGACCGACGCGGAAAGCCGTGGCATCCACGACGGTGACTGGGTCGGCATCGGCAGCCGCGCCGGGCAGACTGTGCTGCGTGCCAAGGTTAGTGCGCGGGTGGCGCCGGGCGTGGTGTACACCACCTTCCACTTCCCGGAGTCGGGTGCCAACGTGATCACCACCGACAACTCCGACTGGGCCACCAACTGCCCCGAGTACAAGGTGACGGCAGTGGAAGTGGTGAAAGTGTTCCAGCCATCGCAATGGCAGAAGCGCTATCAGGACTTCAGTGATGAACAGCAGCGGCTGCTGAAAGAGCGCCGTGCTGCGGAGAAAGCCGAGGTTCGCCGATGAGCAGTGAAAACCTGGTCAAGATGGCCAACCAGATTGCCCATTACTTCGACAGCGAGCCAGACCGGGCGCTGGCGGTGCAAGGGGTGCGGCAGCATCTGAAGAGCTTCTGGACGCCGGCGATGCTCCGGCAATTGGCGGAGTGGAGCGAGGCCCACGCGGGGGAGGGGCTTGACCCGAAGGTGCGGGAGGCGTTGGTCTAGATTCCCGGGCGGCAACGGAACCTTGGGGCGGGTTTGCCTGCGAATGTGGCGTTGAAATCAATGACGCATTCGCGGGTGAACCCGCTCCTACAAGGGGCCTGCATATTGCCTACTCAGCCGCGGGCCAGCTCCGCCAGGTGGGCGATGGCTTCTTCGCTCTTGAGCACCAGCACATCGCCCTCCAGCGCATCCAGCACCACTTCCGAGGTATTGCCAATCAACGCCCCGGAAATCCCCGTGCGGCACACCGTGCCTATCACGGTCACCACTGCATCGAGCTTCTTTTCGGTATGTGGAATCAACACATCCGCTGGCCCTTCGGCCACGTGCAGGCACTCATCGCTGATGCCGTATTCGGCCTGGAACGCCTTGCATGCTTCACGGTAGCGTTTTTCGATCGTATCGCTCAGCTGGTAGGCCGGGTCCGACGCTGACAGCATCGGCGACGGGTGGGCGCTGATGACATGCAGTTCTCCCTTGGCCAGTTTGGCAATCTCGAAGCCGTGGTCGATGATGCTGGCATGCAGGCGGCGGTGGTCTTCGTCCTGGTTACCCACGTCCACCGCCGCCAAAATCTTGCCCCCGGTCCACGGCCGTTCGCTCTTGACCATCAGCACGGTACCCGGGCATTGGCGCAGCAGCTTCCAGTCGCTGGGGGTGAGCAGGGCCTTTTTCAGCGGGTTGTCCGGGCGGTGTTCCTTGATCACCAGTTCGCAGCCTTCGGCCTGCTGTACATGGATGATGGTGTCGTGCAGGCTGTCGCGCCAGCCCTCTTCATGGGTGACATTGGCGTAGCCGTCATCATGCAACTGGCTGCTCAGCAGGCTGAGCAGCGCACTGTGATCATGCCGCTTGTCACACATCAGCAAGTGCAGGCGTGCGCCCGTGACGCCTGCAATCAGCTTGGCGCGCGTAAGCGCCCGGCTGTGAGCGTGCGCGGGGTCGAGGACGACGAGAATGCTGCGGACGGCTTGCATGGGCGTTAACTCCCTTCGATGATGGCGACCAATGCCTGACTATAGTCGGCGCTTCCCCCTCCAGCGCTTGATGTACATCAAGCATAGTCACTGGCATCGCCAGCCGCCGCCGGTATAATCGCCGGCCCTGCCAGTTCTGTGTGGTTGCACGCTTATGTCCCTGATCCCCGAAATCGACGCCTTTCTTGGCTGCCCGACGCCAGACGCCTGGATCGAAGCGGCGCTCGCCGACCAGGAAACCCTGCTGATCGACCACAAGAACTGCGAGTTCAAGGCCGCCAGCACGGCCTTGAGCCTGATCGCCAAGTACAACACTCACCTTGATCTGATCAACATGATGTCGCGCCTGGCCCGCGAGGAGCTGGTGCATCACGAACAGGTGTTACGCCTCATGAAGCGTCGCGGGGTGCCGTTGCGCCCGGTATCGGCGGGGCGTTACGCGTCGGGGTTGCGCCGACTGGTGCGCGCCCACGAGCCGGTCAAGCTGGTGGATACACTGGTGGTGGGGGCGTTCATCGAGGCGCGCAGTTGCGAACGTTTTGCCGCGCTGGTGCCACATCTGGATGAAGAGCTGGGCCGCTTCTACCACGGGTTGCTGAAAAGCGAAGCGCGCCACTACCAGGGCTACCTGAAACTGGCGCACAACTACGGTGATGAAGCGGACATCGCCCGCCGTGTCGAGCTGGTACGCGCTGCGGAAATGGAGCTGATCCAGTCGCCAGACCAGGAACTGCGCTTCCACAGCGGCATCCCGCAGGCTTTGGCCGCCTGATGGGCACCGGGCGGCGCAGGCCTTAACTGCGCCGGCCCAGTAGCAGGCCTACCGCCAGCCCGAGGCCGGCGGAAATGGCCACGGTCTGCCAGGGGTGGCCGCCGATGTAGTCCTGAGTGGCGTCCACCACCGGTTGCGCCTTGCTGCGCACGTTGCTCGCCGCCTGGCGTGCCTGGCGCAGCTTCAGGCTCACCTGGGCGCGCAACGTCTCTGCTTCTTCGCCGACCAGTGCGGCACTGTCGTTCAGCAGTTTTTCCGATTCTTCTATCAGCGATTGCAGTTCGCTGAATACCTGGTCCTTGATCTGATCGCTGTCCGCCAGCGTGGCGTTCTTCCGGGCCATGAACTCGTCCTCGTCAATGGGGGTGTGAACAATGGATGCCGCCACGTCGGGAAAGTTGCGGCGGCTTTCCGATGATGGGTTGCCTGGGTGTAAGATAGCGGCCATTTTCAAACCTGCAGGTACCTTCATGAGTTTCAATCTGGCCAACATGAGCTTCGAGGAACGGGCGCAGATCGAGGCAGAGAAGGCCCGGCTGTTCGAGATGTGGCAGAACAACCTGGGCAAAGCCAAGGGCGAAGCCGCCCGGCTGATTGCCGAAAAGCCACGGCGCAAGGGCAAATGGGCCGAGTGGGTGCGCGCCGAACTGGACGGCATGACGCCGCCTGAGTACGCCAGCATGGTGCGCAGCGAAGTCAACAAGCTGATGGCCGCAGCCAGCGCCAACCGCTGAGCACACCCGCCCGGCGCTTGTCAGTAGGTGCCCTTGGGCAGGTCCAGCTTGCCTTCATCGGTAAAACGCACAGTCCCCTGCGGCCCGCCGGCCAGTTTGCCGCGCAGCTTGTAGGGTAGACCCTGCAGCGAATCCAGCTTGCCCAGCCCATAGGCCTGGCGCAGGAAGGAAAACGCCGTGATGCTTACCGGCACCACGATCACCGCTTCGTCGTAGCGGCCAATGTGCCCCTGCTGGTCACTGACACCAGCGGCCAGCGGCTGGCCGTTCACTTCCAGGTTCAAGGCGATGCCGTTGTAATCAATTGGTGCCTCATTGGGGTTTTGCACCCGCATTTTCACCGCCATGCGCAGTTCCAGCTCCTGCCCGGGCAGTGGTTCGATGCCGATCACGCTGATGTTCACCGGGTCGCGTGGCTGGAACAGCGCACAGGCCGCCAAACCACAGGCCATCAGCAGGACCAGGAACAGGCGGGTGTAGCGGTACAGACGGGCAGTCATGGGCTGTGACCTTGCCGGAGTGGAGCTGGCAGTGTGGCAAATGCGCGTCGGCGTTGAAAGTATCGGTTCATATGAAAGATACTGTTTCTCATTAACGCTCGATAACCTCTCTTACTGGCTGTTCCCCAATCATGCTGACTTCACCCATGTCGGGCCTGCTGGCAAGTTTCCAGGAGCACTACGACGACCTGCTGCAGTTTCTGACACGGCGCATGAGCGACCGTCAGCGCGCGGCCGATGTGGCGCAGGAAACCTACCTGAAGCTGGTGAACATCGACGAGCAGGCGGTGCCGGTGGTGCACGCGCGCAGTTTCATCTTCCGTGTGGCCGGCAACCTGGCGATTGACGCCTTGCGCCGTGAGCAACGCATCGCCGCCAGCCACGACGACAGCGACGGAGCCTGTGAGGTGGCCTGTCCGGCGCCGGCACCCGAGGCGGCGTTGCTGGCCCGCGAGCGCTTGCAGATTCTTGACCAGGCCCTGTTGCAGTTGCCCGACAATGCCCGCCAGGCGCTGTTGCTCAACCGTGTCGAGGGCCTGACCCAGAAGCAGGTCGCTCAACGCCTGGGGGTTTCCGAGAGCATGGTGGCAAAGTATATCGGCCAGGCCTTGCGCCATTGCCGCGGCCGGCTGAAGCAGGCGGGTGTGGCGGCATCGGTGGTGTTGCTGGTCGCCGCCGTGGCGGGTTGGCAGCAAGCCCCGATGCTGCTGGCCGATTACCACACCGCCGTGGGCGAGCGGCAGGTCATTACCCTGGCAGATGGCACACGGGTGACGCTGAACAGCGCCAGTGCCTTGAGCGTGGCGTTCAGCGAGCATGAGCGGCGTGTGGTACTCGATGCGGGTGAGGCGCTGTTCGAGACCGCCGATGATTCACGTCCGTTCGTGGTCGAAACGGCCGGTGCGCGGGTGCAGGGCAATGCCGCCACCTTCAGCGTGCACCGCGATGGCCACGTCGTGTTGGCACGCGGTGAAGCCAAGGTGGGTGAACATGAACTGGCGGTGGCGGCCGATGCCGGCACGCAGATGGCCTGGCAGCGTGGCAAGCTGATCTTCAACGGCAAGCCGCTGGGGCAGGTGCTGACGGAGCTTGAGCGATACCGGCATGGGCGCATTGTGTTGTCCGACAGCAAGCTGGCTGCGATGGAGGTGAGCGGGGTGTTTGACCTGGATGAACCTGAGGCCCTGTTGCGGACGTTGGAGCAGCGGTATGGCCTGAAGGTGACCTACCTGCCATGGTTGGCCGTGGTGCATTGATCAGCCTGTGCCGGCCTCTCAACGGGCAAGCCCGTTCCTGCACAGGTCGCACAACTTTCAGGCGGACGCAGTCGTTGCAGGAGCGGGCTTGCCCGCGAAGAGGCCGGACAGAAACAAAAATATTTTCCATTTGCCACTGCAAGTTCCTGCAAGCCAGATCGTCGTAGTGAGACTGATCAGCAACCCATTCTCATTTACGACTTGTCAGGAAGCTCATTCGTGCCTCTGATGCTCAAGCCCTTGCACCGCCGTCGCGGTCCTTTTCACCATGCCTTGATGTCTTGCAGTGCCATGGCCCTGTTGCTCGGCCCCCTGCACGCAGGGGCCGCGACGACTGCCGAACAGACCCAGATGCAAGCTCGCCAGGTCCAGCTCGACCTGCCAGCCCAGCCGCTGGACCAGGCGCTGACCACCTTCGCCGACCAAGCCGGCCTGCACCTGCTGTACACCACAGGCGATGTCGCCGGCCAGGTCAGCCCGGCGTTGCAGGGCAACTACAGTGTCGAGCAGGCCCTGCAGCAGTTGTTGGCCGGCAGCGGCATGAGCTGGCAGTTCAGCGAGGCTCGCACCGTCACCCTGCGCAAGGCCGAGGCTGCGCCGCAGGCGGTCAACCTCAAGCCGATCGAAGTCAGCGTAGCCTCACGCACCAGCACTGCCATCAGCGAAATCCCTGGGACCGTCTGGGTGGTCGACCAGCAGCAATTGCGCGAGCAGATCGACAGCGGCGTCAGCCTGAAGGAAGCCATCGGCAAGCAGGTACCGGGCCTTGACCTGGCGCCGGAAGGGCGCACCAATTACGGCCAGAACATGCGTGGGCGCAACGTGCTGGTGATGATCGACGGGGTCAGCCAGAACAGCTCCCGCGGCCTGTCGCGCCAGTTCGACAGCATTTCGCCGTTCAACGTCGAGCGCGTCGAAGTGCTGTCTGGCGCCAGCGCCATCTACGGCGGTGGCGCCACTGGCGGCATCATCAACATCGTGACCAAAAAGGGCGAGCCTGGCCCGGCGCGCTTCGAGACCCAGTTGGGGGCCAGCAGCGGTTTCAACAACAGCGACGACCTGGCCACCCGCTTCGCCCAGTCGGTCAGCGGCGGCAACGAACGGGTCAATGCCCGGTTGGGCGTTTCCGGTGAGCAGAACGAAGCCTTCTACGATGGTGCTGGCGACCAGATCTTCATCGACAACACCCAGACCGACCTGCAGTACAACCGCACCATCGACGTACTCGGTACCTTGGGCCTGCAGCTGAACGACCAGCAGAGCCTCGACCTGTTGGCCCAGTACTACGACTCGGGCAACCACGGCAGCACGGGTATCTACTTCCCCAACCTGAACTACAACGCGCCATCCGACCTGGAAGACGCCGAGCTGCGCAGCGGTTATTCATCGGACCTGGAGCCGCGTACGCGGCGCTTGCTGCTCAACGCCAATTACCACCACACCGACGTGCTGGGCCAGGACTTCTACCTGCAGGCCTCGTACCGCAAGGAAGACGACAACTTCTACCCGTTCCCGTACTACAACCGTGCCACGCCCACCGGCTCGCGCGGGGTGTACTTTGCCGCCTCGCAGCAAAACTTCGAAGTTACCAGCCTCAAGGGCCTGTTTGCCAAACAGTGGGATACGCTGAAGCTGACCTACGGCGTTGACCTGGACCGCGAGCGCTTCAACGCCGAGCAGACCACCTTCAACGCCCAGACCTCGTCCGAGTCGGGTGGCCTTGAGCTGGAAAAAGACAGCAAGGCCGCACGCTACCCCAGCTACCGGGTGGATGGTGTGTCGGTGTATGCCCAGCTGGACTGGCATGCCACCGACAACCTGACGTTGTCCGGTGGCGCCCGGCGCCAGCAGATGGACGTGGATGTCAGCGACTTCAAGGGCGTGCCGGGCGGCAGTAACGACTATCAGGTCAACCTGTTCAACGTCGGTGCCATCTACGACTTCAAGAACGGCCACCAGGTGTGGAGCAACTATGGCGAAGGCTTCGACCTGCCTGACCCGGCCAAGTACTACGGCAAGCCGGGCCTGAGCGTGGCCGATAACCCGTTGGCCGGTATCAAGAGCCGCCAGGTGGAAGTGGGCTGGCGCTATGCCGACCTGGATTGGGATGCACAGGCAGCGCTGTACTACATCTGGTCGGACAAGATCATCAACGTCGATTCGCAAACGCTGACCATCGACGTGGAAGAGCAGAAAAGCCGCGACTTTGGCTTTGAAGGTGCACTGACCCGGCACTTCCAGACCGGCTGGGAAACCGGCGGCACATTGCACATGACACGCTCCGAGGAAGAGGCCGAGGATGGCGGCTGGATCAAGCGCGATGCCCGTTATGCCTCGTTGTCCAAGGCCACCGCGTTTGTCGGCTGGAAGGGCGATGGCCGCAGTGCACGCTTGCAGGCCAACCATGCCTTCAGCCTGAAGGACGATGCCGATCACGAGATTGACGGCTACACCACCTTCGACCTGCTGGGCAGCCAGGACACCGGTTTCGGCACCGTCAGTGCCGGTATCCAGAACCTGCTGGACAAGCAGTACAGCACGGTATGGGGACAGCGTGCGACGTTGTTCTATTCGCCGACCTACGGGCCGGCGTATCTGTATGACTACCAGGGGCGTGGGCGGACCTACACGCTGAGCTGGAGCATGGCTTACTGATTGTGGTGGCCTGAACGGGCCTGTTCGCGGAGGCAACGGTGAACGGCGGGTGGGTGAACGGCGGGTGGAGATTGGCCAGCAGGGCCGGCCTCTTCGCGGGTAAACCCGCTCCTACACGACGGTGCCTGTGCCCAGCCACCGATGCTTGTCCACCCTCGATCCGGCGTAGGAGCGGGTTTACCCGCGAATACGGTAGCGGCGTCAACGGTGAACGCCTGGTGGAGATTGGCCAGCAGGGCTGGCCCCTTCGCGGGTGAACCCGCTCCTACACGACGGCCTGTGCCCAGCCACCGACCTGTGTCCACCCCCGATCCGGCGTAGGAGCGGGTTTACCCGCGAATACGGTAGCGGCGGCA